>Ga0209958_1002202_pt1 | contig 11489 bp, 6 predicted proteins | sample ThiBio_inoc_plan_FD_183942 | JGI IMG/M metagenome (GOLD analysis project Ga0209958, IMG submission 183942) | Wastewater bioreactor microbial communities from Cape Town, South Africa - Thiocy_inoc_plan (SPAdes) | ecosystem: Engineered > Bioremediation > Thiocyanate > Unclassified | place: South... | reverse complement strand
TCTTCACTACGGCCGATCTCGATGCGGCCAATAGCGGCAATGGGCTGGCGATCTTCCAGAAGGGGCAGATCAGCGTCCCCACCACCGATATAACCCTGCCCAAGGAAGTGCTTGAGCTGCACGTGCCGCAGATCAACGGAGTGCCGCTGAGTTACACGCGCTTCGGCACCTATGCGAAGCTCAGCGTCAATATCTTCAATATCAACAGCAGCAGCTTCAATCCGCTCGCGGCCTTTGTGTTCGGCCAGCAGACCGCGAATAACAGCATGCCAACCTCAGGCAACGCGACCTATAATTCCGATGTCTATGGCGCGGTCTTCGTGCCCAATGGCACCAGCCCCTCGCTCTTCGCCGTGGGGGATGGCAACGGATCGGCCACGTTCAGCGCCAATTTCGGCAGTGGCACCGTCTCCACTCTGATCAACCTCGCCGGGGTCGATGCGCTGGGCAGCGCGGGCTATGCCAGCTTCGGCTCGGTGAGCGGCAGCGGGACGATTGCGTCAGGCGGCCCGGCCTTCAGCGGCTCCCTTTCCGGTTCGGGTTCCGGCGGGTTCACCGGCGCCTTCTTCGGGCCGGGCGCTGCGGAAGTGGGCTATGTCTTCAATGTCCAGGGGACCTATAACAGCACCGATTTCGTGGCTTACGGCAATGTCTTCGGCACCAAGACCTCGCCGCCCTGATCGGGTCGGGCAGCCTTGCTCAAACCATAAACGAATGGCGGGAACGGGAAACTCTGTTCCCGCCATTTGCGTGTCAGGCGGCCTTGCCCTTCAGCCGCAGCGCCAGCATCACCAGCGCCACGCCGCTGGCCAGTGCATAAAGGCCGATCAGCCACCCGAGCGAGATGAGCGATGCGCCCGGCGCGGTCATCAGCATATAGAGGATGGCCATGCCCAGCAGCACGGAAAGGACACCGGCCGCGCCCAGCAGCCATTCCCCCTCGATTGACTGGCGCAGGCGGATAGCAGCCGCGATTTCCATCACGCCCGTCACCATTGCCCAGAAGGCCAGAGTGAACACCAGGAAGAAGGCGTAGGTCGCCGCCGCCATCAGTGGCCAGATGAAGAAGATCACGCCCACCGCGATCCCCACCACGCCGGAAAAGACCAGCACGCCCCAGCGATCGGCCTTGCTCTGCGCGCCCTTGATGCCCGCGATCAGCGAGAGGATGCCGTCGGCAAAGCTGAAGGCCCCGAACAGCAGGGCAAAGGCGAATACGGTCAGCCCCGGCATCAACAGCGCCACGATCCCCAGCATCACCGCCAGCACGCCTCGCAGCATGAACCAGCGCCAATTATGCATGGGCAGCAGCAGGAAAGCGGCATCGATCCGGGCGGCAGGTTCTGGCCGGGCAGGGGGTTCTGGCGATTGCGAAGCGTCCATGGCGTATTCTCCTTCGGGTACGAAAGACTGGTGCTCGATGGTTTAGCCCTGTGTCCGCCGGTAGAGGCGGCACTGCGGTGATATTGCCCGATTATTCGGCCCAAGTCACAGGATTGCTGCCAAAGGGGAGCAACTCCCTCCGTATCGGATGCAGTCTCGCGGCAGAGCCCTTGTCAGTCGCCGCGGTTTCATTGAACGACGATAGGGGATTTCCAGGTCATTCAAGGGATTTGGCGGCTCTGCGGGCCGTCGGGAATGGGGGCATACAGATGGTGAACGCGCGTTTCGCGGCCGGGGCTTCGCTCGCCGCGCTGGGACTGATGCTGGCGGCATGCGGCGGCGGCGGAGTGAATTCCACGCCAACGCCTACTCCCACGGGCGGGGGAAATGGGGGCTCGCCGACACCGACGCCCTCGACCGGCACTAATGACGATCTGATCGCTCCACTGGTGAGCGAAAGTTTCCGGAACGACGCAGCCGGCGGAGCCGCCACATTCAACAAGAACGGCACCCAAGGTTCCAACAGCGCCAAGGCCTCCAGCGCAGTCATTGCCTATGATTCGTCAAGCCAGCGATATACGATCACGAACCAGGGACGGTCTCAGTCTTTCGGCCCGGGAGACAAGGATGCGTCGCTCAGCAATAGTCTGATCGATGTCTATGTCAGGAAGAGCGGCAGCAGCACCGATACGCTGACCTTGACCCGTCCAGGCACCAGCGGACCTCTGCGCTATAAATATGTCGGGGCCGGCTTTTGGCAGCACACCACCGAAGGCGCGAGCACGATCTCGGGCAGCATGGACGCTTTCACCTATGGCGTTGTCACCCCGGCGGCGGCAGTACCGCGCAGCGGCCAGGGCAATTTCACAACCGATATTCTTGGCGTGATCGTTTCGCCTTATGACCTTGTGTCCTTCTCCGGTGACGGTGTAATGAAGGTGCGGTTCGATACTGGGAAGATCGAACTCAACGGCCGCTATTCGACAATTGACCCCTTCACCGGCCAGGCCAATCCGTCCGCCATATATGACGGCGAGGCTACGCTGGACGGTTCTGCCAACTCATTCTCGGGCACGCTGTCGATCTTTCCGTTGCGGAACAGTTTGCAGGGGCGCTTTTACGGGCCATCTGCGGAAGAAGTGGGGGCAACCTTTGTCGGCTCGTCGGACGGATATTCGATAACCGGCACTTTGACCGGTCGGCGCGCCGGGGCTGGTGGCAACGATGGCCTGCTCTCGATTGCGGGCGATCAGAGCTTCGCGTGGCGAACCGGCCTTTACACTTACCCCGAGATAGCAACGGCGAGTTTTGGCATTGTTCTGGATGCGGGCAATAAGCCCGCTGCGGTTCAGACCGATGTCTGGGCGCCAAGTCTGGATGAAGTGGTCGTGAACTTCGAAAAGGGTTCCTACCGCTTCTTGCAGAGCAATTCGCCGATGATGGACTTCTCCGCCGCGGACAAGGTCGGCGGGGAAAGCAACGCATCCTACACCGTCTATCGCAAGCAGGAGGGACAGACCCTTAATGAATTACGGGTCGCCAATCCCGGCGCGGGCAACCCCACGATTGCGCTGACATATAGTTCCTATGGCATTTGGACCACAAAAACGCCGCAGAACGGTTCAAGCAATGTCGAAGTCGGCAAGAATTACTTCACCTATGGGCTACTCACGGACCCCAGCATCTTCCCCGTCACGGGCTCGGCCTCCTACAAGGGAATAATCCTGGGTTCCGGCAAGAGTATTACGGGTGAAGGGAATTATTACGACGTATCGGGGACTTTCGGCGCCAATGTGAATTTCGCCACGCTGGCGATTACCGGGTCGCTCAACCCGATAATTCGCAATAGCCAGACGTCGCAGGCTCTCTCTCTTCCGTCCTCCCTTTCCTTCAATGGGCAGGTGAGCGCGAGTTCATCCTCCTTTGCCATGGGCACCCCGTCGCTTGGTGCCGGAGATGGGGGCCTCACATTGGCAGGCTTTTTCTATGGCCCAACGGCCAATGAAATGGCCGGGGTGCTCTCGGGCCAATTGGCCAATCCGGGCAATACGCAGGAATGGATCATGGTGAGGGGTCTGGGTGTCGCCAAATAAGGTCAGCTATCGCCCCCTTGACGGGCGCGAACATTTGCGGAACAAAAGGGCGTCCGGTGGCCTGCCTTGAAGGTCACTGGACTCTTTGCCCTCCAGCCCCCAGATCGCGCTCATGTCACTAACCACCATTTCCGTACGCGGTGCCCGCGAGCATAATCTCAAGGGCGTGGATATCGACCTCCCGCGGGACAGACTGATCGTCATCACCGGGCTTTCCGGCTCGGGGAAGTCCAGCCTGGCCTTCGATACGATCTATGCCGAGGGGCAGCGCCGCTATGTGGAGAGCCTCTCCGCCTATGCGCGCCAGTTCCTGGAGATGATGCAGAAGCCCGATGTGGAGCACATCGACGGCCTCTCGCCCGCCATCTCGATCGAGCAGAAGACCACCAGCCGCAATCCGCGCTCCACGGTGGCGACGGTCACGGAAATCTACGACTATATGCGCCTGCTCTGGGCGCGGGTGGGTGTGCCCTATAGTCCGGCCACCGGCCTGCCGATCAGCGCGCAGACGGTCAGCCAGATGGTGGACCGGGTGATGGCCCTGCCGGAAGGCACGCGGCTCTATCTGCTTGCCCCGGTGGTGCGCGGGCGCAAGGGTGAATATCGCAAGGAAATGGCCGAGTGGCAGAAGGCCGGCTTCACTCGCGTGCGGATCGATGGCGAGATTTACGAGATTGCCGAGGCCCCGGCGCTCGACAAGAAATACAAGCATGACATCGAAGTGGTGGTGGATCGCCTCGCCGTGCGCGAAGGGATCGAGACGCGGCTGGCCGACAGTTTCGAAACCGCGCTGAAACTGGCCGAAGGGCTGGCCTATGTCGATCTAGCCGATGGCACGGTGCCCGGCCGCGAGGCAGAGCAGGGCGGAACCAACGCCGCGGGCGGCCAGCTCAAGGGCGCGGGCATTCCTGCCAATCGCATCGTTTTCAGCGAGAAATTCGCCTGCCCGGTCAGCGGCTTCACTATCGAGGAAATCGAGCCGCGCCTGTTCTCTTTCAACGCGCCGCAGGGCGCCTGCCCGGCCTGCGATGGGCTGGGCGAAAAGCTGCTGTTCGATCCGCAGCTGGTCGTCCCGAATGAGGAACTGAGCCTGAAGAAGGGCGCGGTGGTGCCCTGGGCCAAGAGCAATCCGCCGTCGCCCTATTACATGCAGGTGCTCTCCAGCCTGGCCAAGGCCTATGATTTTAGCCTTGAAACGCCGTGGAAGGATCTGGAGCCGGACCAGAAGCTGATCATCCTGCACGGCACGGGCGGCATGCCGGTGGAGCTGACCTTCAAGGATGGGCGCAAGGAATATACCGTGCGCAAGGCTTTCGAGGGCGTGATCGGCAATCTCAACCGCCGCATGGGGCAGACCGACAGCGCCTGGATGCGCGAGGAACTCTCCAAGTTCCAGACCGCACAGCCCTGCGAAACCTGCCATGGCAAGCGCCTCAATGAGAAGGCGCTGGCGGTGAAGATCGCAGGCACGGATATTGCCACGCCCGTCGCCCTCTCGGTCAGCGATGCGGTAGAATGGTTCGGCAATCTCCAGCACCAGCTGACGGCGCAGCAAAACCAGATCGCCAAGGCCATCCTCAAGGAAATCAACGAGCGGCTGGGCTTCCTCAACAATGTCGGGCTGGATTACCTCAATCTCGACCGGACGAGCGGCACGCTCTCGGGCGGGGAAAGCCAGCGCATCCGCCTCGCCAGCCAGATCGGCAGCGGCCTTTCCGGCGTGCTCTATGTGCTGGACGAGCCAAGCATCGGCCTGCACCAGCGCGACAATGACATGCTGCTGGTGACGCTGAAACGCCTGCGCGATCTCGGCAACACCGTGATCGTGGTGGAGCATGACGAGGATGCGATCCGCGCCGCCGATCACATCGTCGACCTGGGCCCCGGCGCGGGCGTCCATGGCGGTGAGGTTGTGGCCGAAGGCACGCTGAAGGACATTCTCGCCAGCGAGGACAGCCTGACCGCCGCCTATCTCAATGGAACGCGCGAAATCGCGGTGCCCAAGAAGCGCCGCAAGGGCAATGGCCACAAGATCACCGTGGCGGGCGCGCGGGCGAACAATCTGAAGAACGTCACCGCCAGCATCCCGCTGGGCACCTTCACCTGCATCACGGGCGTATCGGGCAGTGGCAAGTCCAGCTTCACCATTGATACGCTGCATGCCGGTGCGGCGCGCGCGCTGAATGGCGCACGAGTGATCGCGGGCGCGCATGACAAGATCACCGGGCTGGAACATTGCGACAAGGTGATCGAGATCGACCAGTCGCCCATCGGCCGCACCCCGCGCAGCAATCCGGCGACCTATACCGGCGCCTTCACCCAGATCCGCGACTGGTTCGCGGGCCTGCCGGAAGCACAGGCGCGCGGATACAAGGCTGGGCGTTTCAGCTTCAACGTCAAGGGCGGCCGCTGCGAAGTGTGCCAGGGCGACGGGTTGATCAAGATCGAGATGCACTTCCTGCCCGACGTCTACGTCACTTGCGAGGAATGCCACGGCAAGCGCTACAATCGCGAAACGCTGGAAGTGAAGTTCAAGGGCATGAGCATTGCCGACGTGCTCGATATGACGATCGAGGATGCGGAGGAGTTCTTCAAGGCCGTGCCGCCCATCCGCGACAAGATGCACATGCTCAACGAAGTGGGGCTGGGCTATGTCAAGGTGGGCCAGCAGGCCACGACCCTGTCAGGCGGCGAGGCGCAGCGGGTGAAGCTGGCCAAGGAACTCAGCCGCCGCTCCACCGGGCAGACGCTCTACATTCTCGACGAGCCGACCACCGGCCTCCATTTCGAGGATGTGCGCAAGCTGCTGGAAGTGCTGCAAAGGCTGGTGGATCAGGGCAATTCCGTGGTGGTGATCGAGCATAATCTGGACGTCATCAAGGTGGCGGACTGGATCATCGACCTCGGCCCCGAAGGCGGCGTGCGCGGCGGAGAGATCGTCGCCACCGGCACACCCGAACAGGTCGTGAAGGAACCGCGCAGCTATACCGGCCAATATCTGGCGCCTATGCTCGGTAAATAGATGGCTGCGCGCCGACCCTTAACTTCGGAGAAGCTCCTTTGATTCAGTCCGTCCGCCACGATAGTGCCTCGTCGTTGGGCAGGGGTGGGAAGTAGGAGTGCCGCCGCCGCAAGCCTATTCTTTGGATAGCCCTGCAGAGCGTTTCGCAGCCGCTGCAAAGCGTCATAGTGAACTTAGGAGTGGCCGAGACGTCAACAAGGCTTTCGAACAAATCATAGCTGCATATCGCGAAATTCGGACGCAAGCGGATGGCGGTTTCACCACTTTCAAGACGTTAATGGAAGATTCCGATCCGTCCGTTGCGAGGTGGGCCGCCGGATTTCTGTTGCATGACGCCCCTGTATTGGCTCGCAAGAGACTAGAGGAAATTGCTTTGGGCGGTCATGGGCTTATTGGGTTGAGCGCGGAAATGACGCTACGGGAATGGGACGCAGGAAGGCTAAAGCCACCCGAAGAGTGGTAACCTTGATTTCATGCCGCGAACGAACGCTTGGGTGGCGAAGGGCCATCGGACGCTCGTTCTAAATGATTATCTGCTGTTCAAGTTGCATCTTCAGGAAAAACGGGCTCGTGCCCCTCCACCACCTTCGGGGGTCCCCCTCCCCCGGTGGGGAGGATATTCTTTCCTACACGCTCCGCGCTGTATAACTGAATTGGTTCTTTCTCTATAAAGAGGTGAACCATGTCAGCACATACCACTCAAAAATCTGTCTCCCATCAGGTCCTTCCGCCGCCGGAAGAGGTGAAATTCTTCATTGGGGCAGCCTTCTGGGACGATTCTGACGGCAAGCCGCAGCGCGCCTATGAGGCTGATTATCGGGCGCGTTGGGCGGAACAGCAGGCGCGGGAGGCGCAGGCTCGGACGGATGGAGAGGAGGGGGAGGGAACCTCGGCCGCTGCGCCCGCGTCGCCCACTCCGCATGCCCACAAATCCCACCCCGCCGGGCGCGGATGGATCGGGAGCGGGCGGGATATCGGCCTGCCGGGGGAAGGGCCGGATGCGGCGCAGGCGGATTTTGCCGGAATGGCGGGCGGGGAAGCCGAGACAGGTGGGCGCCACCTCCACACGGCCTTCACGCCTGCCCGCCAGACGCGCTTTTGCGACAGGCTGGCGGCTTGCGGCAATGTGCGCATGGCCTGCGCGGCGAGCGGGATTTCGCCCATGACGGCCTATCGCGCGCGGCGGCGCGATCCTCTGTTCGCGCGCGTGTGGGACCGGGCGCTGGCCCTGGCGCGCGACCATGCCGAAGCCGTGCTGGCCGACCGCGCGCTGGAAGGCATTGCCGAACCGGTATTCCATGGCGGGGAAGTGGTCGGCTATCGCCGCCGTTATGAAAGCAGGCTGCTGCTGGCCCATCTCGCCCGGCTCGACCGGCACTGCGAAATGTTCGAGCAGGAACAGCTGGAAGAGGCGGGCGATGCCGAGGCGTTCGACATGCTCCTGGCGCGACTGGGCGGGCTGGATCAGGGTGAGATTCTTTCTTCCCGTGGCGACCATGTGGAGCGCGCTGCCCTGGATGCCCTTGCGGGGGACGAGTGGGAAGAGCCGGAGCAGGAAGAGGACGCCGAAGCCTTTGAGGAGGATGCCGAGGACGGCGCCGCCGATTGGGATGATTCTCAGCTGGATGCGCGGATAGAGGCTGCGGCTGAAGCGCGCGAGCATGCCGGGGCGCAATGGGATGAGGCCCATGCGGCGCTCTGCGCTCAGCTCGATGCGCTGTGTGACGCTGAAGAGGAGAGGGCCGGGAAGGAAAGGGCCGAGGAGGACAGGGAAGAGGACGCTGTGCCCGAGAACCTGCCCTATGAGATCAAGAGCCGGACGGCACTTTCCGGGGCCAACGGATGTGTAACAGGTGTAACATCCCCCAGCTCACGCCGCCACGAAGGACACTCGCGAGGGCTGGAAGGCGGCCCGGCGGCACTCCGTCCGGCGCGCTCCATGGCCTGCCGCAAGGGAATGGCGATGAGATCAGCGATGTAAGATTGGAAAAGGCGCCGCTCAGCTGTCGAGCAGGGCAATGCTCACATGGCCGCTGCCGGGGCCGATCAGGCCCAGTTCGCGGGCGGCGGCCTGGCTGACGTCGATCAGGCGCTTATGCGTGTAGGGGCCGCGATCGTTGATGCGGACCACGACGTTCTGGCCGGTCTTGGTGTTGGTGACGCGCACCAGGCTGCCGAAGGGCAGGCTGGGGTGGGCGGCGGTCAGTTCGGTGGGGTCGAACTTTTCGCCGCTGGCGGTGCGGCGGCCCTTGAATTCCTTGCCATACCAGCTGGCAAGGCCCGCGCCGATGGTTTCGCCCGCATCCTCGGCAATTTGCGCGTCATCGGAAAGCGGGTTGAGCCCGGTTTCGAGGGCGCTGGCCTGAATGGCGACGGGCAGCAGGGCTGCGGAAGCGATGGGGGCCGGAACGGTCGTTTCGGCAAGGCCGGGGGCACTGGTGCCCAGAGCCACGAGCAGCAGGGCGGCGCCCGCTCCGGCAAAAGGCCGGGTGAGGGTGCGCTTGCGCTGGCTGAAGATCGAACCGCTTTGCATCGGGAGCGGCGCATACAGCATCGGGCGGGGGAGGGAACCCGGCCCTAACGCCTTGCCGCTGAGGTGAAACGGTTCACCGACTCATTGCCTAAATCTGCGGTGAATGGAGCGGGTTATCCACGGCGGGAGGGTGAGTTGAGTGAGTGAATTGTGGGGCGAATCGGCCTCGAGCAGGCGTTGAGGGGCATGCTGGCCAAGTTTCCGGTCGTCATTGCGAGGGGCCCCAGGCCCCGCGGCAATCCAGAGCGAAATGCGCGAGGCCATGGATTGCCGCGCGGCTTTGCCGCTCGCAATGACGAAGGACGGCGGTGAAGGGAGGTGAAAGGAGTGGAATGCCCGGATATGCAAATGAGGGCGGCATCGCTGCCACCCTCACTGCACCGGCTGCGTTACCGGCGTTCGACGACCCCGAGAGGACGTTGTCGCCCGGCGCTCGCGCCGGCATCCGGTCCCGTCAGGCGGTGGATCGTGCCCGAAGGCACTCTCGCTCCCGCCCGGCGGTTCCGCGGCTTTCCAGTCCGTTGGGGGCCTTGCGCTTCACTTGGTCCTGCATCGGCCGAAGCCGGGCATTTCCATCCATGCAAGGCCGGACTTTCCGGCCAACCGATGATTTTCCGCCTGCGCCCTTTCACCGGCCACGCGTCCATCCGGGGACTTTCGCGATGCTGCCTGCTTCCGAAGTGCCTGCTTTCAATCATCGTTTCGCGAGGGGCCTTCCTGGTCCTCCACCGTTTCCGGCCTTGCGGCTTTCTTCGATTTCGGTCCGGATTTCCCGTCTCGATGATTGGAAAATGCGCCCGGTGAGTGAGTCGTTCAAGCCGCGCAGGGGCAAGTTATCCACTTTCAGCCGAATTGGCTGTGGATTAGCGTGGATAAGTCGGCAATCCACGTTGCGGCTGCGAGAAAACCCTGCTTTAGGGCGCGATTTTGTTGCGTTGCCGCAAGAATCGCGCCCGGCAGAGCGGGCCTCAGCCCCGGTCGCGTTGGGCCAGCAGGCGCAGGCGCAGGGCGTTCAGCTTGATGAAGCCCGCCGCATCCTTCTGGTCGTAAGCGCCGGCATCGTCCTCGAAAGTGACGTGGCGTTCGGAATAGAGGCTGTTGGGGCTCTTGCGGCCCACCACATTGGCGCTGCCCTTGTAGAGCTTGAGGCGGACCGTGCCGGAAACCTTTTCCTGGCTGTGATCGATGGCGGCCTGCAGCATCTCCCGCTCGGGGCTGAACCAGAAGCCGTTATAGATCAGCTCGGCATATTTCGGCATCAGCTCATCCTTGAGGTGAGCTGCGCCGCGATCCAGCGTGATCTGCTCGATGCCGCGATGGGCGCGGGCATAGATCTCGCCGCCCGGGGTTTCGTACATGCCGCGGCTCTTCATGCCGACGAAGCGGTTTTCCACCAAATCGAGGCGGCCAATGCCGTGCTTGCGGCCCAGATCGTTGAGCGCGGCGAGCAAAGTGGCCGGGCTCATCGCTTCGCCATTCAGGGCAACGCCATCGCCCTTCTCGAAGTCGATGGTGATATATTCCGGGGTATCCGGCGCATCTTCCGGGTTCACGGTGCGCGAATAGACGTAATCCGGGGTTTCTTCCCACGGATCTTCCAGAACCTTGCCCTCCGAAGAAGTGTGCAGCAGGTTCGCGTCGGTGGAGAAGGGGCTCTCCCCGCGCTTGTCCTTCGGCACGGGGATCTGGTGCTCTTCAGCCCAGGCGATCAGCGCGGTACGGCTGGTCAGGTCCCATTCGCGCCACGGGGCGATGACCTTGATGTTGGGCTCCAGCGCATAGGCCGAGAGCTCGAAGCGCACCTGATCGTTGCCCTTGCCGGTGGCGCCATGGGCCACGGCATCGGCGCCGGTTTCCCGTGCGATCTCGATCAGGCGCTTGGAAATCAGCGGGCGGGCGATGGAGGTGCCCAGCAGATAGTCACCCTCATAACGGGCATTGGCGCGCATCATGGGGAAGACGAAATCGCGCACGAATTCCTCGCGCAGATCGTCGATATAAATGTGGTTGTCGGGCACGCCCATCAGCTTGGCCTTGGCGCGCGCGGGTTCCAGTTCCTCGCCCTGGCCGAGATCGGCCGTGAAGGTGACCACTTCGCAATTGTAAGTGACCTGCAGCCATTTGAGGATCACGCTGGTGTCGAGACCACCGGAATAGGCGAGGACGACACGCTTGATATCGGACATGGGCGGCTCCGGATAAGAGACTATGGAATCGCCCGGCGCTCTATGCGCCATCGCGCCCCGGTGCAAGGCGGGCGAGCAGGCGGGGCCAGTGGAAACCCAGCGCCAGCGCGCGATAAGCGTAGCCCACCAGCAATGCGAGCCAGACTCCGGTGGCGCCAAGGGGGCGCAAGGCGAGGTCCGTGGCGATATAGGCGGCAGTGGCGAACAGGGCCGCATTGCGCAGCGCGCGCCCTTCGGTGGCGCCGATGAACACACCGTCGAGCAGCCAGGAG
>Ga0209958_1002197_pt1 | contig 11534 bp, 9 predicted proteins | sample ThiBio_inoc_plan_FD_183942 | JGI IMG/M metagenome (GOLD analysis project Ga0209958, IMG submission 183942) | Wastewater bioreactor microbial communities from Cape Town, South Africa - Thiocy_inoc_plan (SPAdes) | ecosystem: Engineered > Bioremediation > Thiocyanate > Unclassified | place: South... | reverse complement strand
GAATTCCTGCTGGGCAAGGGCTACGAAGTCCACGGCATCAAGCGCCGCACCTCACTGTTCAACACCGACCGCATCGATCATCTCTATCAGGACCCGCACGAGCAGGGCCGCCGCTTCATCCTGCACCACGGCGATCTCACCGACAGCTCCAGCCTCATCCGCATCATCCAGCAGGTGCGGCCCGACGAGATCTACAACCTCGCTGCCCAGTCGCATGTGGCCGTCAGCTTCGAAGAACCCGAATACACCGCCAACTCCGACGCCCTCGGCGCGCTGCGCATCCTCGAGGCCATCCGCATCCTCGGCCTCGAAAAGAAAACCCGCTTCTACCAGGCCAGCACCAGCGAACTCTTCGGCCTCGTCCAGGAAATCCCGCAGAAGGAAACCACCCCCTTCTACCCGCGCAGCCCCTACGCCTGCGCCAAGCTCTACGCCTACTGGATCACCGTCAACTACCGCGAAGCCTACGGCATGTATGCCTGCAACGGCATCCTCTTCAACCACGAATCGCCCATCCGCGGCGAAACCTTCGTCACCCGCAAGATCACTCGCGCCCTCGCCCGGATCAAGCTCGGCCTGCAGGACTGCCTGTTCCTCGGCAACATGGATGCCAAGCGCGACTGGGGTCACGCCAAGGACTACGTCGAAATGCAGTGGCTGATGCTGCAGCAGGACCACGCCGAAGACTTCGTCATCGCCACCGGTGTGCAGTACAGCGTTCGCGATTTCGTCAACGCCGCCGCCAAGGAACTCGGCATGGACATCCGCTGGGAAGGGCAGGGCGTCGACGAGAAGGGCTACGACGCCCACGGCAAATGCATCGTCGCCGTCGACCCGCGCTACTTCCGTCCCACCGAAGTCGAAACCCTGTTGGGTGACCCCAGCAAGGCCAAGGACAAACTCGGCTGGACGCCGAAGATCAGCTTCGACGAACTCGTCAGCGAGATGGTGCGCGAGGATCTCAAGGCCGCCGAACGCGACGAACTGGTGAAGAAGCACGGCTACAAGGCCATGGATTACCACGAGTAAGGGCAGTTACAAGGGGCAAGTTGCAAGTTTCAAGGGGGGACGATGGCCCGGTTCGAGGATCTTGCGGTTTGGAAGCGCTCTGCTCGGTTGAGTGCGGAGCTTTATAAATCGCTGAGAGACCTCAAGGACTTCGGATTTCGCGATCAGATCACGCGGGCCGGGCTGTCGATCCCATCCAATATTGCAGAAGGGTATGAACGTGAATCGGCTAAGGAAACGTGTAACTTCCTGAATTATGCGAAGGGCTCTGCCGGCGAACTCAGGACGCAAATTTATATTGGTATGGATATCGGCTATATCGAGCGGGAGACAGGTATGCAGTGGGTCAAGGAGGCAGAAGAAATCTCCCGCATGCTGCATGGATTGATGCAAACGGTAAGAGAGAAAAAGACATGAGTTGCAAGTTAAAAGGAAAGGGCCTGGAATTTGTTTCTTGCTGTGGCAACTTTGAGATCATAAATCGTGATCTCAAGTTGAGGCTTGCACCTTGTAACTTGTAACTTGAGACTTGAATCTTGAATCCTGAATCTAAAATCTATATTGCCGGTCACCGTGGACTCGTTGGCACCGCCCTGATGCGCAACCTGCGTGAAAAAGGATTCGAGAACTTCCTCACCCGCACCCACGCCGAACTCGACCTCACCAGCCAAGCCGCGGTCGACGCCTTCTTCGAGTCGGAGAAACCGGACTACGTCTTCCTGGCCGCGGCCAAAGTCGGCGGCATCCACGCCAACAACACCTATCCCGCCGAATTCATCCGGGACAACCTCACCATCCAGACGAACATCATCCACGCGGCATACAAGAACAACGTCAAGCGCCTACTGTTCCTCGGCTCCAGTTGCATCTATCCCAAGCTCGCCCCGCAGCCGATGAAGGAAGAACACCTGCTCACCAGCGAGCTGGAGCCCACCAACCGCCCCTATGCTTTGGCCAAGATCGCCGGCATCGAAATGTGCTGGGCCTACAACCGGCAATACAAGACCCAGTATCTGGCCGTCATGCCGACCAACCTGTACGGCCCGGGCGACAACTACCACCCGGAAAACTCCCACGTCATACCCGCACTGATACGCCGCTTTCACGAAGCCAAGCTGGCAAATGCGCCAAACGTGACCGTGTGGGGAACCGGCACGCCCAGGCGCGAATTCCTGTACAGCGACGACATGGCCGATGCCTGCGTCTACCTGATGAGCCTGCCGGATGAGCAGTTTGTTCCCTTGCTGGGTCAGGACCGCAACGATGGGCTGGCACCATTGATGAACATTGGCGTGGGTCATGATCTCACCATTCGCGAGCTGGCCGAGACTGTAAAGGACGTGGTGGGATATCAGGGCATGATTGAATTCGATAGCACCAAACCGGATGGCACGCCGCGTAAGCTGATGGACGTGGGGCGATTGAATGCCATGGGATGGAGCGCACATATGGAAATGCGCGAGGGACTGGCGCGTGCCTATCAGGATTTCCTCGGCGGCTTGCAGCCGGTGCCAGCAATCCGCTCCAAGTCCACGGCCTGACGTTGCACCCCGGACACAGCCTGTCATGAGAGCTCGCGTATGTATGCACTGTATATAAGCATTTACGTATTCATTGCTATTTCGGCGGCGATCGCCCTCGTGCTGGGGGTGTTCACCGCTTCACGTGGCGTCGAGCGATTCGGGTCGAAGGGCGTGATGATGGTGTATTTGTGGCTGATGATGCTGGCGCCCGCCCTGCGCATCATGACCGCGCCACGCGAATACCTGACCGATGCGGACGCTACGCTGGCAGGCTATACGGCCATTTCGGGGCCGGTGACGTGGGCGTTGCGTCTGTCGACCGTCGCCATTGTGAGCGTGGCTGGGGTGGTGATGCTCATGGCCCTGATCCGGCGCCAGAAACTCTCCGGCGGTACCTTCCTGGCCGTAGGGCTGGGTGCAGTGTTCACTACCATGCTGACCAGCGCAGGGTTGGGCACCAAGCCGGCGTTCATCCATCAATCGCTCTACACGGTCTTGATGTTGGCCACGCTGTTGGTAATGCCGCGCATCGCGCCCGAGCAGGTGGCAATTCAGGCCAAGCGGGTGCTGGCTTTTCTGATGATAGGTTCGCTGGTACTGGCCGTGATCCAGCCAGCGCATTACGTCCAGACTGGCTATGTCGGCATCATTCCCGGCTTCCATTACCGGCTGCATGGCTTGGCGCCGCATGCCAACTCCCTGGCGCCGCTGGCCCTGTTGTATCTAATTCTGGCGTACTGGGTGCGGGGCAAAAATCCCTGGCATATGCTGGGCGTCGTTTCGGCGGCGGCGGTGCTGGTGCTGTCCCAGTCCAAAACTATCTGGCTCACCGCGCTATTGATCGTGTTCGTCATCGTTGTGACGCGCGTGAGCAGGCAATTCGGCCAGGAATTGAGATCGGCCCGCATTGGTTGGGGCACCATCACGGCACTCGGCGCGTACATGGGGGCCGGGCTCATGCTTCTGTGGATGTTCTCGGGTGAGGCTAGCCGGGTGTTCCACGCGCTGATGGCCGACAGCGACGTTTCCACCTTGACCGGACGAACCGATATCTGGCGGGTCACCCTTGACACCTGGCGAAAAAGTCCCTGGTTCGGCTACGGCCCAAATCTGTGGGATTTGGATTTCCGCATCAGACACCATGGCGCCCTGGCCGCGTGGCACGCGCACAATCAGTTTCTCCAGGCCCTGGGCGAAGCCGGCATCGTCGGACTGACCAGCATGCTTACATACCTGGCGGCCCTGGTTTACTACGCCGTCCGCTTTGCCGGGCCGACCCGGGGCGTGACCCTGGCGCTGCTGCTGCTGATTCTGAGCCGCACCATGACGGAAGTGCCCATTCGTTTCTCAGTATTGCTCGATGCCACCTTCTTTGTTCATGCCGTGGTGTTTGCGGTGCTTGTCATGCTGGCGCGGCAGGCCTCCGCTGCGGGCCAAGCTTCCGCTTCGCTTCAGGCAGCCGAAGCAACCGCTATAAAGCCTGCGCAATTGCCGCAGCTCACATAAACGCAAGCCAAGCCACGTCATGTTTTTAGGTCGCCCACCTGGCCCCCCGCGCAATCCGGAGCGCAGGCTATCGTGAGCCGGTCGGGCGAAGGCCTGGGTGCGCGCAGCGTCTCGGCATTCCTGTGGGGCGGCGGCGGCGCCTTCCTGCGCCTGTTCATGCAGATGGGCGCGCAGATCGTGCTGGCGCGCCTGCTGGGTCCCGCGCAGTACGGCCTGTTCGCCATGAGCGTGGTGGTGATGAGCTTCTCCGCTTTCTTTTCGGACGTCGGTGTTGCCTATGGCCTGATCCAACGCAAGCAGGTGGACAGCACGCATATCCGGTTCGTATTCACTCTGCAGATCATGCTCGGGCTGGTCATTACCGGCTTGCTGGCGATCCTGTCCGGGCCGCTTGCGGGGTTCTTCCATGAACCGCGCCTGGAAGCGATCATCCTGGTGCTGGCGCCGCTAGCGCTGCTGCAGGCGGCTGGCGCGGTGTCGCTCAACCTGCTCAAGCGCGAATTGGATTTCAAGGCGCTGCAGATCGCGCAGACCATTGCCTATTTCATCGGCTATGTCTGCCTGGGCATTCCGCTGGCGCTCGCCGGCGCTGGGGTGTGGGCGCTGGTGGCGGCCTGGGCGACGCAAAGCCTGGTGTCGCTGGTCCTGATGTATCGCGCGACGCGGCATCCGCTCGCGCCCCTGTTCCGCCATCCCGATGCCTTCAGCATGGGGCATTTTGGCGGCACCGTGTTGCTGACTAACCTCACCAACTGGCTGATCGGCAACATCGATCGCACGGTGGTGGCGCGCACGCTGAGCAGTGTCTCGATCGGCCTCTACGCCAATGCCTACAATCTGGTCAACACGCCCTCCAACACCATCCTAAGTTTCATGCAGCCGGTGCTGTATTCCGCCTGCGCCAAAATGCAGGACGATCCGCAGCGCATCCGCAAGGCCTACCTGCTGCTGATGGCGGGCATCGCACTGGTGGTCATGCCCGTGTTCGTTTCCATGGCCGCGGTGTCGAACACGCTGGTTCTAGCGCTGTATGGGCAGCATTGGGCGCAGGCGAATGTGGTGCTGCGGCCGATCGCGCTGGCCATGCCCATTGCGCTGTTGTGGGGCATCACTACGCCGGTGCTGTGGAATACCGGACGCGCCACGCTGGAATTCAAGTTGCAACTTCCCCTGGCAGGGCTGTGGCTGCTCGGTGCATTGGTGGCCGTGCAGTTTTCGCTCGCCGCGCTGGCGTGGACGGTGCTGGGGCTGTTTGTCCTGCGTACGTTGGTATTCACCGTGCTGGCAATCCACCAGATCGGTCTGCCGCTCACCGAATGTGCGCGTGCGCTGCGAGGCGGCGTTGCACTGAGCCTGCTCACCGGATTTGCCGCCTGGGGAACCGACCAGTTTCTTGCCGAATTGCTGCCCGGCAATCAGGCCAGGCTGGCGGCCATTATCGCCGTGTGCGGCCTGACGGTAACACTGGCGTTGCGAGCGCTGCCGGGCATGCTTACCCTGGATCTTTCCAGCCTGCTGGTGAGCGGCCTCCAGCGTCTGCCGGCCCGTGCCGCGCGTTTGGCAGGCTGGTTGCTGGCACCGCAACTGCGGCACGCACATGGAAAATGACTGCATGACGAGCCCGCAGCAAGCCACGCAGAAGCCGCGCATCTCGGTGGTGATGCCGCTCTACAACAAGCAGGATTATGTGGAGGCGTCGATCCGTTCCGTCCTGGCACAGGGCACATGGCTGCATGAACTGATCGTGGTGGACGATGGCTCGACCGATGGCAGCGCCGAAGTGGTGGCGCGCCTGATGCGGGACCATCCCCGCATCAAACTGCTACGACAGGACAACGCCGGTGTCTCCGCTACGCGGAATCGCGGCATCCTGGCCTGCGAGGCGGATTTCGTCGCATTCCTGGATGCCGACGATTTGTATCTGCCGGGTTTTCTGCAGGAAATTGCCGGACTGATCCGGCGTTTTCCGCAGGCTGGCCTGTTTGCGACAGCTTACCGGCGCTTTACCGGCGCTGCCGATGTGCGCTCGGAACCTGGAGAGGCGCACGGCGTCGAGCCATTTTCCGGAATCGTGCGGTCATTTTTCAGCGAGTGGACCCAGGGCGCCTTCATTTTTACCTCATCAATCTGCGTGCGGCGTCAAGGCCTGCTTGATCTGGGTACCATGTTCCCGCTCGGCGAGCGGCTCGGCGAGGACCAGGACGTGTGGTTTCGTCTGGCCGAGCGCTATCCCGTGGCCTACAGCGCCAGGCCGTTGGCGCTGTATCGCGTCGATGTCGCCAGCAGCCTGACCGCAAGCGTGCCGCTGACAGAGGTGTTGCCCTGCTATGTCCGGCTGGCTGAACGGATCGATAGCGGTGATTATCCTGCCCGTCACCTGCGTGGCGCGCGACGCCTGCTGGCGTCGCACTACATCAATATTGCCAGGATGCGCGCCACACAAGGTGATTTCGCCGGGGCATGGCGGTTGCTTGTCGACCGGCACGCACGCGGCAATGCGTCGTATTGGCTGAGAACGTCGGTTTGGTCAGTCTGGCGGCAAGCTCTGGCAAGCAAAGGGGCCATGGTATGAACGTCTCTCTTATCCTGGCTACCTACGGCCGCGCGGAGGAATTGGGGCGGGCGGTGGACTCGTTCCTGTCGCAGACCGACCGTGGCTTTGAGTTGATTATCGTCGACCAGAACCCGGATGAGCGGTTAGCGCCCTTTGTGGAGCAGGCCCGTGAGGGTGGGCTGGACGTACGCCATGTGCGGATGGACACGCCCGGTCTTTCGGCGGCGCGTAATCTGGGCATCTCGCTTGCCCGGCATGACATCCTCGCCTTTCCCGATGACGATTGCTGGTATGAAGACCGGGTGATCGAGCACGTCAGGCGTGCGTTCCTAGAGGGGGAGGCCCTAGGCGGTATGATCGGCTGTTGGGTCGAGCAGGCTGGAGAGGCGGCGCCTGGACAAGCATATTTTTTGGAGCATGACGCTTGGCGGGAATTCCGGGGGGGGCATGCCAGCTCGATTTCGCTGTTTCTCGACCGCAAGCTGTTTGAATCGCTCGGCGGATTCGACGAGCGGCTCGGTGTCGGTCAATGGTACGGCGCGGCGGAGGAGATAGACTTCATTCTGCGCGCGCTGGCATCAGGCGCACACTTGCGCTATTGCCCCGAGATACGGGTGCATCATGCTTATGCTCCCAGGCCCGTCGGCAACTTCAAGGCAATCTGCCGTCAGGCCCGGTACCGCAGCCGGGGCACAGGCGCCATCTATGCCAAGCACAGGCTATCGACATACGTGGTGGCGCGCGGATTGCTGGCGCCGGTTGTTAACGCGCTGCCTCGTTTGTCCCCGTCGCAGATCGGACGCGCCCTGTTCACCAGCTTGGGACGCATCGAAGGCTATCTGCGCTGGAAAAGGAGGGAGTCGTGAGCAGGGTGGCAAGCCGGATATCTCGCATATTTCTGCTGCTGTTTACGGTCGCTGCCTCGCTGTCGGCGTGTGCTGTCCAGACGACGCCGGTGCCAGGCCCGGTGCCGGCGACCTATTTCGGCATGCATATCCACCGCACTGTGGAACCGCAGCCGTGGCTGTCTGACGGCGATCGCCTGACTGCTTGGCCCACCGTGAAATTCGGATCCTGGCGGCTATGGGATGCCTATGTCGCCTGGCCCAATCTGGAGCCGGAAAAGGGCCAGTGGAAATTCGCCACGCTGGACAAATACGTGACGATGGCGAACCTGGCCAAGGTGGATGTGCTGTTGCCGTTGGGCCTGTCGCCCACCTGGGCTTCAGCACGGCCTAATGAGCCTTCCAGCTACAAACCCGGCAACGCCGCCGAGCCCCTGAGCATGGACGACTGGCGTAACTACGTCCGCACCGTTGCCACGCGCTACAAGGGACGGGTTTACGCGTACGAGCTATGGAACGAAGTGAATCTGAAGGGGTTTTATTCGGGCAGCCCGGAAAAATTGATCCAGATGGCGCGCATCGCCTATGAAACCCTGAAGGAAATCGACCCCGACGTCATCGTCGTCTCGCCTTCAGTGACGGGTGGAGGGCGCAACCCGGAGTGGCTGAATAATTACCTCGCGATGGGCGGCGGTCAGTATGCCGATGTCATTGCTTATCATTTTTACGTTCCACAAAGATCGCCCGAAGCGATGCTGCCAGTGATCCGGCAGGTGCAGCAGATCATGCGAAACCATGGGCAAGGCACCAAACCCCTGTGGAATACAGAAACCGGGTGGCGAATCGAAAACAAACCTATGACGCCGCGTATTGGCGCCGCCGGCAGCGACTGGCTCGATTTGGATGATCGAGAATCTGCCGCCTATGTGGCGCGCGCATTGATTCTGGGTTGGTCGGCAGGCCTGTCTCGCTTTTACTGGTATGCCTGGGACAATCTCGACATGGGCCTGATCAATCCGTCGAACAGATCCATCAAGCCGGCCGGTCTGGCCTATGCCAAAACGGTTACCTGGATGGAAGGGGCGGTGTTTTCAGGATGTGCAGAAACAAGTGGGCTCTGGGTGTGTGAATTGAATGATGCAGAGGGGCAACCCGCGCACATTGTATGGCGGCAAACTGATGGCGACCAGGAATGGCCTGTTCCATCCAACTGGGGTGCAACGGAAGCTGAGCTGCTGGATGGTCAGACACTGAAACTGTCATCCGACGTTACTACGATATCGTTGGGTCAGTCGCCGGTTTTGATCCGTTGAGTGCATTTTGCTGGCTAAATAAATGCAAAGTAAAAATGGGGGATGGAGATGGCGCTGAGCGATAAATATGACCAGTTCTACAAAACTGACAGACAAGCGCGTGCGATCAGTGATTATCCGATCCGGAAATGGCCGCGCAACCGTGTTGAGGCGATTGTCGCGGTTGAAGGGTCAGGCGAATCAATCATGGATATCGGCTGTGGCGACGGCAGTCTGCTTTATCAATTCCGCAACCGCTATAGCAGTCTGATTGGCCTGGAGTATTCAGCCGAGCGTTTGCGCCAGGCCGAGGCAAACCTGGCAGCATTGAAGTTCACGCCTGTGCAAGGCTCGGCCGAAGACATGTCTCAACTGGCAGACAACAGTGTGGATCGCATCATCACCGCGGATGTGATCGAGCACATTCCGGATGTATATGCTGCCTCACACGAAATGTTTCGCGTCTTGAAGCCGGGCGGGTGGCTGGTCATCAATACCCCCAACATTGCATTCATCAAGAAGCGTCTAGTTTTGGCGCTAGGAAGGTTTCCGTCTACGTCGCAGCCCAATGAGGGATTGGGGAGCGACGTGCTGTTCGACGGCGGTCATCTGCACTATTTCACTTATCGTTCGTTACGCTTGGTGCTGGAGCATGCTGGATTTCAAATGGTTCGCCCAATGGGGTTTGGCCGCTTTGGGTTTTTCCATAGCCTGAGGCCTTCGCTAACGAGTGGCGGAGTGCAATGGGTAGCGAAGAAGCCTGCGTGAGAATGGCAGCGTGGCGCATTCTGTTTGTCCACAACGCCTACCAGCAGCGGGGCGGCGAAGACTCGGTGGTGGACGACGAGATCCAGCTGCTGCGTGACCACGGACATGAGGTGGAACTGTACCGGCGTGATAACCATGACATCGAATCCATGGGAAAGTTAGCCGTGGCACGGGATACCTTGTGGTCTTCACGAACAACGCGTGACATCGAGGCCGCCCTGAGCCGCTTTCGGCCGGATGTGATCCATACCCACAATACGTTCCCGCTGATTTCGCCTTCGCTTTACTGGGCGTCGGCAAAGCGTCATGTGCCTGTCGTGCAGACCTTGCATAATTTCCGCCTGCTTTGCCCGCAGGCGATGCTTTTACGCGAGGGCAGGGTATGCGAGGACTGCGTGGGAAGAGCGCCCTGGCGTGGCGTTGCACGACGCTGTTACCGAGAGTCATTGCCGCAATCGGTGGCGCTGGCATCAATGCTTATGTTGCATCGTGGATTGGGGACTTATACCAGCAAGGTGACGAGATATATTGCGCTGAACGATTTTTGCCGTGATGTGTTCGTTCGGGGAGGGCTGCCGGCAGATCATTTGCGTGTGAAACCGAACTTTGTTGCAGATCCGGGTTTGGGTTCGGCTACGCGAGCGGGTTTTTTATATGTCGGGCGATTGTCTTCCGAAAAAGGCATCGCCACGTTGGCCGCTGCGCTGGCCACTTTGTCTGACGTGCAGTGTGAGGTGATCGGAACAGGCCTGGAAGAAGGGGCGATCGGTTCGCTGGCGAACGTAAAAATGGCAGGCTGGCAGCAAGGTACCTATATTGTCGAGCGCATGAAATCCAGCCTGGCTTTGGTGATGCCCAGTCTGTGGTATGAGAACTTTCCACGCACCTTGGTTGAGGCGTTTGCCTGTGGGTTACCCGTTATTGCCAGTCGGCTGGGAGCGATGGCTGCATTGATACGGGATGGTGAGACCGGCTTGTTGTTCAATCCGGGCGATGCGGCCGACTTGGCAACAAAACTGGCGTGGGCGCAGGCGCATTCGGATGCGATGCGTGACATGGGCGAGGCCGCACGCAAGGAATACGAATCGAAATATACGCCGCAGCGGAACCTGGAAATTTTGCAGGCTATTTATCGCGAGGCCATGGCAGAAGCGGCAGCAAATGAACCTGACAACGAATAATGAACAGGGACACAACATGAAGCGAGTGCTTTTCATCACCGATAGGGTGATGCACTACCAAAAGGAAACCTATAAGGCGCTGGAAAAGCTGTTACCGGCGCAAGGCATCGAGCTTTGGTTGTTGTCAGGACAGGATGCCAGACGCGCAGTGGGGCGGGTCGGAATCAAGGAGCCTGTGGTGTTAAACGAGGCCAAATACGATTTTCGGGAATATCGGTTTGGTACCTATACCTTTCGCCGCTATTGCGGTGTTGTCAAAAAAATTGCCGAGATCAGGCCGGATATTGTGATCAATGCAGCCCATTCGGGAAACTGGTCGCATTGGAAGATAAGTGACCAGAAAGATCGGCTTGGCTTCAAATTGGTGTCTTGGTTGTGTGGCTATGAGTTCCACCCAGGAAAGCTGAAAGGCTTTTTGCTCGATCGTTTTATTCCACGCTACGACTATCACCTTGCCTACCACTCCAACGCACGCGATTACGCCATGAGCCACGGTGCGCGCGCGGACCAGGTGACGGTGATGCACAACACGATCAACGAGGAAAAGATTGCAACCCTGCCCAAGGCCGAGGCACGCGCGTTGGTGGTCGGCAAGCATCCTGAGATCGGTGACCGCAAGATCATCCTGTTTGTGGGCGCGGTGCTGGCGGAAAAGCACATCGAGGTGATCTTGCAGGCGCTCGACCGGATGCAACGCAAGGATGCGGTGCTGGTGCTGGTGGGCGATGGGGAGCATCTGCCTGTGATCCGGCAGTTATGTACGGGGCGCGACGATGTGGTGCTGACGGGATCGATTGTGGAAGGCGTGGGGCCGTATTTCGATGCGGCCGAAATGTACGTACTGCCGGGTACCGGCG
>Ga0209958_1002196_pt1 | contig 11563 bp, 10 predicted proteins | sample ThiBio_inoc_plan_FD_183942 | JGI IMG/M metagenome (GOLD analysis project Ga0209958, IMG submission 183942) | Wastewater bioreactor microbial communities from Cape Town, South Africa - Thiocy_inoc_plan (SPAdes) | ecosystem: Engineered > Bioremediation > Thiocyanate > Unclassified | place: South... | reverse complement strand
GGCGCCGGCAATGACGAGTTCGCCGACGAGATTGATGAGTTCGTCGAGCTTTTCCGCGCTCACGCGAATGAACTTGGCTTCCTGGGCCTTGTGGTCGCGAATCTGGCGCTGCTTCTCCAGCGCCACGTCCATCACCTCTTTCTGCACCACGCCTTCGTTGACCAGGACTTCGCCGATGGGCGGCTTGGCGCCGCCGCCGGCCGCCGCCATGCTTTCCTGGGCTGCCAGCGCATCCTCCAGCTCATGTCCGGTGAGAATGCCGGCCTCGATCAGCAACTGGCCGAGCATGTCGGTATTGCCGCTCGCATGCTCGAGCCGGTCGACGAAAGCGGCGAGATGGCTCGGCGGCGGGAAGATGCGCAGCTTGCAGTCCTCCCGCACGAACTCGAAAACATCCTCGATGGTTTTCTTGTCCGCCTCGCTCTTGAATTCGATCGAGAAGCTCAAATAGCAGGACTCCGGATCTATCGCATTCAGTTCCGGCAGTTCGCTGTCGTCTATCCTGAGCGAGACGATATCGCCGATGGTCGAGAGGTAGCGGATGAAGGAAATGGGATCCATGCCATTTTTCAGCACCTCGCGCCCAAAGACGAGCGACAGGTGCCAATAGTCCCCTTCGAGCAGTCCGCCGCCGCTCGCCGCAAGCCGGGCCTCGTGAACCGCGGGCATGGCGTCCGCCGCGGCCGCGCCTCCCAGCAAGGATCTCAGCGCCGCGGCGATCGCCTCGCCCGCGGCCGCCTGTTCCGCATCGAGCGTTTCCCCGGCTTCCGCCACCACGGTGATCAGCAGGCCGATATGGTCGCAGCATTTGAGCAGCAGCTCGACAAGCTCGCCGTTGACGGCCAGTGCGCCTTCGCGCACCTCGTCGAGCGCATTCTCGACGACATGGGTAAACGCCACGATCGCGTCGAGCCCGAACAAGCCCGCGGAGCCCTTGATGGTGTGCGCGGCGCGAAACATGGCGTTGACCGTTTCCTCTTCCTGCGGCTCGCTTTCGAGCCGCAGCAGGATGCCCTCCATTTCCTCGAGCAGCCCACGGCTTTCCTCGATATAGGTCTGCAATGCCTGATCCATGCTCACTCTCGTCTCCTTGGTATCTATGACGGCTGTTACTGTCGAGCTGAAAGCAGCAGGGGATCGCCGAACTGGGCTGCCATGTCGTAGAGATCGATCACTTCCAGCGCGGCCTGGCTATGGGAGACGAAACGCACGGCTTTGCCCAATCGGGTGCCTTCGCGCTTGGCCGCCAGCAGCAGCTGGAATCCGGCGGTATCCATCTCGGTGACGCCGCTGAGGTCAAGCTCGATCTCGGCGTTGGCGGCCAGATGCCCCATCAATCCATCCCTGATTTCCAGGCTGTGGTAGATGGTGAGTTCGCCTTCCATTTGCAGCCTGCAAATGCCGTTTTCCTGCTGCGCGTTGATGTGCATGGTGTGCTCCCCGTCGCCGCCCTCAGGGCATGATCAGCTTCGACACGGCAGCCAGCATCTGCGCCGGCTGGAAGGGCTTGACCACCCAGGCCTTGGCGCCAGCCGCCTGCCCTGCCTGCTTTTTCGCCTCCTGCGATTCGGTGGTGAGCATGATGATGGGCGTGAACTTGTAGTTCGCCAGCTTCTTGACCTCCTGCACGAAGGTGATGCCGTCCATGTTCGGCATGTTGACGTCGCTGATGATGAGATGGATCTTCTGTCCGTTGATCTTGGACAGGCCGTCCTTGCCGTCGCACGCTTCGATGACGTCGAATCCGGCGCCCTTGAGCGCGATGCTGACGACCTGGCGCAGCGAAGCCGAGTCGTCGACGACCATGATGGTTTTTGCCATAGTTTTCTCCCTAAAAGAAGGTGATTTCCGAACCGCTCGACTGGCTGGCGCTGGCGCCGCCGTGCATCTCCCGCTGCTCGGTCGTGGTGTAGGTTTTCGACAATTCGTCCAGCCATGCCTCGGCATCGATCGGCGCGCATTGCCCTGTGTTCAGGCATTCGTTGACATGCGCTTCGAACTTGCGGATGTCGTCGCGGATATGCGAGAGAATCTGGCTCACGCGATCCTGAAACTGCAGCGAGACCAGCACGTCGGAAATCTCGTCCCGAATGCCCATGCTGGCCTCGTTCAGGATGCTTGAAGACTCCGTCAAGCGGCTCGCCACGCCGTGAAAACGCTCGATCACCTGCCCGATGACCGCTTCGGAATGCGTCACCGACTCGGTATCCCGCGTCACCGACTGCTCGGACGCGGCCACGGCGGAGGCGATCGCGGCGTTGACCTGTTCCGCTCCCTGGCTGATTCGCTTGCCCGTTTCGGCGGACAGCGTGGAAAGCTTGCGCACCTCGTCGGCGACCACCGCGAAACCCCGCCCTGCCTCGCCGGCGCGCGCCGCTTCGATGGCGGCGTTGAGCGCGAGCAGGTTGGTCTGCATGGCAATACTGCCGACCTCGGCCGCCATCTGCTTCAGTTCGCCCGTAAACAACGCCAGCTGATCCACCTCCCGCAGCAGGTTTTGCTTGGAAATGGTGGACTCGCGCAGCGAATCGATGATCGAGCCGAGATCCCGCTGGCTTGTCTCGAGCAGATCCACCAGGCCATCCTGCCCCTGTTTCGCGCCGTTGCCGCCTGCCGTCGATTGCGAGGCGGACACCGCCGTCTCCAGTTTTTCCACCAGGCCGGAAAAGCGCACGGCGAGCGCGGTAACCGCCTCCTCTGTCTGTGCGCGCCCCGTCTCCACCTGCAGCGACCAGATCGGCATTACGCTGGCGCATACCGTGTCGAGATTGGGGCTGCAATTGCCCGCCGCACCCCGCATGGACGTCTCGCGCGTCCGCTCGAGCATGGCGGCGCGCCTGGATTCCCTGAATCGATGTGCGACCCATCCGCACGCCGCGCCGCAGGCGAAAATCAAGATTCCGAGCAGCGCGAGCTCCACGCTGCCAATGCCGATCGCAGCATCTGTCGTCAGGACTTCACTGGCATTGAATTCCATACCACCTTCCACTTGTCGATATTATTCATGTCATGGCGCCGCACGCAGATGCGCCTGGCTGTGACGCCGCACCACATTCAGCAGCAGGTCGAGCTGGGCGGACAGATCGAAAAAGTGATCCGCCCCTGCCTGCAGCCAGCGTTTTCTGTATGGCTCCGACGAATAGGAGCTCATCACGATCAGGCATGCCGAAGGGCATGCGTGCCTCGCCCGGGCAAGGGCCTCGCAGCCGCCTTCGTCCGGCAGCCTGGCATCCATGACCACAATTTCCGGCTGCATGAGGCGCATGATCCGATTGGTATCCTCAGCCGCAGTGCTTTCCACGATCTCGGCGCAACCAAGGCTGGCCAGCATGGCCGCCAGGCGTTCCCGCAGCAGAATCGATGGCTCGACCAGCAGTAATTTCATTCCCCTCAATCCCACATTAGGCCGGGCAATCCGGGCAAGCGGATACAAGCCTGACTTCCATTCCGAGATTCATTATCGAAAGCGATCACCGGGAAATGAAGTCGGCATAATCTGCTTTTGCGTCAGCTATTGCTCACAGCGGGGTAGGAATAATCCTAGGGGGCGGCCGGGCAAGACTTGAACCCGGCAGCGTTTTTTCGCGCCGTCCTGGGGGGACGGTTCGTTTAGCCGCCTCGCCCAGTCCGGACAAGGCCGGTGCGCAGGGGTGCGGCCGGCGACGCGGCGACGTTGGATGCGTCGCGCAGGGAAAAACTCAGCCGTCGATCAATCGATGGCGGATGGCATAGCGGACCAGGTCGGTCGATGTCTGGAGATTCAGTTTCCGCATGAGACGGAATTTGTGCGTGCTGACCGTCTTGATGCTCAGGAACAAGTCGCCCGCGATCTCGCTTATCGTCCTGCCGGAAGCGAGCATGAGGAACACCTGGAGTTCCCGTTCCGACAATGCTTCATGCGGGGTGCTGCTTTCCGCTGCATGGTCGAACACGAGTTTTTCGACCAGTGCGGCATCGATGAATTTCCCTCCGCCGGAAACCTTGCGAATGGCCCCGATGAGGATTTCCGGCTCGCTGTCCTTGGTCAGATAACCGCTGGCGCCCGCCTTGAGCGCGCGACTGGCGATCGGCCCCTCGACATGCATGCTCAATATCAGAATCGGCAAATCCGGATATTCCGCGTGCATCCATTCGATCAGTTCAACGCCCGCCAGACCCGGCATGTTCATGTCGAGCAGGACAAGATCGCAGGCGGTTCGCGCGAGCACGGCCTGAAGCTCCTTGCCTCCGCCGGCCTCGCCGACAACGCTTATGTCGGGCGCCAGCGCAAGTATCTGTTTGAGCCCGTGACGCACAATGGCATGGTCGTCGACAATGATGAGCCTGATCATCCTGGAAGCCTCGGTTGGACGGGGTGGGTCACGGTTGGGTAAACGCCGCGGTCATGCCACGGGGACGCACACGCGAATGCGCGTACCCCGTTCCGGTTCGCTGGCCAGCTCAAAATCGCCTTCCATCATCGCCACCCGCTCGCGAATGCCGACCAGGCCGAACGACTTACGGCTTGCCTCGGCATGCGGATCGAACCCCTTGCCATTGTCGCTCACTTCGAAGCAGAGCTGGCCCTCGGTCCGGGTCACAACGATTTCGACCTGGGTCGCTTCGGCATGGCGCGCGATATTGGTCAGCGACTCCTGGACGATGCGGAATACGGCGGTCGCGGTGAACTCGTCCAGGGTGATGTCGCCATCGCCCAGCACAAGTTCGCAGGGGATGCCCGCATACTCGATGAATTCCTCGACTAGCCATTCCAGTGCGGCGACGATACCGAGATCCAGCGCCCCCGGCCGCAGGCTCGACGTGACATGCCGCGCGGTCTTGATGGTGCGGTCCACCAGCTGCTTCATTGATTGCAGGCGAGCCATGAGCTGCGGGTTGGCTTCGCCGAAGCCGAGACGCGCCAGCGAAACATCCATCCGCAGCGCGGTGAGCGTTTGTCCCAGCTCGTCGTGAATTTCGCGTGCAATGCGCTTGCGCTCTTCCTCGCGCACGCTTTCAAGATGCGCGGAAAGCTCGCGCAGCATGTTTTTCGAATCGACGAGTTTTTCTTCGCTGGTTTTGCTTTCGGTAATGTTGATCGCAACGCCATCCCACATGCATACGTTTTCGCCGTGGCGGCGCGGGGTGGCGCGCAGGTTGATCCATCGCGTCTCGCCATCCGCCGTAACGATGCGCCCTTCCCAATTCCAGAACGACAGTTCTTCCTGCGACTGCGCCAGGCTGTCATGGAAGGAGCGCTCGTCGTCCGGGACGATGAAGCCGGTGAACGCGCGTCCGTTCCGCAGGATCGCTGCCGTATCCAGGCCCAGCAGCCATTTCGCTCCATTGCTGATGTAGGTGAACTGCAGTTCTTCGTCGCTGGCATGCCGGCAGCACTGGAACACCATGCCCGGCACGTTGGAGGTGATGCCGTGCAGGCGTTCCTCGCTTTCGCGCAACACCGCTTCGGCGCCTTTGAGGGTGGAAATGTCGCGCGCAATGGTCAATACCGATACCACCTTTCCCGATGCATCGCATTCCGGCACGGCTCGGGTGTGGTAGTACTTGACCACACCGCGCTTCGTCGTAAATTTGAATTCGAACATTTCCGGCTCGCCGGTGAAAAAGACCCGGCGCAAGGCATTGGTCCATATTTCCACCTCTTTGTCCGGCACCCCGAGTTCGGCATAGGTCTTGCCCAGCAGGGTTTGCCGCGACATGCCGGTGGATTTCTCGATCTCGGGATTGACATAAACACGGCGCAATTCGCTGTCGAATCGGGAAACGATGTCCGGCAGGTTCTCGGCCAGGGAGTGAAACTCGCATTCCAGACGCCGGATTTCCGCATCCGCCCGCACCTGCTCGGTGATGTCCTTGGCGACCACCACGGCCCCGGCGACGGCGCCCTCTTCGTCGTGCAGCGGCAAGGCCGAATTGCTGATGACTTTACGGCTGCCGTCGAAACACTCGATGTCGATGATTTCATCAAGAGAGGTTTCACCGCGCTCGATGGCGCGGGCAAGCGCCCACTCGTGCGCCTCGATGCGCTTGCCCGTGTCGTGCCACCAGCCCTTGTACTCGTCCAGCCGGTCGATGCCGATCCAGCGTTCGCCTGCCCAGATGCGGCTGCCGGCAGGGTTGTTCAGGATGAAATGCCCGGATGCGTCCGTCAGCCACACGCCGACCGGCAGCGCTTCCAGCACGCCGCGCAACTGCCGTCCGGTGTCGACGGCGCGCCGCACCACAAAGCGGACCCGCAGATGGATCAGCAGCGCAGCGATTATGCCGATACCCGCCATGATCGCAATCGCCCGCCACACGGCGGTGCGGATTGGCTGGTACATCTTGTCGACGTCCACTTTGCGCACCATGCCGAGACCGAGTTCCGCCACCGGCACGTAGGCGGCAACCACCATGGCTCCCCGGTAATCCGGCGCAGCGACGACGCCACGCTGCCCGTCGAGGGCGTACCACATCGGGACCGGCTCATCCTTGTAGCGCATCGGCGCCAGCAACGGACGCGGCATGAATGCAGAAGGAAGGCAAACCATGTGCTCGCTGCCGGCACGTCCGCACAGGCGCGTTTCCACCCCGCCCGCCGTATCCGACAGCGCTTCCGTAAACAGGCGCTCAAGCTCGGGCATCGGCTCCTGCACCACGATGGTTCCCTGCCCCGGCGCGGCTGGCAAACGGATTTCCAGCATCCAGCCGCGATTCCAGGTCAGCCAGGCAGGGCTCGCGCTGTCAAGGCGCAGGCGAAACCGTGGATCGGGCGGAGGCAGGCCTGCATGCAGCCTGACGGCGCCGTCGCTGCCTTCCAGCCACGCCGAGCCGCCCGAACCGGCCATCTCGCGCAGCGCGGCTGGCAGATCCGCGCGCGACGCAAGCCCGCCCGTCCGGGCATGCAGGCTGTGCAATGCCGATGACAGCACCAGCGGAAAGATGGCTGCCTGCGTCCGTACCGAGCTGGACAACTCCTCCTCCACCGTCGCCTGCATCTGCTTGCCGAGCACGGCAACGGAAGCCGCGCTGCCGAGCAACAGCGCGGCGGTGAATCCAATCAGGCCGATTGCCAGGGCTTGCCGCTCCTCGCGCGCGGCGTAAAAACGGCGAAACCAGGGGGTTTCGGCCATGGCCGCAAGATAACCGGAGACCCATATGCACAAAGCCACCATGGTGGGCAGGCTCATGACGGCATGGCGATCGAGGGTAGCCACGAACAGCAGGCCATCGAGGCTGCGATTGAGCGCGCCGCCCACTACGGCTGCCAGGATGAGCCCGGGCGCGGCCTGCAACAGGATCTGCCCGGGCAACTTGCGCGGCCGGTCGAGGGCGGCCAGCGCCAAACCCGCGCACAGCAGGGAAAAAGCGGCGAGGGGAGACATACGCCAAGGCCAGGGCAAGCTGCGTCCATCGATATTGAGCGCAATGCGCCAGAAACCGTCGGTCGGCATCCAGGCAAAAAAATATTGCCCGAGTACCGCCGCACTGATCGCTACGATGAGCCCGCCCAGCCAAGGCCTGAGACGCGGCAGCAGCAAGGCCATACCCGCCAGCAGCAGCGCGACGGAAGTATTGAGCCCCATTCCTGCCAAGATCGGTACGCGCGCGCGGACCACATCCGGCGCCGACCAGATGCCGGCAAAAACCGCCGCCATGGCAACGGCGAGCGCCATCCCCGCCATCCGGCGGACGGCGGCGCAGGCGCGACAAGGAGCGGGTTCGGTCAGGTGAGGGGGGATATCGCTCAAGGTACGACTATTCGCATGATTGTTTTCACGGTTCGGGCCACACCTTGCCCGCTTCGAAACTGTAGCGCCGCCGCAATCCTCTTGTCGCGTATCATCCAGCTATTCACTGCGGCCTATCCCATACAAGCTTTTCCAGCCGCATCTTAACTACATTTCGTTCGCATCTGGGTGCAGTCACCGGCTAGAGCCGGTGATTCCCGCACGGGAGATTCTGCATAACCATTTGTTTTAACTGGACAATATCTTGCTGGACAAGGCAATAGAAAAGCACACGCCGATGATGCAGCAGTACCTGGGCATCAAGGCGCAGCATCCCGACATGCTGCTGTTCTACCGCATGGGCGATTTTTACGAGCTGTTTTTCGACGACGCCGAGAAAGCCGCGCGACTGTTGAACATCACGCTCACCACACGCGGCGCCTCGGCCGGTGCGCCGATCAAGATGGCCGGCGTGCCCTACCACAGCGCCGAACAGTACCTGGCGCGGCTACTGAAGCTGGGCGAATCGGTGGTGATCGCCGAACAGGTGGGCGATCCGGCCGCCAGCAAGGGGCCGGTGGAACGGCAGGTGTCGCGCATCGTGACGCCGGGCACCCTGACGGATTCGGGCCTGCTGGACGAGACGCGCGACACGCTGATTCTGGCGCTCGCCCCCGGCGGCAAGCTTGATGCGGCGACGCTCGGCGTCGCCTGGCTCAACCTTGCCGCCGGCCGCTTCCAGGTCAGCGAAACCAGCCCGGCGGCCCTGCCCGCCCTGCTGGCGCGAGTGCGGCCGGCGGAAATCCTGGCGCCCGACGATTTCATGCTTGAAGGTGCCCCTTGCGCGGTGCGCCGGCTGGCGCCGTGGCAGTTCGACGCGGCGGCGGCGGAAACCCGGCTGGCGCAGCAATTCGGCAGCCGCGATCTGGCTGGCTTCGGCGTGGCCGACCTGCCGCTGGCCATCGCCGCCGCGGGCGCCCTGCTCGACTACATCCAGACCACCCAGCGCACCGCGCTGCCGCATATCCAGGCGATTCGCGCCGAGCGCGACAGCGATTACGTGCAGCTCGACGCCGCCACCCGGCGCAACCTGGAACTCACCGAAACGCTGCGCGGCGAAGCGGCGCCCACCCTGCTGTCGGTGCTCGACACCACCGCCACCGGCATGGGCACGCGACTGCTGCGGCACTGGCTGCACCACCCGCTGCGCGACCGTGACATATTGATGCGGCGGCGCGACGCCATCGGTGTGCTGGCAGCACTGCCGGAAGCCGCTGTTTCCCTCAGCCGGTTGCTGAAAGGCTGCGCCGACGTCGAACGCATCAGCGGACGCATCGCGTTGAAGAACGCACGCCCGCGCGACCTCTCCGGCCTGCGCGACACCCTGGCGCTCTTGCCCGAACTCGCCGCCGCGCTGCCCGGCGACCATGCACGCCTGTCGGCGCTGCAGGCGGCGCTCGCTGCGCGTCCCGACCTGCATGTCCTGCTCGCCCGCGCCGTCCAGCCTGAGCCCGCCAGCGTGCTGCGCGAGGGCGGCGTCATCGCCGACGGCTACGATGCCGAGCTCGACGAGTTGCGCGCGCTGACGCGCGACGCCGGCGCCTTCCTGCTGGAGCTGGAAAAACGCGAGCGCGAACGCTCCGGCATCGCCACCCTCAAGGTCGAATACAACAAGGTGCACGGCTTCTACATCGAAGTCAGCCGCGCGCAGTCGGACAAGGTCCCCGACGACTACCGCCGCCGCCAGACGCTGAAAAACGCCGAACGCTACATCACGCCGGAACTGAAAGCCTTCGAGGACAAGGCGCTGTCGGCGCAGGAGCGCGCGCTGGCGCGCGAAAAGGCGCTGTTCGACGCGCTGCTGGAATCGCTGACGCCGCACGTGCCGGACCTGCTTGCGATTGCCGCGGCGCTTGCCGAAGTCGACGTGCTGGCGAGCCAGGCCGAACGCGCCGGTGCGCTCAGGCTGTGCGCGCCCGAGTACGCCGGCGATCCGGGCATCGTCATCCGCGGCGGCCGCCATCCGGTGGTCGAGGCGCAGGTCGAGCACTTCATCCCCAACGACGCCGCACTCAACCGCAGCCGCCAGATGCTGCTGATCACCGGCCCCAACATGGGCGGCAAATCGACCTATATGCGGCAGGTGGCACTGGTGACGCTGCTGGCCTGCTGCGGCCTGTGGGTGCCCGCCAGTTCGGCGAAAATCGGCGACATCGACCAGATCTTCACCCGCATCGGCGCGTCCGACGATCTCGCCGGCGGCCGTTCGACCTTCATGGTCGAGATGACCGAAACCGCGCACATCCTGCACAACGCCAGCGCCAACAGCCTGGTGCTGCTGGACGAGATCGGCCGCGGCACCTCCACCTTCGACGGTCTGGCGCTGGCGTGGGCGGTGGCGCGCCATCTGGTCGCCGCCACCCGCGCCTTTACCCTGTTCGCCACCCACTATTTCGAGCTGACCCAGCTCGCCAACGAGTTCAAGCAGCTCGCCAACGTCCATCTCGACGCCAAGGAGCACGGCGCCGGCCTGGTGTTCCTGCACGCGGTGGAGGAAGGGCCGGCCTCGCAGAGCTACGGCATCCAGGTGGCACGGCTGGCCGGGGTGCCGAGCCCGGTCATCGTTGCCGCGCGGCGCCATCTGCGCGAACTCGAGGACGCGCAGCTGCAGCCCGGCCCGCAGGGCGACCTGTTCGCCGCCCACCTGCCCAACGACGAAGCGCCGCCGCATCCCGCGCTCGACCAGCTGCGCGAGCTCGACCCCGACACCTTGACGCCGAAGGCGGCGCTCGACATGCTCTACGCCCTGAAAGCGCTAACCAGCACCACGCCATGAAAACGCTGCGCCTGGATACCGCCGAACTCGGCCTCGATTTCAACGCATCCCTGAAATTGGCAACGACCATCGCCCAGCGGCAGTTGGGCGACGACGCCATGTTGTTGAGCTGGTACGACCGCGAACGCGATCTCGAATCCCCGGCCGGAGTGAGCGAATGCCACGAGGGCTGCGCGACAAAAGGGTCGTGGGACTATGCGAAGAACCGCGGGGCGCGGCTGGCGGTGGAATTCGATTCCGGGCGCTGCTTCTTCTGTTTTCTTTAGGCTGGGGCCGGCAGAACCCTGACCGTCTGTCCGAGGCAGCTCACCGTCTGGCCCGCCCGGATTTTCGCCGTCTTGCGGCGCTCGGGCTGGCCGTCGACCGCCACCTCGCCATTGGCGATCATCAGCTTGCCCTGCCCCCCGCTGTCGGCGATGCCGGCGAGCTTGAGCAGGTCGCACAGCGCGACGTGCTCGCCACGCAGCTGGAATTCCCGAGCGCCCATTTACGCCCCGCGCCGCCGCCACAGATAGCGGTAGACGAATCCCGGATAGGCGAACACCACGAACAGCGCGGCGTTGACCGCATAGAACTCCCAGTTCTGCTTGTGGACGTCGCCGAGCTTGCCTTCCAGCAGCAGCGCGATGCCGCCGACCACGAAGAACATCACGACCAGTTCCAGCAGTTGCCAGGAAAAGGCCTTGCTGCCCGACTTGGGCCGAACGACGAAAAAGATGCGCCTGGCAAGAAACGGCAGGTTGGCCGCGGCAAAGGCCAGGATCAGCAGCAGGGAGGTGGAAAAGTTCACGATGGTTCCGGAAACGGGTGATACCGGAGCACAGACCCGCTCCGGCGTGATTTAGTTCAGAAAGACGCGCCGATGGCGGTCACGCATATCGCCATCAGCGGCTGCGGCAGGATGCCGAGCGCCAGCACGGCCAGGCCGTTGGCCGACATGATGAGACGGGCATCGGGGCGGGCAAGGATCGGCGCAGTATCGTGCGGCGCATCGAAATACATCAGCTTGACGACGCGC
>Ga0209958_1002190_pt1 | contig 11628 bp, 11 predicted proteins | sample ThiBio_inoc_plan_FD_183942 | JGI IMG/M metagenome (GOLD analysis project Ga0209958, IMG submission 183942) | Wastewater bioreactor microbial communities from Cape Town, South Africa - Thiocy_inoc_plan (SPAdes) | ecosystem: Engineered > Bioremediation > Thiocyanate > Unclassified | place: South... | reverse complement strand
TTTCAAATTTTAATTAACTCATCTTTTATCTATTATCATTAGTCATTCCTCTTCTGTAAAAATGTTTTATGGAAAAGATCCAAATTCCAAGCTTATTTGATAAAATGAATGGGAAATAAAAAGATATATGATAAAAAAGTGAAACAAAAGATCAACCAATTTTATAGAGCAGAACTGCAAGCTGTCCCTCGTAAAAGAAAATATAATTTTTGGCTTCATAACTGACATAAGAAGCGAAATTTTTTCCAACAATACAATGCCAATTTGTACCATATTTTTAGTCGAACTTTTATTTAATATGTTTGGACATGAGATACTCAACTTTAATATTATCGACAGCATATTTAGCCTTTTAATAAACGAATAAGATACTTATTTCATAGCTTCAGCAATCATGTCAGAATTATCAGGCATATCGACAATTGAGTCTTTTGAAATGACATCGGCCATTTGTATTTTTATAACTTTTTTATGTAATGTAAGTTTTGAATTTTTATTTCATGTTTTTTTAATCTTAATCATTAGAATTTTTTTAAAATATGATTTGAAAAATAAATTTTAGTACTTTTTGCTTTAAAAAGATGAATTTATGATAAAAATGTAAGAAAAAAGAAATGAAAACAAAATAATCATTATTTTCGTTAATGAAAGCTCCATTCGGAAGATTATTTTAACTCCTCGATTGATCAATTCTATGTTTTAATCATTTAAGTAATCATAGATCTGAACTTTTTCAGTTTACTCATAAATCTTTGAGTTCATCAAGGAATGGATCATGATGTTGTTGTTGCTGTTGAGGTGGAGGATTATTGTACTGTTGTTGCTGGTTGTTTGTTTGTTGGTTGGCATAAATTTGTTATTGGGGTTCGTAAACATTGAGATTATTTTTTTATTCAAGGGCGATTTATTGTTTAAGTACGTTCAACATTTGGTCAGCTGTAGCGTCTTCTGCTAAAGTATTTTGCTGCATCATCTCCCCCATCATTTTGTTATTTATCATTATGTTATCCATCTGCTGATTTAATGACTCCATTGATTGAGCCATCTTTACAGCATCGACCGAGTTCATCTGTTGATTCATAACTTGTGCCATTTTTCCAAACATTGCTACTGTCTGCTCATTTGACTTCATTGATTTAATCTTATCGCACATTAATTACATCTTAACCGCCGTGCGTTGGAAATTCAAAGCTATCAATCATAATAAATTCTTACATTCGTTCTTTTTTTGTGATGCGCTCATTAAATATAATTTGGCTCCTTCTTCGTTGTTCTTTTTTAATGCTTATTTTGCCCTCTTCATATATTGATTGCTTTATTTCTATGAATTTTTGGCTGCACGGGCCACTTGTTTTGATTGGATCTTCATTTCAATTATAGTGTCTTATAAGGTAGCTCTAGGTTGGGGCTTAGGTTGTGGTTGTTGGTTTCCCATCAGAATGATTTGTAAAAAAATTATACAAGAAGTACAAAATGATACTATTTATAACTGTATATAGGTGACAAAAAGTAGAAGAGCTAAATTACAATATATATGTACAAAATATTGACAAAAAAAGAAATAAAATTCAAAAAAGATAAACAATTGATCAAAGTAGCAATGAATCTAAAACAATTATTGATAAGCGAATCATTAATCTCTGTAGATATCCTCAATAAGGTTGAAAGTGGAAGGCCCATCTCTGGAATCCAAACAGTTGTACAAGTTGTGAGTAGGACATCTTGATTTATAGAAAGGCAAGTATTTTCTGCCGATCTTGTCAGCTCCTTGAAGTTATCCTTGATAAAAGAGTCCCTTGGTATAAGTGACTTAAAATGTCATATAGCCCAATCTTTCATGCTTGCTATTGTGATATTCGACCTTATCTGAAACATAACGAAAATATTACATTCGTGTGGTTTGCCGTCATCCCATAATTATCTGTTTTGATCGATAGTTGACTCAGCCCAGAAATCTCGCCTTGCAATAATGTCGTTCTGGACTGGATGGACTTCACTGTGTCTACCGCAAATAATAAATTCCAAATGATCCTTTCTTGAACATTTGATAAGTTGAGGTAACTTTCTAGCTGGCAGTCTCAATGATCCAGATTGTCCGCCGTCAACATAAATGTATTATGGCTGTTTTATTAGTCAAAATGTACTGCTGGTGATCCTGATACGCTGGTGAGTTTTAATTCTAAAGTCATTTATTTGATTTATTTATTTATTGATTTGAATAAATTATATTTTTAACTCTTTATTTATAGCATATCTTTCTAAATGATAAAATATCTCAATAACAAATCTCAAAGAAAAAAAAACAATGATTAAAATTTTACAGAAACTTTTTCCTAAATTATATAAAGAAGATAAAATGAATTTAGAATAAATAGATGAGAATTTTTTTGTTATGCTGTAAAAAATATGTGATAAAATAGGAAAAAATTTTCTAAAAAATCAAAGTATCATTTTACTGGACGAAATACCTTTAACCGATTTAAAATTATCAACCTGGTTAAATGACAGTCCTGAAAGTCCATATTTATGCCCACCACCGAAGGCCATAGCTTTATTATTCATACTTTTAGGGCTGGTCATAATATTACTAAATCCTGTAAAAGTATTGGCCTGGGAACTTTTTATATGAGATTATTGAGTAGCCATAGTCTCCATTCTAGTTTTTTATATCTTTTCATATTAATCAACTTCATAGAGAGAAATTCTTTTTTATGTAAGTCCATCCCAACCCCGACCTACAACTTAAGAAAGCCTATCTGAGGAATCTTAGCTATTGGAATCCTTTTCAGACTAGATTTATTTGGGTAAAATTTTATTTTTTTCTTTTTTGATAGAAATCTTTTATCTGTTACTGACCGAACTGTTTCGAAAAGTAATTGCTCTAGAAGTAGATTTTTAATGTTAAAATGAAGGGATAATATGTTATGTGGCAGAATATCGATTTTAATTTTAGAAATTGTTAAGATTCAACTTTTCCAATTGATTTTTTACTCCTAATGTGGAATCTCTTCTTTTTTTGTGACTATGTTTTAGTTGAACATTTTTATTTTATAAATTCTACATTTAGAGCTTAAATTCCCTTAAATCTTTTTAAAACTATTCGCTAATCTTTTTGTCGTATTATTATTAGTAGTTTATTTTTCTTTAAGAATAAGTCATCAAGGGAGTATCAGGTTATTTTTTATAGTTGAACTGAAACTCCAGAGGCTCGAATAAAACATGTGGTTTTGGAGCACGCCAATTATGAGCTGGCTTCGTACGCTATGATTTAATTGGCATAAACTGCGACTGGTCATAATGCTGCTCAAACATGGTAATCTTCTGCTACTTTTTAAGCTGATTGGAACTGAAAGCAGTCTGAACATCAGGAATATTAATGGTGTTACTTAGTTACTACTTTTCTTTGGGGTCTTTTTATGAACCAAAGTTAGAGAACTGTTTTTATTTCTTTAAAGATCTCTTTTTTTGTTTTCCCTGTTCACTGTTATTCCTTAACGATGTTTATTTATTTTCTTTTGAATTATTTTTATTCGAATTATAGGATTAAGTTCTGAAGATTCTGGGCGCATTTTTAGGACTATTGTCGAAACAATTACAGTTTATTTATTCCTTTTAGAACAAAAAATAGCTCATTTTCTCTCCTTTTAATTAATTATATTCATTTTTAATTATTCATTTAAACTTTTTTAACTAAATTATCTTATTTCTCTATTTCTTATTTCCTTGCTTATTTTAGAGCAATTTTTATCTTTTTTTATACTTAACCAATAAAAAACCCATATTTTTAAACAATTTTTAGCGCCAAGAAACTTCAATCAACGACCTTAAACCAAATAAATCTTATTGTAAATGTTCTTCAATTAAAAAAGTTTTGAGACATCCAATACTTTACTGATTTTCTAAGATTAAATTTTAGAATATCGAATGCGAATTTGATTTATAAAATCGAAATTATTCCATAAAAATAAATCCAACAAGATTTAATTCATCAATTAGCACTTCTTTCATTTTATTTTATTAATTAGTTGAAAAGTAAGTAAATTTTAAGTAGATAGTGAATAGGAAAATTTTACTGACTTCTTTAACTGTCTTTATGATTAAACTGGTCAATTAATAACAATATTTACCATTTAATACTGGTTTTTCAGACTAAAATTTTTTAATTGTCATTATTTTTGAAATTTTCAAAATAAAAATGTCCCCAAAAGGTCTTTTTTATCGAATCGGCAATCGATGACAAAATTTTTAAATCTAAAAAAAATATAGTAAAAATAAATGTTTGAATAAGAATGAAAAAGTTCGAAAAAGATAAAAATGCAATAAAATACTAACAACTAATCAAGCGACGATTTAAATAAATTTTAGGCGAAATAAAAATATTTCTTTTTAAAGATACATTCATCTACAGCCAAATTATCATTAAGAGCATAAGAGAGTGTTGATACGATAACAAATCGAATCCATTTGAGAAAGTGATTGAAATTAGCGTTTCAAGGTTTTAATGCTGCTTATTTACTTTAACTTTTTTATTATTATTTAAAATATCTATGGTCTTTAAAATCAAAGTTGACGAACTCACGTATATTCCTTCTTAATTCTTAGGTCACTCTTTGAGCCAGACAATATTCGACATGGTGACTCCATTGGTCAACTTAAAAAGTGGGGAGGTGTCGACTCCTTAGAATCCCATCTTGCAACTAATTTCAGAGTATGATATTTAATCTTATCTCAGAAAGGAATCGTCAAAGACTCCAAAGATCACGACAAAAGAGTTGAAAGCTATGGAGATAATAAGCCTATCATTAAGCCACCAAAGACAATCACTTAATTGGTAATTTTTTTATTTACTCAGATTATGGAAAATTTCGAAGATGATATGCTTCAAATTCTTTGTTATTCAGCCGTAGTATCCCTTGTTTTGGGTATCTTGACTGAAGGTTTGGCCGAAGGATGGTTAGAAGGTGCATCAATCTTGCTTGCCGTTGTTATCATTATATCAGTCACTGCAGGAAACAATTACATCAAAGAACAACAATTCCAAAAACTCAATGCTATTGCAACCCAAAAGAATGTCAACTGTTACAGAGGTGGAGACTTGGTCAACATGTCTGTTTATGATTTACTTGTCGGTGATATTGTTGAAGTCGAAACAGGTGAAATTTTGTCAGTCGATGGTATCTTGATCGAAGGAAACAACATTTCAGTCGATTAATCTTCCCTTACTGGTGAGACCAACGAAATCAAAAAGAGAGTTCCAACTGCCTATGATGCAACTTAAAATCCATTCCTTATTTCAAGCTCTAAAGTCATGTCAGGTACCGGATTGATGGTTGTTGCCGCTGTTGGAAAGAACTCTTACTATGGAAAGCTTAAAATGAAAATTCAACAAGATGAAGACGAAACACCACTCCAACAAAAACTCACCGTCTTAGCCGATCAAGTCGGTAAAGTTGGTATGTTCAGTGCTACTGCCACTTTTGCTGCTATGTTCCTTCACTATATTTATGACTGCTTCATGGAAGAAAGCTTCGTTGATGCCTTCATTTCAGTAACTACTATTCACGAACTCATTGAATTTTTCATTATTGCCGTCAGTATTGTCGTCGTCGCTGTCCCAGAAGGACTTCCACTTTCAGTTACTATCGCTCTCGCTTATTCAGTTGGAAAGATGAAATAAGAAAACAACTTGGTCAGATATCTTCAAGCTTGTGAAACTATGGGTGGTGCTGATAACATTTGTTCAGATAAAACTGGTACTCTTACTAAAAATCTCATGACAGTCACTAAAGTTTTCGTTGAATCTCACGTTCACTAATCTCTCGATAAAGAAATCATGAGCGACAAAACCTGCAGATTACTTTGTTTGGGTGTTTGTAACAACTCTAATGCCAATCCAGTCATCACTGCTAAATCCAACGAACAAATTGGTAACAAAACTGAATGTGCTTTGTTAGAAATGGCCTACAAAATGGGTTACGATTATAAAAAATTCAGAAGCAGAGATAGAATAAAAAAAATCTTCCCATTCAGTTCTGCTGAAAAGAAGATGGCTACCATTTATGAAGATGAAAAAGGAAAATTACTTTGCTTTGTCAAGGGTGCCCCAGATTTCCTTTTGTCCCATTGTACTTCCTACATCAATGCTGATGGAAACATCAGTAAAATTGATGCTTCATTCACCAATAGAGTTCAAGAAGTTATTGAAGAAATGGCTGCTGGAAGTTTAAGAACTTTATTACTTGTCTACAAAGAAGTTAAATCAACCCCTGAAGATTGGGATGAAATTAAAAACGATTTGATCATTATCACAATGGTTGGTATTAAGGATCCTTTGAGAGATGGTATCCCAGAAGCCGTCAGAGCTTGTCATGAAGGAGGTGTCAGAGTTAGAATGGTCACAGGTGATAACAAAAAAACTGCCATTGCTATTGCTAAAGAAGCTGGAATTCTTGACCCCAACTGGGTTGAAACTGAAGGAGATTGCACTGTCATGGAAGGAAAAGATTTCAGAGAATTCGTTGGAGGACTTGTCAACTAAGGAACTGATGATTAAACTGTTGGAGATTTGGAAAATTTCAAACAAGTCAGAGACCAACTTTGTGTCCTTGCTAGATCATCTCCAGATGATAAATATCTTATGGCCACTGGTCTTAAGAAATTAGATCACGTTGTAGCTATGACTGGTGATGGTACAAACGATGCTCCTGCTCTTAAAAAATCTGATATTGGTTTTGCCATGGGTATTGCTGGTACTGAAGTTGCCAAAGAAGCATCAGGAATCATCTTACTCGATGATAACTTCAGCTCAATTGTTACTGCCATGAAATGGGGAAGAAACATTTTTGATTCAATCAGAAAGTTCTTACAATTCCAATTGACTGTTAACTTTGTCGCCTTGGTTATGGCCTTTGTTGGAGGTGCTGTTCTTAGAGAATCTCCATTGAATCCAATTCAAATGTTGTGGGTTAATCTTATTATGGATACCCTTGCTTCACTTGCTCTTGCCACTGAACCACCAGGAGATGACCTTCTTAAAAGAAAACCATATTCAAGATTTGAAAGCTTAATTACTCCCAACATGTGGAAAAACATTATCGGACAAGGACTTTGGCAAATCGCTATTTTGGGAACTATTCTTTTCAAAGGTAAATAATTTATTGTATTCAGGACCTGAAATTTTCGGAGTTCCATCATCAATTCAAGTTTAAGACTGGAATGATTAAACTGGTAAGCATTACTGTATTTTCTTCAACGTTTTCGTTTTGCTTCAAGTTTTCAATGAAATCAACGCCAGAAAGTTGAAGCCAGATGAAGTTAACGTTTTTGAACATTTCTTCAATAATCCTCTTTTCTTAGTCATCATTATCGCAACAATCATTATTCAATTGACCATGGTCAAATATGGAGGATAATCAATGAAAACAGTTGAACTTTCATTCCACGAAAATCTTTTGTGTCTCTTGTTAGGATCATCAATTCTTATTTCAGGATTGTTGATTAAAATTATTTTACCACACAACTTGATCATCTCCAAATACGGTATTGAAATCGGAGATTATAAAAAATATTGGGCTGAAGTTCCAGATCCAAGAGAAGAAGCTGAAAAAGCTGAAAAAGAATAATGAAAAAGTATCACAAAAATGTGATTATTCTATATTTGAATTTTGAATAAATATTTTATTTTTAAAGCATAGAATATTTTGACTTTTAATCAATAAAAAGAAAAAAATATCATAAATAAAGATAGAATAAATTAGCTATAGATTCATTAATATGAAAAAATGGAACTCTTGTTCACTTTTTAATACTCATTTTCTATTCTCAATTCTTTTATATGAAGGAATTCTAATGATTTCTTTGGAAATGTCATTAGTGTTAATTGGCTAATGGTTATGAAAAATTCTTGAGCGATTTTTAGAATTGACTGAATTTTAACTAATTCTTGATTTATCAACTGTCTTTCGCTGTTCTCTATAAAATGAAATTAGACTCTGATTTTTTTTCATTTCACTGGAGGTTTATGAATCATTATGTGGAGGCGTTTTTAAAGATTTGAGACTAGGAGTACTAGATATTTTAGTGTATGAAATAGGTGAGGTCGATCTTTACTCTCTATTTTTCTTAATAACTGAACGAATCTTTTCATCTTTATTGTGCTATAAAATTGATCTCAAACGTGATTTAGTATTCGGAGATACGTCATCTGGCTTTGGATATGATTTTTATTGATTGCCTCTTCTTACAACATTTTGTAAGTTCTACTTGATTAAATCTTTTGTAAATAGTTTTTTTTGTGGCTCTAAGGAAAGCTTTTGATGAAATAAATTATCAATTCCTTTTAAGACGAAATCAGCAAGCATCTTGGTTATTAATATCTGGTTTAAACGATGAAATTTTTATTTATAAATTTTATGTCATTAGAAAAAGGTTTATACAGAAACTTACATAAAATTAAAAATATTTAATACAACTTTTTTGTTTGGTTTAGGTAAAATTGAGTAGTTTTTTTCAATACACTTCTTATTTTTGGTTGCCACCCTTTTTCTATTTTACTAATTTTTAGTAATAACCATAAATAATTGAAACAGCAAGGAGAATACCAGTTCCTGAACCTATGGCGCCTACTAAATCTGAAAAGATAGAAATCAGACCAATTATCATACCGCCCAAAGCAGCTGCTACTGGGATATATTTGTTCAAAACAGCAATAGTTGATGTATCTTGATGTCCAGCAATGCTCATTCCTTAATCTTTAAGTTTTTTGGCAATATCTCTTGGAGATTATTTTGTTACTTCTAGCCAAAATCTTCAATTAAATAAAAAAAGTACCTTGAGAAAAATGCACAACTTATCATCATGAATAACATATATACTAAACTATGTAAAGGCTCATATAAGAATGTTAAAAAATCTCTTGGTGGTGATATCCAATATGCTATACCACTGATCGGAATGCTGCCACCGTCTACATCTTGCCATGTACCAAAAAATCCTACCCACCAACTTCCTTTAAATCTCTTGTAAATGATTTGCGAAAGGAAATACATATTTGAGACCAAAGCTGATTGGAAAATTACACTGATATTCGATGTGTAAAATAATTTTATAGGATAGCGGCTTTAATATCCACGATATCTTTTATGAACTAATCTCAACTAAACTCGATATCCTTGAAGGTAAATGACAAGGAAGAATACTAAAATAGTGGCTAATAAATTTGATAAGTTTGGACTTGAAGAACGATAAAAAGCTTGATACAGAGCTGCTCCTTTGGAAGGTTTTGAAATTAACAAATGAATTAACGCTATTAAAGAACCTTAAAATTAAGTTCCATATTAAGATTTGATAGTAATTGGACTGAGAGTTCTCCAAATGATATTTTCACAAATATTTACTGCAATAAAGAGCGAAACACCAGAACCCATACCATATCCTTTTTGAAGCATTTAATCAAGTAAAATGACTATAAATCCCGAAACAGTCAATTGCAAAATAATCATCATTGCATTTCCTGCACCGATTTGATCCAAACTACCATAGGCTCCTGACCAAGTGTAGGCAAATGCTTAACCAAAAGCTAAAATAACAGCTAAAAGTTTTTGACAACCTTCATAAAGATTTTTATCTTGTTCAGTGTGTAAATCAGCGGTGATAATACCAGTTCCGATAAGTAATTGCAAGATCCAGCCAGCGGAGATGATTGGTGAGAGACCCAGCTCCATTAATGTACCTCTATTAGACGCAAGAATAACTCTCATCCAATAAAACGGATCACTACCTTAAGATCTCAAAACGCCATAAATTGGTATTTGACAACAGACGAGATAAATGAACAAAGTAATCGCTGTATACATTAGTTTCTATCGGTTATTTATTAATCTAAGTGGTTTGCTTATTGTCGGAAAAATCCTGGTGGCAGGCTCTAAGATATGAAGTAGCCGAATCCCCATTTTATATTAACTTAAACAAAATTTTATTATTTAACATTAAAAACAAAAAACACGTAATTTTATCAACCTATTTATCTATTTCTTCCTTTTAACTATTTTTCAAATATACATATTAGACTAACTTTTCTCTCTTAAAAAGCTTAACAAATATTATTTATTTTTTTAAAAGTGGTTGAAATTTTAGAACATGTTCATCTCCTTTTCTATGATTTAAAAAGAGCCTTAATTAATTAAAAATTGTTAATAATTTCTAAAATTTCAGGATTCCTTATTTTTATATCACCAAAATCAGCAACAAACTATGGAGCTGTTTGTTATTAAATCTAAAATTTTTAAACTTTATTCTATTCAGCTTCAAAGCTCATTCCTTTAGATAATTGACTTAAAGATTGTAATTTGTTTTAATCTTCATTTTTTACCAAATTTTGGTTAAGATTTTTTAAACTTTTTTATACAAAATTTGAGGATTTGTTATCATTTTTACTTTAATTGAACCTAAATCTTGGCTATCTCGGTTTAGATTAAGGTCTTAATGACCATCTTAGATCCTTTTTGATAAATTTATAATTGCAATGATAAACTATTTCTTAATTTTCTTATCTGTCAGGAAAGATACTTTTTCGTTGGTAAAATTTAACATTTTATCTTTGAAAAATCTTTATAAGCTACACCATTTCATCTTGGTATTTACAATAAAGGAAAAATCTTCTCTTTGAGTTAATAAAGTAAGTGGTGAAACTTCTAGGTACGTAAATCAATGGTAATCGGTTTTCTAAAATTATACAGTATTATAGTGAAAATGAAGGATGATGAACTCGATGCATGATATTTAAGTTACGGCGTATACTTTTAGATCTTTAAGGTTTGTTTTAAATGAAGATCGAACTTAATCAAATTTATTATTAAGAGATCTGTGGTTGTTTTTATGAATATGACTTAAAAATTTTGTGTATAAGTTTGAATTAAACTTAAAAGAAAAAATTATAAGAAATAATTAAAAAAGACTCCAAATATAAAATTAATTTGTTGCAAAAGATTTTATAATTACATTCAAGCCGAATATCTACAAAATGAGCAAGAAGAAATTGTCAAAAGTTATTATCTTAGGTGACTCAGCGTAATATTTTTCTTTATTTTAGTGTTGGTAAAACTTCGCTTCTCAACTCGTAATTGTTTTAGTCATGTTAGTTACGTCGATCAGAAATTCCTCCAATCGTATAAGGCGACTGTTGGAGCTGACTTCATGTAAAAAGAAGTCGTCGTCGATGGAAAAATAATTAACCTTTAAGTATTTATATTGAAAAAATAATTTAGATCTGGGATACTGCAGGTCAATAAAAATTCAGAAGTTTAGGAGGTGCTTTTTATCGAGGAGCTGATTGCTGTGTTTTGGTTTATGATATTACTAATAAAAAAGTAACTCTATATTTGATAAAGTCTTTCGACAACATCTAATCATGGATCCAATAGTTTTTGAACCAAGGTGCTCCAAAAGAACCAGAAAAATTCCCTTTCATTTTGGTAGGAAATAAAATTGATCGATCTGAAGAAAGATAAGTTGAATAATAAGCAGTTAATGAATTTTTAGCAAAGCATCCAAAGATAAAGCACTTACAAACAAGTGCCAAAAATAGTGAAGGAGTTTCCGCTGCATTTTAAGTTATCGCTTTGGCTTCAG
>Ga0209958_1002186_pt1 | contig 11643 bp, 7 predicted proteins | sample ThiBio_inoc_plan_FD_183942 | JGI IMG/M metagenome (GOLD analysis project Ga0209958, IMG submission 183942) | Wastewater bioreactor microbial communities from Cape Town, South Africa - Thiocy_inoc_plan (SPAdes) | ecosystem: Engineered > Bioremediation > Thiocyanate > Unclassified | place: South... | reverse complement strand
CAGGTCGTGGATGGGGATCGGGGTCATGGCGACGGCGATTGTACCGCGCCGCGGCCGGCGAGCGAGCCCGCCGGCCTCAGTCGTGGCCGTCGCGGTAGCCGAGGTGCTTCCCCTCCAGCATCGCCCGCGTTCGAGCGGCGACGTCCTGCGGGCCGATCAGGGCGGCGACCAGCCGGCCCCCCTTGAAGTAGCCGACGGTCGGGACGTTCGCGACCGGTAGGCCCGCCTCGGGGCCGAAGACGTCGACGTCCACCGCACCGAAGTTCACCCGGCCGCCGAGGGCCGCAGCGGCCTCCTCGAACAGAGGCCGGATGAGCGCCCCGGGGCCGACGTCCCAGGGCGCGTCGTAGAGGATGACGGCGTAGTCCCGCTCGCGGAGGAAGGAATCGTACTCGGCCGTCGAAACCTCGTGGATCGCCATCGCTCGTGGACTCCGAGGGGGCCGCCCCGCGGCCCGGTCGCCTCGGCACCGGCCCTCACCCCGCTTCACTCCGATTCGGTGCTGTACGACACGATCGTCTTGACGTAGTTGGCGCGTTCGAAGGCTTCCGGGTCGGGGATGTTGCGCTGGCTCATGGAGCCCTTCATCTGCTCGACGGACTCGTACTCGTTGGAGTCGAGCCAGGTCCGCATGCCGAGCAGGATGTCGCCGATGAGCGCCGGGCCGGACTGGAGCAGGCCCGACGTGGTCATGGCGACGTCGGCGCCGGCCAGGACCAGCTTGATGACGTCCTGGGCCGTGTGGACGCCGGTGGTGGCGGCCAGCGACTTGTCGAAGTACGACCGCAGGATGGCGATCCAGCGCAGTGGCAGGCGGAGTTCGTCGCTGCTGCTGAGGACCAGCCGGGGCTGGACGGAGAGGGTCGCCAGGTCGATGTCGGGCTGGAGGAAGCGGTTGAACACGACCAGGCCGTCGGCCCCGGCGTCGTACAGCCGCTTCGCCATGTTCGGCAGCGAGCTGAAGAACGGTCCGATCTTCACGGCCAGGGGGACCGAGACGGCCGCGCGGACCTCGGCCACCAGCTTCAAATAGCGGGCCTCCACGTCCGCCGACGTGACGTCGGGGTGGGTCGGGAGGTAGTAGATGTTGAGTTCCAGGGCGTCGGCGCCGGCGTCCTGCATGAGCCGGGCGTAGCCGGTCCAGCCGCCAGTGGACGTGCCGTTCAGGCTGGCGATCACCGGGATCGTGAGCGCCCCCTTGGCGTTGCGGAGGTTCTGGAGGTAGTTCTCCGGGCCGGTGTGGTACTCCTCCATCTCCGGGAGGTAGGTCTGGGCCTCGGCGAACGACTCCGTGCCGTACTCGTAGAGCCGGTTGATCTCGTCCTCCTCGCGGACGATCTGCTCCTCGAACAGGGAGGGCAAGACCACGGCCGACGCGCCGGCCTCCTCCAGCCGGATCAGGGAGTCCAGCCGGGCGGTGAGCGGCCCCGCCGAGGCGACGACGGGGTTCTTCAGCTCCAGGCCCAGATATCTCGTCTTCAGGCGGGCGCTCATCGGTGGGACTCCTCGGTCGCGTGGACGTTGCGCTCGACGCCGGCCATCTGCTCGTAGAAGTGCCAGCGCTCGTTGATGTCGGCCTGGGCCAGGGTCAGCAGGGCCTCGGAGTGGGCGGGGTTGGCGCGGGCGAGCATCGCGTAGCGCCCTTCCTTCATCGCGAAGTCGCGGAAGGCCGTCGTCGGCTTGCGGCTGTCGAGGTGGAACGGCTTGAAGCCCTCGCGCGCCTCGCGGGGGTCGTATCGGTAGAGGGGCCAGTAGCCGCTGGAGACGGCGTCCTTCTGGTGGGCCATCGACGTCGTCATGTCGATGCCGTGGGCGATGCAGGTGCTGTAGGCCAGGATCAGCGACGTGCCGGGATACGACTCGGCCTCGCGGAACGCCTTGAGGGTCTGGAGCGGGTTGGCACCCATGGAGACCGCGGCGACGTAGACGTTGCCGTAATCGACCGCCATCATCCCCAGGTCCTTCTTGCCGACCGCCTTCCCCCCCGAGGCGAACTTCGCCACCGCGGCGCGGGGCGTCGACTTCGACGCCTGGCCGCCGGTGTTCGAGTAGACCTCGGTGTCCAGCACCAGGATGTTCACGTCGCGACCGCACGCCAGGACGTGGTCCAGGCCGCCGAAGCCGATGTCATACGCCCAGCCGTCGCCGCCGACGATCCACACGCTGCGACGGATCAGCGCGTCGGCCACGCCCCTCAGCGCGATCGCGTCCGGGCCCTCCTCGCCTACGAGCGCCTCCTTCAGGATCGCCACCCGCTGGCGCTGGGCCTCGATGCCGGCGTCGTTCGCCTGCGAGGCGTCCAGGACCTCGCGGACGAAGTCGTCCCCGAGCTGGCCGGCCATGCGCCGGACCAGCTCGCGGGCGTAATATTCCTGCTGGTCGATCGCCAGCCGCAGGCCGAGGCCGAACTCGGCGTTGTCCTCGAACAGGGAGTTGCACCACGCGGGGCCCCTCCCCTCCCCGTCCACCGTGTACGGCGTGGTCGGGAGGTTGCCGCCGTAGATCGACGAGCAGCCGGTGGCGTTGGCGATCACGGCGCGGTCGCCGAAGAGCTGGCTCATCAGCTTGATGTACGGCGTCTCGCCGCAGCCGGGGCACGCGCCGGAGAACTCGAACAGCGGCTGCAAGAGCTGCGAGCCCTTGACGACCTCGATCTTGACCAGCGTCCGGTCGGCCTCGGGGAGCGACAGGAAGAAGCCGAAGTTGGCCCGCTCGCGGTCGAGGTGGTCGAGCTTCGGCTCCATGTTGATCGACTTGTGCTTCACGACCTCCTTGCTGCGCGCCGGGCAGACGTCGACGCACACGCCGCAGCCGGTGCAGTCGTCGGGCGCGACCTGGACCGTCAGCCGCGAGTTCGGCAGCTCCTTGCCGCCGTACGGCAGCGACTGGAACCCCTGCGGCGCCGCGGCGACGGCGTCGGCCGGGTACGCCTTGGTCCGGATCGCGGCGTGCGGGCAGACCAGGGCGCAGAGGCCGCACTGGATGCAGATGTCCGGGTCCCAGATCGGGATCGTGAGGGCGATGCTCCGCTTCTCGTACTGCGCGGTGGCCGTCGGGAACGAGCCGTCGACCGGCAGCGCGGAGACGGGGAGCAGGTCGCCGCGGCCCTCGATCATCATGGCCGTGACCCGCTTGACGAAGTCGGGCGCGTGCGGCGGGACGGGGGGGACGCGGCGGATGTCGCCGGCGGTCTCGGCCGGGACCTTCACCTCGTGCAGGTGGGCCAGGGCGTGGTCGACGCCCGCATAGTTCTGCTTCAGGACGGTCTCGCCGCGCTTGCCGTAGGTCTTCTCGATGGCGTGCTTGATCTCGGCGATCGCCTCGTCGCGCGGCAGGACGCCGGAGAGGGCGAAGAAGCAGGTCTGCATGATCGTGTTGATCCGCCGCCCCAGCCCCGCCTTCTGGGCGACCGACTCGGCGTCGATCACATAAAACCGCAGCTTCTTGTCGATGATCTGCCGCTGGGTCTCGGTCGGCATCTGGCCCCAGACCTCGTCGGGCCCGTAGGGGCTGTTGAGGAGGAACACCGCGCCGGGGTCGGCGAACTCCAGGACGTCGATCCGCTCCAGGAAGTTGAACTGGTGGCAGGCGACGAAGTTCGCGTTGTAGACGAGGTACGACGACGCGATCGGCCGCGGGCTGAACCGCAGGTGCGAGACCGTAACCGAGCCAGACTTCTTCGAGTCGTAGACGAAATACCCCTGAGCGTGGTACGGCGTGTTCTCGCCGATGATCTTCACCGTGTTCTTGTTCGCCCCGACGGTGCCGTCGCTGCCGAGGCCGTAGAAGACGGCGCGGTGGACGTCGGCCGGCTCGGTCGTGAACGCCGGGTCCCACTTCAGGCTCAGGTGGGTCACGTCGTCGATGATGCCGACGGTGAAGTGCTTCTTCGGTTTCGCCTCGGCCAGCTCATCGAACACGCCCTTGACCATCGCCGGCGTGAAGTCCTTCGACGAGAGCCCGTACCGGCCGCCGTAGACCTGGGGCGTGGGGGCGTCGCCGGCGCGGTCGGACCAGCCTTCGGCCAGCGCGGTCACGACGTCCTGATAGAGCGGCTCGCCGATCGCGCCGGGCTCCTTGGTCCGGTCGAGGGCCGCGACCCGCTTCGCGGTCGTCGGCAGCGCGGCGAGGAAGGCGGGGACGTCGAAGGGGCGGAACAGGCGGACCTTGACCAGGCCGAGCTTGCGGCCCTCGCCGTTGAGGCGGGCGATGGTCTCCTCGATCGCCCCGCAGCCCGAGCCCATCGCCACGATCACATGCTCGGCGTCCGGGGCGCCCACGTAGTCGAACAGCCTGTACGCGCGGCCGGTCATGGCGGCGAACCGATCCATGGTCTCCTGGATGATCCCGGGAACGGCCAGGTAGAACGGGTTGCACGCCTCGCGGGCCTGGAAGAAGACGTCCGGGTTCTGGGCCGTGCCGCGGAGGATGGGGCGCTCGGGCGAGAGCGAGCGGTCGCGGTGGGCCTGCACAAGCTCGTCGGGGATCATCGCCCGCATGTCCTCGCGGGTGAGCTGTTCGAGCTTGTTGACCTCGTGCGACGTCCGGAAGCCGTCGAAGAAGTGGAGGACGGGGACGCGGGCCTTGAGGGTCGCGGCCTGGGAGATCAAGGCGAAGTCCTGGACCTCCTGCGGCGTGTTCGAGCAGAGCATGGCCCAGCCCGCGCCGCGGGTGGACATGACGTCGGAGTGGTCGCCGAAGATGGACAGGGCGTGGGTCGCCAGCGAGCGGGCGGCGACGTGGAACACGGCCGACGTCATCTCGCCGGCGATCTTGTACATATTCGGGATCATCAGCAGGAGCCCCTGCGACGCCGTGAACGTCGTGGTGAGGGCCCCCCCCTGCAACCCGCCGTGGCACGCGCCGGCGGCCCCCCCCTCGGACTGCATCTCGACGACCGTGGGGACGACGTCGTAGATGTTCCTGCGGCCGACGGCCGACCAGGCGTCGGCCAGCTCGCCCATCGTCGAGGACGGGGTGATGGGATAGATGGCGATGACTTCATTCGTCGCGTGGGCGACGTAGGCCGCGGCCTCGTTGCCGTCGACCGTCACATATTGCCGTTTCAAGGCGGGCCTCCCGACGCGACGCCGGGCGTCGAGTCCGGCCCGTCGCCGGCTTCGGCGCGGGCCCTCGACGGATGACGAGGCGTCTTCCAGGCGCTGCGGGGGTCGCACCCCGCCGCGACGCGCGTTCCGCGCGAAAAAAAAGCCCCCTGCCGCGCGTCGTGGTGGAGCGCGGAGGGGGCGTTCATAGCCTTTCCCCCCGACCCGCCATGAGCCGGGGGCGACAATCCCGGTTTAACGCGCCGCGGCGTCGGCGTCAATCGAGGCCGCGGCGATGTCGCCGGGAGATCGGCCGGATGCGACGCCGGGCGCGGTCGCGAGGCCGCTCAACGGCCCCGAAAGTCCGGCGGACGGCGCTCCTGGAACGCGCGGATCCCCTCGCGATAGTCCTCGCTCTCCGCCACCCGCTGGCGCAGCTCCTGCACCCGCTCGAAGGCGCCGGCGGCGATCGGCCCGGACTCGGTCAGGATCCGGAGCTGTTCCTTCACCGCGGCCACGGCCAGCGGGGCGTTCGCGGCGATCGTCCGGGCCAGCGCCATGGTGAACACCTCCAGCTCGCCCGAGTCGACCAGGTGGTTGAGGATCCCCCACCGCGCCGCGGCGTCCGCCGACAGGGGCGAGGCGGTGAAGAACATCTCCTTGACGAGGTTCAGCGGCAGCCGCCGCGAGAACTGGAGCAGGCCGACGAGGTTGTAAGGGAGCCCGAGCTTGACCGGGGTGATGGCGAACGAGCAGGTCTCGTCGCCCACGATCAGGTCGCAGCTCAGGGCCAGGTCGGTCGCGCCCCCCCAGACCGAGCCGTGGACCATGGCGATCACCGGAGCCGGGAACGCCTTGACCTCCCGAAGCAGCCGCTCCAGCGGATCCGAATACATCAGGGGGTCGCGCCCCTGCGGCAGCTCCGCGATGTCGTGGCCGGCCGACCACACCTTGGCGCCGGGAGCCGCGCGGAGGATGGCCGCACGGACGCCCGCCCCCCGGAACACATCCAGGGCGGCGAGGACCGCCTCCACCAGCTCCCGGGACAGGGCGTTGCGCTTCTCGGGCCGATCCAGGGTGATCGTGCCGACGCCTTCCTCGATCCGCTGCGCGATCATCCGCGAAACCCTCCAGGGTCGTAGGCCGGGACGCCTCGACGGCGAAGCCGGCGTCGCCGTGGTCCTTCCGGTCGTCGACAGGCCCCTCCCATCGAGTGAACTCCGGGGCCGGCCCGTGGGCCGGTCAGATCGACACCTTCAACAAGCCCGCGGCGTTCTCCCGCTCGACCTTCGCGCGGACGTCGGCGGGGAGGTCGATGCCGGCGAAGAGGCCGAACTGGGGGACCTCCTGGCCGGGCTTCAGGTAGTCGGTCCCGAACAGCAGGCGATCGGCCCGGCGGATCAGGAAGGCGCGACCGAACTCCAGGTCGCGGGCGATCGCGTTCGACCCCGAGCCGGCCGACAGGTCGCCCCAGAGGTTCTTGTGGGCGTCGAACAGGCGGTCGAGGGCCCCGCCCGGCGCGACCTTGGTGGTCGGATACTTCCCCAGTTCGCCGGACTTCAGGTCGCCCGAGATCGAGGCCCAGAACCCCGGCCCGTGGCCGAGGAAGTTCACGTTCGGGAAGGCCGAGAGGACCCGCCCCAGCCCGGGCAGGCCCGCCTCGTCGGTCCCCCGGACGTCGTCGCAGTGGAACAGGACGGGGAGCCCCAGGTCGTCGCAGGCCTCGTAGGCGCGCATCATCAAGGGGTGGTCGATCGGCAGGCCGACCTTGTGCTCGCCGAAGCCGCGGGCCCCCTGGTCGACGTACTCCTTGAGCATCGCCGTCAGGCCCTTGCGGCCGTTGCGATAGCTGGTGCGGGGGTCGATGCAGCAGAACGGGATGAGGCGGTCGGGGAACCGTTTCGCGGCGTCGAGGGCCTGCTCGGTGAGGTTCAGGTAGCTGGACGACTCCGGGGAGACGAGGGGATGGACGATGGCCTTGGCGACGTTGTTCGCGTCCATCCAGCGGACGAGGCCCTCGGCGGTGAGCGGCTCGTCTCCGTTCCAGGTCCTGCCCAGATGGGTGTGGACGTCGATGTAGGGCCCGCCGGCCGCTCGCCCCGCCGCGAGCGCCCCGCGGCCCGCCGTCGCCAGGGCGAGCGAGCCGAGCAGGAAGCCGCGCCGATCGATAGGATCTGTCGCCATCGGGTCGATCTCCTCGCGATCCGTCGGGATGGGAGGGCCCCGGATCCATCCCCCGGCGGCAGGGCCCCGTCCGCGACGCCCATCGATCCTAATCCCGATCGACGTCGTTCGCCACGCGCGCGTCGGGTCGGCCCAAGTTCGCGGGCGGAGAGCGTAGGCCGTTGTGCCGGTGGGATGGGCGGGATATCGTAAGTCTCCTCGCAGTTCGTTTCGTCTTTCCGCGTCCCACGGACGGAATCCCTCCCGCCGAAACAGGATCGGCGACCTCCCGGAGAGCCTCCCGCATGGTCGGCCTGGCAGCCCGCTGGTCTCCTTACGCCCTCGCGTTCTTCAGCAGCCTGTGCATCATGATCCTGGAGCTGGTCTCCAGCCGGCTGGTGGCGCGCCACGTCGGGTCGTCGCTGACGGTCTGGAACAGCGTGATCGGCATCATCCTGGGGGGCATCTGTTTGGGGAACGTGCTGGGCGGCCGGCTGGCCGACCGGGTCGAGCCCCGCCGCGCCCTCGGGCCGCTGGTCGCCCTCGGGTCGTTCCTGACCTTCGGCTGCCTGATGGTCAACGCGGCGATCCCGGCGATCACCCCGTCGCCGCAGACCATGAACTGGGAGCTGCGGACGATCCTGGTCGTCACGCTCGACTTCCTCCTGCCGGCGACCGTGCTGGGCATGGTCGGCCCGGTGGTGGCCAAGATGGCGGTGGAGGTCTCGCGCAAGGCCGGCAGCGCCATCGGCGACGTCTACTTCTGGGGGGCGATCGGCTCGATCGCGGGGACGTTCCTGGCGGGCTTCGTCCTCATCTACCTGGCCCCGACCTCGGTGATCGTGCTGGTGGTCGCCGCCGCGCTCGCCCTGCTGGCCGCGGCGCTGGACGCGAACCCCCTGCTCCGCGGCCCGGCCGTCGCCAGCGCCGTCCTCTTCGGCGCGGCGTCGATCGCGCCGCTGGTCCGGGCGCTCGGGCTGGGAGGGCTCGACCTGGGCGGATATCAGATCAACTACCTGGCCGTGCTGGGCGGGGCGGCTTCGCTCCTGACGGCCCTCGCCGCGGCGACCTCCCTGAAGACCCGCGCCGGGCTGTCGGGCGGCGAGGTCGGCGCCGACCCGGTCGCGGACGAGCCCGGCGCCGGGCCGAGCCTGCGCGACCTGGCGACGCTGGCGTTCATCGCCAGCCTGGCGTTCATGGCGATGGAGATGGTGGCCGGTCGGCTGGTCACGCGCCACCTGGGGTCGAGCGTCTACGGCTGGACGAGCGTCATCGGCGTGCTGCTGGCCGGGCTCAGCCTGGGCAACTGGGCCGGCGGCCGGCTGGCCAACGGCATCCGCGACGAGAAGCAGGCGAGCTGGCTGTTCATGATCGCCTCCATGGCCCTGCTCTGGATCCTGTTCCTGGACAACCAGCCCGAGTGGTTCCGCGAGGCCACCAACCAGGGGATCGCCCCCAGCCTCCTCAGCCGGGCGATCGTCCTGAACGAGGTCACGGTCTTCGGCGTCCCCTACGCCCTGAGCTGGCCCTATCGCGTGCTGCTGGTCGTCACGCTGGTCTTCTTCCTGCCGGCCGTGACGATGGGGACGGTCAGCCCGGTCGTCGCCAAGCTGGCCGTCGACCGCCTCCGGCGCCGGAAGCGGACCGGGACGGCCATCGGCCAGGTCTACGCCTGGGGCATGGTCGGCAGCATCCTCGGGACGTTCCTGACCGGGTTCGTCCTGATCGACGTCCTGGGGACCAAGGGCGTGCTCCTGCTGATCGCCGCGATCCTGGCCCTGACGGCGACGATCCTGGGGTCGGTCCTGCACGCGGTCTGGGCGGGGATCCCGCTGGGGCTCTGCGTCATCGGCTTCCTCCCCATGCAGTGGACCGAGCAGATCGGCGAGCAGTGGAGCATCCGCGAGGAGAAGGGCGACCCGACGACCACCAAGGACGCCATCGCCTATGCCGACGAGAGCAACTACTACTATATCAAGGTGAACAACGAGCCCCTGCGCGACGGCCTCCAGCTCCGGACGCTGGTCCTGGACAACCTGATCCACGGCTACTTCATCCTCGATCACCCCGAGCGGCTCGACTACGACTACGAGCACATCTACGCGATGGTCGCCTACCGCGCCGCCAAGGCCGCCGGCAAGATCACCCCGGCCGAGGCCCCGCCCGCCGCGACGCCCCCGCCCGCCGACGGCTCGAAGCTCCCCGACCAGGTGTTCGCCGACGCCCCGCCGACGCCCGCCAACCCCCGACGCCCCGACCTGCCCCCCTCCGATCAGGAGATCCTGGAGTCGCCGGCGCGGTCGTGGATGCCGAAGATCGGCAAGTCGACGCTCAAGACCCTGTTCCTGGGCGGCGGCGCCTACACGTTCCAGCGCCACGTCCAGCACGTCTACCCCGGCACCGAGGTCGACGTGGCGGAGATCGATCCGGCCGTCACCCGCGCCAACCACGCGGCCACCGGCCTCCCCGAGGACACGACGATCCAGACCGCCTGGGGCGACGCCCGTCAGTTCGTGGAGCGGAACCAGGACTCCAAGCAGTATGACGTCATCTTCGGCGACGCCTTCAACGACTTCTCCGTCCCCTGGCACCTGACGACCCGCGAGTTCAACGACAAGATCGCCAAGATGATGGCCCCGACGGGCGTCTACATGATCAACATCATCGACGCCTACGAGTCCGACGCCGAGGCCCTCCGCAAGGCCGAGCAGGACATCGCGTCCAAGAAGGTCACGGACCCCTCGGTGCAGGAGGAGTTGAAGGCGTGGCGGCTGAAGGAGGCCCACCGCTACGGCGGATTCCTGGGCGCCTGGACGAAGACGGCCCGGCTGACCTTCCCGCACGTCTACATCTTCGGCACCAACGCCGAGGTCGGCGAGGGGAGCCGCGAGACCTTCGTCGTGGTGGCGAGCAAGCAGCCGCTCGACCTGACCGACCTGGGCGAGCGCGACGACGACCCGCGCTTCTTCCAGAAGACGCGGAAGTCCGTCGCCCGGGTGTACGGCCCCGAGGACGAGAAGACGGTCCTGGAGAGCCGCTCGCGCGGGATCATCCTGACGGACGACTACGCCCCCGTCGAGAACCTTTTGGCCCCCGTCGCCGAGACCCGCGGCAAGGACTGACCCCGAGGCCGCCCATGTCCACGCCCGAAGCCCCCACTCCCCCCGCCGGCAAGCCCCCCTGGCTGCTGCTGGCGGGGATCTTCGTCGCCTTCTGGGTCGCCTACCTGATCGTGGCCGGCCCGCGCCAGGTCGACGACATCGACGGCCCCGAGCCCGGCCGCGCCGTCGACTTCAACTGGACGCTCCACGACCTGGACGGCAACGAGGTGACGTTCGACCGCTTCCGCGGCAAGGCCCTGTTCGTCAACGTCTGGGCGACATGGTGCCCGCCCTGCGTCGCCGAGATGCCCTCCATCGCCCGCCTGGCCTCGGTCGACGACCTGAAGGACAAGGTGGAGTTCGTCTGCATCTCGACCGACGAGTCGATCAACGCCGTGCGGACGTTCCTCCGCGGCAAGGACTGGCCGATGACCATCCTCCGCGCCACGTCGCTCCCGCCGGTCTTCATGAGCGAGGGGATCCCCGCCACGTTCCTCATCGCCCCCGACGGCCGCCTCGCCTACATGCACGAGGGGAGCGCCGAGTGGGACGCCCCCGAGGTCGTCCGCAAGCTCCGCGAGCTGGCCGCGCGGCCGGTTCCTTCGGCTTCGATCGCTCCCGAGGGACCGGACGCCCGCAATTCGCAAGCCCTTTGAGAACAAGATTATCCGGCGAATTCTATGGGCCGGGAATTGGGTTTGATCGTCGAAATGCGTTGCGTTTTCCGAGACCCCCACGAAACTCCGCCGAGCGGTGACGTGAGGATCGACGTCCCCTCTCCCGCCGGGAGAGGGCGGCCCGCAGGGCCGGGTGAGGGTCGTCAGGGTTCGAGGCGCCCTCGGCGATCAAGGCCCTTCTCCTCTTGAGGGAGAAGCGGCTGTGTTTCCGCCCGGGGTCGAAACGCGCGTGATTTCGGCGGAAACCCCGGGCTTCAACACCCCCGCTCTGGCTCCTTCGGAGATACAAGGTGGCCCGTAGGGCCGGATGAGGGGTGGCGCGACCGGGGGCCGTCGACGTTTGAAGTCCGATCGGATGAGGGGAAGCGACGGCGTTCGACCCCTCATCCGGCCTTCGGCCACCTTCTCCCTCAAGGGGGCTGCGTCGAAAACATGCCGATGCGGTTCGAGGATGGTCTTCCCCCCTCGCGGGGGAAGACAGACGCCGAAGGCGTCAGATGAGGGGGACGCGAAGCACGGGTGCCGCCGGCATTCGAAGGCCCGCCCGTCCGGGCCGACGCGAGATCCGACGGCCTTCTCGCTCGTCTCCCCCCTCATCCGGCCCTTCGGGCCACCTTCCCCCGCGAGGGGGGAAGGCCGTTCATCACTCTCATCCCG
>Ga0209958_1002185_pt1 | contig 11660 bp, 17 predicted proteins | sample ThiBio_inoc_plan_FD_183942 | JGI IMG/M metagenome (GOLD analysis project Ga0209958, IMG submission 183942) | Wastewater bioreactor microbial communities from Cape Town, South Africa - Thiocy_inoc_plan (SPAdes) | ecosystem: Engineered > Bioremediation > Thiocyanate > Unclassified | place: South... | reverse complement strand
TCTTCGACCATGCCGCACAAGGTCAACCCGATCGACTTCGAGAACAGCGAAGGCAACCTGGGGCTGGCCAACGCGGTGCTGCGGCATCTGGCGGAAAAGCTGCCGGTTTCGCGCTGGCAGCGCGATCTCACCGATTCCACCGTGCTGCGCAACATGGGCGTCGGCTTCGGCTACAGCCTGCTCGCCTACGAATCCTGCCTGCGCGGACTCGGCAAGCTCGAAGCCAATCCGGCTGCGCTGGCGGCCGATCTCGACGCCAACTGGGAAGTGCTGGCCGAGCCGATCCAGACCGTGATGCGGCGTTACGGCGTCGCCAACCCCTACGAGCAGCTGAAGGAGCTGACGCGCGGCAAGGCCGGCATCACGCGCGACACGCTGCACGGCTTCATCGACGGCCTGACGATTCCGGATGCCGAGAAGGTGCGCCTGAAAACGCTGACGCCGGCGTCCTATACCGGGATGGCGGCCGAGCTGGCCAGGCAGATTTAAGGCAGTCTGATTTAAGCCGGATCGATGCAAGCCGGCGATTGAAGCGGAGTCACCATGTCCGAACACGCACTCGACGTCAACCTTGCCGACTTTCAGCAACACGTCCTCGAAGAATCGAAGCACCGTCCGGTGGTGGTCGATTTCTGGGCGCCCTGGTGCGGCCCGTGCAAATCGCTGAAACCCATCCTGGAAAAACTCGCTGCGGAATACGGCGGCAAGTTCCTGCTCGCCAAGATCAACTCCGACGACAACCAGGAACTCGCCGCGCGTTACGCGGTGCGCGGCATTCCCAGCGTCAAGGCCTTCATCGACGGCGAGCCGGTCGACGAGTTTTCCGGCGCGCTGCCGGAAGGTGAGGTGCGCGCCTTTCTCGACCGCCTCGTCCCGAGCCCGGCGGACGAGCTGCGTGCGCAGGCCGCCGAACTGCGTCTTGCGGGCGATGCCTCGGCCGCGCTGCAGCGGCTGGCCGATGCGTCAAGACTCGCCCCCGCGCATGTCGGCGTACGGCTCGATGCCGCCGAAATCATGCTCGATCTGGGCGAAGCCGACGAAGCCCGCCGCCTGCTCGCGAGCGTGCCGGACGATGCCGATCCGCGTGCGCAGCAACTCAAGGCCCGGCTACAGTTCGTCGGCACGGCGGACGCGGACGAGGCTGCGCTGAGCGCGCGGGTGGCGGCGGATGAAAACGATCTGGAGGCGCGGCTGAAACTCGCCAACCTGCATGTGGCGGCCGGCCGGTTCGAGCCCGGCATGGCGCAGCTGCTGGAAATCGTCCGCCGTGACCGCGGCTTCGAGGACGACATCGGCCGCAAAACCCTGCTGTCGGTTTTCACCCTGCTGGGCGGAGGCGAATTGGTGAGCCGCTACCGGCGCCTGCTGGCGAGCGCGTTGAACTGATCGCAGGGGGCAGTGAATAGCCTGTCCCTTTTCGCCCCTGACTCTAGTCCAGCGCGACGTAGCGCACCGCGACGATGTCAACCTCGCGCCGCCCATCCGGGGTCTGCACGCTGACGCGGTCGCCCTCGCGCGCTTTCAGCAGGGCGCGTGCCATCGGTGAAATCCACGCTATGCGGCCGCGGCCGCGTCCGGCGTCGGCCTCGTCGATGCCGACGATGGCATAGGTGGATTCGCTGCCGTCCTGGTCGGCGATGGTGACGGTGGCGCCGAAAAACACCTGATCGGTGTCCTCGCGGCTGGCGGGGTCGACAACCTCGGCGTGCTCAAGGCGCTTGGACAGGAAACGGATGCGGCGGTCGACTTCGCGCAGCCGCTTCTTGCCGTAGATGTAGTCGCCGTTTTCCGAGCGGTCGCCGTTGCTTGCCGCCCAGGAGATGGTTTCCACCAGCTTGGGCCGCTCGACCTTCCACAGCTGGTTGAATTCGGCGTCCAGCCGTGCGTAACCTGCGGGCGTCATGTAGTTCTTCGATCCGGCAGGCAGCGCCGGCGCGACGATGTCGTCTTCATCGGCATCCGGGGCATCGGTTTCTTTCACGAATGCTTTGTTCATTTCGGGGGCGGCGACAGGGGGGCGGGGCCGGGTTCAGCGGCCCAGCAGATAGGCCAGCAGGGAGAGCGCCAGCGACATGAGAATGACACTGGTAAAGGGGAAGTAGAATACGCCCCGCTTGCGCTTGACCTGGACGTCGCCGGGCAGCCGCCCCAGCCCCAGACGGTTGAGCCAGGGGGTGAGCAGTCCCAATACCAATAGCGCCAGAACGAGTGTGACCAGCCATTTAACCATGAGGGGATTTTAGCCGATGGACGCAGTCTTGCCGCCGCAGTTTGAACGTACCCGGATTCTGCTCGATGCCGGCGAGCAGGCGCGGCTAGCCAATGCACACGTTCTGGTGGCCGGTTTGGGCGGCGTCGGCTCGTATTGCGCCGAGGCGCTGGCGCGTGCGGGGGTGGGACGGCTGACCCTGATCGATCACGATGTCGTCGCGGCATCGAACATCAATCGCCAGCTGCCCGCGCTGCTGTCCACGGTCGGGCAGCCGAAGGCCGAGTTGATGGCGGCGCGCATCCGCGACATCAACCCGGACTGCCAGCTCAGCGTGATCCGTGAGTTCCTGATTCCGGAAACCGTGGCCGACAGCGTGCCGGCCGATGTCGATTTCGTCGTCGATTGCATCGATTCGCTCAACTGCAAGGTCGCGCTGGTCGTCAGCAGCGTCGAGCGCGGCTTGCGCGTGGCGTCCAGCATGGGCGCTGGCAACAAGCTCGACCCGACCCGCATCCGGATCGCCGATATTTCGAAAACTAGCATGTGCCCGCTCGCCTCGGTGATGCGCAAGCGCCTGCGCAAGCGCGGCATTGCCAAGGGCGTGCTCACCGTGTTTTCCGATGAAGCCGGGCGCGCCCCGTTGCCGCCGCAGCCGGTCGAGGGGCGCGGCCGCGCCCGCGCAGTCAACGGCACCATCAGCTACATGCCGCCGCTGTTCGGCCTGATGCTGGCGGGGGCGGTGGTGCAGCGGCTGCTGGCCGCGTGACGCCTGCCTACGGCGGCGTCGCGCCTTCCGTCTGCCTGCGCTGCGCCTCCGCCGCGTCCATCAGCCAAGCTTCCGCCGCGCGCGCTTTTTCCAGCGCCTGAGTCTGCGTTGCGAATGCCGGGCTCGGGGTGGGTTCGGTTTCCGGATGCGGCGGCGGAGTGGGATCGCAGCCCGCCAGGATTAATGCAAGCGGAATCAGGGTCGTTTTCATCACGCATCCTCCAGTAATCCGGTGGGCAGGCCGTCGATGCTGAAGCGATTTTTTTCGCGCCAGTAATCGAGGAGGCCGAGCGGGCCTTTCTTGTCGACCCAGCGCGCCAGCGTGTCGCGTTCGCCTGCGTAGGTATACCTCGGCACGGCGTAACCGCACGAGGTCTGCACCGATTCGATGTCGAGGACGATGAGCTGGCGCTCGCCGGGAAGGGCGGGGAAATGGCGGCGCAATTCGGCCCACTCGGAATCCTGCCGGCGCACGGCACGGCCGCGCCCGTATAGCCGCAGGATCAGCGGGTCGGCGTCGAAGCTGCAGAACATCAGCGTCATGCGGCCATCGTGCAGCAGGTGGGCGGCGGTTTCGTTGCCGCTGCCGGTGAGGTCGAGATAGGCGACGCGGGAATCGGAAAGCACGCGCAGGCTGTCCATCCCCTTGGGCGACAGGTTGATGCGGCCGGCGGCGGTGCCGCTGGCGGTGAAGAACAGCTTCTGTGCGGCGATGAAGGCACGGTGTCTGGCTTCGAGCGCGGGATAGAAGCGTGCCATCAGTTGACCTGCTTCCTGAGGAATTCGGTGAGGATGCGCAGGCGGGTCACGCTGTCATTCATTTCCAGCAGATTTTGTTTGATGGAAAGCGTGAGCGGCAGCACTTCGGACAGCCGGTAGCCCACCCATACGGCGTTGCCGAATTCGTGCGGCGCGGGGAAATGCGCGTCGCCGTATTCGTCGATGATGTGGCGCAGGATCTCGACGGCAAGTTCAAGCTCTTGCGGGACTGCCGTGGCGGCCTCGCCGCTGACCGTTTCCACGGTGCCGACGAGCAGGCCGCCGGGCTCGGTGCGGGTGCTGCGGATGACGAAGCGTTCCTCCGCCTGGGTGCCGATATGCAGGATGCCGGTTTGCGGCATGTCCCAGTCGGTGACGCGGACCAGCGTGCCGACGGAGTAGGGAACGGCAGGGGCGCCGCTCTCGGTGCCTTCGCGAATGGCGCAGATGCCGAACGGCGAATTTTCGGCGATGGCCTGTTTGACCATGTCGAGATAGCGCTGCTCGAAAATCCGCAGCGGCAACTGCCCGCCGGGGAAGATCACGGTATTGAGCGGGAATAGCGGCAAGCTGGCCTGTCTGGGCATGGCGCTCAATGGTCGTCGCCCCACCGCGCCATCAGCGCGTGCTGGATGCCCAGTTGGTCGAGGATGCGCGCGACGATGAAGTCGACGATATCCTCGACGCTTTGCGGCCGGTGATAGAAGCCGGGGTTGGCAGGCAGGATGACGGCGTTCATTCTCGACAGCGTCAGCATGTTTTCCAGGTGCAGGGTGGAAAACGGCGCTTCGCGCGGAACCAGGATCAGCTTCTTTTGTTCCTTCAGCATGACGTCGGCGGCGCGCTCGATCAGGTTGTCGGAGAGGCCGTGCGCGATCGCGGCGAGCGTGCCCATCGAGCATGGGCATACCACCATCGCATCGGCCGGATTGGAGCCCGACGCGAGCGGCGCATTCCAGTCTTCGCGGCCGAACACGCGCAGCTGGCCGTCGCCTGCACGGAGAGCGGCGGACAACTGTTTTTCGAGATCGCCGGCGCGCGCGGGCAGCGTCACGCCGAGCTCCTGCTTGGCGACGATGTGGGCGGCCTGCGATACCAGCAGGTAAACATTCAGATCGGCAGCCAGCAGGCATTCAAGCAGACGCAGGCCATAGGCCATGCCGGAAGCGCCGGAAAGCGCGAGGGTGACGGTGTTGAGGGGCGGATGCATGGCGCGAATTGTCGCTTGGATGCGGCCAATAATCTACTGTGCCGCCATCACGCCGCGCGGATCGCATCTAGCGCTTGCGGGCGCCTGCCGCGATTCTTGGCAGCGTCCGTCTGTCAGGCTCCGGGGCGGGCAAGCAGGCGCGCCACGATGACGCCGTTGACGGCGCCGAAAACCAGGGCGGCGGCGGCAAACACGGGCAGCAGTTTGATGAGCGCTGCGCCCGGCAGCAGCCATGCGCCGGCCAGCGCAAGCTGTCCGCCGATGTGTCCCCAGGCCGCCAGCACCGACAGGCTGACCGGGCCGAATGCGCGCGCGGGCAGGTGGCGTGCGAGTGCCAGCACCGCCAGGCTGGCGAGCGCGCCGGCCGCCGACAGCCAGAAGCCCGGCGCAAACAGGCTGCCCAGCAGCAGGCTGCCGGCCAGCACGCGCAAACCCGATACCCAGACCGCCGCGCGCCAGCCGTGCTGCAGCAGCACCAGCAGGACGACGATGTTGGCGAGCCCGGGTTTCACCCCGGGGATGGGGCTGGGGATCGCCGCTTCGGCCAGCGTCAGGCCGATTGCCAGCGCCGCCAGCCGCGCGATGCGGCGGTCGTCCGCGGTAACCGGCAGCTCAATAGCCGAGTGTGTCATAGGCCGAGGCATGCCCGCGGATTTCGAGGCTGACCTGATTCGGCAGGCACAGGGCCGCCTGCCCCGATTGCGTGAGCCAGCCCTGCTTCACGCACAGCTGGCGCGGCGAGGGGTCGGCCGCCACGCGGGCGCGGCCGGGTTCGATTTCGATCCGCGTGGTGCCGAGCGGGCCGTCAACGGCAAAGCGCTGCGCGTGGGTGAGCGCCGCGGTCTCCACCACCTGCCCGGCGGCGCGGATGACGACGGTGTCGCCGCGTCCGCCGCCCCAGGCAAACACCGCCAGCGCGACGACGATGCCGCCGCCCGCCAGCAGCACGCCGATATCGCCGGCACGCAGCAGCATCAGCTCAGTTCGCGGTGCCGTACCAGCACCTGCTCGCGTTCGCGGAAGGCGGCGGCCAGCGTTTCCGCGAAGTAGACGCTGCGGTGCTGGCCGCCGGTGCAGCCGATGGCCACGGTCAGGTAGGCACGGTGGTCGCGGATGAAGCACGGCAGCCAGTTTTCGACGAAGCCGCGGATGTCGGCCAGCAGCGCCATGGCGTTGGGGCTGGCTTCGAGAAAATCCTGCACCGGCCGGTCGCGCCCGGTGAGCGGACGCAGCTCGGCGACGTAATGCGGGTTGGGCAGGCAGCGCACGTCGAACACCAGGTCGGCGTCGAGCGGAATGCCGTGCTTGAAACCGAAGGATTCGAACAGCAGGGTGATGCGCGAACGGTCCTGGCCGATCAGGTCCTTGATCCATAGCCGCAGCGCCGAGGCGGAGAGGTCGCTGGTGTCGATGCGGTGCGCCAGCGGCGCGATGTCGGCGAGCATCTCGCGTTCGAGCTGGATGGCCTCCTGCAGCGAAACGCTGTCGCTGGACAGCGGGTGCCGCCGCCGCGTTTCGGAAAAGCGTTTGACCAGCGACAGGGTTTTCGCTTCGAGAAAGATCACCCGCAGGTCGGCGCCCTGGTTGCGCAGCGCTTCGGCGATCAGTGGCAGCTGCGTGAAACTTGCGCTGCTGCGCGCATCGATGGCGATGGCGATGCGGTCGTGGCCTTCGCGTTTCAGGTAGTCGACCAGCGGCTGCAGCATGGCGAGCGGCAGGTTGTCGACGCAGTAGTACCCGACGTCTTCCAATACCGCGATGGCGATGCTTTTTCCCGAGCCCGACAAGCCTGAAACCAGCACGATCTGCATCTCAGCCGCCCCCGTCGATGGCCGCCTGCTGGCGCTTGATGAACTGCTCGACCGGATTGATGCCGCGGCTTTTCAGAATGTGATTGCGCACCGCCACTTCGACCAGCACCGCCAGGTTGCGGCCAGCCGCTACCGGAATGCGCACCTTGGGAATGGCGACGTCGAGGAGGGTTTCGGTGGAGGCCACCATGTCGAGCCGGTTGAGGCCGACTTCGCCGATCTCCTGCGGATGCACCAGCTCGACGATGAGTTTGAGATTCTTCTGCAGCTTGACCGCCGTTTCGCCGAACAGGTAGCGGATGTTGAGGATGCCGAGTCCGCGCACTTCCAGAAAGTCGCGGATCAGCGGCGGGCAATTGCCTTCCAGCGTTTCCGGCGCGACATGCCTCAATTCGACCACGTCGTCGGCGACCAGCCGATGCCCGCGCGTGACGAGTTCCAGCGCCAGTTCGCTTTTGCCGACCCCGGCGTCGCCCTTGATGAGCACGCCGGTGCCGAGGACTTCGAGAAACACGCCGTGGATCGAAGTGGACTCGGCCAGGTGCTGCGTCAGGTAATGCCCCAGATAGGACACCAGGATCGGACTGGCGAGGGTCGAGGTGAACAACGGCGTTTCGGTGCGTTCCGCGCCATCGCTTAAAACGGCCGGCACGGTTTCGCCGTTGGAGACGACGATGGCTGCGAGTTCGCTCGAAAACAGGTGCTCGATGGCTTCCTGGAGGCCGGATTCGGACAGGCCGCGCAGGTAGTCCATTTCGGCGGGCCCGAGTACCTGCACCCGGTTCGGGTGGACGAAATTCAGGTGGCCGATGAGGGCCAGGGCCGGTTTCTGGATGGTTTCGGAAGACAGGATGCGCTGGCCGCCGTCGCGTCCGGCCACCCATTGCAGGCCGAGCTGTTCCGCCATGTCGCGGAACAGGGTTGCAACCGAAATTCGGCTTAGCTCGTCCATGCGCCGAGCAGCGCAATGAGGTCGTGCGGAGCGGCGGCGGCCAGCATTTTCGCGCGCATGGCGTCGTCGCCGAACAGCTGCGCCAGCTCCCCGAGAATTTGCAGATGGCGTTCGTTGGCGTCCTGGGGAACCAGCAAAATGAAGCACAGGGAAACCGGCTGGTTGTCGGGGGCATCGAATTCCAGCGGGGTTTTCAGCCGGTAAAACGCGCCGCTGGCATCCTTCAGGCCTTTGATGCGGCCGTGCGGAATGGCGATTCCGTGGCCGAGCGCGGTCGACCCGAGGCGTTCGCGCTCGAACAGGCTGGTGAAAATATCCGGGGCCTTGAGCGCGTGGGTTCTGGCGAACAGTTCGGCTGCGTGTTCGAACAGCTTTTTCTTGCTGGTAAAGCTCACATCCAGCAAGGTGGTGTCGGGGGTGATGAGGGGGGTGATTAGGTTCATGCCGGTTGCAAAGCCGGTTGGAAAAACCGGCACCTGCAGATTATACGCCCGGAGGCGGCAAACTGCCCCCGGTGTGCGTGGCTTCGATTCAAGCCGTTTGGCGTCAGGCGGCGCTTTCCGTCGGTTGATGCTTCAAACTGCCGCCGTCCTGATGGACATCCGAGATTTTTTCCTTGTGCTTGACGATTTGGCGGTCCAGCTTGTCGGCCAGCAGGTCGATCGCAGCGTACATGTTGCCGTCTTCGCTGCTGGCATGGAAGTCATGGCCCTTGACGTGCAAGGTGGCCTCCACTTTGTGCACCAGCTTTTCCACCTGCATGATGACGTTCAGGTTGATGACGTGGTCGAAATGGCGCTTGACGCGGTTGAGCTTCTCGGAAACGTAGTCGCGGATGGCTGGGGTCACTTCCAGGTGATGACCGGAAATCTTCAAATTCATAGCGCCTCCTAGGATCTGCTGAAAAATGCTGAGAGCCGGTTTCTGTTCCGGCTTCAGGAGCGATTCTTCACGCTCGATTTCATTGTGGAGCGAAAGCAGGACACATTCAAGCGCGCGGCCTCTTTTCGGACGGGTGCCGCCCGGAAAGCCTTTGCGATCAAAGCGCGCGGCGCATGTTGGCGGGAGGGATCTGCAGCGATTCGCGGTATTTGGCGACCGTGCGGCGGGCCACCACGATGCCCTGCTGACCGAGCACCTCGGCCAGTTGGCCGTCGGACAGCGGTTTCTTGCCGCTTTCGGCGGCGATCAGTTGTTTGATGAGTGCGCGTATGGCGGTCGACGAGCAGGCGCCGCCGCTATCGGTGGCGACGTGGCTGCCGAAGAAATACTTCAACTCGTACAGCCCACGTGGCGTCATCATGAACTTTTGCGTGGTGACGCGCGAAATGGTCGATTCGTGCAGCTCCACCACGTCGGCGATCTCGCGCAGCACCAGCGGCCGCATCGCCACCTCGCCGTGCTCGAAGAAATGCTTCTGGCGGTCGACGATGGCCTGCGAAACGCGCAGGATGGTGTCGAAGCGCTGCTGCACGTTCTTGATCAGCCAGCGCGCCTCCTGCAGCTGGCTGGCCAGTTGGCTGCCGCCGGACTCGCGGTGGCGCGCCAGGATGTCGGCATAGACGCGGTTGACGCGCAGCTTGGGCATGGCGTCGGCGTTGAGGCTGGCGATCCACATGCCCTTGACCTTGCGCACATACACGTCCGGGATGACGTAGTGCGTTTCGTCGGCGCCGAAGGCCGCGCCCGGCCGCGGGTTGAGCGAAAGAATCAGGGAACGCGCGGCGCGCAGCGTGAGGTCGTCGATGCCGAGCATCTTTTTCAGCTTGCCGACATCGCGCGCGGCCAGCAGATCGAGGTAATGCGTGGTCAGCCGCATGGCCGCATCGCGCGCCGGGGTGTCGGGCGGCAGGGTGCGCAGTTGCAGGGTCAGGCATTCGGCCAGATTGCGTGCGCCGACTCCGGTCGGGTCCATGTTTTGCAGATGCTTGAGCGCGGTCTCGACTTCTTCGGGTTCGAGTTCCTCGAGTTCGGCCTGCAGGCTGGCGACGATGTCCGCCAGCGGCTGGGTGAGGAAACCGGCTTCGTCGAGGTCGTCGATCAGCGCGGCGACCAGGGTGCGGTCGCGCAGGGTGAGCGGACTGACGATCAGCTGGTTCAGCAGATGTTCGCGCAAGGTCGCGCCGGAAACCGAGCCCTGCGCATAGTCGTTGTCTTCGTCGTCGCCGCTCGCGGTGCTGTAGTCGTTCCAGTCGGCATCGTCCAGTGCGGTGGCCGGTTCGGATTCGACGTTTTCCGGCGCAGGCGTTTCCGTGCCTTGCGCTTCGGCTTCGGCGGTATGCGCCGGTGCGTCGGCAGCGGCGTAACCGGCTTCGTCTTCGTCCTCGCGTTCCAGCAGCGGGTTGTCCTGCAGCATCTGCTCCAGCTCCTGATTCAATTCCAGCGTCGACAACTGCAGCAGCCGGATCGACTGCTGCAATTGTGGCGTCAGGGCAAGGTGCTGGCCGAGCTTGAGTTGAAGGCTGTGTTTCATGAATCTTGACTACGGCAAAAATCGTGCCGACTTGAATCAAGTGTACCGCGATTCAGTTGTGCAGGCCGCGCCTACAGGCGGAAATTTTCACCCAGGTAGACCTTGCGCGCGTTGTCGTCCTGGATGAGGAGGTCGGGCGTGCCGGCTATCAGTACGCGGCCTTCGTTGATGATGTAGGCGCGGTCGCAGATGCCGAGGGTTTCGCGCACGTTGTGGTCGGTGATGAGGACACCGATGTTGCGCTCGATCAGGAAATGCACCAGCTTCTGGATATCGATCACGGCGATGGGGTCGACCCCGGCGAAAGGCTCGTCGAGGAGAACGAAGCGCGGGTTGATCGCCAGTGCGCGGGCGATTTCGACGCGGCGGCGCTCGCCGCCGGACAGGCTGACCGCGGCGGCATCGCGCAGATGTTCGATGTGCAGATCCTCGAGCAGGTTGTTGAGATGCTCGTCGCGCTCGTCCTTGCCGTAAGGCTTAAGTTCCAGAATGGCGCGGATGTTTTCCTCCACCGTCATCTTGCGGAATATCGACGGCTCCTGCGGCAGGTAGGACAACCCCAGCCGCGCGCGCTGGTGGATCGCCATGTGGGTGAGGTCGTGGGTGTCCATCCGCACGCTGCCGCCATCGGCCGCGACCAGCCCGACCACCATGTAGAAGCAGGTGGTCTTGCCGGCGCCGTTGGGGCCGAGCAGGCCGACCACTTCGCCGCTTTCGACCTCGAAGGAGACGTCGTGCACCACGGTGCGTTTGCCATACGTCTTGCGCAGGCCCTGGGCGGAAATCCGGCTCATGGCTTGGCGGCGGGCTGCCCGGGGCGCGGTTTCGGGCGGATCACGGCGCGCACGCGGCCGCTCGGAGTCTGGGCGCCGGGCTGGCCGACGACCTTGTAGAACTCGGTGTCGGCGTTGTAGGAGATCTGCGCGCCGCGCAGTTCGTCGCCGTCGCGCCGCAAGCGGGCCTGGCCGATCAGTTCGAGCTGGCTGCTGGCGCTGTCGAACTCGATGCGGTCGGAGAATCCCTCGATGAATTCATCGCGGCCATCGAGCTTCTGGCGGAACGCCACCGGGCGGCCGACGGCGCTGATCTTGTCGAGTCCGCCGGCATTCTGCGTCACCTGCACACGGTCGGCTCGCAGCATCAGCGTGCCCTGGCTCAGGATCACGTTGCCCTGGTAGACGCTGATTTTCTTGATGTCGTCGAGGGTGACCGTGTCGGCCTCGAGGTTGACCGGCTTGTCGCGATCGGCCTTCTCGGCGTGGGCGGGCGAGATCAGCAGGGCGGCGCACAGAATCGCATAAACCCCTGTTTTCAATGTTTGCATGGCGTCAACTAAGCCCTTAGCTTTTTCCGGAAATATAACGGGCCTGCACCCGTCCTGTCAGTTTGATGACGCGTTGCCTGGCGTCGTATTCCATGGCGCTTGCGCGCAAATTCGAGGTGGCGTCGCGAATGTTCACCGCGCCCGGCGCGCGCA
>Ga0209958_1002184_pt1 | contig 11671 bp, 9 predicted proteins | sample ThiBio_inoc_plan_FD_183942 | JGI IMG/M metagenome (GOLD analysis project Ga0209958, IMG submission 183942) | Wastewater bioreactor microbial communities from Cape Town, South Africa - Thiocy_inoc_plan (SPAdes) | ecosystem: Engineered > Bioremediation > Thiocyanate > Unclassified | place: South... | reverse complement strand
CCCGCCGCGCCGAGGCGGCCGAGAGCAAGGCCGAGGCCGAGCGCCTGCGGGCCGAGCGGCTGGCGGCGCGGCTGCGGGAGCTGGGCGAGTCGATCGACTGATCCGGATGGACGCCTCGATGGGAGAGGACCGCTTGATGAAGACGACGATCCGAGGTCTGCTCGCCCTGGCCGCGACGATGCTGGGCGGCCCCGCCGCGGACGCCGAGGAGGCCGCGGGCCTCCGCGCGGGGGCGGCCGTGGTGGACGTCTCGCCGACGACGTTCCCCGTGATCGTCAACGGCGGCTTCCTCCAGGCGATCGCGAACGAGAACCGCGACCCGCTCCACGCCCGCTGCGTGGTGCTGGACGACGGCCCGACCCGGCTGGCGATCGTCGTCGTCGACAGTTGCATGATGCCGCGCGAGCTGATCGACGACGCCAAGGCGAGGGCGTCGAAGGCGACCGGGATCCCCGTCGACCGGATGCTGATCTCGGCGACGCACACCCACACGGCCGCGTCGTGCATGGGGGCCCTGGGGACCCCCGTCGACCCGGCCTATGCGACGTTCCTCCCCGGCAAGATCGCCGAGGCGATCGAGAAGGCCGCCGCGGCCCTGGCCCCGGCCGAGGTCGGCTGGGGGGCGGTCGACGACCCCGAGCACACCCACACCCGGCGCTGGATCCGCCGGCCCGACCGGATCATCGAGGACCCGTTCGGCGACAGGACCGTCCGGGCCAACATGCACCCGGGCCACGTCAACCCCGACGTCATCGCCCCGTCCGGCCCGTCCGACACGGGGCTCACCGTCCTGGTGATCCGCGAGCCCGGCGGCCGGCCGATCGCCGTGCTGGCCAACTACTCCATGCACTACTTCGGCTCGCAGCCCGTCTCGGCCGACTACTACGGCCGGTTCGCGACGGCCCTGGCGAAGAAGGTCGCCCCCGAGGGCCCCGCGCCGGCCTGCATCATGTCGCAGGGGACCAGCGGCGACCAGCAGTGGATGGACTACGGCAAGCCCAGGGCCGACCCCGGCCTGGACGCCTACGCCGAGCAGGTCGCGGAGTCGGCCTTCAGGGCCTACAAGTCCATCAAGACCTACGAGCGCAAGCCGGCGCTGGCCATGGCCGAGGCGACCCTGACCCTCGGCCGCCGCACGCCGAGCCCGGAGCGGCTGGCCTGGGCCCGCCCGATCGTCGCCGCGATGGGCGACCGGCCGCCGAAGTCCATCGGCGAGGTCTACCCCGCGGAGGCGGTCTTCCTCCACGACGAGCCCGAGCGGACGCTGAAGCTCCAGGCGATCCGCGTGGGAGACCTGGGGATCACCGCCATCCCCGACGAGGTCTACGCCCTCACCGGGCTGAAGCTGAAGGCCCGCAGCCCGCTGCCGACCACGATGAACGTCGAGCTGGCCAACGGCGCCGAGGGCTACATCCCCCCGCCCGAGCAGCACGCGCTCGGCGGCTACACCACCTGGCCCGCGCGCACCGCCGGGCTGGAGGTCCAGGCGGAGCCGAAGATCGTCGAGGCCGTCCTCGGCCTGCTGGAGCGGGTGGCCGGCCGCCCCCGCCTCCGCGAGCGGGCCCCGTCGACGCGCTACGCCGAGGTCGTCCTCGCCGCCCGCCCCGCGGCCTTCTGGCGGCTGGACGAGATGGACGGCGTCGAGGCGCTCGACGCCACCGGGCGCGAGCGCCCGGCGACCCGTCGCGGGGGCGTCGCCCTGTTCCTGCCAGGCCCCCCCCTGCCCGGCTTCCGCGCCCCCGACGGCCGGATCGACCGCGCCTCGCACTTGGCCGGCGGCTCGCTGACGGCCGACTTCGCCGCGTCGCCCGAGGTCTACTCCGTCGACCTCTGGTTCTGGAACGGCCTCGAACCGGCCGGCCGGCCCGTCGCCGGCGTGCTGTTCGAACGCGGCCGGGGCGGCGTCGCCGGCGACTCGGTCGCGATCACCGGCGCGACCGAGGGCGTCCCTCCCAATCGCCTCGCCTTCGCCCACGGCGGGGCGGCGAGTTCGTCCACCCCGCCGGCGATCGGCAAGGCCGACGTCGCGGCCAAGACGTGGCATCACCTGGCCTTCGTCCGCCAGGGGCGTCGCGTGCTCGTCTATCTCGACGGCGTCCTGGACCTGGAAACCGAGGCCGATTCCGACCCCGCGCCGAAGGGTGCCCCATCGACCTTCACCCTCGGCGACCGCCGCGAGCACGCCGAGAGCTTCGAAGGGCTGCTGGACGAGGTCGCCGTCTACGACCGGGCCCTGTCGGCCGACGAGGTCGCCGAGCACGTCCGCGCCGCGACCGACCCGGCCGATCAGGCCGACCCTCCCCGCTGATCCCGGAGCGTACGCTCCACGAATCGTCGCACGGCCGGCTCCATCAGCTTCATCGCCAGGGGGATCCGCCCCGTCGCGCGCACATGCGTGGGGTCCAACTCCAGGACCACCCGGTACGAAGGGCCCGACAGCGCGGCCGCCGTCCGGTCCTCGGACCACTCCACCGCATGGACCCATCGGCCGTGCTCCTCCCTCGCCCGCTCGATCGCCGCCTCGAAGTTCGCCCTCGCGGCCTCCCAGGGCTGACCGTGCTCGAACGACATGTTCAACTGGGCCATTTTTCGATCTCTCGATTAAACTTGACGCCCGTACACTGGCGATATAAGTTTCGTCGACGCCGGCGTTGGAACGACCGGGGCGGCGACCAGGAGGGTCGGACGGCGGCTCAACCCGAACGGATTATAGGGGGATACTCATGCGGCGGCTCTTCGCTTTCAATGTGACGGTCCTGACCGTGAGCCTCGTCGCCACCGCGCTGGGCGCGGGGGACGAGTCGGCCAAGGGGGGCGCGGTGACGGCCCGGGCGGCGTTCGACCGCCTCAAGACGCTCAAGGGGGAGTGGAAGCACGAGGGCGAGGGGTGCGACCCGACGGGCGAGAAGGAACCCGGGTGGGATCGGGTGCAGTACAAGGTGACGGGGGCGGGGTCGGCCCTGGTGGAGGTCTCCGGGCCCGGGACGAAGATGGAGATGCTCTCGGTCTATCACCTGGACGGCGACGACCTGAAGATGACCCACTACTGCCCCGCCCAGAACCAGCCCCGGCTGAAGCTGGACCGGGGGGCGTCGAAGCCCGAGCGGCTGGTCTTCGTCTTCGACGGCGGCTCGAACATCGACCCGGCCAAGGACGGCTACATCAGCGGCCTGGTCCTGAGCTTCGAGTCCGACTCGCTCGTGAAGGCCGACTGGCAATTCACGCAGGGCGGGACCCGGAAGGAGCACACCACGTTCGAGCTGACGCGGGATTCGAAGTGACCCGGCGGCCGACGCGAGACGGCGCCCCGGTCCCCCCCATGCAGGGAGGCCGGGGCGCCGTCGTTCGGCGGCGAGCGTCGCGCCGACGTCACTTCGAGCGGCGACGGATCGTGGCGCCCGCGACGGCCGCCGCGGCCACGCCGGCCATTACCAGCGAGGAGGGCTCGGGGACGGCGGCCAGGCCGCGGACGCCGATCGTGAACCCGTTCCAGTTCTCGTTCGTCAGGCTGGTCCAGGTGATCGAGGTGACGTTCGCGGTGAACTCGACCACGCCGTGAGGCTCGCCCGACCCGTTCAACAGGTACTCCCCGGGCGTGGAGGTGTCCTTGGTGAGCGTCCCGTTCCCCCAGTAGCCCTGCCCCATGCTCAGGATCTCGAAGTCCGAGTCGAACCTGTAGCCGTTGCCGTTCAGGCTGACCACGGCGAACAGCAGGTCCTTGACGGCCTTCGAGAAGGTCAGGGTGTGCGACGTGGCCGTGGACAGGGCGATGATGTCCGAGGTCCCGGGGGCGTCGTCGACGGTCGCGCTGACGTACGGGGCGGACGGGATGAAGTAATTCGTCTCCCCGGGCGCCCCGGTCTGGAGGAACTGGATCTGGCCCGTGTAGGTCACGTCGACCGTCTCCCCGTCCACCGTGAGGACGCCCTGCGCCGAGCCGTTCGCCCCCGGCGTCCCGCCCGTCCAGTCCACCCACAGGACCGGGGCGGCGTGGACGCCCGTCGTCGCCGCGAGCATGACGATCAAGCCGGCCAGGTGCGGGGCGATGCGATTGCTGGTCATCGTGCGCTCTCCTTGTCTGCGGGGAGGTGGCCGAAGAAGGTTCGGATGTGATCGCATATGGACGATGTCGTTCCGTGCGTGTTTTAACAAGTTCATGGGAACGATGTGCGGCGTCGTGTTTCCCGAAATCAGCGCCCCGCCGCGGGGCGGGCGAGGCCGGCCCGGAGGCCCACGGCCCGCCGGCTCCCGCCGCCGGGCGGTTGTGCCGGGCGGCCGGCGATGTATCCTGGGGGCGTTTCGGAGTTGAACGTTCCCGACAACAGGGGAGGCGGCGGCATGCGACGGATGACGGGGATGCGGGCGGCGTTCGGGGCGGCGTTCCTGGCGATGGCGGCCGGGGCCGGGGCGGCGGAGAAGCTGAAGGTCCTGATCGTCGAGGGCCAGAACAACCACGCCTGGCAGACGACCACGCCGATCCTGAAGGGCGAGTTGGAGAAGTCGGGGCGGTTCGCGGCGTCGGTGGTGACGACGCCGCCGGCCAAGGCCCCCGCGTCGGAGTGGGAGGCGTTCCGGCCGGAGTTCAAGAAGTTCGACGTCGTCCTGACCAACTACAACGGCGATCCCTGGCCGGCCCCGGTCCGCAAGGCGCTGGAGGAGTACGTCGCCGGGGGGGGCGGGCTGGTGGTCATGCACGCGGCCAACAACGCCTTCCAGGACTGGCCGGCGTACAACGAGATGATCGGCCTGGGCTGGCGCGACCCGGGCTTCGGCGACCGGATCACCGTGGACGACTCGGGCAAGGTCGTCCGTACGCCCAGGGGCGAGGGTCCCGGCTCCGGCCACGGGCCGCGGCACGCCTTCCCGGTCGTCGTCCGCAACCCGTCCCACCCCATCACCAAGGGGCTGCCGGCCGAGTGGACCCACGCGGTCGACGAGCTGTATCACGGCCAGCGCGGGCCGGCGAAGGACATGGACGTGCTGGCCACCGCCTACTCCGACAAGGCCAAGGGGGGGACCGGGACGAACGAGCCGATGCTCTGGACCGTCCCGTTCGGCAAGGGCCGCGTCGTGACCAACGTCATGGGCCACGTCCACGGCGAGGACGTCGGCGCCGTGAAGTCGCCCGACTTCCTCGCGCTGATCGTCCGCTCGGCCGAGTGGGCGGCCACCGGCGCGGTCACGACGCCCGTCCCGGCCGACTTCCCGACCGCGGCGAAGTGACCCGACCGATCGACTCGCCCCCGCCGTCGGGTTAGAATCGGCGCCGCCGAGGACGACCGACGCCCGACGACGGGGGAATCATGCCAGACATCGAGAATGGGCCGATCGCCGACGACTTCCACGAGGGGCCCGCGGATGGAGCCGAGCCGACGCCGCCGGCCGAGGCCGCCCCGTCGCCCGGGCCCCCGCCGAAGCCCGAGCGGCTCGTCTCCATCGACGCCCTCCGCGGCTTCGACATGTTCTGGATCATGGGCGGCGACGCCCTGGCGCGGGCCCTTTGCAAGTGGTGGGGCACGCCCGAGGCCGCGACCATCGGCGAGCAGTTCGAGCACGTCGATTGGGAGGGCTTCCGCTTCTACGACCTCATCTTCCCCCTCTTCCTGTTCGTCGTCGGCGCGGTGATCCCGTTCTCGCTGAAGAAGTACCAGACCGGCGAGCACCCGCGGAAGTACGCCCTCATCCGCACCGCCCGCCGCGTGGCCCTCCTGCTGGCGCTGGCATTCATCTACAACGGCGCGCTGAAGTGGGACTTCGCCAACCTGCGGTACGTCGGCGTGCTCCAGCGGATCGCGATCTGCTACGGGATCGCGGCGGTGATCTATATGTTCACGAGGACGCGCACGCAGGCGGTCGTCGTCCTGGCGATCCTGCTGGGCTACTGGGCCTTGCTGGGCCTGGCGCCCGCGCCCGAGACCGGGATCCGCGGCGACTACAGCAAGGAGACGAACCTCTCCGGCTGGGTCGACCGCCACGTCCTGCCGGGGCGGATCCTGAAGAGCTACTACGGCTACGGCGACAACGAGGGGATCCTCTCCACCATCCCGGCCGTCGCCACGGCCCTGCTGGGGGTCCTGGCCGGCGAGTGGCTCCTCTCGGGCCGGAAGCCCGGGGTCAAGGCCGTCGGCCTGCTGGGCGCGGGGGCCGCGGCCGTCGCGGCGGGCTACGGCTGGGGGCACGCCTTCCCGATCATCAAGAACCTGTGGACCAGCTCGTTCGTCCTGGTCGCCGGCGGCTTCAGCCTGATGCTGCTGGGGCTGTTCTACCTGATCATCGATGTCTGGAAGCTCCGCGGCTGGTCGTTCTTCTTCGTGGTGATCGGCATGAACGCCATCACGATCTACATGGCCGGGGCGATCATCCCGTTCGCGACGATCCGCGACTACTTCCTCGGCGGCACGCTCAAGCTGCTGAGCGAGCCCATCGTCCCCATCGTCGCGGCGACCGGCACGCTCGCGGTCAAGTGGCTGTTCCTCTATCACCTGTATCGGACGAAGACGTTCCTGCGCGTTTGATCGACGTCGCGCGGCCCCGCCCCCCCGCCCCACCCCGAGATCGGAGAGATGTCGATGCCCGCCCACCAGATGAACCGTCGCGCCGCCCTGAAGGGGCTGGCCGCCGCCTTCGCCGCCCCGGCCGTCCTCCGGCGTCACGCGCTCGCCGCGCCCTCGGAGACGGTCCGGCACGCCAGCTTCGGGGCCTCGGGGATGGCGCTCGCGGACGTCCAGAGCCTGGCGGCGAGCCCGCACTTCAAGCTGGTCGCCGTGGCCGAGGTCGACCTCTCCCGCGTCGGCGAGATCAAGAAGCTGTTCCCGGAGGTGAAGGTCTACCAGGACTGGCGGAAGCTGCTCGACGAGGAGAAGGGGCTGGACTCGGTCAACGTCTCGACCCCCGACCACATGCACGCCCCGATCACCATGAGCGCCATGAAGCGGGGGCTGCACGTCTACACCCAAAAGCCGCTGACGCAGACGATCTACGAGGCCCGCCGGCTCACCGAGGTCGCGGCGGCCGACCCGAAGCTCGTCACCCAGATGGGCATCCAGATCCACTCGCACCCGGTCCACCGGCAGGTGGTCGCGACGATCCATTCGGGGGCGATCGGCAAGGTGAAGGAGGTCCACAGTTGGAGCGGCAAGGACTGGGGCGACCGCAACCCCCGCCCCGACCGATCCGACCCCGTCCCGTCCGGCCTGGACTGGGACGGCTGGCTGGGCGTCGCGGCCGAGCGGCCCTACCTGGAAGGCTATTATCACCCCGGCAACTGGCGGAAGCGGCTCGACTTCGGCACCGGCACGTTCGGCGACATGGGCTGCCACATCCTCGACCCCGTCTTCGAATCGACCGGGCTGACCAAGCCCAAGTCGATCGTCTCGCTGGGCGAGGCCCCCGGCGCGGACTCGTGGAGCCTGGACGTCCACGTCCACTACATCTTCCCGCAGACCCCGTTCACCACCGAGGAACTCTCGCTCCACTGGTACAACGGCGCCAGCCGCCCGCCCGAGGAGGTCAAGGCGCTGCTGGGCAAGCATGAGCTGTCGGGCCAGGGGTCGATCTACATCGGCACCGACGGCGTCCTCTACTCGCCGTACATCGACCGGCCGATCCTCCTCCCCGACGAGAAGTTCAAGGAGACGAAGCTCCCCGAACCCGGCGGGGCCGACCACTACGTCCAGTTCGTCGACGCCTGCCGCGGCGAGGGGAAGACCTCCGCCCCGTTCGCGTTCGCCGGCCCGCTCACGGAGATGGTCCTCCTCGGCTGCCTCGCCACCCGCTTCCCGCAGACGTCCCTGGAATGGGACCCCGCCGCGATGAAGGTCCTCAACGTCCCCGAGGCCAACGCCTTCGTCCGCAAGACCTACCGCCACGGCTGGGAGGTCGAGGGCCTCTGAGCGCCGGCTTCGAATGGGTTAGTTCGCGGGAAGGCGGCTTCCCGCTTGCGGTTTTTAAGTCTTTTGGAGGTTGGTGTTTGCGGGATTTTAGGTTTGGGTTCGCTCGTCGAATTCGAACGAAAGCTGTTCGCTCTCCTCCCCGGCAGCTATCGCACGCCTTTCTTCCTTCGAGGGATCAGGCTGCCGTCGGCGATGGAGCGTCCGACGTCCCCTCTCCCGCCGGGAGAGGGCGGCCCGCAGGGCCGGGTGAGGGTCGTCGGAGTTCGAGGCGGCCTCGGCGATCGGACCCTTCTCCCCTTGAGGTGCTGCGTCAAAAACGTGGGAGTGCGAGCATGAATCCCCCCTTCTCCCCTCGTGGGAGAAGGTGCCCCGGAGGGGCGGATGAGGGGGGCGCGATCCGATGCCCGGGACTTCAAGCCTCGTAGGCTGGGTCGAGACCCAGCCCGGGATATGCGACGCCTCCTCCGGGCCGGGTCTCGACCCAGCCTACGGGGAGGGCCGGTCCGGGGATGCGACGGCGGTTGACCCCTCGTCCGGCCTTCGGCCACCTTATCCCTCAAGGGGAGAAGGCCGTCGACATCGGCCTGCTCATGGATCGCGCGTCCGGCATGCCCTCCGAAGTCCGACGACCCTCACCCGCCGCTGCGCGGCTACCCTCTCCCGGCGGGAGAGGGGACTTCCAGCGTGCTTCTTCCGACTCGGGAGACGAGCCGTATCGGCGGGACCTTCCTCCATCCGGCTCCGCGCGACGGCCTATCGCCCGCGGGGCCGGGTCTCGATCCTGGCGGGTTGTCAAGGAGCGTTGGGACCTTCCGTCATCCCTACGTTCCGCGGCGGACGGCCCGGGATTCCAGGATTTCGGAAAGTCGGCGCGATTCTTCCGCGAGGGACGACCCATGTCCGACGTCACGGACGTTGACCTGCCGCACGAGAACGGACAGAGGAAGTGGGCGGCCAAGTATTGCTCTCCCAACTCGACCTATCAGGCGTTTCGCACCCTGGCCGAGGCGCGGACGCGGCCCGACGCCCTCGTGGTGCTGGACCTTGACGCGGAGCCGTACGAACCCCTGGCCACATTCCCAGCGCGTCGGACCAAGGCCGATGAGGGGGCGTTGTATCGACTGCACGTCGACCTGGGCGCGGCGCTCGCCTGCGTCATGGAGCCCGAGACGCCGTCGGTCGAAGGCCGCGTCCGGTATGAGTCGAGCGAGGTCCTGGACCAAGGGGTCGACTCCGGCCGATCGGGCGGCGTGCATCTTCACGTCTCGCTGCTGGGGATCGGGCTGGCGACGGAGGTCGAGGCCGTGTTCCTGGGCCTCAAACCCGCCCTCGATCCGAACTACCCACGTCGCATCGCGTTGTGGCGGGCGTGGTGGGAGGCCGTCGACCGAGGCGACGTCGATGCGGTCCGCGATGGGATCGGCCGAGGCACCCCGGTCGGGGCCGTGCGCGGGCATGGGGATTCCGCCCTGTTCACGGCCGTGCGCAACGATGACGTCGAACTGGTCCGCCTCCTATTGGGGAGCGGGGCCGACCCCAATCAAGTTGCGATGGGAGGTTGGACGCCGTCGACCCGCGCCGTGGTGCATGCGAGCCGGCCGGGCCGCGACGCCGCGGCCGAGATCCTGCGCCTGTTGCTGGCGGCCGGCGGTCGCCTGGGGCTTCGCGAGGCCGTGATGCTGGGCGACGTAGACCTCGCCCGGCGGCTCCTCGACGCCGACCCCGCGATCGACGTCTCCGGCGACGCCGGTCTCAGCTATTCGTACCCCTTCCTCATGGTCGCGGCCTCGTTCGGCCGGCTGGACATGGTGCGGTTCCTGCTCGACCGCGGCGCCGACGTCCACGGGACCGACGACGACGTCCATTACACGGCGCTCTGCGTGGCCGCCTCTGCTGGGTATGTCGACATCGCCGCCCTGCTCCTGGACCGCGGGGCCGACCCCGACCACGCCTCCGCTTACGGGTTCACGCCAATGGCCTACGCCGCCGAGCAAGGCCATGCCGACGTCGTCCGGCTGCTCCTGGAGCGCGGCGTCCGTCGAACCTTGACGGACGCCGTCTTCATGAATGATGCCAAGCTGGTCGCGGAACTGTCGGCGACGGCCGAGAAGGAGGAGCACACCCTCGATAGCATCCTCTTCAGTTGCCGCTCCCATCTCGCCCGCTGCGACCTCGGCGTCCTTCGGCCCCTCCTGGACGCCTGGTCGAAATCGGGCGGGTGGCTCCTCGATGAAAAGCTCCTGGGCGAGGCCGCCGCGGCGGGTCGCCTGGACGTGGTGCAACTCCTCCTCGAACACGGCTTCGACCCGGGGAAGGCCGACGGCAACGGCGTGACGCCTGCGGAACATGCCGAGCGGGCCGGGCACGCCGAGGTCGCCGAACTCCTGCGGGCGGCGGCGCGGGCCTTCACGCCGGACGACTCGCATCCGTTCCGACGCGGCCGGGGCTGACGACGCATCACCCCCGCGCGGCGATGGCGTCGGCGATCCGGACCCGTCTTGACCGCCGCGGCCCGGTCGTTAAATTTGAGAAACCAAATTTGGTTGTTCAAATTCGATCGACATCTCGGGAGGGGTCGATGGCAAGGCCGCCGGCGCGGGACCTGACGGAGCGGGAGCTGGAGGTGATGCACGTCTTCTGGTCGGGGGGCGAGGCGACGGCGGCCGGGGCCCGCGACCGGCTGGAGGCGAACGGCCTGGCGCGGACGTATGCGACGATCGCGAACCTGGTGCGGGGCCTGCACGAGAAGGGGTTCCTGGAGCAGGTCAACGCGGAGCGGCCGTTCGTGTACCGGGCGACGAGGACTTTCGAGGAGGTGTCGGGGCGTCTGGTCGGGGACCTGGTCTCGCGCGTCTTCCGCGGGTCGCGGGCGCGGTTGCTCAAGGCGCTGGTCGACGATCGGAAGCTGACGGCCGAGGAGCGGGCCGTTCTGGAGGAGATCCTGAAGGAGGCGAAGCGATGAACGACCTGGGGATCGCGTTCACGTGGCTGGCGGTGCAGGTCGCGCTGGTGCTGACGCCGGCGATGCCGCTCCACGCCTGGGCGTCGCGGCGGGGGCCGGCCGCCGGGGCGTGGGTGGCGACGGCCGCGCTGGCGATGGTCGTCGCGCTGAGCGTCGCGACGTGGCCCGCGGGACGGCTGCGACGCGAGTCGACGGGGCCGGTGGCGGAGGATCGGGGGTCGTCCCCGCCGACGGCGGTCGCGGGGGCCGTGGTCGAATCCGCCCGGCCTCCCGCGTCCGGCCCCGCCCGCTCGTGGCGGCTCGCCGACCTGGGGCTGGCGTGGGAGCGGATCGGCCGCGAGGCGTCCGCGCCGGCCGAGCGCTGCCGGCCCTGGGGCGGCGTGCTGGCGGCCCTGGCGACGGCCGGCGTCGGCGTGGGGCTCGTCCGGATCGGCCTCGGGCTCGCGGCGGTCCGCTCCTGCCGACGCCGGTCCGACGCCGTGTCCGACCGCGACCTGATCGCGCTCCGCGACGAGCTGGCCGCGGCGCTGGGCGTCGCCCGGCCGGTCGAGGTCCGCGAGGCCCGCGACCTGCCCGGCCCGGCCGCGGCGGGGTGGCTTCGGCCCGCGGTCCTGCTGCCGGCCGACTGGCGGTCGTGGGACGAGGCCGAGCGGCGGGCGGTCCTGGCGCACGAGCTGGCTCACGTCGCCCGGGGGGACTACGCGGCGGCGCTGCTGGCGCGGGCCGCCGTGGCGCTGCACTTCTATCACCCGATGGTCCGCCGGACCGCCGGGCGGCTGCTGTTGCAGCAGGAGCAGGCGGCCGACGCCCTGGCGGC
>Ga0209958_1002182_pt1 | contig 11677 bp, 13 predicted proteins | sample ThiBio_inoc_plan_FD_183942 | JGI IMG/M metagenome (GOLD analysis project Ga0209958, IMG submission 183942) | Wastewater bioreactor microbial communities from Cape Town, South Africa - Thiocy_inoc_plan (SPAdes) | ecosystem: Engineered > Bioremediation > Thiocyanate > Unclassified | place: South... | reverse complement strand
TCGATGTACTTGCTGTCCTTGCGGCGGCGCAGCGTCAGCGCAATCGCGGCGACGATCGCCACCAGCAGGATCACCGCGGCAAGCTCGAATGCATAGACATAGTCGGTATACAGCAGCCGCCCGAGTTCCTTGGTATTGCTGTAGTCGGCGGGATGCGGTGCCGGCGTGCCCATCACCTCCAGGCCGAAATGGCGGCTGCCCAGTATCAGTGCCATCTCGATCACCAGCAGCACCGAGACGAAACCGGCGAGCGGCAGGTAATCCCAGAAGCCTTCGCGCAACTTGTCGAGATTGATGTCGAGCATCATCACCACGAACAGGAACAGCACCATCACCGCACCGACGTAGACCAGCACCAGGGTGATCGCGAGGAACTCGGCTTCCAGCAGCATCCACAGTCCGGCTGCGGTAAAAAACGCCAGCACCAGAAACAGCGCTGCATGCACCGGATTGCGCGCGGTGACGACGCGCATTCCGGCAAACACCAGGATGGCGGCGAAGAAATAGAAGATCGCGGTCGTGTAAGTCATATCGATTGGTCAGCGGAATTTCGCATCGGCCGCGCGGTCCTTCGCGATCTGCGCTTCATGCTGGTCGCCGATGGCGAGCAGCATGGACTTGGTATAAACGAGGTCGCCGCGCTGCTCGCCATGGTATTCGAGGATGCGGGTCTCGACGATCGAATCGACCGGACAGGATTCCTCGCAGAAGCCGCAGAAGATGCACTTGGTGAGGTCGATGTCGTAGCGCGTGGTGCGGCGGGTGCCGTCGGCGCGCTGTTCCGATTCGATGGTGATGGCAAGCGCCGGGCAGACCGCCTCGCACAGCTTGCAGGCGATGCAGCGCTCCTCGCCGTTGGGATAGCGGCGCAGCGCGTGCAGGCCGCGGAATCGGGGGCTTTGCGGGGTTTTCTCTTCGGGGAACTGCACCGTGATCTTGCGCGCGAACAGGTGCCGCCCGGTGAGCATCATGCCGCGCAGCAGTTCGACCAGAAGCAGGCTGCCGAAGAATTGGGTGATCCGTCTCATGGCGCGCTCAGTGGAAGAGATGACCATACGGCGTCTGCATCATGGCGCCGACGACGACGATCCAGACGAGGGTGATGGGGATGAACACCTTCCAGCCGAGGCGCATGATCTGGTCATAGCGGTAGCGCGGGAAAGTGGCGCGGAACCACAGGAACAGGAACAGCACGAAGCCGGTCTTCAGAAGCCACCAGACGATGCCGTCGGGCAGGAAGGTCACAGGCGACAGCCAGCCGCCGAGGAACATCAGGGTGGTGAGCGCCGAAACCAGGATCATGTTGGCGTATTCGGCGAGGAAGAACACCGCGAAGGCCATGCCGGAATATTCGACATGGAAGCCGGCGACGATTTCGGATTCGCCTTCGGCGACGTCGAACGGCGCGCGGTTGGTCTCGGCGACACCGGCAATCAGGTAGACGACGAACAAGGGAAACAGCGGCCAGATATACCACTGATGCAGCCCGCCGGTCTGGCCCTGCACGATATCGACCAGGTTGAGCGATTGCGATGCCATCAATACGCCGACCAGGGCAAAACCCATGGCGATTTCGTACGACACGATCTGCGCCGCCGAACGCATGGCGCCAAGGAAAGCGTATTTGGAGTTGGACGCCCAGCCCGCGATGATGACACCGTAGACGCCCATCGAGGTGATTGCCAACACATACAGCAGACCGGCGTCGATGTTGGCCAGCACCAGCGTATCGGTGAACGGAATCACCGCCCATGCCGCCAGCGCCGGCGCGATGGCGAGGATGGGGCCGAGGATGAACAGCCCGCGGCTGGCGCCGGCGGGAATGATGATTTCCTTCATCAGCAGTTTCACCGCATCGGCGATCGGCTGCAGCAGCCCCTGGAAGCCGACGCGATTGGGGCCGATGCGCACCTGCATCCAGCCGATGACTTTTCTCTCTGCGTAGGTAAGGTAGGCCACGCCCAGCATCAGCGGCACCACCAGCGCCAGGATCTTGATCAGCGTCCAGGCGACGGTTTGAATGGCAGCCCAGTCCATGCCCACGCTCTCCATGAGTCCTGCCTCCATCAGACCGGCTCCGCCGTGATCGGACCGAACATCGGCCCGAGGCCAGCCGTCAGCGGATGACCGCTGGGAATGCGCACGCAGGTATCGGGCAACAGATCGTCGCGCTGCACTTTCAGGGTCAGCGCGCTTGCGGTCTGGCGCACCGAGACGCGGCCGTTTTCCTGCAGCCCCAGCCTGGCGATCAGGCGGCTGTGCATGCGCGCCACCGGCAGGGCCGCATCCAGCGTCATCTGCAGCGATGGCGAGCGGCGCACCACGGCGTCGGTCTGATAAATCGGCACCTCGGCAACGCGCTCCAGCCCGCCGCCAAGCGGCGGCAGCGCTACCGCCACACCGCTGACTTCATTGTTGAGGAAAGCCTGCACCGAACCGGTGGGCGTCTCGCCCAGCGCGTCGCGCAGCACCTCTTTCGAATCGTTGTGGTCGAACCCGGCCAGCCCCAGCAGGTTGCCCAGCACACGCAGCGCCTTCCAGGCCGGACGGGTTTCGCCGAGCGGCTTCACCACGGCACTGAAGCTCTGAATCCTGCCTTCGGTGTTGACGAAGGTTCCCGAGGTTTCGGTCCACGGTGCGACCGGCAGCAGCACATCGGCGTAATCGAGCGACTTGCCTTTGTAGGGAGACATCACCACGACAAACTCCGCTGCATCGATGCTGGCCATCGCGGATACCGGGTCGTGGGTATCGAGCTCAGCTTCCACGCCCAGCAGCAGATAGGCACGCAACGGCCGGGCCAGCATCTGCTGCGCATTCAATCCCTTGATGGCGGGCTGTCCGAGCGGCCCGCAGCCGGGAATTGCACCCACCGCCACCGCGCCAACGCTGTTGGCCGCTTCGCCCAGCACGCCGAAGCTGGCACCCGCGAGCTTCGCCACTTCCTGCGCCAGCGCGTGAATCTGCGAATAGCCGGGGTGATGCTGCGCCATGTTGCCGAGAAAGACCGCGCGCGCGTCCCCGCCTGAAGAACCCGGGCCGCTGCCCGACAGGCTCTCGGCCATCTTGCGGGCGATGTCATCCACCACGCCGTGCGCGGCGATATCGGGCACCGGCAGGTTTTTCAGTTCGGCCAAGGCGCGGCATACCCCGGCCAACGCAGCAGCAAGTTGCGATGGCGCGACGATGCGCTTGGCGTGCACCTTGCCGAGGAATTCGTCTTCCGCCGCATTGATGAGGTTGAGCTGGCCGTACCAGCGCACCGACTCGCGGATGCGGTGCGCCATCAACGGATGATCCTTGCGCAGGTTGGAGCCCACTACCAGCATGCGGTTGAGGCGCGACATGTAGGTCACCGGCATGCCCAGCCAGAAGCCGCCGTGCGCCTTGTCGTCGAGCGAGAAATCCGACTGCCGCAGGCGATGGTCGACGTTGCCGCTGCCGAGGCCGCGCATCAGCTTCTGCAGCAGGAACAGCTCTTCCGCCGGGCGATACGGCGTCGACAGCGCACCGATCTGTTCGGCGGGGATCGATTTCAATTTGTCCGCAACATGTTCCAGCGCGGCCTGCCAGGTGGTTTCCACCCATTGCCCGTCCTGCTTGACCATAGGCTGGGTCAGGCGCTCGGGCGTGTTGAGGCCTTCGTACGAGAAGCGGTCGCGGTCGGCCAGCCAGCATTCGTTGACGTCTTCGTTCTCGCGCGGCAGCACCCGCATCACCTTGTTGTCCTTGACGTGGACTTCGAGGTTGGAACCCAGGCTGTCGTGCGGGCTGATCGAGGCACGGCGCGACAGTTCCCAGGTGCGGGCGGTGTAGCGGAAGGGTTTGCTGGTCAGCGCACCGACCGGGCACAGGTCGATGACGTTGCCCGACAGTTCGGACGCCACCTGGTTTTCCAGGAACGGCATCACTTCGGTGTGTTCGCCGCGCCCGGCCATGCCGAGTTCCATCACGCCGGCGATTTCCTGGCCGAAGCGCACGCAGCGGCTGCAGTGGATGCAGCGCGTCATGTCGGTGGCGATGAGGGGGCCGAGATTCTTCTCGCTCACCACACGCTTGATTTCCTGGTAACGCGACGACGACCCACCGTAGCCCACAGCCAGATCCTGCAGGGTGCATTCGCCGCCCTGGTCGCAGATCGGGCAGTCGAGCGGATGGTTGATCAGCAGGAACTCCATCACGCTTTTTTGCGCATCGATCGCGTATTCCGAACGCGTGTGCACTTTCATGCCGTCGGTCACCGGCGTGGCGCAGGCCGGCAACGGTTTCGGCGCCTTCTCCACCTGGACCAGACACATGCGGCAGTTGGCGGCGATCGAGAGCTTCTTGTGATAACAGAAATGCGGAATCGCGATGCCGGCCTGATTCGCCGCATCCATGATGGTGTCGCCGCTTTCGACCTGCAGCGCGCGTCCGTCAATTTCGATATTAAGCGTAGCCATCGTTACTATTCCGTTCAGACCATGCAGCGCTTGTGCTCGATGTGGTGCTCGAACTCGTGGCCAAAGTGTTTGAGGAAGCTTTGCACCGGCATCGCCGCCGCGTCGCCCAGCGCACAGATCGTATGGCCGCCTATGTGCCCCGCCACGCTGTTGAGCAGGTCCATGTCTTCCGGCCGTCCCTGGCCGTGTTCGATGCGGTGGATCACCCGGTACATCCAGCCGGTGCCCTCGCGGCACGGCGTGCACTGGCCGCACGATTCCTCGAAGTAGAAATAGGACAGCCGCTCCAGCGCGCGCACCATGCACACGGTTTCGTCCATCACGATGACCGCGCCCGATCCCAGCATGGAGCCGGCCTTGGCGATGGAATCGAAATCCATGGTGCAATCCATCATGATGCCGGCCGGCAGCACCGGCGCGGACGATCCGCCCGGGATCACCGCTTTCAATTGGTGGCCGTTGCGCACCCCGCCCGCCATCTGCAGCAGCTCGGAAAACGGCGTGCCGAGCGGCACTTCGTAATTGCCGGGTTTGTTGACGTGACCAGAAACCGAGAACAGCTTGGAGCCACCGTTGTTGGGTTTGCCCAGTTCCAGGAAGGCCTGGCCGCCGTGCTGCATGATCCACGGCACCGAGGCAAGCGTCTCGGTATTGTTGATGGTGGTCGGCTTGCCGTACAGGCCGAAGCTGGCCGGAAACGGCGGCTTGAAGCGCGGCTGACCTTTTTTCCCTTCGATCGATTCCAGCAGCGCGGTTTCCTCGCCGCAGATGTAGGCGCCGTAGCCGTGATGCGCATGCAACTGAAAGCAGAAATCGGTACCGAACAGATTGTCGCCGAGATAGCCGGCCTCGCGCGCTTCCTTCAAGGCGCGCTCGAAGACGTCGTAGATCTCGAAGATTTCGCCATGAATGTAGTTGTAGCCCACGCGAGCGCCGAGCACGTAGCCGGCGATCGCCATACCTTCGATCAGCTGGTGCGGGTTGTAGCGCAGGATGTCGCGATCCTTGAAGGTGCCCGGCTCGCCCTCGTCGCTGTTGCAGACGATGTATTTGTCGCCCGGGAACGCACGCGGCATGAAGCTCCACTTGAGCCCGGTGGGGAAGCCTGCGCCGCCGCGGCCGCGCAGCGCGCTGGTCTTGAGCTCGGCAATGATGGTGTCACCCGGCATCTGCTCGGTCACCACGCGGCGCAGCGCCTGATAACCGCCGTTGGCGACATAGGTCGCGAGCGATGCCGGATTGTCGAGCGCCTGGGTCCAGCTGCAGACCTGGGGGGTGGGGGCGAGCAGGCTCATTTCAGCTTGTCCAGCAGCTCGTCGATCTTCCCGGGGGTCAGGTGCGTGTGCATCGCATGGTTATTGTGCAGACACATCGGCGCATCGCCGCACGCTCCCATGCATTCGCCCTCCTTCAAGGTGAAGCGGCCGTCCTCGGTGGTTTCGCCAAAGCCGATGCCGAGCTTCTGCCTGAGATGCTCGGCAATCTCGTTCGCCCCCATCAGCGCGCACGGCAGATTGGTGCACACGGTGATCTTGTGGCGCCCCACCGGCTGGGTGTCGTACATGTTGTAAAACGTGGCAACCTCGTATGCGGCGATCGACGGCATCTCGAGGTAGTCCGCAACATACTCGATCAATTCCGGCTTGAGCCAGCCGCATTCGGTTTGCGCGATGCGCAACGCCGCCATTACCGCCGACTGCTTCTGCTCCGGCGGGTATTTGGCGACTTCAGCGTCGATCAGCGCAAGGGATTCGGCACTCAGCCGCAGGCTGTTCAAGTCAGGATTGGCCATCAGCGGTCGATCTCTCCGAAAACGATATCCTGCGTTCCGATGATGGCAACGACGTCGGCGATCATGTGGCCACGGCTCATTTCATCGAGCGCGGCCAGATGCGCGTAGCCCGGCGCACGGATTTTCAGGCGGTAGGGTTTGTTGGCGCCGTCCGACACCAGATAGATGCCGAACTCACCTTTGGGGTGCTCCACCGCGGCATAAGCTTCGCCTTCCGGCACGTGCATCCCTTCGGTAAAGAGCTTGAAGTGATGGATCAGCTCTTCCATGTTCTGCTTCATGTCGATCCGTGCCGGCGGCGCAACCTTGTGATTGTCGACGATGACCGGGCCGGGATTTTTGCGCAGCCAGTCGACGCACTGCTTGATGATGCGATTGGACTGGCGCATTTCCTCGATGCGCACCAGGTAGCGGTCGTAGCAGTCGCCGTTGGTGCCGACCGGAATGTCGAAATCCATGCGGTCGTAGACTTCGTAGGGCTGTTTCTTGCGCAGATCCCATTCGACGCCGGAACCGCGCAGCATGGGGCCGGTAAAACCCAGCGCCAGCGCGCGTTCAGGCGACACCACCCCGATGCCTACGGTGCGCTGCTTCCAGATGCGGTTGTCGGTCAGCAGGGTTTCATATTCGTCGACATAGGTCGGAAAACGCTGGGTGAAGTCCTCGATGAAGTCGAGCAGCGAACCCTGGCGGTTGGCGTTCATCGACTTCAGCGTCGCCTCGTTGCGGGTGTGCTGCGCCTGGTACTGCGGCATCGTATCGGGCAGGTCGCGGTAGACGCCGCCGGGCCGGTAATAGGCCGCATGCAGGCGCGCACCGGAGACCGCCTCGTAGCAGTCCATCAGGTCTTCGCGCTCGCGGAAGGCATACAGGAACACCGTCATCGCACCGACGTCGAGCGCGTGCGCGCCCAGCCACAGCAGATGGTTCAGCACGCGGGTGATCTCGTCGAACATCACCCGGATGTATTGCGCGCGCTCGGGGACGTCGATCTGCAGCAGCTTCTCGATCGCCATCACGTAGGCGTGCTCGTTGACCATCATCGACACATAGTCGAGGCGGTCCATGTAGGGCACCGACTGCAGGAAGGTCTTGTGTTCGGCCAGCTTCTCGGTGGCGCGGTGCAGCAGGCCGATGTGCGGGTCGGCGCGCTGGATCACCTCGCCGTCCAGCTCCAGCACCAGCCGCAGCACGCCGTGCGCGGCCGGGTGCTGCGGACCGAAGTTCATGGTGTAGTTCCGGATTTCAGCCATGCGAAATCCCCTGAATTACACGTATTGGAACAGCGTAGTTGCGGATCTCGGCCATTAGCGCCCCGTCCCGTAGCTTTCGTCGCGCACGATGCGCGGCACGATTTCGCGCGGCTCGATCGACACCGGCTGGTAAATCACCCGCTGCTGGGTCGGGTCGTAGCGCATCTCGACGTTGCCCGACAAGGGGAAATCCTTGCGGAACGGATGGCCGATGAAGCCATAGTCGGTGAGAATGCGGCGCAGGTCGGGATGGCCTTCGAACACGATACCGTACAAGTCGAAGGCTTCGCGCTCGAACCAGTTGGCGGCCGGCCAGGTCTCGACCATCGACGCCACCACCGGCAGATCGTCGTCGGGGCAGAACACGCGCACCCGCACGCGCCGGTTGTTGGCCACCGACAGCAGATGCGCCACCACGGCAAAGCGCGAACCGTCCCATACGCCGTCGCCGTAATCCGAATAATCGATGCCGCACAGATCGATCAACTGCTCGAAGCGGCAGTCGGGGTGATCGCGCAGTGCGAGCATGGCGGACGCATACGCCTGCGGCTTGACGACGAGCGTCAGCTCCCCCAGCCGTTCGGTGATCTGGGCGAGCGCATCGCCAAGAACGTTATGCAGGCAAACAGAATAGGACTCCAGCGTCGTGGCCATAAGTGACGTTTAACGGGCGATGGTGTTGGTGCGGCGGATCTTGTTCTGCAGCTGGATGATGCCGAACAACAATGCTTCCGCTGTGGGCGGGCAACCGGGAACATAGATGTCCACCGGCACGATGCGATCGCAGCCGCGCACCACCGAATAGGAATAATGGTAATAGCCCCCGCCGTTGGCGCACGAGCCCATGGAAATCACCCAGCGGGGTTCGGCCATCTGGTCGTAGACCTTGCGCAGCGCGGGCGCCATCTTGTTGCAGAGCGTCCCTGCCACGATCATCACGTCGGACTGCCGCGGGCTGGGGCGAAACACGATGCCGAAGCGATCGAGATCGTAGCGTGCGGCACCGGCGTGCATCATCTCCACCGCGCAGCACGCCAGCCCAAAGGTCATCGGCCACATCGAGCCGGTGCGCATGTAGTTGATCAGCTGGTCGGCCTTGGTGGTAACGAACCCCCGCTCGAGGACGCCTTCGATGCTCATGCCGCCCGCTCCGCACGCATCGCGCCGCGGACATCGGGGCCGGCCCCCATGCCGTGCACGGGGCCACCCGCCCGGCGATTCGAAGACCTCACTCCCATTCCAGCGCCCCCTTCATCCATTCGTAGATGAAGCCAACGACCAGAATCCCGAGGAATACCATCATGGCGACGAAGCCTGCCAGGCCGATTTCCTCCAACACGATGGCCCAGGGGAAAAGAAAGGCAATTTCCAGGTCGAACAGGATGAAAAGAATGGCGACCAGGTAATAGCGCACGTCAAATTTCATGCGCGCGTCCTCGAACGCCTCGAAGCCGCATTCGTAGGGAGAGAGTTTTTCGCTGTCAGGGCGATGCGGCGCCAGCAGGCCACCTGCAATGATGGGACCGACACCGAAAGCCAGCCCGACCAGAATGAACAGCAGAATGGGGAGATAGTTCTCCAGCACCGTGGTCCTCCGACTATGCCCGAGTGCGAGCTGTTGAGTGATTATGACCGCAGTGTATTAGCGCCACGCGCACACTGTCAAGCTGAAAAACTACCGATTTCCCCTGATTAATCAAAAGCTTATCAAATAGCAACGGCTGATGAATCAATCAGGAAATTTGATGGTGCCGACGGCGAGACTCGAACTCGCACGACCAAGGTCACTACCCCCTCAAGATAGCGTGTCTACCAATTCCACCACGTCGGCCAAAGGGCATGCGCCCAGATTTGTACTGCTGATTTACTGCGGGATGGCCCCCGCTTTCGAGCCGGCATTCTGATCCGCTGCCGGTGCAGCCGGCTGCGTCGCCGGTGCCGGCACCGCCGTCCGATCCAGCACGCTGGCCGGCTTATGCTGCTGCAGCCCGAAATAGGCCAGGCCCAGGCTGGTCAGAAAGAACAGGGTCGCCACAACGGCCGTGCTGCGGCTCAGAAAATTGGCCGAACCGCTGGCGCCGAACAGACTGCCGGCAGACCCGCTGCCGAATGCGGCGCCCATGTCCGCGCCTTTGCCATGCTGCAGCAACACCAGCGCAATGACGGCAAGCGCTACGATGACATGAACGATCCAGACCAGTGTTTCCATAAATTTTGATTCTTACTTGGCGGCCGCTTGGCAAATCGCGATGAACTCGTCGGCAACCAGAGAAGCACCGCCAATCAGGCCACCGTCGATATCCGGCTGAGCCATCAATTCTGCCGCATTCGCGGCTTTTACGCTACCCCCGTACTGGATTACCAGACCATCCGCCACGCCGGCATCGAGGGCGGCAATCTTGCCGCGAATGAAGGCGTGCACGGCCTGAGCCTGCTCCGGGGTGGCGGTTTTTCCGGTGCCGATCGCCCACACGGGTTCGTAGGCAACCACTGCCCTGGCCAAGGACGCCACGCCAGCAGCCTTGATCACTGCATCGAGCTGGCGTGCGACGACTGCTTCGGTCACGCCCGACTCGCGCTCGGCCAGCGATTCGCCTACGCACAGGATGGGGGTCAGGCCGGCCGCCTGCGCGGCCATGTATTTGCTGGCCACCAGCTCGTCGGTTTCACCATACAGGCTACGCCGCTCGGAATGGCCGACGATCACATAGCGGCAGCCGAAATCGAGCAGCATGGCGGCAGACACTTCACCGGTAAACGCGCCCTTGGCCTGCTCGGATACGTTTTGCGCGCCCCAGGCAATGGATGACCCGGCAAGTGCAGCCTGCGCTTGTGCCAGATACGGGAAAGGAACGCAAACGACCGCCTCGATGCCGGCCAGTGCCGGCTTGAGCGCAGACAGCAACGCGGCATTCTCGGCCAGGTTGCCGTGCATTTTCCAGTTACCGGCTACGAGCTTCTTGCGCATGGGAATCCGCCAAACAAAAGTGCGCGATGGTAAGCGCAACGCGCCCGCAGGTCAACCGCCGGGCGCGTCGCCACGGGGAGAGTAATCAGCCGAACCGGCCGGTAATGTAGTCTTCGGTCTGCTTTTTGCCTGGCCGCATGAAGATGGTGCCGGTTTCGTTGAACTCGACGAGTTCGCCCAGGTACATGAAGGCGGTGTAGTCGGAAATCCGCGCGGCCTGCTGCATGTTGTGGGTGACGATGGCGATGGTGTAATCGTTTTTCAACTCGTTGATGAGTTCCTCGATTTTCGCGGTGGAAATCGGATCCAGTGCCGAGGTCGGCTCGTCCAGCAGCACGATTTCCGGTTTCACCGCAACCGCACGCGCAATGCACAGGCGCTGCTGCTGGCCGCCCGAAAGCGACAGACCGCTTTTCTGCAGCTTGTCTTTCACCTCGCCCCACAGGGCAGCCTTGTTCAGCGCCCATTCGACGCGATCGTCCATTGCGCTTTTGGACATGCGCTCGTACAGACGTACGCCGAACGCGATGTTTTCATAGATCGTCATGGGAAAAGGCGTCGGCTTCTGGAACACCATGCCGATCTTGGCGCGCACCAGATTCACGTCCTGGCTCTTGTCGAGCAGATTTTTGCCATGCACCAGGATCTGGCCTTCGGCGCGCTGCCCCGGGTACAAGTCATACATGCGATTGAAGGTGCGCAACAGGGTCGATTTGCCGCAGCCTGACGGCCCGATGAAAGCCGTTACCTTCTTGTTGACAATGTCCAGGTTGATATTGTTGAGGCCTTTGAAATCACCATAGAAGAAATCCAGGTTGCGTACCTGCATGGCAGCATTTTCGCCGGTTGGCATGGCTTGATCGGGCATCGGAAGGCTCCGGAGAAATTAACGTTTGTCTTTGTTGCGGAAAACGACGCGCACACCGATGTTGACCACCAGCACCAGCAAGGCGATCAGCAGCGCCCCGCCCCAGGCCAGGCCCACCCAATTGTCATACGGGCTCAGCGCGAACTGATAGATCACCACCGGCAGGTTGCCCATGGGTTCCGCCATATTGGTGCTGAAGAACTGGTTGTTCAGCGCAGTGAACAGCAGCGGCGCGGTCTCGCCGGTGATACGCGCCATCGCCAGCAATACGCCTGTCACCACGCCCGACTTGACCGCAGGCAGCGTTACCCTGAGCGAGACCTGCCAGCGCGGCGCGCCCACCGCAAATGCCGC
>Ga0209958_1002181_pt1 | contig 11680 bp, 14 predicted proteins | sample ThiBio_inoc_plan_FD_183942 | JGI IMG/M metagenome (GOLD analysis project Ga0209958, IMG submission 183942) | Wastewater bioreactor microbial communities from Cape Town, South Africa - Thiocy_inoc_plan (SPAdes) | ecosystem: Engineered > Bioremediation > Thiocyanate > Unclassified | place: South... | reverse complement strand
GGCCCAGACATCGTCAGTGGCAGTCCCCCAGACGCCGGTCAGGTGCTGGCGCGTGTTGCTGTTCGTCTGGGTCCATTCCGCGGCTCGGTTCCAATAGCCGTCCGTATGGAGGATCCGCCCGGACGCGCCGACGATCCAGATGTCGTTCGGCCCCGTCCCCCAGATTCCCGCGAAGTTATTCGCGGGGTTCCCCGCGATGTAGTGATCGAGAGCCGCCGTCAGCTTCGTCGTGGCGCCGCTCCAGCCGTCGGAGTGCCAGCACTTGTTGAGCGTGTTCGACGAGAACGAGCTCAGCGGGGCGAGAAGGAGCCATACGTCCGTCGCGCTGCTGCCCCAGATGGCCCGAGCCGAAGTCGGCGTGAAGGCCTGGAGCTTCGGAGCCTCGATCCTCGACCACACGGTCGCGGTGTCGTTCCAGCCGTCCGCATGGAAGATCTCGTTGACGCCGAACGCCCAGACGTCGTTGGGCCCGCTGCCCCAGATCCCGAAGAGAGGCTTTGGTTGCCCGGCCTCCGTCAGGAGAGGCTGCTGACTCCACGTGACGCCGTTCCAGTGGAAGACCGCTCCGCCGGATCCCACCGCCCAGACGTCGTTCGCCGAGCTGCCCCATATTCCGTACAACGCCACCTTGTCGTTGGGCATCTCCACGCGACACCAGCCGTCTTCGCTGCAGCGCGCGTCTTCCGGCGTGCTACCGTCGCTCCCCGATCCATCCGAGGTCGAAGCGTCCGTCACTGGACTGCCGGGGAGGGTCTCGCCGCCTCGCTCGTCCGGACCGGCGTGGGCGGGCGCGTTCTCGCCAGTCGCAGCGCAGCCGACTGCGCGGACTCCGAACACGAGCACGCCGGCGAGCCAGAGGTCTCTCCGTCCGAAGAAAGCCATGCGCCGCATCAGTGCGTCACTCCAGGCGGGCAGGGTTCGACCACGCAGATACCGTCGATGCACGCTTGCCCAGTCGCGCACGCGTTCCCGCACGAACCGCAATTTTGAGGATCTTTCGACAGATTGATCTCACAGCCATCGGAGAGGTCACGATTGCAGTCGCCAAATTCTGCGTTGCATCGACTTCCACAGCGGCCGAACCTGCAAGTCGGCGTCGCATTTGTATACGAATCGCAACGGACGCCGCAGGCGCCACAGTTCATCAAATCTGCTTCGAAGTCCGTGAGACAATCGCAGCCACTCGGGCCGCGGTCGCACTGGCACGTCCCACCGTTGCAGACCTCGCCCGCGGCGCACTTGTTGCCGCAGGCCCCACAATTCTCGCGGTCACCGGCCACGTAGATTTCGCAACCGGTATCCATCTTCGCATCGCAATCGGCAAACCCATTTTGACACTTGAGGTTGCCGCAACTGGCATTCTGGCAGCCGTAATACATATTCGCGGGCGGCGGATCTTTGTCGGGAGGATAGCCGTTGCAGAAAGTTCCGCACGAGCCACAGTTGTAGTCGTCCGAATCCAGCTTTACGCAGTTACCCCAGCAGGAGGCCTCGCCTGGCTTGCACCCCTGGCAGGCGAAGTTTCCACAGATGGTGTCCCCGGGACAGACGTTGCCACAGGTGGCACAATTCTCTTTCTTACTCAGCGGAGTCTCGCAGCCGTCTTCGATACGGCCGTTGCAGTCTGCATAAAAGGTCGAGCTGCACGTCATCTGGCAGGCGCCACCGACGCAGATCCACTTCGCGTTGAGCTCGGCGTTCCTCCAGGCGTCCGTCGGGCACTTGTTTCCGCAGCTGCCGCAGTTCTCCGGATCGTTGGAGAGATCGACGTCGCAGAGGAAGCGCGAAGTCGAGCACGTCGCCCATGGGGCCTTGCACTTGTCGCTCGGGCACATGTCGACGACCGGAGTCCCGGGGACGCTCGCCTCGGCATCGCCTCCGTCGGGGCTACCGGTGAACGAGGGCGGCTGCGGCGCTCCAGCGTCGTCGTCGAACCCACGTCCGAGATAAGTCTGGGTGGTGCACGCCTGCACGAGAATGGTCGCGACAGCGAACACGGACGTGAAGCCAACGATGCGACGTTGCACGATTCGATCTCCTTGGGATGTTCGAGGAACGTGTTCGGGTCGCGAGCGAGCGCTCGTGCTCACTCGGGCACGCCACCGGGCATCTTGGCCAGGGTGGCGGTGACACGGCGCGCGAACGCGCCTTCGTGATGCTCGGCGAGGAAGCGAGAGCCGAGGCGGCGAGCTTCGTCCGTTCGCCCGGCTCGTGCGAGGGCTTCGACCCGGAGCACGGACACCTCGACGGAGAACGCGCCGTGGGGGAAGTCCCGGTCGTACGAGTCCAGGAGCCGGAGCGTCTGCGTCGGCTCGTTGCTCCCGAGCGCGGCTCGAGCCGCTTCGACGCGCGCGATCTCGCGACCGAGCGCGTCGCTCGACGCAGAGGCCCAGGCGCCGGCGCCGACTGTGGCCGCTCTCCTCGGAGGAGCGTCGAGAGCGGGGGCGTTCGGCAGGGAGTCCGGCGTCATGACAGGCGCCTTTGCTACGCCGTCGTCGTTCTCGAGCTGGTCGGTGCCCGCGCTGGCTACCGGGACGGCGAGCGCAGCGACGGCGGTCGGAGCGTCGCCGGTCGAAGGAGTGCGCTCGGAGGAGGTGAGGAAGCCCACGCCGATCGCGGCCCCCGCGAGCACGACGAGCGCAACGCCATGGACGTAGGAAGCGCCCGAGGTCCGTACGAGACGATCGCTCCAGCGCTCGCAGGACGCAACCGCGGGGACGCCGAGTGCCGCGAGCGTCTGCTCGCGCGCACCGGGGCGCGACGCATCGTCCTTCGCAGACTCGAGCAGACTCCGCTCACGTTCGTTCGCCGCGCCTCGGAGGAGCGGTTCGAAATCATAGTTCGTCACGGCTTTCCTCCTTGACCTCGTGCTTGAAGCCGAGCGACGGCCGCCTGAAACTCCTGCCGCGCGCGTCTGAGGCGTGTGGCGACCGTTCCGAACGGAAGACCGAGCAGCTCTGCGATCTCCGTAACGGTGAGCTCTTCGAGCTCGAACAGGACGAACACGGCTCGGCGCTCCTCGGGGATGCTCGCGAGGATCTCGTCGAGCGTGGCACGCTCCTGTGCCCGAGCCACTGCGGTCTCTGCGGTCGGCCCAGGCGCGATCGACTCGAGCGAATCGCTCTCCGCGACCTCGCGCTCCCGTGCGGTCGCGAGATCGCGCCGGACGTTCGCGGCCACCCGCATCGCGATGCCGAAGATGAAGCTCCGCTCCTTGTCGGGGTGGATGCTCGAGAGCTTCTGCGCGAGGACGAGGAACACGCGCTGGGCGGCGTCGTCGGTCTCGGGCGGCCTCACGCCGAGGCGCCGAAGCGAACGCCACACGAACTCGTAGTACTCGACCGTGAGCTCGCGCAGACGGGCATGGAAAGCCGGGTCTCGCAAGGATTCGACCTCGTCGGCCGTCAGTCTCGCTGTCTGTGAGGCAACCACGAGCAACCTTCAACACGGAGCGATGTCGACGAGGCCTCGATCGTATTTCAGAAACGACACCATCACTGCACGAGGAGCCGAGCCCAGCCGTAGCTCACTGCGCACACGAGCTCGGCCGTAAGTGCGCCTCAGGGCAAATGCCCCACGAGAGCCCCCCCGAGAAAGGGCACGATCCGTGGGGCCTCGTAGACGAGCATGGCGGGCTCGAACAGGAGCTCGTTCCGGACCAAAGGTGCGCGCACACCGCCGAGCAGCTCGAACGACATGGCCCGGAGCGGTCGCCACGAAATCCGCGCGGCGGCGCCCGCGCTGAGCCACACCGCCGCCCGGGCCCGCGAAGGCAGCGGCTCGATCACGATCGCTTCGAGGACGCCGCCCTCGGCGTTCAAACATGGCCCCACGCGCAACGTCGGCTGCCGGACGAGATCGCCACAGCCGGTCAGGGCCACCTCGTTCCATTGGAGGCCGACGGTCCCGAATCGAGAGACCGTGTCCTCGCGAAAGCTCCGCCGGACGCCGAGCCGGACGAGGGGCGCGAAGCGGCCCGGAAAGCCGACCTGCCCGAAGAGGCCCGGCATCACGACGAGCGCACGGTTCGCCGAAACCTCCACGCTCGTACCGAGGGCGATGCCAATCCGCGGGCGAGGCTCGGATGAACCACGAGGCGGATGTCGTAGCGGCGCCGTCCGCGGAGGTCGGCTCGGCTGCGCCGGCGCCTCGAGCATGGGCGCCGTCTCCGCCGGCGCCTCGGCGGGCGCGGAAGGCATGGGCACGTCCCCTCCTTCGAGGCCGATCGCTGCCATGGACGGCGAGCGCGGCGAGGACACGATCACACGACGCGGCCGACGCTGTGCGCGCGGGCACGCTCGCCAGCCGCGACGAGCATGATCGTACCGTGGCTCGTGCCGCCGCGCTTCTCGACGCGCACCGCGACGTCGACCGCAGGCTCGCCCTCCGCGGCCTCGCGAACGTGACAGAGCCTCGCGCGCAGCCGCTCGAACGTCGTCGGACGTTTTGGGCACCCTTCATGGAGGTCTTCGGTGATCCGAACCGCGATCGGGGCCGGCTCCGAGGCGGTCGCCGTGCTCCATACGCTCGTGAACGCCGCAAACACAGTGAGCGCCCAAACCCGGGCGACCTTCGCCTGCGGCGACTTCCCGAAACGCACAGCCACGAGCGGTCGAGAAGAGCACGGAAGCACGTCGCCCGCGAGCGCGAGGCACGGCTACTCGAATGCGAGCATCGTCAACCGGTCGCCTCTCGCACGAGCTGCGCGGGCGTCGCTGCGTGTCGCTTGGCCGTCGCATCGAGCGGTGGCTGCGGGTTTCCGAGCGCGCCGACCGCGAACGACAGACGTCGTCCCGCGTGGCGTGCGACGGCGATCTACACGCGCGGCGAGGGCGATCGGTGACGAACAGCAGGTCTGGTACGCGCCCCAGGCCCTCGCGGGACTTCGTCCCGGGCATACTCGAGCTCGTGCTCCACGGTTCGGACGGCCACGCAATACGCTCGACCTCAACTCGACGGTCGACTGAGCCGAGAGCAGAAGGCCGCGCGATGGCTCATCGGTACTCCGCGAGTAGAGGTTCCGGCGCATGGATTCGAACTCTATGAGACGGCACTCAAAAGCAGACAATGCCGCTCACCTTTCGCCCTCAAGAGCTCGAAATCTCGCCGCGACGGATGCATGTTCCCACCAGTCCACGCCCGTCCCCGGGAATCGACCCGTTTCGTGGAGACATTTTGGAAACGAAGCGTAGACAGAATCGCCGCCATGACTGTCCTCCAGCATTCCGACTCCGCGACCAGCTAATCCGCTCGATGCTCTTCCAAGCATCCTGTCAGAACAGCCGCGCTTGGGGGACGCCCTTGAGGAGTGCCGGTTCATGGGTGAGGCGGTCCAAGTCGTCCGCTGCCTTCGCGGGACGCTCGCCAGCCTGAAGCTCAACGTCACCGTTCGGAGACCGCGCGCGATCGCCTTCCTGCGAAAGCCAGCGCTCGAGCCCGCTGCGAGCGCTCGCCGCCGCTGATCTGGCGTTCGCGTCGCTTCTGCGGTTCGCCGCTCTCGAGCGGACAACAAGCGAGCTCGCGCTCTTCCTCGAGGGGAGCGAGTTCGTCGGTCGAGTGGCGCTGAGCCCGCCAGCGCGGACGCCGGACGAACGACGCGTCACGTTCACCTGAGGGCGACGCGCGCCTCGATCAGATCTCCATCGTCGCGATGTCTTGCGGCGGCGGTCCGCGTCGAGCATAGCGTCGTCGTGGGCATCGACCTCGAGCGCGAGAAAGATCCCAAGGTCCTCCGTCAGGCGGTCGTCCTCGTCGAAGCGAAGAGCGCCGACTTCTCGCTCGCGTGATGGAACTCACTGAGGCGTTCCTCGCGGCCCAAGGCAAAGACCGCATGGCGCTTCAAGTGGAGTTCGAAGGTCTTCAGCCGCAGCTCGAGCGGAAGAATCGGATGCTCTTCGGACAGAGCTCCGAACGCCGCTCAGGCGAGCCGACTGCGCCGCCGAAGGAACGCAAGCCAAAAACGGGACACGGACCGCGCGAACAGAGGCAGCTTCGCATCGTCGACGAGTCTCACGACATCCCCGAGGCGGACCGCGTCTGCATCTTGTGTAACGGCGCCCTCGCGGAGCTGGACGGTCAGGTCGAGGAGAGCGAAGAGATCGACGTCATCGCGCGCGAGTTTGTGACCAAAAGACACGTCCGGAAGAAGTACCGCCGCCGCTGCGACGAATGCATCGAGACCGCGCCCCTCCCGCCGCGCCTCATTCCCGGCGGCCGCTACAGCCTCGCGTTCGCGATCACCGTCGCCATCTCGAAGTACGCCGACCACCTTCCCCTCGAGCGGCAAGTCCGGATCCTGCAGCGTAAATGGGTGATCGTCGATTCGCAGACGCTCTACGATCAGGTCGAATCCCGCGCGCGGGGGGTTTGGCCTGCGTACGATCGGCTTGGTGTCGAGTTCCTCGATGAGCCGGTGATCTTCGTGGATGAGACGCCGTGGCCGCTGCTCGGCAAGAACGCGTCGAGCGCGAAGTGGCACTGCGTGGCCGATCGCGAGCCCGAAGGGCTGCATACTACGAGATCCACGATACGCGCGGGCTCGACGCGGGCAAGTTGCTCCTCGGGGGCTTCAAAGGCATCGCGGTCACCGACGGCTACGGCGTCTACTACTCGCTCGAGAAGCGAACGCAGGGCTTGCGCATCGCGCAATGCCGGGCGCACATCCGGAGGAAGTTCGTCGATTGCGAATCGGCATTTCCAAAGGAGACGGAGCAGATCCTCGGGCTCATTCGAGAGCTCTACGCCATCGAAGATCGCGCACCACCGGCCCTGAAGGCAACGACGTGCAGCATCAATTTCGCTCGACAGGGTCGCGGTGCGTACTCGCGCGCATTCAGGCGTGGCGTCTCGACGTGGCGTGTACGCCGGCAGCGGACTGGCCGTCGCCATCAACTACATGTCGAAGCGCTGGTCGCGAGCGACACTCTTCCTTGAGCATCCTGACGTCCGGCTCGACAACAACGCCGCCGAGCGCGCGATCCGCGGCGTCGTCCTCGGACGAAAAAAATGACTACGGCTCCCGCTCGCAGCGCGGGACCGAGTTGGCCGCCGTCTTCTACTCGCTCATCGAGTGCGCGAAGCTCGTCGGCGTTGAACCCGCCGAGTACCTCCGCCGTGCGGCCGATGCGGCACTCGCCGGCGGCGCCCCCATCGTCCCCGTCGATCTCGCACGCGCGCACCAATAGCGCCGAACGCCTGGCTCGTCGGGACGAGCCACGGCGAGGTCTTACGGTCAATCCAGCCGGCGAGTTCGGCGATCCAGCGTGTCGCCTCGCTGATCGTCGGGATAGAGCGTTTCTTCTTCACACCACGACTCGCCCGGTCGCGCCTCAGCACATCGATCTCCGAATCCGAGAGTTCGACGGTCGCGGGTGCGTCCGCCTTGTTCCGGGCGAAGTACTTCAGCCTCTCGATGCGCATCCCAGGGCGGCGAGGATCGTCGCCCACTCTTTTGATCGCCTCGGCCGGTCGCCTTGCTTCCGCGTTCGATGGAACTCCTCGACGCGCCATCGTTTGCGATAGCCATCGAGAATCCTTTCAGCCTCTTCCCGAGTGGTGACAGGCACGTTCTCAACTTGGAAGGGTCTTCCGTCCGCCGGTCCCACTACAAACGCACGGTGAAGTCACAGTTGAGCGCGCTGAGCCCGAAGAGGATGTCGGTGTTGTCTGCCTCGCGATCGATCACGACTGCAGTGAGCCGATCGACAGCGCTTCGAGCGGCGCGGAGGAAGTTCGCATTCTCCTTATCTTCGAGCGGGCGCAGCTGGTTTCGACGCGTCCGCTCGCCCTTGGACATCCGCTCGGTCTCGCGCCGGGCCCAGTAGATCTGGTCGGTCAGGCCGAGGGGCACACCGTCGACTGCGACCGCCAGCGCACTCATCACCTGCAGTCCGCGGACGGCTCGATTTGGCGATCCCACCGGTCTTGCTCTCCTTCTCGTCGGTGAGAGCAAACGCCGTACCGGCGAGGATCACAAGCACGCTAGTCCCCTCGTATTCGGCTGCGCGCCGCGCAGTAGCGGCGAAGAGCATCTCGGCGAGAGCGTCGGCCTTTACCGCGGGGTTCTCGAGAAAGTCGTACGCTCCCGCGCGCTCGTCATCCCGATCGAACAAGACCGACACCTTACCGGACCGTCGCCGCGCCGCTGCGCACGCCATCGCAACAAGCCGGCGGGGGCGTCGAACGACGTCCTTCAGCTGCGCCCGGCCAAACTGGTTGCGGGCCCAATGGGCCACGGACTCCGTCTGCATGCGCAACCGGAACGTCGGAGTTCCACATTTAGTTCCGCACTATCCCGACTGATGGATCCAAGGGTACCCCCTAGGGGTGATGCGAACCTGTCCCCACCTCGTATAGCGTCACTCACTGCGTCTAACCGCAAAGACGTTATGGAGGCACGCAACATGACAACGATCTGTGTGGCAAAGAGCGTCTTGGGCGCGCTCGGGATCCTGACCGCATTGGGCCTCAGCGCGTGCAGCGCAAAAACGAGTGAGCAGAGCGCGATCGGCGTGACGAGCGATGCGCTCACGACCAACCCGAGCACCTCAAACGCATTCGCACCGTTCGCGGACACGGGCGCAGACGTGCAAGGTGGAGCGGCGCATTGCTTCCTCAAGGACACGGACACGGGCGTCTTCCCAGCGGTGTATTACATGATCTCCCTCGGTGGGTTCGGTGCTACCGGCCCCAGTAGCCGGATCGAAGCGTTCGAACCGACTGCGGCATCAGGCGACGGCGCGTGGGTGAGCCACGCCCCAGGACAGCCGCTCCACGGCATCGCCCTCCCGGAGGCCGCGGGGGACGGCGTCGCGGTGACCGAAGGCGACGGCGTGGCGTGCTATTATTCCGGCGGCACCACGAATGGCGGAGAAAGCCGTCAGGCCATCAAACTGACGGTGAGCGGGGGAAGCTTCACGCTCACATCGCTCGGAAGCATGCAGGTGGGGCGCTCGGGCCACGGGATGCAGTTGTGCGGCGTTCCGGGCTGGGGAATGGAGCAACGGCTCATCGTGTACGGCGGCCGTATCGGCCTTTTCGGCACCGCCGAACTGGAGGTGTTCGAGGGCGATACTACCTGGACCAAGGTGACCACGGGCCACCTTTCCAACGACGTCTTCAATTTCGCCTCGGCCTCGCTCGACGCAAGCACGAATCGCTCGAAGATCCTCGTGGCGAACGGCGACCGCGGCTTTGGCGCGCTCAGCTCGTCGATCGACACGATCTACATTCAGAGTCCGCAATGCCGGCCCGCGCTTGACGTGGCGGTCCGGCCGCTGGTCCGAAGCGCCTCTGGGGGCACGGTCTTCACGCCCGACCAGAAGAAGCAGTCGATCGCGTTCGCGTACGATGAGGGCGGCAGTCCGTACTATGATTCCTTCATCGTCGCTGGGGGAGACAACAGCTTCGCCCTTTCGACCTCAACGAACAGAGTCGTTGTGACCAGTTGGATCAACTCGGAAGGTTCGATCGGGCCCGCGAACGCGATCAACTCACTCGTGAGCGCTCCGGCTCTGGTCGCACTGCCGGGCGGCGACTTCGCGCTGGTCGGTGGCTGCGATCATGGGTGTAACAACTCGCTCGCGAACGTTCAGAAGTTCTCGGCTGCAACCCGTACGTGGTCGAGCATCGGCACGCTCAACAAGGCGCGCGTCTGGCATATCGCGGAGTACCTGCCCACGGTGCCGTTTACGGCGACCGGGATCTATGTGACCTCGGGCGTTCGCTACCCGGTTGGGCCCGAAACGCAGACCGAGGTCTTCTAGCGGGGTGCTGAAAAACCGGTCACGAGCCAGAGAGCGTGATCCGCGAGGCGCCGGTCTTGCTGCGCCGCTTGCCGGCGCGGTTTCGATTGCCTGGCGTCACCCCAGGGCGGGCTGCCCGCGCGAGCGGGCACGCCCTCTCGGGCCCGCCGCGCGGGACTCGCACGTGGCGACCAGCAAGTAAAGGCCGCTAGGCTTCTACCCGACGCGACGTCGCCGACGAACAGGTAGTTGTTCCTGCCGAGTGCGATCCTGCGGAGCGCACGCTCGGAGGCGTTGTTGTCGAGAGGTATGCGCGCGTCGTCGAGGAACACGCCAAGCTCGGCCCATTGGCCGAGCGTGTACGGATGGCGACGCCGAGCGGTCTCTTCGGCAGGTGACACCCGGCCTCAGCGTCGAGCCAGGCCTTGAAGCGATTGCGGATCTGCCCGGCCCCCAGTTTCCGAAGCTCAAAGTGTGAGGCTTCGGAAAGTCGCTGCTCCTTCGCGTAGTGCTCGACGCGATAGAGCTCCGTGATGACGGTCGAGCACATCCTGCGCGCCGGGCGCGGTCTTGATCGACTCGAAGAAGTAGCGCCGCACGTGGGCGAAGCAGGCGGCGCCCCTTCGGCTCGAGACCTTCTCGACGTCGTTGTAGCCGCTGTACCCGTCGACGAGCAGGACGCCGTTGGTCCCCTCGAGCAGCGCCTTCGGCGTCGAGTCCGAGCTGCTCTCGGCGAAAGTGGTACGTGACGTCGAAGCCGCCGTGTGCGTCGGCGGCCCCGAACGTCCACACGAATCCCGTCTTCGGTTTGCCGGTAGCGACCTTCATGATCCGGAGCCGCGTCTCGTCTGCCATGACGAAGTTGCGCTCGCGAGTCACGTCAACAACGCGCGTCCACACCGGCGCGAGGAGCGCCGAGGCTCGGTGAAGCAACTCGTTCGTCGTCGATCGCGCGACGGGAACGCCCTTGCGCGCGCTCCTTCTCGAGGCGGTGGATCGGCAAGTGGTCGGCCATTTGGCGACACCGATGTGCGCGAGGAAGCTCGCCCCGTACTGCCCCTTCTCGACGACCTTCGGCGCGCCTGGCGCGGTGATGACGCAGCCACCACACCGGCAGCGCAACACTTGCTGCACGTGCTCGTGTCTGACGAACCTGGCCGGCACGAATTCCCACACGAAAGTGCTCTTGCCGGGCGCATCGGCGTGAGATCGGTGCGACCGCAGGGCGGTGCACCGACGGAGCGACTCCGGCACTTTGTGCTCGGTCCTCACAGTTGGGGTTTGGGCTTTGGCCTCGGCCCGCGCGCGGCGCTTGGCCTTCGCCTGCTCGGGCGTCGCCAGCTCGCCGAGCTTCACCCGCGGCAGCTTGCTCCGCTCGCTCCGCGCACCGAACAGCGACTTCTTCAGCTGCGCGTTCTCGTGCTCGAGCTTCGCGACCCTCGGCGTGCTGCGGCGCTCGTCGACGACGGGCAGGTGGAAGCACCCTTCTCGAGGCGCTTGAGGTACAGCACGACCCCGGACCGGGCGCAGAAAAGGATCTTGACCTTGTCCTTCGCCTTGCCGGCGAACACGAACAGATGGCCCTCGCAGGGATCACGGCGCAGCGTCGCTTCGACGCTCGCTCTCAGGCCGTCGATGCCCTTGCGCATGTCGGTCGGGTCAACGGCGAAGTAGATGCGGACGCTCGGCGGGAATCCGAGCATCAGGTCCCCTCGAGCAGAGCGACGACCCGCGCGAAGGCCTCTTCGTCGAGCCATGGGCGACCTTGAGCATATGGCCCGTGCGAACCAACACGGTCTCCGGCTCGCCCCGGCGCTCCTCGGGGATGCTCGCGAGGATCTCGTCGAGCGTGGCACGCTCCTGTGCCCGAGCCACTGCGGTCTCTGCGGTCGGCCCAGGCGCGATCGACTCGAGCGAATCGCTCTCCGCGACCTCGC
>Ga0209958_1002179_pt1 | contig 11693 bp, 11 predicted proteins | sample ThiBio_inoc_plan_FD_183942 | JGI IMG/M metagenome (GOLD analysis project Ga0209958, IMG submission 183942) | Wastewater bioreactor microbial communities from Cape Town, South Africa - Thiocy_inoc_plan (SPAdes) | ecosystem: Engineered > Bioremediation > Thiocyanate > Unclassified | place: South... | reverse complement strand
CCGCTGGCCGACGGCAAGGGTTACGTGGCCATGCCCAACGTCAACGTGGTGGAGGAGATGGTCAACATGATTTCCGCCTCGCGTTCCTACCAATCCAACGTGGAAATGATGAACACCACCAAAACCCTGCTGCTCAAGACCTTGAGCCTGGGCCAATAAACGAGGACACGCCATGAGCACGGTACAAGACGCAGGCAATGTCAGCAGCCAGTTCGGCGCTGGCGCAGCCAGGACAACGAAGAACGGCACCGCAGACACCCAGGACCGCTTTCTGAGCCTGCTGGTTGCGCAGATGAAGAACCAGGATCCGCTGAACCCGCTCGACAACGCCCAGGTGACCAGCCAGATGGCGCAACTCAGTACGGTGGAAGGCATCGAGAACATGAACAGCAGCCTGCAGGCCATGGTCGCCAGCATGGGCGCCAACCAGATGGCGCAGGCGGCCAGCCTGATCGGGCGTGGCGTGCTGGTTCCGGGCGACACGGTCAGCCCCGCCCAGTTCGAGGATGTGATGGGATTCGAGCTGGCGCGCCCGGCCGACAAGGTCACCGTCAGCATTCACGACGCCGCGGGCGGGCTGGTGCGCAAGCTGGAGCTGAGCTCCAGGGAGGCGGGCGTGAGCGTGCTGGCCTGGGACGGCCTGACCGACAGCGGAACCGAGGCGCCTGCCGGCCAGTACAGCTTCAAGATCGATGCCGTCCAGGATGGCCAGCCGGTCAGCAGCGTCGCCCTCAACCTCGGCATGGTGAATAGCGTTTCGCAGAACGGCCAGGGCGTGCAGCTGAACCTGGCAGGGAACACCAGCGTGGGATACGCCGAGATCCGGCAGATTTTCTGAGCAGCAGGACCGCCAGCAACCATTACAAGGAGCAGAACATGAGTTTTCAGCAAGGCCTGAGCGGGCTCAATGCCGCCGCAAAGAATCTGGATGTCATCGGCAACAACGTCGCCAACGCCAGCACCGTCGGCTTCAAGCAGTCGCAGGCGCAGTTTGCGGACGTCTATGCCAACTCCCTGACCGGCGCCGGCGGCGCCGGCGTCGGCATCGGCACCAAGGTGGCGCAGGTGGCCCAGCAGTTCACCCAGGGCAACATTTCGTCCACCAACAACCCGCTCGATATCGCCATCAACGGCGGCGGCTTTTTTCGCATGGACAACAATGGCGAAATCACCTACCAGCGCAACGGCCAATTCCAGCTTGACCGCATGGGCTTCATCGTCAATCCGACCGGTGCCAAGCTGACCGGGTACATGGCGAATGCCAACGGCGTGCTGGCGACCGGCTCGCCGGCGCCCCTGAGCATCAATACCGCCGATCTGGTGCCGCAGGTCACGAGCCAGGTGAACGCGGTGCACAATTTCAATTCGAACAAGACGCCGCTGCTGGCGTCAGACTTCGACATGAGCGACCCGACCACCTACCACGACTCGACCGCCCTGTCGGTCTACGACAGCCTGGGCAACGAGCACACGCTGCAGACCTTCTACGTCAAATCGGCAGCGGGAACCTGGGACGTTTTCGCCGCCAATGACGGCGTGCTGATAAGCGGCGGCGGCGCGGATGGCCAGATCGGCACCCTCAGCTTCAACGACACCGGCGCCCTCACCGGCGGCTCGCCGATGACCATATCCGGGCTGGCGGTGACGACGGGGGCGACCCCGCTCGATTTCACCATCGATTTCACCGACAGCACCCAGTTCGGCTCCGCGTTCAGCATCAACACGCTGAACCAGGACGGCTACACCTCGGGGCGGCTGGCCAGCTTCAACGTCGGCGCCGACGGCATCGTTCTGGGCCGCTACACCAACGGCAAGTCGGCCGTGCTGGGCCAGGTGGTGCTGGCCAATTTTGCCAACCCCAACGGCCTGCAGCAGCTGGGCAACAACATGTGGGGCGAAACCTCGACTTCGGGCACCCCGCTGGTGGGCGCGCCCGACTCGGGCAGCCTGGGCGTGCTGCAATCGATGGCGGTGGAGGATTCCAACGTCGACCTGACCGCCGAACTGGTCAACATGATCACCGCGCAGCGGGTATATCAAGCCAACGCGCAGACCATCAAGGCCCAGGATGCGGTGCTGCAGACCCTGGTCAACCTGCGTTAAGCCCGGCTTGACGATGCACTGAGGAGGCAGCATGGACCGTCTCATCTACACCGCCATGACCGGCGCGAAACACGCGCTGGAGCAGCAGGCGACCACATCGCACAATCTGGCGAACGCGACCACCACCGGCTTTCGCGCGCAGATCGACCAGTTCCGCGCGGTGCCGGTGCAGGGCGCGATCCTGCCGACCCGCGCCTTCGTGGTCGACTCCACCACCGGCAGCGATTTCCGCGGCGGCGCGATCCAGCATACCGGGCGCGATCTCGACGTGGCGGTGCAGGGCGACGGCTGGATCGCGGTGCAGGCGGCGGACGGAACCGAGGCCTATACCCGCAACGGCAGCCTCAAGCTGGACGAGAACGGCGTGCTGCAGACCGGCAGCGGGCTCACCGTGATGGGCGACGGCGGCCCGCTGGCGATTCCGCCCGGCCGCAACATCGCGGTGGCCAAGGACGGCACGATTTCGCTGGTGCCCGACGGCTCCACCGCCACCGGGCTGACCTCGATCGGCCGCATGAAGCTGGTGAACCCGCCGCAAGCCGAACTGGCGCGCGGCGACGACGGCCTGTTCCGGCTGAAAACCGGCGAGGCCGCCAACGCCGACCCCAAGGTGACGCTGATCGGCGGCGCGCTGGAGTCCTCCAACGTCAACGTCGTCGACGAAATGGTCAACATGATCTCGCTGGCGCGCCAGTTCGACATGCACATGAAGCTGCTGCAGCACGCCGAGAACAACGACGGCAAGGCGGCGCAGCTGTTGAGCATGAGCTGATTTTTTAAAGGAGCCGACATGATTCGCTCACTGTGGATTGCCAAGACCGGTCTGGATGCGCAGCAGACGCAGATGGACGTGATTTCCAACAACCTCGCCAACGTCAGCACCAGCGGCTTCAAGCGCGCGCGCGCGGTGTTCGAGGACCTGCTGTACCAGACCATCCGCCAGCCCGGCGCGCAGTCGTCCGAGCAGACGCAGCTGCCCTCGGGCCTGCAGATCGGTACCGGGGTGAAGCCGGTGGCGACCGAGCGCATCTTCACCCAGGGCAACCTGCAGCAGACCGGCAACGCCAAGGACGTGGCGATCCAGGGCAACGGCTTCTTCCAGGTGCTGATGCCGGACGGCACCACCTCCTACACCCGCGACGGCTCGTTCCAGGCCGATGCCAACGGCCAGCTGGTGACGTCCAGCGGCTATGCGGTGCAGCCCGCCATCACCATTCCGCCCGACACGCAAACCCTCACCATCGCGCGCGACGGCACGGTGTCGGTGACGCAGGCGGGGGCGACCGCGCCGGTGACCGTCGGCACCCTGCAGCTGGCGATGTTCGTCAACCCGGCCGGCCTGCAGAGCATGGGCGAAAACCTCTACGCCGAGACCGCCGCCTCCGGCACGCCGAGTTCCAACGCGCCCGGCAGCAATGGCGCCGGCCTGCTGAATCAGGGCTACGTCGAGACCTCGAACGTCAACGTGGTGGAAGAAATGGTCAACATGATCCAGACCCAGCGCGCGTACGAGATCAACAGCAAGGCGATCCAGACATCCGACCAGATGCTGCAGCGCCTGACGCAGCTGTGAGGCTCGTCATGAACACCCTGCGTTCGGCCGGCGTGCTGGCATTGATCCTCGGGCTGAGCGCCTGCGCCACCACGCCGTCGAGCATCGTGCAGCAGCCGACCACCGCGCGGCCGCAGGTGCAGGCATCCCAGGCCGCCGGCAATGGCGCGATCTACCAGGCGGCCGCTTACCGTCCGCTGTTCGAGGACCGGCGAGCGCGCAACGTCGGCGACGTGCTGACCATCGCCATCAACGAAAAAACCCAGGCGGGCAAACAGGCCTCCTCCAATGGATCGAAGACCAGCGAGGTCGATTCGTCGATCAGCGCGGTTGCCGGGCTGCCGCTGAAAATGTTCCAGGGCCTGGGGCTGAACGCCGAGGCGTCGAACCAGTACGACGCCAAGTCCGCGGTCAATTCCAGCAACAACTTCACCGGCAGCGTCAGCGTCACCGTGGTCGAAGTGCTGCCCAACGGCAATCTGGCCGTCGCCGGCGAAAAACAGGTTGCGCTCGACAAGAGCACCGAATACATCCGCCTGTCGGGCGTGGTCAACCCCGACACCATCCAGGCGGGCAACGTCGTGTCGTCGGCCAAGGTGGCGGACGCGCGCATCGAGTACCGCACCAGCGCCAATTTCGACAAGGCCGAAATGATGAGCTGGCTGGCGCGCTTCTTCCTCAGTTTCATTCCTTTATAAACGGTGGGCACCATGCGGATTTCAAGCTTGCTTCTTCTGGCCGCGCTGCTGGCGGGCGGCGCGGCGCATGCCGAACGCATCAAGGACATCGCAAGCATGCAGGGCGTGCGCACCAACCAGCTGGCGGGATACGGCCTGGTGGTGGGGCTCGACGGCAGCGGCGACCAGACCACGCAGACCCCGTTCACCACCCAGAGCATCGCCAACATGCTGACGCAGATGGGGGTCAACCTGCCGCCCGGCATCAACATGCAGTTGAAGAACGTGGCGGCGGTGATGGTGACCGCCGAACTGCCGCCGTTTGCCCAGGCCGGGCAGGGCATCGATGTGACGGTATCGTCGATCGGCAACGCCAAGAGCCTGCGCGGCGGCACCCTGGTGATGACGCCGCTGAAGGGTGCCGATGGCCAGGTCTACGCGATGGCGCAGGGCAATCTGGTGGTCGGCGGCGCCGGCGCCTCGGCCAGCGGCAGCAAGGTGCAGATCAACCATCTGAGCGTCGGGCGGATTCCCGCCGGTGCGACGGTCGAGCGCAGCGTCGCCAGCGCGCTGGGCGAATCCGGCAGCATCAACCTGGAACTGCGGCAAAGCGACTTCACCACCGCCAGCCGCGTGGTCGACGCGGTGAACGCGCATTTCGGCAAGGACACCGCGCGCGCCCTGAACGGCCGGGTGATCCAGGTGCGGACGCCGCTCGGCGAGAGCGAGCGGGTGGCGTTTCTGGGCGCCATCGAAAGCCTCGACGTCAGCCCGGCGCAGGCCATGGCCAAGGTCATCATCAATGCGCGCACCGGTTCGGTGGTGATGAACCGCGCGGTCATGCTCGACCCCAGCGCGGTATCGCACGGCAACCTGTCGGTGATCATCAACACCGAACCGGTCGTCAGCCAGCCGGCGCCGTTTTCCAGGGGGCAGACCGTGGTGGCTGCGCAGTCGCAGATCGAAATCCGCCAGCAGCCGGGCGAGGTCATGCTGGTAAAAGGCAGCGCCTCGCTGGCCGACGTGGTGAAGGCGCTCAATTCCATCGGCGCCACCCCGCAGGATTTGCTGGCCATTCTGCAGGCCCTGAAGGCGTCCGGCGCACTGCGCGCCGAGCTGGAGGTGATTTAAGTGATCGGCGGCGCGGACCTTTCCTCCAAATTTGCGCTCGACGTCCAGGGCGTCAACCAGCTCAAGCTCGACGCGAAGCAGTCCTCGCCCGAGGCTTTGCGCGCCGCCGCGCAGCAGTTCGAGGCGGTGTTCATGAACATGCTGATGAAAAGCATGCGCGAGGCGACGCCGCAGGACGGCATGTTCGACAGCGACCAGACCCGCATGTACACCTCGATGCTCGACCAGCAGCTGACGCAGCGCATGGCCAGCCGCGGCGTCGGCCTCGCCGACGTGATGGTGCGCCAGCTTTCCGCCACGCTGCAGGCGCCGGGCGGCGCGGGCGCAACGCCGGACCAGCCGGCGGCGCAGGCGCTGCCGGCTGCCGCGCGCAGCGGCGACGCGCCCGCGCACGTCGAGGCCTTCGTGCAGCGGCTGCTGCCGCACGCCAAGGCGGCGAGCGCCGGCAGCGGCATCCCCGCCCAGTTCATGCTGGGGCAGGCGGCGCTGGAAACCGGCTGGGGCAAGGCCGAAATCCGCGGCGCCGACGGCCAGAACAGCCACAACCTGTTCGGCATCAAGGCGGGCGGCGCGTGGCGCGGCCGCACGGTCGACATCGTCACCACCGAGTACGTCAACGGCAAGCCGCAGAAACAGGTGGACAGTTTCCGCGCCTACGACTCCTACGCCGATGCCTTCCGCGACTATGCCAACCTGCTGCGCACCAATCCGCGCTACCGGGACGCGACCGCGCCGGGGCAGGATGCGGCCGGGTTCGCCCAGGGTTTGCAGCAGGCGGGCTATGCCACCGACCCGAACTACGCCCAGAAACTGATCAGCGTGATCAAGCAAGTCGACCAGGTTTGACCCCGGCGGCTCAAGAATCCGGCGATTCCGCCGATTCACCTGTCAAGCGTAGCGATATCCCGTTTCCCACCCCAACCCTGGCGACCAGATAGATGGCAACCAACATACTCAACATCGGCCGGAGTGCTCTCGCCGCCGCGCAGGTGGGGATCAACACGACCGGCCACAATATCGCGAATGCGGCGACGCCGGGCTACAGCCGCCAGGTCGTGGTCCAGGGTACGGCCCAGCCGCAGAACTTCGGTTTCGGCTTCATGGGGCAGGGCGCCGAGATTGACACGGTCAAGCGCGTTTACAGCGAGTTCCTCGGCAGCCAGGTGCGTTCCGCGCAAACCTCGAAAAGCGGGCTCGACAGCTATTACGCGCAGATCAAGCAGATCGACAACCTGCTGGCCGACCCGGCTGCCGGGCTGTCGCCCGCCTTGCAGGGTTTTTTCAGCGGCATTCAGGAGATGTCCTCGAATCCGGCGCTGATTCCGTCGCGCCAGGCGGCCTTGTCGTCGGCCGAGACGCTGGTTTCACGTTTCCAGAGCCTGGCCGGACGGCTCGACGAGATCGAACAGGGCATCAACAGCCAGATCACGTCGAGCGTCAACGGCATCAATACCTATGCGCAGCAGATTGCACAGCTGAACGATGCCATCGGCCGCGCCCAGAGCGGCAATGGCCAGCCTGCCAACGACCTGCTCGATCAGCGCGATCAGCTGATCCTGGATCTGAACAGGGAAATCAAGGCGACGGTCGTCAAGCAGGACAACGGCCATTACAACATTTTCATCGGCAACGGCCAGCCGCTGGTGGTGGGGGTGAACACCTACGCGCTGTCGACCGCGGCTTCGCCCAGCAACCCGGAGCGCATCGAGGTGGCTTACCGGACGGCCGGCAAGACGGTGGTGGTGGGCGAGTCCAGCCTGGTCGGCGGCAAGCTGGGCGGCCTGGTCGAATTTCGCAGCCAGACGCTCGACTCCGCCCAGAACGCCCTGGGCCGCGTCGCCATCGGCATGGCCAGCACCTTCAATGCGCAGCACCGCCTCGGGCGCGACCTCAATGGCAATCCGGGCGGCGATTTCTTCACGCTGCCGCCCCCCGTGGTGGGCGCGAACAGCGCCAATACCGGCGACGCCAAGATTTCCGCCAGCATCGGCAATGTCAATGCGCTGACCACCAGCGATTACCGGCTGCAGTACGACGGCACCGACTACACCCTGACCCGGCTGTCCGACAACAAGAAATTCCCCCCCGGCGCACTCCCGCAAACCGTCGACGGCATTGAATTCAGCCTGGACTCCGGCACCGCCGATGCGGGCGACAGCTTCCTGATCCGCCCCACCGTCAATGGCGCATCCGGCTTGGCCGTGGCGCTCACCGATCCGGCGCAGATCGCCGCCGCGGGCGCCTTGCCCGTGACGCCCGTCGGCACGTCGGCGGCGAGCGCCAATGCCGGGGACGTCGCCATCGGCGCCGCCACGGTCGACAGCAGCTATACGACGCCGCTTGCCGCGCCGGTGACGTTCACCTATAAGGTCGACGCAGTGAACGGCGATGGATTCGTCCTGTCGACCCCGGTGACGGTGACCGATTCGGGCACCCCGCCCACCACGACTTCCTATGCCGCGGGCGACGTCGTGCCTTATGTCGAAGGCGCGACCATCAGCTTCGGCGGCATCAGTTTTGTCCTCAGCAGCCCCACCGGCGCCGCGCCGGCCGACGGCGACAGTTTCACCGTGGCGGCCAACCCGTTCGGTATCGGCGACAACCGCAATGCCTTGCTGCTCGGCGCGCTGCAAACCGCCAATACCCTCGGCGGCGGCACCGCCAGCTTCCAGGGAGCCTATTCGCAGCTGGTCAGCCAGATCGGCAACAAGACCCGCGAGCTCGAAGTCACCAGCAGCGCGGCCGGCAAGCTGCTCTCCGAAGCGCAGCTCTCGCTGCAGACCGAGTCGGGCGTCAATCTGGATGAAGAGGCGACCAATCTGCTGCGCTACCAGCAGGCCTACCAGGCAGCCGCCAAGGTCATGCAGATCGCCAGCGAGATGTTCGACGCGCTGCTCACCATCGGCCGATAAGGGGATCCGAACATCATGCGCATCAGCACCCAAACCCTGTTCGAGACTGGCGCCGCCCGCCTCAGCGAGCTGCAGTCCGGTCTTGCCAGGACGCAACAGCAAATCTCCGCCTCGCGCCGCGTCCTGACCCCGGCAGACGACCCGGTCGCTGCCGCGCGCGCGCTCGAGATCACCCAGTCGCAGTCGATCAATACGCAGCACGGCGTCAACCGGCAAAGCGCGAAAAGCGCGCTCGGCGCAGTGGAGGGCACGCTGTCGGGGGTGACGGCATTGCTGCAGGACGTGAAGACCACCGTCATCGCCGCAGGCAATGCCACGCTGAGCGACACGGAACGCGGTTTCATGGCGACCGAGTTGCGCGGCCGCCTCGATGAACTGCTGGGAATGGCCAACAGCCGCGACGCACTGGGCAATTACCAGTTTTCCGGTTTTCAGACCGCGACGCCCGCGTTTTCCAAAGATCCGGCCACCGGCGCGGTGCGATACGACGGCGATCAGGGGCAGCGGCTGATGCAGGTCGACAGCACGCGCCAGATGGCGGTGAGCAGCCCGGGACAGGCGGTTTTCCAGGGCGGCGGACAGGATGTGTTCGCCACCCTGAACGCGCTCATCGTGCAGCTGGAAACATCGGGCACCGCCGGGCTCGACGCCACATTGGCAACCGCCAACGGCGATCTGGACCTGGCGCTGAACAACGTGCTGACGGTGCGCGCGTCGATCGGCTCGCGCCTGCAGGAAATCGATGCGCTCGACAACGCGGGCGAAGACCGCAAGCTGCAGTACAGCCAGACGCTGTCCGAATTGCAGGATCTCGATTACGCCCAGGCGCTGACCCAGTTGTCGCAGCAACAGTTGACGCTCGAAGCCGCGCAGAAGTCGTTCGTGAAAACCTCCGGGCTGTCGCTGTTCAACTTCCTGTAAGGCCGTACATGCTTCCCCAGGAACCCCCGTCCAGCGAATTATTGATGAATACCCAGGTCGTGCGCCTGCTGTCCGGCGTGTCCGTGCATGGCGACCAGCACCTGGCGGAGGTCGAGCGGGATCTGGTGCAGATGGATGTATTGCTGGACGAGGCCATCAAGAAGCTGTGCGCGAGTTTCATGGCGATTCATCACGCAGTCGACCGGCAGCAGGAAGCCTTGAATGGCCTGCTGGCCGGCAGCCTGCCGGCATCCGAGTACGCGCAGCGCTTCGAAGCGCTGCGCGGCGAGATCGGCCGGCATGTCAGCGCCGCCGTGACCGGACTGCAATTCCAGGACATGACCAGCCAGCTGATCGGCCGCATGGTGCAGCATCTGGCCAGCCTGCGCGACGTGTTCGGCGCGCTCGATACGAACGGTGCGGCCTTGCCGCAAAGCGGAAACGAAGCGCTGCTGGCGCTGCTGAGCGACATCGGCGACCGGGTGGATGCGCGTCGCTCCGGAGTGCGCAGCACGGTGAACCAGCGCCACATGGAAAGCGGCGACATCGAACTGTTTTGAAATGACGGAATACGCGGGCACACGCCCGCACATGCAAAGAGCGGGAGCAACGATGAGTAAAACAATACTTGCAGTGGACGACTCGGGTTCGCTGCGCCAGATGCTGTCCTTCAGCCTGAAGGCCGCGGGCTATGGCGTGATCGAGGCGGTGGACGGACAGGACGGCCTGGACAAGGCCAGGAAGCAGACGGTCGATCTGGTGCTCACCGACCAGAACATGCCGGGCATGGATGGCCTGAGCCTGATCAAGGCACTGCGCGGGATGAAGAATTACCAGAATGTGCCGATATTGATGCTGACCACCGAGGCCGGCGACGACATGAAGGCAATGGGCCGGGCTGCCGGCGCCAATGGCTGGCTGGTGAAACCGTTCGACCCGGCACGGTTGACCGAGGTGGTGAAAAAGCTGATCGGCTGAGGATGCGGCGATCGAGCCTGCAGCGAATAAATGACGGAGCTTGAAAATGACTATTGATATGAGCCAGTTCTACCAGGTGTTTTTCGACGAGGCAGACGAACTGCTCGCCGAGATGGAGAAACTGTTGCTGGCTCTCGACGTGTCCGCGCCCGACGGCGAGGATCTCAACGCGATCTTCCGGGCCGCGCATTCCATCAAGGGCGGCGCCGCCACGTTCGCCTTTACCGATATCACCGAAGTCACCCACATGCTGGAGTCGCTGCTCGACAGGATCCGCAAAGGGGAAATGGCGCTGACGCCCGAGCATGTGGATGCCTTCCTGGCGGCCAAGGACGTTCTGACCATGCAAATGGATGGCCATCATCATGGATCGAGCGTCGACCAGGATGCGGTCGGCAGCGTCTGCCAGCGACTGAAGGCGCTGTCGCAGGGCATCGTTCCGGAAACGCCGGCCGTCGAGGCCGACCCGGTGGCCGCTCCCGAGCCCGCCGCACCGGTTGCGGATGCGGACGGCAACTACATTTTCCGCATCGAACTGCCCGAAGTGCCGCAGCGGGATGTCGATGCGCTGGCGGCGGAACTGGGCTTGCTGGGAACGATCGGCCAGGAGTGCCTGGCCGACAAGCGCACGGTTTTCACGCTGACCACCAGCGAGAGCCAGGACAACATCGTCGCGATTTGTTCGTTCGTGCTCGATCCGGATGACCTCAAGATTACGCTGGGCGCTGCCGCGGCGGCCGCGCATGCCGAGCCGCAAGGCGACAGCGAAACGAAGCAGCCGGCCGAAGACCCGGGCTACGGGATTTTCGAGCCGCAGCAGGCGGATGCGGTCAGCCCGGCCCCCCCTGCCGCCAAGCCGGAGCAGGCCGCGGCCGGGGCGCCCGCGGCCGAAGCCAAGAACTGGGGCCGGCGCGCCGGCGACAAGGAAGGCGCCAATCAGGAATCGTCGTCGATCCGGGTCGGCATTGAGAAAGTCGACCAGCTGATCAACCTGGTTGGCGAACTGGTCATTACCCAGGCCATGATCGAGCAGCGCATCGGCGCGCTCGATCCCATCGCCCACGAACGGCTGCTCAACAGCGCCAGCCAGCTGGCGCGCAACACGCGCGACCTGCAGGAAGCGGTGATGTCGATCCGCATGATGCCGATGGATTATGTGTTCTCGCGTTTCCCGCGCATGGTGCGCGATCTGGCCGGCAAGCTCGGCAAGAAGGTCGATTTCGTCACCCACGGCGCTGCCACCGAGCTCGACAAGGGGCTGATCGAACGTATTGTCGACCCGCTGACCCACCTGGTGCGCAACAGCGTCGACCACGGCATCGAAATGCCCGAGAAGCGCCGCGAGAACGGCAAGAGCGAAACCGGCAAGCTGAGCCTGTCGGCCGCGCATCAAGGCGGCAACATCGTGATCGAGGTGAG
>Ga0209958_1002178_pt1 | contig 11693 bp, 1 predicted proteins | sample ThiBio_inoc_plan_FD_183942 | JGI IMG/M metagenome (GOLD analysis project Ga0209958, IMG submission 183942) | Wastewater bioreactor microbial communities from Cape Town, South Africa - Thiocy_inoc_plan (SPAdes) | ecosystem: Engineered > Bioremediation > Thiocyanate > Unclassified | place: South... | reverse complement strand
CTCGACGACGACGATCTCACGTCGGTCGACGACGACGATCTCCCCTCGCCGCCTGGCGCGCCGCGCGGCGGCGCGGCCAATGTCCTCGTCTCCTCGACTCCCCCCGCGCTCCCCAACAGGGATCGAGCACCGGCTCTCGAAGCGCCGAGCGACAGCGCTGCTCTCGCGACGCCTCCGAGCGAGGGGGACGACGGCGCCGAGCTCGCTCCGCCCCCCGCGGATCCGGACGACAGCGCTCTCGCTTCGGCTGCGGACGCGCTCGTCGGCAGCACCGATTTCGCGGCCACTCCCGACGACGCACCGGGCGAGGTTGTGGTGGGCGCCTCGACGCTCGGCGAAGCAGACGACGGTGCCGCTCTCGCTGCGATGCTCGGCGAGGCAAACGAAGGCGGCGAGCTCGCTTCGTCTCCCGTCGCGAGCGATGACGGCGCCGAGCGCGCCTCCACTCCCGACGCGCTCGACAGCGCGGACCTCGGTGAGAGCGTCGACCTCGCTTCGGCCCCCGTTGCGCTCGATGACGGCGTCGACCTCGCTTCGTCCCCCGTTGCGGTCGGTGACGGCGTCGACCTCGCTTCGTCCCCCGTCGCGCTCGGTGACAGCGGCGACCTCGCTTCGTCCCCCGTTGCGCTCGATGACAGCGGCGAGCGCGCTTCGCCTCCCGTCGCGCTCGGTGACGACGCGGACCGCACCTCGACCGCCGAGGATCCGATCGCTCGACGTTCGAGCGAGCCGTCCATCTCCCGCGACGTCGAGGGGCCCGGAGAAGCGGGGCTGACTCACAGCGGAGCGTCGCAGCTCCCGCCCGCGCCGGTGGAGACGATCGAGGCCGTGGCAGCAGCCGTGGGCCGCCTCCGCGACGAGGTCGCCGCGACGACGGACAAGGCGCGCAAGGCGCGGCTGCTCAACGAGGCAGCGGAGATCCAAGAGCGCGGCGGAGACGAGGCCGGCGCGGCACGCGACTACCTCGCGGCGTACAACTCGGATACGAGCTTCCGCGAGCCACTCGAAGGGCTCGTTCGGCTCCTCGAGCGACGTCGCTCGCTCTCGAATCTCGGCAAGCTCACCGAGGCGCTCGTCGCCTCTGCGGCGACGGCCGAGGAACGCGCACGAGCCCTCACGCTGCGCGCCCTCTTCGTCGAGGACGTCCAGAAGGATCTCGAAGGCGCGCGTGGCTTGGCCCGCGAAGCGACCGAGACCGGCGCGATCGCCGCGGACCTCGGGCCCGCATGGCTCGCGCTCGAGATGGTCGCGGCGAAGCTCGGCGACGCTGCGCAACGCGAGGAGGCCCTCGCCGGACGCGCGGAGCTCGCCGACGATCCGACGTGGCGCGGCCTGTTGCTCGTCGACGTCGCTCGGCTCGCTGCCGCCAGCGGCGATGTCGATCGGGCGCTCGGGGTCCTGAAGCGCGCCCAGGACGAGGGCGGCAGCGCGGCGTTCCGCGCGGCGCTGACGGTCGAACGTGTCGTGCGTGCCGACCCCGGGCTCGCCGGCTCGGACGACGCGCGCCTGCGCAGTCGCGCGCTCGCCGAGGCGCTCGAGGCGCGTGCGGAGATGATCCGGGACGCGATGACCGACGCGCAGACGGGCGACGCTCGAGGCGTCCCGCGCTTCTGCCGCCGGCTCGAGGACGTCGTCGATCTGCTCCTTCGCGCCGCCGATGCGCGCCGCCTCGCGAGCGAGCTCGGCCGCGCATCGCAGCTGCTCGATCGCGCGCTCGAGGTGATCGCGACGACGGACGCAGAGGTGTCTCGTGACGAGGTCACCGCGAACGGTGAGGCCGCCCGCGACGCGACCTCTGCGCTCGAGCGCATCGTGCTCACGGCTCGTCTCCGCCTGGCCGAGTTTGCGGGAGACACCGCGCTCGCCGCCGAGCTCGCGGAGAAGCGCACCGTCGGCGAGACCGACGGCGGCGTCGCGGCGTCGCTGGCGATGCGCATCGCCGAGCACGCCGCGAGCGAAGGTGACATCGCCCGCGCGCTCGAAGCGCTGACCCGCGCGACGGAGCGCGACCCGGCGTCGGCCCCTGCCCGCGCGCTCAAGATCGACATCCTCGAGGGCAGCGGTGACGGGGCGCGCTTCGCGATGGAGCTCGAGGAGCTGTCGCGTCACTGCGTGACCGGCGAGGCTCAGGGACGCGCGCTCCTCCTCGCGGCCTATGTCTGGGCGACGCGTGCAGAGAGTGGGGCACGAGCGAGGGAGGCCCTCGGACAGGCCGCGGCCTGCGGTGTACCGAAGGAGACGATCGCGCGTTTCGGGCGCACCCTCGCGAGCCTGCGCTCCGATCACACGTGGTACGAGGACGCGACCCGCGCGCTCGTCGAGCACACGAGCGCGGAGCTCTCGGTCGCCGGTGATCCTTCGACGAGCGCGGGCGACGGGTCGAGCACGGCGAGCGAGTCCGCGTCCGCCGAGCTTCCCCTCCTGTGGATCGAGCTCGCGCGCATTCGCCTCGGCCAGGGCGACGAGACCGGCGCCGCCAAGGCGACGGCCGCGCTTCGCGCGCTTCCCGAAGGCGCCTGGCTCGGCCGTGTGCTCGACGGCCTCGCGTCGCCGGACATCGACCCGGCGCGCGCGCGCACGGCGCTCGAGGAGCTCGCCGCCGACGTCGAGGACGCTTCGCTCCGGCGAAGCCTCGGCATCGTTTGCGCGCTCCGCGCCCGCGCGGCCGGCGACGAGACCGCCGCGATCGGACACCTCGAAGCGCTCGCGAAAGACGACGCGACCGATCCGCTCGTCAACGCCTACCTCGGCGATCTCCTGCGCGTCGCGGGCGACCGCGCGGCGGCCGCACGCCTCGCGGGCGCTGCAGCCGAGGCCGTCGAGGCCTCCGGCGACGACCCCGAGCTCGCGGCGGCGCGCTACCTCGAGGCGGGCTTCGAGAAGTGGCGCTTCGGCGAACGCGGCGCAGCGCTCGCCCACTTCGAGTCGGCGGCGGCCGCCGCTCCCGATGCTGCACGCTCCACCGTCGCGTGGGCGACGCGCGGGCTCGACGTCGACGCGCTCGACGGTCGAAGGCGCGCGCTCGAGGTCGCCGGCGGCGATGCCGGGATCTCGCTGGAGCGCTTCGCGCTCGAGGCGGCGCTCGGTGATCCCGATGAAGCAGCATCTGCGCTCGCGGCAGTCGACATCGCATCGAACGAGAACCTGCGCCTCGCCGGCGCGCTGGCGAGGCTGGCGTGGCCGCGCGGAAGCGCCAGCGAGCCCGAGGCGATGCTCGCTGCGCTCGATACCCTCGCCACCGCGAGCGCCACCGCAAAGGCGGCCGCGGCCGCGGAGCGCCTGCGCCTCGCGCGCGAGAACGGCGACACCGACACCGAGGGGGCGGCCGCCGCCGCGAAGGCCTGGCTCGATGCGGGCGGTGGAACGGCCGCCGCTGTCGAATGGCTCGCGAGCGCGATGGCGAGCGGCGATCCACGGATCGAGATCCCGGCCCGACGCGCGCTCGCGGAGCTCGAATCCGACGAGTCGCGGGAGGCGCTCCACGCAAGCGCCACGCTCCTCGCGTGGGCACTCGCTCCCGACGAGTCGCATTCGCTCGTGCTCGGCTCGTCGCACGCGGCGCGCCTCGCGAACCTCGAGCTGTCACCGCCCGGCTGCGATCCCCGCCGCCGCGCCTCGACCCTCTCCGAGCTCGACGGCGCGCTGGGCGAGGACTCCGAGACCGACGCGATCGGCCTCGCAGGATGGTCGGCGCTGGCGGCAGGCGACGCCCCGGCCGCCCTCGACGTGTTCCGTGCCGTCACGGCGAGCCGACCCGACGATCTCCACGCATGGGAAGGCATGCGGACGTGCGCCGAGGAGCTCGGCGACACCGAGGCCTATGCGGTCGCATGCGAGCAGCTCGGCGCGCGCTGCGCCGACTCCGCCCGCGGCGCGGCATTCTGGGAACAGGCCGCGCTCTCGTGGCTGAAGCTCGGTACGGCGTTCGAGACGCGAGCCGAGAGCGCGCTCGACGCGAGCTTCGCCCGCGATGCCACACGCCCCGTCGCGTTCGATCGTCTGTTCCGCCGCGTGCGCGAGCGCAAGGCCCACGACAAGCTCCTCGCGTTGATCGAGCGCCGCCTCGAGGTCACCGACGACGCGCCGGAGATCGCGAAGCTCTACTGGGAGCAGGCCCGTGTGCTCCGCGAGAAGGGCGATCCCGAGGGCGCGCTCGAGGCGCTCGAGCATGTCACGACGTTCGACGAGAACCACGTCGGCGCGCTTGCGCTCACCGGCGAGATCTTCATCCGCCGTGGCATGTTCGAGGAGGCGGCCGAGAAGCTCGCGCGCCTCGCGCGGGTCGAGGCAGCGCCGCCGAAGAACCGTGTCACCGCAGGCGTCGCCGCCGTCGACCTCTACGAGAACAAGCTCGGACGTCACGACCTCGCTCTCGACGTCCTCCTCGCCCTCCACCAGGCGCGCCTCACCACCCTCCCCGTCCGCGAGCGCCTCGCTCGCGCCGCCGCGCGCACGGGAGCGTGGGCCGAAGCGACGTCCATCCTCGAGGAGCTGATGAACGAGCGGCCCGAGCGCGAGGGACGCATCGAGGCCGCCCGCCTCGCCATGGCGATCCACCGCGATCGGATGATGTCGCCGACGTCGGCGCTCGGCGCTGCGACGAAGTTGCTCGACGAGGCTCCCACGGACGGCGAGGCGATCGACCTCGTCGTCGGCCTGGATGCTTCCCTCCGCGAGCGCCGGCCGCTCCTCGAGCGCGCACGGGACGCGCTCCTCATGTCGCTCCACGAGGCACCGAGCAACCTCGACTCGCAGCGCCGCCTCGCCCGCGTCTCCCACTCGCTCGGCGACAACGCGCTCGAGCAGGCCACGCTCTCGTGCGCCGTCGCCCTCGGCGGCCCCGACGGATCGAGCGAGCAGATGATCGCGCTCTATTCGAGCAAGAAGCCGCGGACACCGCAGGTCACGCTGAGCGAGCCGATGCTCCGCCAGGTGCTCGCCTCGGGCGACGACGGCCCGCTCGCCGATCTGTTCATCGCGCTCGGACCGACGCTGGGCGAGGCGCTCGGACCGACACGCGAGAGCCTCGGCGTCACGAAGAAGGACCGCGTCGACCCCCGGGCAGGGCTCGCCCTCCGGGCCGAGATCGCCCAGTGGGCAGGCGCGTTCGGGATCACGAACTTCGACCTCTACGTCGGCGGCAAGGACCCCGGCGGTGTCCAGGGCATCGCGAGCGATCCCCCGGCAATCGTCGTCGGGTCCGGGGTGAACGCGCCGCTCTCCCCGACGACGCGCGCCCGTGTCGCTCGCGAGCTCGTCTCGATCGCGCGCGGAACCACGGTCACACGCTGGCGCGACGACACCACCATCGCGGCGATCGTCGTCGCCGCGTGCAACCTCGCGAAGGTCCGGGTCGACGCTCCGCCGTTCGCCGTCCTCGCCGAGGTCGAACGGCACATCGGCAAGGCGATCTCCCGCAAGACGAAGGCCGCCATCGAACCGATCTGCCGCGCCTACGTCGCCGCTTCTCCGGATGCCCGGCAATGGGCTGCGCGCGCGCGGATGTCCCAAGCGCGCTGCGCGGCGCTCGCGGCGGGCGACGTCTCGGTGGTCCTCGCGGACGTGTTCGGTGAGCCGGTGGAACGGCTCGGGGCCGTCGCCCGCGACGACCTCCGCGCTCACGAGCTCTTCCGCTTCGTCTTGTCGCGCCCGTATTTCGAGCTGCGACGATCACTCGGTCTCGAGGCGTGACGATGAGCGACAATCGCAACGATCCCCTCGCCGGCTTCGGCGACCTCGACTGGGACAACGCCCTCGACGAATGGGAGAAGCGCTCGTTCGCCCCGGAGGTCGCGCGCGACGCCGACACGAACCGGGTCGCGGGTCCTCTCGCCACCGACGCCGACGACCAAGAGGCGGCCGCTGCTGCGCCGCGTCCGGCGGCCGGCGAGCCCGCTCCGGGCTCCGTCGTTCCGCCCGTTCCGCCGGTTCCCATCGCGGTCGTGTCCGATCCGGTGATGAAGGGGGCGCCGGAAGGAACGCTCATCGCGCCGGTGCCGCGCGAGCTTCGCAATGATCCGCTGCCGTCGTTCACCGGCCGCGGGTCGGCGCCGCCACCGCGCGTGTCCGCCCCTCCGCCGCGCGCGTCCGCGCCGCCGCCGCGAGCGTCCGTACCACCGCCGCGCGCGTCCGTCCCCCCGTCGGTGCGCGGGGGGCTCGATCAGCTCTTCTCGCGCCCGCCCCCTCGCCCTCCGGGGACGGACGGCGCGCCCGCCCGGCCCAGGCTTCCGATCCCCAAGGCACCGTCCGAGAGGACGAACGTGGCGCCGCCGGCGGGATCGAGGTCGAGACGGTCCGCGTTCGAGGACCGTGAGAGCGAAGCTACGCTCGTCCGGGCAAGCCCGCTCGAGAACGCAGAGAACGCCGCGAAGGGCCTCTTGTCGTCCCTTCCGCCCCCGTTTCCGCTGCCGAGCGACGAGCCGCGCGATGCGGATGACTCCGCCTCGATCCCGCCCCATGGCTTCCGTGGTGACGAGACCGCCGAGCGTCCGGTAGCGCAGCTCGATCGGCGCAATCCCGATGCCGCGCCCACGGTCTCGACGCGCGACCTCGAAGCCAAGCTCCGCGAAGACGAGGACGACGACGACGACGCGACCGCCATGCGCGATCGCGACTCGCTCGCGGACGCCGACACCGCGACCCGGCTGCCCGCAGACGACGAGATGCCGACGATGGGGCGACCGTCGAGCGCGCCGATGGCGGCAGCGCTTCCGTCGAGCCCGCCGCAGGCCGCGCGCGGACACTCCGTGCTCCCGTCGAGCCCGCCGCAGGCCGCGCGCGGACACTCCGTGCTCCCGTCGAGCCCGCCGCAGGCCGAGTCGGCGCGCGTGTTCGAAGGAGACCGGCCGGTCTCGCGCTGGCTCGATGACGAGAAGGCACGCTCTTTCGCGGCACGCATCGCCTGGCTCGAGGACGAGGCGCGCGCAACGGTCGACCCGACCGCGCGGGCGCGCGCGTTCCTGGCGCTGAGCGAGCTCTGTGCTCTCGTAGGAGACAAGGAGCGCGCTTACGACTTCGCGATCGAGGCGCGCGACCTCGCCCCTCAGCTGCCGCTCACCTGGCGACAGGCTCGCCAGCTCATGCCGCGCGATCCGGATCTGCTCGCCGAGGCGCTCGACGCCGAAGCGGCGCGCTCGCCGACGCCCTCCGCGCGTGCACACGCCGTCCTGCTCGCGGCCGACCTGCTCCGCATCGGTGATCGCGGAGACGCAGCGGTCGAGCGGTGGGACAGCGCGTGCAAGCTCGATCCCGCCGACACGCGCGCCCCGATCGCGCGCGCTGCCCTCGCCTTGGCCCAGGACGATCATACGAGCGGTGCGCTCCACCTCGCCGACAACTCCGAGCTCATCGCGCTCGACAAGGCCGTGGCGACAGCGCTTCGGCTTCGTGGCATCGAACGTCCCGGAGCCGAAGTCGAGGACATGCCGATCAACGACGGCCTGCGCCACGCGCGCTTGGCCCTCGCCTCCGGCGACGTCGTCAGCGCGGCGCAGTCGGTCGGCGAGATCGCGACCCTCCATGAGCTCGCCAAGGGCGCGCTCTGGCTCTCGGCGGCGCTCGGCTCCCCGCACATCGCGTCCCGCCGCGGCGCAGCCCGTGCCCTGAAGACGCTCGCGAGCGAAGGCGACGCGCTGGCTCGCCGTCAACTCGCGGCGCGCGGCATCGAGCTCGGAGATCCCGAGCTCGTCTCCGCTGCGCTCTCGGACGAGGCGACGTTCGAGCCGGCGGAGCGCGCCGTCCTCGGTCTGCTCGCTGCATCGAAGGGCGGCGACCTCGCCCTTGACCCGAAGGCGATCGGGCGACTCGCCGACGACCGTGGGCTCGCGCCGCTCGTCGACGCACTCGCGGCGCTCTCGCCCGTCGGGTCCGGGGACGACGATGCCCCCGCCAACATCACGCGTGCGCGTCAGGTCGCCGGAACGGACGAGGCGCGCGCGCTCGCGACACTCGGACGCCTGCTCGCCGCGAATGCGAAGACCGAAGCCGTCGACGACGGGCTCGCGGCGATCGCCGCTCCGCGGCCGGCGTCGGCCGGCGGCGTGGCGATCGAGACCGCGGTGCGCGGAAGGCGCTGGGACGAGCTGAGCGAGGCGCTCTCGAGCCTCCCGTCGACCGACGACGAGGCGGGAGCTGCGCAGCGGCACGTCGCAGCGGCGATCGTCGCAGAGCGCGCCGGCAACAGGGAGCGCGCGAAAGAGGCCTGGGGCGAGGCCGCCAGGAACAAGGCCTTCGCGACGGACGGCATCCTCCGCATCGCAGCCGACCTCGACCGGGACATCGATCTCGGCGCCGAGCTGCTCCGCCTCGCGGACGAGATGCCCGACGGCGTCGCGGCAGCGATCCTGCGGCTCGAGGGGCTCGCGCGCAAGCTGCCCGGCGACGACGAACAAGCCGAATTGCTCGAGCGCGTGCACCGCGCTGCGCCGGAGCTCGGCATCGGCGGCTTCCTCGGCGAGCGCATCGGCCGCCGCAAGGGCGACCTCGACGAGGTGCTCCGCTGGATCCACGAGCGGCGCAGCTACGCCACCGATCCGCTCGAGACGGCACTCGATGCAGTGCGCGAGGCGCTCCTCGTCGCCGATCGCGATCCCGAGCTCGCGAGCACGCGCCTCGAGGAGGCCCATCGCGCACGTCCCGACGACGTCGCGCTCCGCGAGCTCCACGAGCGCCTCGCGCCGGAGCCACCGGCCGACCGCGGCGCATGGCGTGAGAAGCGCGCCGAGAGCGCCTCCGGCCCCTCCGCGGCGCTCCTGTGGATGGAGGCCGCGCTCGACCACGATCGGTCGGGCGACGCGTCGGCGACGCTTCGCGCCGCGCGGAAGGCGGCCGAAGCAGGCGATCGAGGACTCTCACGTGCGCTGATCGAGCGCGCCGAGCTCGCCGTGGGCGACGTCACGCGGCAGACCGACGAGCTCATCGAGGTCTCCAAGATCGCGGAGGACGAGACCGTCCGCCGCGAGACCTTCGAACGCCTCGCCGACCTCGATGCCTTCGTGAAGGAGGACGCCGCCGCGGCGATCCTCTGGCATCGATCGATCCTGGAAGAGACGCCGCGGCACAAGCCGAGCCTTCGCTGGCTCGAGCATGCGCTCGTCGGCGACGGCCGAGACGACGAGCTCGCCCCGATCTTCGAGCAGATCGCCCTCGCGCTCGACGGCAGCTCCGGCGGCGAGTCGACCGCCCATGCTCAGCACACGGCTCGCCTCCGCGCGCGCGACGCTCAGGCGGGCGTTCCCAACGGTCCGAGCGCGTGGGAGCGGACCCACGACATGGCGCGGCTCGCGGCGACGCAACCGGAGCCCGCCTTGTGGGCGCTCCGGGCCGTGAACGCGCACGCGCGCGCGCAGAAGGACGACACGACACTGCTCCAGACGACGCTCGCGTTGCTCGAGCGAACGCAGCGGCCGGCGGAGCGCGCCTCGCTCCTCCTCCGAGCGAGCGACGCCGCCGCGCGCATGGATCAGGTCGCGGACGCACGCACCTACCTCGAGCAGGCGGCAGGCGAGGATCCCGGCGACGTCGTCACCTGGGGCTTCCTCGCGGAGGTCCGCGAGCGCGTCGGCGAGACGCGGATGGCCGCCGAGGCCTGCGAGAGCCTCGCACGCACGAGCGTCGTCCGCGAGCACCAGCTCCTCGCTTGGCACGATGCCGCGAAGATCTGGCTCGACGAGGTGAACGACACCGAGCGTGGAATGAGCGCCCTCGAAGCGGCCGCCGAGATCGACGCGACCTACGCCGACGTCTTCCCTCGCCTCTCCGCGCTCTACGCCGACAAGAACCTCGATGCCGAGCTCGCCCGTCTCCTCGAGAGGCGCCTCGACGTCGTGGAGGACGAGGACGAGCGGGTGGCTCTCGAGGTCGAGCTCTCACGCGCGTTCGCCGAGATGGGCGAGCTCCCGAAGGCGAAGGTCTGCCTCGAGAGCGCGCTCGAGAAGCGCCCCGACCACACGACGGCGCTCGGCGCGATGGCCGACCTCTGCATCAAGGAGGGCGACTGGAGCGGCGCCGAGCAAGCGTACGTCCGGCTCGCGCGCCTCCTCTCCGATCCCGCCGAGCAGCGAGCAATCTACGAGCACCTCGGCGAGATCTATTCCGTTCACGCGCCGAACCTCTCACGCGCCGAGATCGCGCTCCGCGAGGTCCTGAAGCGCTCGCCGGGCGATCTCGCCGTCCTCACAAAGCTCGTCGACATCTACAAGCGTCAAGGCGACGTCCAGAAGGCGGTGGAGACGCAGCAGGAGATCGTCGCCGCCGAGACCGATCCGAACGCGCGCCTCGCGTGTCTCGTCGAGCTCGCGAAGATCCACGAGACCGTCGGCCGCGATCCCCGGAGGAGCGAGCAGGTGCTCGACTCCGCGCGCAAGGAGTTCCCCACGTCGGTCGTCGCCCTGCGCGCGATGGCGGAGTTCTACGCGCGGCAGCGTCAGATGCCGGCGATGCAGATCCTGCTCGATCGCGCCGCCGGCGACGCACGCCGTGCCTTCGCGCAGGGCCGCTTCGTCCCGTCGCTCTTCCAGGTGCTCCACGCGGCCTTCGAGCTCCGCGGCAAGCGCGACGCCGCGCGCGTCGTCGCCGCGACGCTGGCGGCAGTCGAAGGGCAGCCGTCAGACCTGATGGGCGCCGAGGCGCGTGCGGTCGACCCGCGTCTCGACGACGTGCTCGCGCCGGACGTGATGAGCCCGGCTCTGCGCGCGCTCCTCTTCCGGGCCGGCGACGCGCTCGACGCCGTCGCTCCGGTCGATCTCCGCATGCTGAAGGCAACGCCGCTCCAGCCCGGTACGCCGATTGGCGCAACGGTGGGATCGGTCGCGACCGTCATCGGCCTCGGCGCGCTGCAAATCCTCGTCTCTCCGGTGCTCGATCGGGTCGCGCTTCCGCTCGCCACCAACCCTCCTACCCTGCTCGTCGGCGAGGGCCTCGCAAAGGTGACGAACGAACGCGCACGAATGTTCGTCGTCGTGCGCGCGATGAAGATGATCCTCGCGCGCGCCTCCTTCATGCTCCGCGGACAGCCGCAGGAAGTCTCGGGCCTGGTCGCCGGGCTCTTCAGCGCCTTCAATCCGGGCCACATGCCTCAGGGCGTCGACGCCAAGCGCGTGACCGACCTCGCACGTCGAATCGGCCCGGCGCTGCCGCGGAACCTCGATCCGACCGTCGGCGTGATCGCCCTCGAAGCCGCCGGAATGCTCGGCGCCCAGTGGTCGAGCCTCGCGCCTGCCGCTCACGCCTGGGCGAATCGCGTCGCGCTCCTCGCCATCGGCGATCCGAACGCAGCCCTCGACGCGATCGCGTGGGGCCACAACGAAGACGCTGCACCGACGGGCTCGGAAGAACGCGCCGCCTGGATTGCCCGCCACGCCGACGCGCGCGAGCTGATGACATTCAGCGTGACCGACGCCTACGCCGAAGCACGAGTACGCCTCGAGCTCGATCGCTGACGCCCCCGCTCCCCAACCGCAAACAGCAACCGAGTCTCACTCCACGCACAGCGGCCGGCGGGCCGGCCCCTCCCGGCCCCCAACGACCGGATACAGCAAACGGGCCTCGCTCCACACGCGGCTGGCCCCGGGCCAAAGGATCACGCACATCTCTCGCACCCCCCTTGACCCGTTGGGGGATGACTGATCAAAGGTTCGGATGCCGTCGCCGCGCGCCGATCTCTTGAAGGGGGTCGAGGTCGAATTTGCCAACGC
>Ga0209958_1002176_pt1 | contig 11719 bp, 11 predicted proteins | sample ThiBio_inoc_plan_FD_183942 | JGI IMG/M metagenome (GOLD analysis project Ga0209958, IMG submission 183942) | Wastewater bioreactor microbial communities from Cape Town, South Africa - Thiocy_inoc_plan (SPAdes) | ecosystem: Engineered > Bioremediation > Thiocyanate > Unclassified | place: South... | reverse complement strand
GGTGCAGGCAAATGACAAGGCATTCGTGCGGGAACTGGCGGATTGGGTGCGTTTCAACCCGCGAGAGACACTCGCCACGGGCGATGGTTTGATAAGTTCCGCCACTGGCAATCCCGCTATTCCCACATGGCTGGGCAAGACGATTTTTCCCTATGTCTTCACGGCCGAGGCGGAAAATCCCAAATATGTCGACCAGTTGGACAGTTCGGCGGGTGTCGCGGTGTTCGTGGCCGAACGGGCTGACGCGGAGCATTGGATGATTGCTGGGCGCGCCGGCCAGCGCTTCGCCCTGCAGGCTTCTGCGTTGGGAATGAAGACGTCCTTCGTCAATCAGCCGGTGGAGGTGGAGCGGTTTCGCGCAGATCTTGCCGTACTGGTCGGCATGCCGGGAAGCCGGCCGGATATCGTGCTGCGTTTCGGGCGCGGTAAGGCCATGCCCTTATCCCCGCGAAGGCCAGTCGATGCGGTGATCGAGATCTAGGTTCCCACCCAGGTGTTCAGACGAGCCCCAGCTTGGCCAGATCCTTCACCAGATGGCCCGGCAGGACATCGCCTTCCCGCGCGCCTTCCGCCAGATCGGGCGGAGCATTCTCCTCGTCGAGATAGCGCCAGCCCTGATGCGCCCGTTTCGCGCGGGGCTCTACCGGGATCAGCTTGCGTTCCAGCACGATCCACCAGCGGCCATTATCCTCGCGCTGTTCGAAGCGGAGGATGGGGCTGCGGCCGACCAGCGCATGGTCGTAGATCCAGTAAAGCGATCCGCCTTCCAACTCGGCCAGGCGCTTGGGCACATAACGCGTGGTGAGCCGCATTTCAGGCCCGCCTTCCTCGAACCAGCTGCGCAGATCCTCCATCGACTGTGCGCCATAGGCGATCTTGGTAAGGTGCAGCGGCATGTCAGCCGACCAGTCCGGTGACCGTCGCCAGGCCCAGGAAAGCGAGGAAGCCCATCGAATCCGTCGTCATGGTGACGAAGATCGAACTGGAAATGGCCGGGTCCACTTTCAGCCGCTCCAGTGTCAGCGGTACGAAAACGCCCGCCAGCCCGGCGATGACGATATTGGTCAGCATGGCTGCCGCGATCACCGCGCCCAAAGCGGGATTGTGGAACAGCAAGCTTACCACGATGCCGATCACTACGGCCACTGTGCTGCCGTTGAGCAGGGCGATACCCAATTCACGCCGCACCGCGCGCCAGGCGTTGGAGGCGGTAAGCTGGTTCGTGGCGAGGGCACGTACAGTTACCGCCAGTGTCTGAGTACCTGCATTTCCGCCAATCCCGGCAACGATCGGCATCAGAGTGGCCAGCGCCACCATTTTCTCGATAGTGCCTTCAAAGGCCGCGATGATGGAACTGGCGAGCGTGGCGGTCAGCAGATTGGTGATCAGCCAGCGTACCCGCGCGGCATAGGCTTCGCGGATCGGCTCGTTAATGTCGCCTTCGCCCGCACCGGACAGCAGCAGCACGTCCTCGCCCGCTTCTTCCTGAATGATGTGGACGATGTCGTCGACCGTCAACTGGCCGACCAGCCGCCCGCTTTCATCCACCACGGCAGCGGAGATCAGCGCATATTTCTGGAAGAGCAGCGCGACTTCTTCCTGATCCATGGAAACGGGGATCAGCGTCTGGTCGCGCTTCATCACATCGGTCAGCGCGATGTGGCGCGGGGTGCGCAAAATCCAGGAAAGCTGGCAGGTGCCCACCGGCTTGTGGGTGTGATCGACAATGAACACTTCCCAGAATTCGGTCGTCAGATCGTCCCGCTCGCGCAGATAGTCGATCAGGTCGCCCACACTCATATGCTCAGGCACCGCGATCAGCTCGCGCTGCATCAGGCGGCCGGCGGTTTCCTCGGGATAGGACAGCGCGCTTTCGATTGCGGCGCGATCTTCCGGGTCCATTTCCGCAAGGACGGCGGCCTGATCCGCCGCATCGAGATCTTCGATCAGCTGGACGGCGTCATCGGTGTCGAGCTGTTCGGCAATCTCGGCCACCGCGCCGGGCGCCAGTTCCTCGACCATGCTTTCGCGCACATAGTCGTTCAGTTCGGCGATGACTTCGCCGCTCATCAGATCGGTGATGGCGGCAGCCAGCTTCGCGCGCTCGGGCCGTTCGAGCAGTTCGAACAGGTCGGCGATGTCGGCGGGGTGGAGCGGTTCGACGAGTTCGTAAACCTGCGCCTCGTCGCCGTCTTCCAGCGCTTCGGACACGGAACGGACGAAATCGGCCTTCAGGCGGTTTTCTTCGTCGAATTGTTCGCGCTTCTCCTCGGCGGCGCCCGTTTCCTTGGGTGCCGCTGCGCGATCCAGTTCTTCGAGTTCCTCGGCGCTCATGGGCCCCTCCTATTCCGGTGTGAGGCAAAAGCAAGGTGGGGTGACTTATTGATTGCAGCGCCTATATCGGCGACCGAACTTAAGGAGACTGCCCGATGGCCGACGAAACTCTTACCTTCTCGCTTGAAAGCGGCGATGTCGTGATCAAGCTGCGCCCCGATCTCGCGCCCGGCCACGTGGCCCGCATTACCGAACTGGCCAAGGAAGGCTTCTATGACGGCGTGGTTTTCCACCGCGTCATCCCGGGCTTCATGGCTCAGGGCGGCGACCCGACGGGCACCGGCATGGGCGGTTCGGACAAGCCGGACCTGCAGGCCGAATTCAATGACGAACCGCATGTCCGCGGCGTGTGCTCCATGGCGCGCACCCAGGCGCCGCACAGCGCCAACAGCCAGTTCTTCATCTGCTTCGACGATGCCCGCTTCCTCGACAAGCAGTACACTGTCTGGGGCCAGGTAATCAGCGGCATGGAACATATCGACGCGCTGCCCAAGGGTGAGCCGCCGGCAAATCCGGGCAAGATCGTAAAGGCCACCGTAGCCTGATCTGCCCGCAGGGCACATTCATCTGAATGCTGGGCGATTCAGGGCGGTTAGGCCGCGCTGGATCGCCCTTTGCTTTTGAGGTGGTGGTTTCCGGCTTAAAGACCGGATTCGATCATCCAGTCGTGGAACAGCTTCACCGGCCTGGTATCGAGCGCCTTGGGGCGGCAGACGAACCAGTAGGAATAGGGGCTTTCCACTTCGATGTCATAGAGCTGGGCCAGCTTCTTGCCGGTTGCGCGGCGGAAGTGATCGTCATGCATGATGGCGATGCCCAGACCCTGAGCGGCGGCTTCCAGCATCAGCTGCCCGGAATCGAAATGGTCGATCGCGGCGGGCTGCAGCCCCTGGAAACCCAGTGCTTCCTTCCATGCCTCGAAGCTTTCGGGCAGGTCGTTATGGATCAGGAAGGTCTGCTTGGAGAGCGTTTCGATATCCGGCGACAGCCCGATTTCCTGAGCAAGCGCCTCGCTGCAGATGGCGTGGACGCGGTTATGGTCCAGCCGCACCGAGTAATAGGAATCATCCGGATCGGAGGTGACGATCACGGCCGCATCCAGCGTATCGCCCACACGGCCGAGCAGGTTCGGCCCGGTATCGATGTCGATATGCAGGCGCGGGTGCAGTTTGCGCAGTTCCAGCAGGCGCGGGAACAGCCGCTGGCTGCCGAACAGCGGCGAAACACCCAGATGCAGGCGCAGAAGCTGGAGGTTTTCCGACTGCGCTTCCACAGCCTGTGCCAGTGCCTCCAGATGCGGATTGATCGCCTCGTAGAAGGCGCGCCCGTCATCGGTGAGTTTCATCGCCTGATGCGCGCGGGTGAACAGTTTCTTGCCGACGAATTCCTCAAGGCTCGTCACGCGGCGCGACAAGGCCGACGGCGAGAGGCCAAGCTCATTCGCCGCCGCACGGGCGGAACCCATGCGAACGATGCGCACAAACGCTTCGAGCGCGCGGAGAGGAGGGAGGCGACGTGTAGCCATGTGGAATATTAGTGGTCAGAAAATGAACGGTCTGTCGAGAAGCAGCCGGAAAATAGTTGCGAAAAATACAATTTAAAGGGGCCGCCTAGTCAACTTCCTCGATATTTTCGCTCGGCGCGTGCAGCCGCAGCCGGGTGACATGGGTTTCATCGCCCGCCGTCACCTCTATCCGCCACCCGCTGGAATGCTCCAGCACAGCGCCCACTTCCGGCACCTGGCCGGCAAGCACGAAGGCGAGGCCGCCCAGAGTGTCCACCGCTTCCTCGACTTCCGCAATGCGCGGATCGCCTACGGTTTCTGCCACATCGTCCAGTTCGGCGCGGGCATCGGCATCCCACATGCCTTCGCCGATGGGCACGATCAGCGCTTCCGGCGCATCGTCATGCTCGTCTTCGATATCGCCGACGATTTCCTCGACCAGATCCTCGATAGTGATGATCCCGTCCACGCCGGAATATTCGTCCACCACCACGGCAAGGTGCGTGCGGCGGGAACGCATGTCCGCCAGCACGTCGAGCGCATTGCGGGTCTGCGGTACGTAGAGCGGCTGGCGCATCAGCGTGGTCCAGTCAGCCGGCGGTTCCTGATCCGTGGCGATGATCGTGAAGACATCCTTGATGTGGATCATGCCGATCACTTCATCCAGCGTCTCGCGATAGACGGGCATGCGCGAATGGCCATGCTCCGCGAAGGTCGCCACCAGTTCCGGCCAGCTCGCATCGGCTGAAATCGCGATGATCTCGCCGCGTGGAATCGCAACGTCATCGGCGTCATGTTCGCTGAAGTGAAGCAGATTGCGCAGCATGGTGAGCTCGACGGATGACAGATCGCCATTCGCCCGGCCCCCTTCGCCGCTGGGATGTTCGTCTTCATGTTCGGCAATGGCTTCCTCCAGCTGCGCACGCAGCGAGGTCCCCCCATTGTCTACATCGAAGAAGCGGAGGATGGAGCCCCACAAACCGCCTTTACTGTCCGCGTCTCCATTGCTGGATTCGCTCGTCCTGCCCGTGTCGGACATGGCCTTGCTATTATCTCCTGTCATTGCTCGCGGTCGCCATATGGGTCTGCAATTCCCATTAGCGCAAGCGCCTTTGTTTCCAGCGCTTCCATAGCGTCCGCATCGGCCGGTGATATTTCATGATCATGACCGGCAAGATGCAGCAGACCATGGACGATCAGATGGGCCGCGTGATGCTCCAGCGGAACACCCTTTTCCGCCGCTTCACACGCGCATGTTTCATGGGCGAGGGCGATGTCGCCCAGCAATTCGGGCGGGCCCTCTGGCGCAAGCTCCAGCAGGTCTTCCCGCTCCAGCATGGGGAAGGAGAGCACATTGGTCGGTTTGTCACGCTGGCGCCACTCGCGGTTGAGCGTGTGGATTTCCTCGTCGGAGGTGAAGATCAGGCTGACGCAAAGGCGCGGATTGCCCAGCTCCGGCGCAACCTCGGCCAGGGCCTGCGCGGCGGTTTCAGCTAGTTCTTCCCAGTCGCCGGATGGCCATGGGTCTTCTATGTCGATTTCGAGTTCCACTCAGTTCCCATGCCGCTCCGCCAGCCTGCTGGCAAGGAACCTAAGCCTCCTGCCCCTCATAGGCCTCGACAATCCGGCCAACGATGGGATGGCGGACCACGTCGCTGGTGGCGAAGCGGGAGATGGCGATGCCGTCCACGCCTTCCAGCCGCCCGACTGCGTCGTTCAGCCCGCTCATGTTCGGGCCGCCGGGGATGTCCACCTGCTTGGGGTCCCCGCAGATCACCATGCGGCTGTTCTGGCCGAAGCGGGTGAGGAACATCTTCATCTGTTCACGCGTGGTGTTCTGCGCCTCGTCCAGAATCACGAAGGCGTCGGCCAGCGTGCGGCCGCGCATGAAGGCAATGGGCGCGATTTCAATCTCGCCGCTGGCCAGCCGCCGTTCCACCTGCTCGGGCGGCATGCAATCATACAGCGCATCGTAAAGCGGGCGGAGATAGGGATCGACCTTCTCCTTCATGTCGCCGGGCAGGAAGCCCAGCCGCTCGCCCGCTTCCACTGCCGGGCGCGACAGGATCAGGCGCTGCACGCTGCCCGTAATGAGCTGGCTGACGGCTTGCGCCACTGCCAGATAGGTCTTGCCGGTGCCCGCCGGGCCGAGGGCGAAGATGATGTCTTCCCGGGCCAGCGCGCGCATATATTCGATCTGCGCCGCAGAGCGGGGGACGATGGTTTTCTTGCGGGTGCGGATCATGATCGGCGGGCGTTCCGCATCGCCGGAAATGATCCCCTCAAGGGTCGGTTCGCTCGACATGGAGATGAGTGATTCGATGGCGCCGGAATCCAGCTGCTGCCCCGTGAGCAGGCGCTGATGCATGCCCCTCAGCACGTCGCGGGCGCGGGCCACGGCATCGTCAGGCCCTTCGATCTGCACCTTGTTGCCGCGAGCCGCGATATAGACGCCCAGCCTGTTTTCCAGCTGGACCAGATTGGCGTCGAACTCCCCGAACAGGGCACCAAGCACCGTCTGTTCGTCAAATTCGACTTCCACCCTCGCGCGGCGCGACGGATCGCGGCGGTCTTCGGGATGGGCGAGTGCCGCATAAGTACCGGCACGATCTGCTTTGCGGGCCATGGACTCCTTTCGGTCTGTAACTGCGAAGATAATGCAGGCGCAGGCAAGGGCAAGCACGCCGGGGCAATGTCACGGTGGAAAAGCGGGATTGTGTGGCATTCCTGCGCCTGCGCGAGAATGACGGAGGTGGAGGGGGCATGTCCGTAATCGGGTTGGGTGGCGAGGGGGCGTAAATGGGTGGATTGCAGACGTTCGTTATGGCCTAAAGGTCTGATGAGATCTCCGTCCCCATCACAAGAATATTGGATCGCCTCCGAACCTCGTGGCTTAGCACTAGAAACCCTTCTGAACTTCTGCGCCGAAGTCGGTAGCTGCTGCACGCTCGTGGACCTGTTCCCGCAGAGTAAAAAGGGACGAGAGGCGAGAGAGAGGTTCCTCATGGGCACAAAGCCCTACCTCCTGGGGATCAACGATGTGAACAGCTGGCCGGGGACTGGCGGCCTTAAGAAGACGGTGCCGCTCTGGCGTTTCGCAATGGGCGCTGGTCTGGTCGATCTGCTAGTTGTGCAGACTAAGGGCCTTTATGATTTTCGAGCTCCAAAGCTCCCGGAGGACTTAGTCGTCTATCGCGCCGATGGATCAGTGCTACTGGGTTCTGTGGCACATGAATACATGGGTTGGATGAACCTCACCGCTGAGGAAAAGGCTGATACGCGACTTGGCCTTGTGGAGCTTCGCTCTAGGGGAAAGTGAAGCTCCGTTTTGGGCCTTTTCCGCCTGTCTGTTTCCAGATGCTAGCCTTAACCAGCACTCGCGTCTGGAAAGGAGTGGGAAGCGGACGAAACCCCTTAGCCAAATCACCACCCCCGCTCGTCCTGAGCTTGTCGAAGGACACGAGAAACCGTCAGCCCCATATCCCCTTGGTTCGCAAGCGCTGGCGCGCGTCCTTCGACAAGCTCAGGACGAACGGAGGTTTGGGAAGGCAGTAATGGGGTGGGAAGCGGACTGTCCCGACCCGTCATGCTGAACTTGTTTCAGCATCCATTTCTTCCCACGCACTGCCGCTCAATCTGGTCAAATGGGTCCTGGAAGCGAAGCTGTGCTTGCACAAACAAGTTCAGGATGACGACAGTGCAAACCTCCGCAATGGTGTCGTGTCCGGAATGGCGCCTTTTGACATATATGGAGTAGGAAGCGGGCATATCCATGCTGTTTGCAGTGTACCTAACGCGAAAGATCAGCGAAGAACTTTTCTAATCGCGGCCTTCTTGGTTATAAACCGGTCAAGGCATTCGAGTGATTCTGAATCAATTCGACTGGCTTCTGCTTCAAAACCAACACCTCTGTCAGTAATGTTATTCATTTGCGACCAGGAATGTGGCGAGCACATGTCCAGTGTCCCTCGCAATTGAAGGACTTCGTCAAATGACAGCGCGTCCTGGCATGGATAGTTTGGCACCGGTATTGGCTGGCAGCCCGTTAATACGGTCACCTCAATCCAATCTCGTTGCAGCCAAGTCGGCCTCTCCAAACCGCTTTGGCGCTGATAAACTGCAAACGCGCCAGCGGCAGTAGCAATGCCGGCTAATATACCTGCCAAAAGCCTCTTTCTATGCACTCAAAAGCCCCTCTAAAAGCAATCTTGTCACCAAGTATAGATGTCCGCAATGATGTCGTGTCCGCAGGGGCGCCATTCGGTGAACATGGGGTGGACTTTCAACGGAGCGTGCGCAATCGGCCGTGTCCCGACTGTCCGGCATTCGTCAGAATTCTGGCACCATCCCGCCAGAAAGCTCTTTCCTACTTGCCTGCGAATGGCGTTTATCCTGGGCGATGAACCATCTCGCCAAAACTCAGCCTTGCGCATTTCCTGCACATGCTTTCGCGATGTTCCGGCCCGCGCACGAAAGGCCGAAATGGAAGGTTACACTCCAGCCCGCGCAGAGACCTCAAAAATGGCTCGAAACCGGGGCTCGCGGGAGTGACGCGCTGGGAACAAAACAGAGCATTTTTCTACCCGGAAAGGTGACACATCCACGGCCGGTCTCGGATCGTCGCAATCGGGCAAGCGGATTGAGCCAGGACAAGGCGGGAACTCTTTCGGCGCTTATCCGCATATCCTTTGAGCCAGGCATTGGAGAACAGGCATGACACAGGATTTCTCGGGCAAATCGGCCATCGTTACCGGCGGCGCATCGGGCATCGGGGCGGCCATCGTGCGCGATCTGGCGGCGCGGGGTGCGAGAGTGGTCGTGGCGGATTACAATCTGGAGGGGGCGGAGAAACTCGCTGCCGAAGCGGGCAACGGCGCAGTGGGTTTCAAGGTCGATACGTCTGACGCGGCACAAGTGAAGGCAATGGTCGATTTCGCGGTGAAGCAGTTCGGCCGGCTCGATCTGGCAGTGAACAATGCCGGGATCGCGGGTTCGGACAAGCCGGTGGGCGAGATCGATCTGGACGATTGGCACCGGGTGATCGGCGTGAACCTGCACGGGGTGTTCTACGGCATGCGCTATCAGATACCGGCCATGCTGGAGACGGGCGGAGGCGCGATCGTCAATATGGCCTCCATTCTCGGCTCGGTCGGCTGGCGCGGGGCGGCGGCCTATGTCACGGCCAAGCACGGCGTTTGCGGCATGACCAAATCGGCGGCGCTCGAATATTCGGCGAAGGGCATCCGCGTGAATGCGGTGGGGCCGGGCTTCATTGAAACGCCGCTGATCGAGAATGCCATGACCGACGAGGCGCGCGCCGCCCTGGTCGGGCTGCATCCCATCGGGCGGTTGGGCCGGCCAGAGGAAGTGGCCGCGTTGACCAATTTCCTGCTCAGCGATGCGGCCAGTTTCGTGACCGGCGCCTATTATCCGGTGGACGGCGCCTATCTGGCCCAGTGAGGCCTATCTTGTCCAGTGAGGGGCGTGTTCAGGCAGGTGCCGGGGCAAGGAGCCGTCCCGAAAGGGAATTGGGCCCAGCCTCGGCGAGTTCCACGGTGACGATGTCGCCGATGGCTGCCTCGCCCTCGAAATGCACGGATTGGAGCCAGGGCGACTTGCCGAGCCATTGGCCGGGATATTTGCCCTTGCGCTCCACCAGCACCTTGCAGACCTTGCCAAGGGAGGCCTTGTTGAAGGCAAGCTGATCGCGATTGAGTGCGGCCTGCAGGCGCTGGAGGCGTTCATCCATCACGGCCAGCGCGATCTGATCGTCCATGGTCGCGGCGGGCGTGCCGGGGCGGGGCGAATATTTGAAGCTGAAGGCGGCCGCATAGCCAACCGCATCGACCATGCTGAGCGTCTCTTCGAATTCCGCATCGGTTTCTCCGGGGAAACCCACGATGAAATCGCCGGACAGAGCAATATCAGGCCGGGCGGCGCGGACACGTTCCAGCAGCCGCAGATAGCTGTCCGCCGTGTGGCTGCGGTTCATGGCCTTCAGCACCCGGTCGGAACCGCTTTGCACTGGCAGGTGCAGATAGGGCATCAGCTTGTCCACCTCGCCATGCGCGGCGATAAGGCCGTCGGTCATGTCATTGGGGTGGCTCGTCGTGTAACGAATCCGCTGAAGTTCCGGGAGCTTCGCGAGTTCTTTTATCAAACCGTCGAGCCCGATGGCGCGGCCCTTGTCATCATCTCCGGTCCAGGCATTGACGTTCTGCCCCAGCAGGGTGATTTCGCGCGCGCCGGCTTCCACCAGTCGCTGAGCTTCGGCCACCAGATCGCTGTAGGGGCGGGAAATTTCCGCACCGCGCGTATAGGGGACCACGCAATAGGTGCAGAACTTGTCGCACCCTTCCTGCACGGTCAGAAATGCCGTCGGGCCAGTCTTGCGGCGAGCGGGCAGGGCGGCGAATTTGGCGTCCGCCGGCATGTCCGTATCGGTCGCGCGCTCGCCCTTGGAGGCCTTCTCCAGCATTTCGGGCAGGCGGTGATAGGCTTGCGGGCCGACCACCATGGAAACGGCAGGGGCGCGGCTCATAATCTCGTCGCCTTCCGCCTGGGCGACGCAGCCCGCCACGGCGATGAGCGGGCTGGAGCCATCCTCGCGGCGCAGGCGGCCGATGTCGGAATAGACTTTCTCGGCGGCCTTTTCGCGAATGTGGCAGGTGTTCAGCACCACCAGATCGGCGTCTTCGCCGTCCGGCGCCGCGGACATGCCGCGCTCGGCAAGCAGTTCTGCCATGCGTTCGCCATCATAGACGTTCATCTGGCAGCCGAAGCTCTTGACCCTGTAGGTCCTGGGGGGCGGGCTCTGTCGCATGGCGGCGGCGTTTAGGGGAAATGCGCGCGAGAGTGAAGGGGGCTGGCACTCTGCACCGGTCTGGCCTCCGCTTTCAGGGTCTCTGCGCGCGCCTAAGCCCTTCCTGCGCGGCTGCGGCCATCGTCTTGCGATTGGCCAGTTGCGGCCCTGCCAGCGGCGGCAGGAAGTGGATGGTCAGATGCAGCGGGCGCAGGCGGGCGAGAATGCGCTTGAAATTGTCCAGCCCGGGTTCTTCGCCGACCCAGGCCATATCGGCTGCGTTCTCATAAGCCAGCAGGACGGGCTGCACTGCCACCCCTTCCGGCAGAGGGCTGACGGCAGAGAACAGCGCGCTTTTGAAGGGAAGCAGGCCGGTCCCGTCGCTGGTGGTGCCTTCCGCGAACAGGGTCAGCGTACCGCCATGATCGATGGCGTGGCGCACATCCTCCACCTGCCGGGAAATGCTCGTACGGTCGTGGCGGGCGACGAAAACCGTTTCGTTCAGGCGGCAGAGGAATTTCAGCAGCGGAAAGGCGGAAAGCCCGTCATGCGCGACGAAAGCGCTGCCGGCCGTTTGCGCAAGCGCCGGAATGTCGAGCCAGCTGACGTGATTCGCGACGAGCAGGGCACCGGGCACCGGGCGCCCCCGGCGCTCGATCTGCAAGCCGCAGATCGCGCCGATGCCGGTCAGGAACACGCGCGGCCAGAAGCGGTCCAGCCGCATGGCCTTCCACAAGCCATGAAGAGGCAGGCAGACGATCAGCAAAGCCACCATCATCAGCAGACGGCCTGCGATCAGCAGCCAGCCGAGCGGGGTTATGCGAGGCGGATCGAGGGCAATTGCTCCACCCATCCTGCGGCTTTCCCGTCAATCCTCGCGGTCGAGCCGCACGCCGTAGAGCTCCATCCGGTGATCAACCAGGCGATAGCCCAGCCGTTCCGCGATGACGCGCTGCAGCGCTTCCAGTTCGGGATCGACGAATTCCACCACCTTGCCGCTTTCCACGTCAATCAAATGGTCGTGGTGGGCTTCGGGCGCGGCTTCATAACGCGCGCGGCCATCGCCGAAGTCATGGCGG
>Ga0209958_1002175_pt1 | contig 11720 bp, 7 predicted proteins | sample ThiBio_inoc_plan_FD_183942 | JGI IMG/M metagenome (GOLD analysis project Ga0209958, IMG submission 183942) | Wastewater bioreactor microbial communities from Cape Town, South Africa - Thiocy_inoc_plan (SPAdes) | ecosystem: Engineered > Bioremediation > Thiocyanate > Unclassified | place: South... | reverse complement strand
AAATTAGATCGTAATTGATAAGATAATGGAGTCAATGAAAATTAGATTTAAAATTGAGCATGCTATAAATAACATTAATACTTTTTTTAAGCGATACATGTTAAAAAAATCAAACCGCATATTTCTAAATCTTGAGAATCTTGATTAAAATTTATTCTGTTCGATCTGTTTTGAGGTTTTTGAAGACCCTTGTTCACTTTCTTGCAGGTACCTATCTTATTATCATTCAGTCATACGTTTTGCTACGCATGTATAGTACAAGAGCGATCGATAAGGAAATCATGTCCTTTATGCAGAAATACACAATTGATTTTCGATCCTAAAAAAAACCAGTAACTGACCTTTAAGATAAACTTTTTGAGGTCAAAATGTTCGCATTAGAATTGTAAGTGGACAGGAAGGTATCATCAATTAAAAGGTCATCAACGAAGTTGTGAATACAAGCCATATAAATAGTAAAAAATAATCAATCGAGACGTGATCAATGTCATAATTGATGATTAAATGTAAAAGAACGTTGAAAAGAACGCCAAAGGCAAAAAGAAAATCAAAGTTGACCAAAAGGAGTACTATGAGATTTACTTTTAATTTTAGCCACAATAGCGATAAGGGAATAGGCTTTTACCGCCTACTTTAGAGCCCATCAATTTCCCAAGACCAGTTCCAAGTCGATTTTTTGAAAGATAAGAGTCATTAGTACCTAGAGCTTAGTAGATAAACGGAACCTCTCGGAACCCGATCATTATTGATATCTAAGATAATGAAAATGCATAAAGTAAAAATTCCAATCACCTATCTCCAAAAGAGACAATAAATGATCGATTAAAAAAGTTGTAGTAAGTAAACCAAGATATCAAAAAAGTTATGACAAGATCACAATAGAAAAAACATTTTTAAGAGCTTAGATTCTTACTTCAAAGACCACCAATTCCTTGAGTAAAAAGTCTGGAAAATAGACAAGTCAATTAAATCAAATTTAGACTCTAAATTGAAGTGTAATTAGAAGTAAAAACAATAAAAAACATTATTTGATTTTAAATATTTGTGCGTAGTTGATGATGAATTAATAAGAAAATTAAGTATAAAAATGTAAAATTATCAAGCTCCAGGAACAGATTATGGCACTTGCTCTCCATTTTTTAAGGCTTCTTCTTCTGCTTTTCTCCTAGCCTCTTCTTATTATTTTTGTTTTTTCAGCTGTTATTTTTTCTATTTCTTTAATCTTATCTACTCTTATCTCTTTCTTACAATTTAAGCTTTTCTATTCTTTTCTTTTTCGATAAAAGCTGCAGTTTATCTTTATAGTTCATTTTAAGCTTCTTTCGTCATATTGAAAATCTCGTTTTGATGTGTTTCATTTGATCTAAGTTATTGAAGGATTTGTTCATAAAGCCATGGTGTATAAACCTCAAACAAGTCAGTTTAAAGAGTTTGCCTATAAAAACCTTGTTCTTACAATATTTTGTTTGTATTATTTTTTAAGTTTTTAAGATATTGCTTTGAAAGTATTCTGCTGATCAACTTTTTTTGTGCGAAGGCTTACTGTTAATTTGACTTTTTAAACTGAAGATTTCTTCTTTATGTCTCTTACTTTATTCTAAGCTCTTTAGCTTAAAGTTTTTGAACTTATGAAAGTTTTGCATGTCTTCTTTTTTAATACTCAATTTTTTATCTTTATTTATCTTGAAGCTCTTGCTACTCGTATAATTACATTCTTGAGGTTTCGATCACTTTATTAAGTAAGGCCTTTATAAAAAATAAAATTACTTAAAGGATTGGCTGGACTTCATAATCAAAGTCAAAAAGTTCAGGATCATTTTCTTCGATTTGTGTCGTTCTATCAACGCCAGTTTTTTATTTCATGGGATCGAATTCTCTTTCTACTGGCCTGTCAAGAAACAGATCAGTTTGACACTACTTTTCATATTGGACTGGTTTATCTCTCAACGTTTATACAAAAGGTTAAGTTTGTATTGAAAAATGTTACCTTCCATCGACAGCTCTTGGAGTTTGTGGTTAGAAACCTGTATCAAAATTGATTCTCTAAATAAATTGACTTTTTTACTCTTGTTTTCGTCTTTGTATTGACAGGATTAGGTCTTTTTTTGAGTGGTGGAGGTTGGATTTAATTTTTATTTTAGACGATGGCAGCATAGGTGTTGCCTCGAATAATACGTGGATCGTTCATTAAATTAGTGCCATCTAAACGATCAACTTCTCTCTGTTATCGATATTTTGGTTTCTGTGCTGTTACTTTTGGTTTTGCTTAGAAATCGAATTGAGTAGTTGTATTTTTAATCATCTTTTTTTATTTTAAGTTATAAACAATTTATAAAATTTTTGCTTTAGGAAATTTATCTTTTTTTGAATTAATGCAAAAAAGTGTTTTATTATTTTTCTTGAGAAGTTGAAAAGATTTGATTAAAAAGGTATCAATATTTTAAAGAATTTTTCATATATTTTACTGTAAAATAAATAGGTTCATATCTAAAACGTAGAAGATATTTGGCGATGAAAAATAATAAAAATATGTCGATTAACAGAGAATCAACCTCTAATTTGAGATTCGATGTTTCTTGCGAGTTGTGGCTCCCATCTGTCACCGTTTTGAAGTAATTTTTCTTTACTATAGAAGAGCTCTTCATGAGTGATGGTAGCGTTTTAAAAGTTTGGTCCTTCAACGATAGCATCAACTGGACAGGCAGCTTGACAAAATCCACAATAAATACACTTGGTCATATCAATATCGTATTTTGTGGTTCTTCTTGATCCATCTGGTCTTGGCTCACTTTCGATAGTGATGGCCTCAGCTGGACAGGCAGCAGCACACAATTTACAGGCAATACATCTTTGATATCATCATAGTAATACCTTTATTCTCCAGTAGCATATCTTCTCAAGGCGTGTTCACCTCTGAATTTTGGTGAAAGTGGTCCTTTTTCATATGGATAATGGATGGTCCATTCTGGTTCAAAAACGTATAAGAATGAGCAGAACCAAACTGGGTAGAAATATTCAGGACTGATCCACTTAAATAAATTGAATTAAATACGTTAGTATAAGCATTGTCTAAGACATCGGTCCAGCTAACATTAGCAGTGCTGTTATCTTTTTCACTGTATAATCTCATTACAGCTGAGTCATCAGTTTCATATCGATATTCTGGGTTGTAATAATTTTTGTTGTATTGTGAGAGTGGTGGTGAGACTTCTGCTTATTATTTACCTTTAACAAAGTTTGTCTTGTCCAAAAAGTGTGTGAATCCTTGTTTATTTATCACGATATTGGATTTAAGTAATGACTTGCTTATTCTGCCGATCATTTTTATATTTTGTTTATAACAATTCTTAATTTTTTTTACAATCAAAAAATGATAATCAATCAAACAATAAATGATATTGAAATTTAAGGAGATAATTTTTTTAATTGTAAGTAAAGTTTAAATAAAAACAAAAAAAATATAAATCATTCAAAAGGAAACTTTATTATAAATTGTTCATATACCTGCTATCTCATCGTCTATAAACTCGCAGCTTAAACTATCTAAGTTTGCACTTACTAAGAGTCCTTATCCATGCTTTTTGCCATGGTAAAATTCGCCTGTGTACGTAAATGAAATATCTTTTGCTAATAAAGTCTAAGAGCATTTTCCCTCAGGCTTACCTTCCTCTGATAACGATACAAATGAGATCTCCTCATTTTATTCGGAGAATTTACTCATTTTGAACTTTTCTTCATTTTATACATAGACTTAAAAAAATTCACTCAATTTCTTATCCAACTTGTTTTTTTCATCCTAAATGATAGATTTTCTTTTTATTGTTTATACTTTTCTTCTTCCTGTTAAGACCTCGATTTCATGAAGAAGCAAAGGTGTATCCTAATCAAGAAAACCGAGAATTTTATACGGTTTCATTTACTTATTTTATAAATGCTTTTTTTATGCAAGTTTTATCTAAAAACAAGTACGGTTTGAAAACGGTATGACTGCTTCACTTGTGTATCCTTGTACATTGGATAACGCATACTTATTAAGTGAGAAACATTTTTATCCAAACTTTATTAATTTTTATTTGATTTCTTTAAAATCTGCACTTAGCCTGATGACTTTTTGTAGGCGTGCAAGACTGGGGATATGAAAGAGGTTGGCTTAATCGTCAATGAAGAAATATCTCAACTCGTAGGACTTTTTTTAAAGATTTTACTTAAACAATATGCCGACTCGATAGTTTATACAGTACATTTTGTGAGAGCTATAAAAATATGTTGGTATTTAGTTTTGAAATTATATTAAATTTGATTTGATTTAGAATTATAATCTAAGCAAATAAAAAGTTCACATGAAATATTTACAAGTACTAAAAAATACTTCATTCATCAAATGAAAAAGACAAATTTGACATGAATATCGATTACAGAAATAAGATCAGATTATAACAGGGGTAGTGTATAAAAAATATTAAAAAAACTCCTCGACAGGGAATCGAACCCTGGTTCTCGGATTTAGAGTCCGATGTCCTAGCCATTGAACGACCGAGGATAAGTTAATCTCTTTCTCGAGAATATACTTATGTGTCTTTTTTAATTTTATGAAAAGTTTTTACTTAATTTTGCCTACTAAATATTTAAATTTTATGATAAAAAAAGGTAAAAAATAATGATAAAATGAAATTTTAATGAAATCATTGTCTGACTCCACTTCCACCGGTGACGTAGCCTCCAGTTTGTGATTGTCTGTAGACGTTTTCTCCTCTAACTCCACTACCTCCAGTAACGTAGGTTTGTCCGGTAGTGTAAGTTTGTCCAGTGGTGTAGGTTTGACCAGTTGTATAAACTGGACCAGTGGTATAAGTTTGAGTATAAGTTGGTCCAGTAACATATTGAGTGGTACCTTGAACGAGACCTCCTTGTCTAACGCCTGATCCTTGAACAACTGATGATGAGACTGGAACGTAACCGGTTTGGTAAACTGTTTCAGTTCTGACTCCACTTTGAGATGGAACATAGGTAGCACCAGTAGTGGTGTAACCTCCTTCAACGTAACCGGCCTTGATATATTGACTTTGGCTTGGAACGTAGTTATCTCTTTCTGGGTAGTGGACAATTTGGGTTTCAACTGGCAAATATTGAACTCTTTCCCAGACTCTTTCGACTGGTTCATATTCAATGATAGTCTCTTCAATTTATTTTGGAATATATTCAATTTGAGTTTCAACGGCATAATAATCGGTGATGGTTCTTTCGATTGGGATTCTTTCAGTTCTGGTGATTTCTTCATATTCAACAATTTCTCTTTCATATGGAATTCTTTCGATTCTTTCGACTTGATCGTATTCAATGTATTTCTTTTCAAATGGAATGTACTCGATTCTTGACTCGACTGGGATTTATTCGGCAACGACTTTTTGGGTCAAGCTTTGCCCAAGAGCTGAATATCCACCAGTTGAGGTTTGGAAGGTTTGATTAACGAGTTTGTAGTCTTGTGGGACTTGACTGTAGGTAGTTTGTCCTTGATAAAGTGAAGCGTTTCCACCGACATATGAGCCACCAGTAACAACAGGTTGGGTGGTGGTATAGGTGGCAGTTTGATAGGTTGGTGAGGCAACAGTTTGTCCTCCAGTAACTCTAGTTTCGGTGGTGGTATAGGTGGTGGTGTTTCCAACGGTTTGGGCGGTGGTGGTATTTCCTCTGGCTTATTTATAAAAAAAGCCTGTGTTTTATTCTTGTGACATGGATTTGATGGATATTCAAATTTTATATTTATTGATTTTTTGTTCAATAAATTAATTAAAAACTTCATAGATAAAAATTTATTGATTCATTTAAAAATTATCATGTTACTGAATCTTAAGAAAATGTTATTATGGATTATAAAAGGACTTTTTGTAAATGATGAATCAAAATATTTTTATTTGGCCTTGGGGGACTTCATACCATTGCAAATTTTATCTCACCACTATTAAAACTTAATATATTTCCACATAGTATAGTTACTTGCTTTTAAAATATTTCCTCAAATTTATTATTCATTTTATTTTAATCAAATAAAAAAATGAAACAAGACAGTTTATAATAAATTTGAAAATCTAATTATTCCCAATATGAATTTATCTATAAATGTCCAACATAAATTGGCCTCTTTGATCCGAAGGGGCTAACAGTTCTACGCACTCAGCTACTCATGGAAAGATCGTCAGATAGTCGTACATCCCAATCAAGAGAACTATTTCGAGTAAATTGTCAACTTAAGAGACATGGGAATGGCTAAACGATCATAATGTTACCTCAACCAATTTGTTGAATTTGGCGGTGTAGATTATGCTATTTATCTTGTTTCATATGGCGACATTAGAAAATGGAAAATGATTTATGGTGAAAATCCAATAGCTCAAAACTTTAATGTCTGCATGTTGGATTATGTTTTCTTATTCATAGAAACGAAATAATTCGTAATTTTTTAACGATAATTTCAGGCATCGAAAAAAATACAAATTAGAATTAAAGAACTTGCCAATCTTTAAAAATGGCATGATTGCTCCAATATGAGAAAATCTGCTGAAATACTTTTTGGCGGCATCTCAGAAAAGGAAAATAACAGCTGTACAGATATTCATCAAAATTCCATCTCTATGAAAGATTAATTGTAAGAAAATTGCCTCTCATGATCTCTTCAAACAAAAAAACTAAAGAATCATAAGAATAAAAACTATGAAACTTCGAATTTTTCAAAAATCATCCAAATCTACCAATAAAATGATTTCAATATAAAATTTTCAATAAGAAAAGATGAATTTAGTTTGTGAATAAATTTTGAAAGAAAGAAATGAGCAAAATAATTTACATTTTTTTAACTTATCTTTTTACATTTTTTCTGAATTTCTAAGCTCACTTTTTGAGAAAATTGAATTGTTATTAAACGAGTAAAAGTTCACAGGCTCGAATTTTTAGGATAATGTTTTTATCCTCTTTGTCGATTGAGAATAATGAAATTAAGAAAGGATCGTTTAATAAAATTTACTATTTGTCGTTTTAATGCGTTTTTTCTTTTGGTTTTACAACTAACTATGTTATTATATCTTTTGGTTTTTCTTTTTCTTAATATTTAGGCTTATCCTAATCTTTAACATTATGTTATTCTTTTGGTTAAGTAATAATTTTTTAAGTTTTCTATCTTTTAGTTTCGATTTTTTCTTCAATATTTGTTTCAGGTTATCTTTTTGATGTCTCAATTTATTACCTTAAAGTTTCTTACTTTTTTTACTCTATTTTTGAGACTTATGTTGGTTTCAATGGAATCGTTTTTTGTTAACCTTTATTTTCATTTTATTTTAAGGGTAGTTTTTATTTTTATTGCTGACTATGGAACTTTTTAATTGTTTCATCAGCACTTGATGCTAGGGTATACAAATAATTGTGAGCCTTGTAAACCAATTAAAGATTTATACTTTTCTTAAAATGCTCCATATACGCAGCTTGCCATGACTCCTTCCATTTCAATATCTCCTCAACCACAGCAAGTGTAGACGTACGATAATTATCAACAACTTCCAACATTTATTTCTACTACTTTTGTGGTTTATCGATCAACGTGTTCAAACTTTCTATAAACATTTATCTATTCTGAATCGCTTTCATAATTTTATTTATTGTTGATTCATTTTTTCTCAACAACTAAAATTCCCTATCGATCATTTCTTTGACACTTTTTTTGGTTAATTTTTAGAAAAATATTTCGATAGTTTATTTGTGACTGTGTAAAAACTTCTTTTATTCAAATAAAGAATTCAGTGTCTTTTTGTAATCTTAAGCATTGACTTTTTAGTCTACTTATGTTTTTTATTGATGCGAAGGTCGACGTGATTTTTTCTTACCTGTTTACGAAAGTTTAATGTCTATTAAAGCGTTTGGATCTTACTTTTTCTTATTTGAAATAGGTTAGGATTGTTTATGAGATACTACGTGAATGTTAAATGATTTTGATCCTTTGATAATTTATATTTTTTACGTTTATTAGCTGCACTAATCTTTGGTAAAGGCATAGTTTATTTTTTTACACCTATTTATCCCGTTTTATTAGGCGGCATTCGACTATTTAAAGCTGTTGAGGATCTTTTTTCACTCACTGTATTAACAAGCTTCGATAAAGTTTTTCTATTGATTTTCTTTGCTTAAAATATGTTCGGAATCTGGTCATTTATGAAGTGTGAATCCCATTTTTATTACTGAAATTAATTATGAATGTACCAATTTTCTATTCAATTTTTTTATGCGAATCTACTCATAATATTCAGGTGAATGTTTACGAAGTTTTTTACGATATTTTCTCTTTTTTCTTTTGTTATTTATAAATTTACTTTTCATGTGTCAATGGCAAGACATTATTTGTATCATTGGGTGAATTTTATTACTAATCTTCAGAAAGGTTTGACTATTTTTTCTCAATTTGAGGCAATTATTTGGGTTCTTTCTGGATTTTCTCTTCGTTAGATGTCATCGATGGAATAAAATCGTTGAAAGTTTTATTTTTCTGAACTTTTTATAATAAAATCAATTTATGCGATTTATTAAAGAAAAATTATAATCTTCTTAGATGAAAAAAAAATTATAAATTTTAAGAAAAAATGAAGACAATACAAGATAGATATTAATTTGATAATCATTGTAGTATTTTTCAGTAATAGCTGTCCTCACAGACAATCAGCTGAAGAATTAAAGGAATGAACTTGCTCTTATCACCCAAGAGCTTTTTCACTCCATAATAGTCCTCATCTTTTTACTCCTGTATCATTTTATAGGCAGAGAAAAAGCTATCGCCTACCTGTCTTTATAAATAATCTCTCAATGCCTAAATTTTACTGCCCACAGTATCTCGATCATTGACACCTGGAATCTTCTGCATCTTCAAATAATTTGGTGTGATCTTTTACTATGTTTTCTTTTATTGTCTTTAGTCGTCTTATTCGCATTATTCACCCTTAATGCAGCGCTTCATATCTCTTATCAAAACGCCGTATCCTTGCTCTTACAAGGTTTCTTATTCGTCATAAACACTCTTTTTGTGACTATCTTTGCTACCGAAACTTTTATCTTTTTATTTTGGTGTGTTATTTTATTGACCAAAACTTTTATCTTTGCTTCTTTATTTTTCTTTTTATTTACTGCTTTACATTTTTTGGCTTCGTGAAGTGTTAACATCTTCTTTTAAAGGAACTCTCTTTGGTAAAAGTTTGTTAGCTTCTTTGCTAAGAACACTTATTTATGGTGTAAGGCTGGAGCTTGGAACATTCTTTTTGAAATTAGCGCCTGAATTGTTCTTTGAAACAAGCTCAATTTTTTTCTATCTACTACTTTATTATTTTTTCTTGAACATATTTGTGCTTCCAGGAACCAAAGATATAGGATTTTTTTCTTTTGAATCTCTTGAAAGCTTCTTTGCCTCAATTGGAGGCTTCTGATTTTCAATATTTCTAAATAAATCAGACCTGTTTAAAGTGCTTTATTTTTGGAGCTTAAGTTCGTGAATTTTTATTGTACTTGAAAATAATTCATTCACTTTAGCTTTCATAAAAGGCATTTCAAGAATTTTTCTGATCGATGGACGTTTATTGGGATCTTTGATTAACATTTCAGAAAGGAGCTTCTTCAAATCAGAACTATAAACATCTGGTAATGGAGGATATGTGCCTTTCAAAATTTTTTGAACAAGACCTTTCATATTTTGAGCATCAAAAGCATGGTTTAAAGTTGCGATTTAATAAAATATGCAGCCTAAACTCCAAATATCTGACTTTTGATTATAAGGCTTTTATTGACAGATTTCTGGAGAAAGATAGTAAGGTGTTCCGATAGCAGTATTAGCACAATCGTAAGTGTGTTGAAGCACTCTTGCAATACCGAAATCTCCAATTTTAATATCACCCTTTGATGTAAGGAAAATATTTTGTGTCTTAAGATCTCGATGGAGAATCTTTTTGTCGTGAACGTAGTTCATTGCAAGTGCCATTTGAACGAACCATGTTATAATTTGAGATTCGGGGAATAATTTTCCGAGTTACCTTTGTTTAGCAATTTTATGATACATATCTCCGCCTTCACAATAATCCATTACAATACACAAACACCTACATTAATTGATGATTTTTACATTTTTTCCATGAAAGATTAACGATAAGTTACGACATATGGATATCTCATAACTTTAAGGAGGTGAACTTCCATTAAAGCTTACTCGATTTGTTTTTGATCCATTTTAGAAATATCAATAATTTTCATGATGTATTGCTTTTTATTCTTCTTATTTTCGACAAGCACTGCATAGCCGAAACTTCCTTTCCCGACAACGTTGACTTTTCGATATTTTTACATTTTGAAGATTCAAAACTTTTAAACCGTTAATTTTATAATATAAATCTACATTTTTTAAAGAAGATATAAAAGAAAAATCCAAAATATAGAATCGCTAAGTACATATTTATCTTGATTACCTTTTAACGAAAAGCAATCATTTTACAAAAGTATAAAAAAAACCTCCTTTTCTTATGATAATCTCATTTTTTTACTTAGAATAAAAGCATACAAAATATTGAATGATTTCACGATATTAAATACATAAAAATTAATGAAATCTATGAAACTTAGACATTAATCAAGCAGCCCAAAAAGATCTGGAGACATATTCAACAGCATCATTAATATCTTTGAATTTTTATACGACTTCATCAGAGATTTCAATTCTGAATTCGTTTTCAACACCGATCATAATTTCTACGTAATCGAGTTCATTGATGCCTAATTTTATAAAATAAGAAAAATACCGAGTTCCCACCATTGAGTATTGAGGGTCATGTTTTCTGGATTTTTTACATTGTCATGAAGTGAGACGACTCTCATAATTCTTCTTGCAACTTCGTTGGGATCAAGATAATATCCTTTTGATAGCTTATATTGATACCTGACTTTTAATTTCTCATAATGATTTGATCTCTGTTAATTTATCCATGTGCGCCAAAGTTAAAGGCGATAGCTTTATTGAGGAAAAGAGCGTTGAATATTTTTTGAGATTGTCTTATCATCTCTGTATTTAATAAAAAATCAAAATATTGTTTATAAATTATTTTGGAAGTGAATAATTTGGCATATCAATCTTTTTTCTTAATTTCTATTTTTATCTTTTTACAGATCATAAAAAATTTTAAGTTGACTAATAGACAAAAAAAATTATTCAATAAATAAATAGGGAAACTTTTTAAAGTTAGATTGATAAATAGAGTATTGAGTTTAAAGGTAAGAAAGAAGAGAGAATGACAGTAAGCCTGTATAGCTTAGTTGGTAGAGCACTTGCCTAGTAAGCAAGAGGTCTCCGGTTCGACTCCGGATACAGGCTTTTTTATTTTTTATAATTTATCAACAAAATAAACTGTCTGGAAGATTAATGATATTTTTTTGTTGATAATTAATTCTTCATTTAAAACAATAAAAAAATGTATATTAATCAAGTAAAATTAGTAAAGTGAACTTTTTATGAAAAAAGTTCAGCTATTAGATAGTTTCATTTTCGCTATAGTATCATTCAGTGCAATTTTATCCTTTAACAACGTAACAATCTGGGCATTAGCAGCTTGCAACTTTTCTTTGACTTCATAAACAGACTGTGTTCGTGTCTGTCTATTCTGTAGTTGCTCTTCATTTTTGGCCTTACTTTTCAACTGTACCATTTCCAT
>Ga0209958_1002173_pt1 | contig 11727 bp, 9 predicted proteins | sample ThiBio_inoc_plan_FD_183942 | JGI IMG/M metagenome (GOLD analysis project Ga0209958, IMG submission 183942) | Wastewater bioreactor microbial communities from Cape Town, South Africa - Thiocy_inoc_plan (SPAdes) | ecosystem: Engineered > Bioremediation > Thiocyanate > Unclassified | place: South... | reverse complement strand
CGGCGGCGGCCTTGGCCTCTTCCTGCGCCTTGCGGCCTTCCTCGTGGAAATTGGGATAGGGCGGGCCGAACAGGAACTTGTTGAACCCTTCGCGCAGGTCCACGAACCAGGTCCCCGTCAGATCGAAGGGAGGAGCAGGCCGCTCCTTCTTCAAATTCTCCGGCGCCAAAGCACCCAGATAACCCGGATGCTTCGGGATCATCTGCTGAAAACGCTCCTCAGAGATCGGCGCAGAGCGGTTGGTTGTCTGTGCTGGCTTGGTCTGCTGGGCCATGGCCGTGCTGCTGCACAGGCACAGGACGCAGGCAACCGAAGCGGTGAATTTTCCTAACTGCAACAATGCCTCCCGGCGTTATCGGTAAATCACTAATCTTCGATCGAGGCGGAGGCGATCGGCTTGCCATCGTCCTCCGCCGATTTCCGATCAGAAGTCGTATTGAAGCGTCACGCCCAATTCGCGGGGTTTGCCGCGCACCACGGACAGGGCGGAGCGGGGCGGTGCCGCCGGACCGGTGCCCGAACCGCTGTCCCAATAGCCACCGCCAAAGCGGGTGGCGTAGGTTGCATAGGTGTTGTCGAACAGGTTGTTCGCGAAAACGCTAATCGAGACAGGCACATTCTCAGGCTTGAAGCTGATCCGTGCGTTGACCAACTCGATGGCTGGCAATTGATAGGCAGCATCGCCTACCGCGCTCGGGTGAGTGGATTGTGAACTCGTATAGGCATAGTTCAGGTTCAGCCCGAGTTCTCCCAGACCGATATCCTTGCGGTAATTGGCGCCGATGTTGAAGTTGAACTCCGGGGGCCCCGGGAACAGGTTCGGGCCGCCATTGGCCACCGGATCCTTCAGGTCATAGCCTGAATAACCGAACGATCCATCGAGGGAGAAGCTGTCCGTAAGGAACAGGTTGGCATCCAATTCCACACCGAAGATATCGACATCGCCAGTGTTGGAGACCTGAATCGTGAAGCCGAGCGGGCAGGTCTGAGGATCGACGGGACAAGTGACCTGGCGGGCCGCCTGGCGGTTGGTCCACTGCATGTAGAAGGCGGTGGGGTTCAGACGCAGGCGGCCATTGAAGGCCTCGATACGCATGCCGGATTCGTAATTGACGACCTTTTCAGGTGCCAGCACGGGAATGAAGTCTCCGCTCTGGTCCGGCCCCGGCACGTTGTCGCGGATGGTATAGGAAAACTGGCCTGCCTTGTAGGCTTTGGACACCGTAGCGTACCACATCCAGTCATCGGTCAGCTTGTAGTCAAGCGTCGCGCGCCAGTCGATCTGGTTCCAGTCATGGTCGCTGGAAACTGTGGTGGCGGTGGTCCCCGGTGCGGGAATAAAGTTGTCCGAAGCGTGTTCAGTCTGTTGGTAATCCTTCTTGTCATAGGCATAGCGCAGGCCGCCGGTGAAGTTCAGGCGGTCGGTGATGTGCCACGTTGCGCTGCCGAACAGGCCAAAGGAATTGGACTTCTGTGTCGTTTCGACATCGTCACGATGACGCAGGCCGCCATCGCCATTCCCATTGGGGGATGCAGGGTAAACACTGGAGCCGAGGCGAGTGTTTACATAGCCGTCGCTATACGAGCTTTCGTGGAAATAGGTGGCCCCAGTCACGAAATCGACCGCGCCGCCGAACAGTTCCGCATTCAGCTGGATTTCCTGATAGAACGTGTCCGAGTGAATCTCGCTGTAGCGCTCCTCAGTACCGATCATCTGCCAGTCGGTGGTGCTGTTATGCCGGAGTTGTGAATAGCCGGTGGTGCTTGAAAGGCTGACCGTGTCACTCAGATCGTAATTCAGGCGCAGGTCGGCTTGCCAGTATTTGTTGTGTTCGTACTGTTCGCAGGCCTTGTCCCAGTCCGGATCGAAATCGTCCAACAGGCAGATGTCCGGCGCTGTAAAGTCATCCTTTACCAGACGCGGGTCGTTATAGGCTGCCAGCGGGGCTTGTCCGTCGAGCTTGAAGGCATCGTTCAGCCAGTCGGCGTAATTGCCCTGGAGATAACCTTCTATGCCCGGACGCATGTCGAATTCCTGGAAAACCTGCGGTGAACTGGTTCCGTCGGAATCGGAATAGAGGAAGCCGAGGTTGATGCTGAAGTCATCGCTCGGCTCCACACGCAGATTGGCGCGGCCGATATAATCTTCCGTCTCACCCATCATCTGCGTGCCGCGCTGAACCCAGCCGCCCTGCTTCAGATAAGCGCCCTGCATGCGGATAGCGGCGTTGTCGCTCAGCGGCACATTGAGCGCACCCACAACGTCCGCACGGTCCATATTCGCAGCGGTTACGCGCAGATAGCCCTCGGTCTTGCCGAAATCGGGCTGCTTGGTGAAGATGCGGATCGCGCCGCCGGTCGAGTTGCGGCCGAACAGGGTTCCCTGCGGCCCGCGCAGCACTTCGACACGATCAATATCGAGCACGCGCAGGACCGTACCGTTGGTGCGCGGTACATAGACCCCGTCAATATACAGGCCGACGCCGCGTTCGCTGGTTGCGCCGCCGCCGCCCGAAACGCCGCGGATCGAGAAAGACGGGTTGGAATTGCCGCTGCCGCGTCCTGGCGTAATGTTGAGGTTCGGCGTGAAGGTGGCCAGATCGGCCAGATCCTCGATACCCTTTGCCTCAATCGTTTCGTTGGTCACCGCCACGATCGACAGTGGGGTATCCTGAAGGTTGGTTTCGCGACGTTCCGCCGTAACGACAATGTCTGACCCATAACGAGGACGGGCCTCTTCATTGGCAGAATTGCTGGATTCTTCGACAGTATTATCTTCAGCTGCCGCCGGTGTTGCAAGCACACATGCCGCAATACCAGCAAGCAAAGCGCCTCGCCATGCTGCCTTTACATGGCCTGGACGCACCTCTCCCGTGATTTTCATGATTGTTTCCCTCTCCCATTCTTTTTGTGCCCCCGATAGGCATTCAGGAGAGGTGGAGTGTCAAGTTTGCTTCCGAATTATAGAGGAAGAATTCCGTATATCGGAAAGAATTAATGCGATCATATTGGCGATCGGAGTAACGGAATTCTGGCGGACGACCGCTCTCATCCGCTCATTTCTGCCTGCCTGCTCAGTTCTTGCGCGGCATCGCGCACGGCAAATGCCAGATCGCCCTGCATGTGGAGATTGTAGCGGGAGGAAGGCAGAATCATGCCGATGGCGCCCAGCACTTCGTCGGGGCCCCTGAAGACCGGGGCTGCGATGCCGGCGAGATCAATATTTTCCTCGCAATAGAGTGCGTAGCCATTCTCGCGGATTGCGGCGAATTCGGTTTCCAGGGCCTGCCGGGTGGGGCGGGGCCTGCCAGTGAGTGGTCCGGAATTCTCGCTGCGCAGGATCAGCTCTATTTCCGAAGGAGGCAGATATGCCAAGATCGCATGGCCGAGCGACCCCCATGGCAGGGAAACATTTGCCCCTTTTTCAATCGCAAAACGCAACGGGTGGGGGGTGAGTACCACTTCGGCAATCACGCCGCGATGTGTGGGGGGGCTGTAGACACACAGGACGGCGGTCTCATGGAAATCGCGGACCAGCCCCTCGAGCAACTCGCGGGCGCAGCGGCCAATGTCGAAGCGGGATACAATAAGGGAGGCTATCCTGCGCAGCTCACGGCCCTGGCGATAACTCTGGCCGGATCCTCTCTCGACAAAGCCGGCCCCCTCCAGGGTCTTCAGCAGGCGATGGACCGAGCTAAGCGGCAGTTGGGCCCGCTCAGCGAATTCGCCCAAGGTGAAGCTGTCCGGACCGGATGCGATCAGCCGGATCATGTGCAGCAGCCGTTCTCCCGATCCGCTGGGTGATTGTGTCATAGGCTCTCTCCCGACTAGGCGGATATTTCCGCTATGTGGAAAATACATTCCTGATACCGAAAATCCAGTTGAAACTCCGGGCTGCTTGGATAGCTTGCCTGGCACCACCTCCCCTGCCTCCCGACCGCATAAGTGCGGGCGGGAGGCAGGCGGAACGAATGGTGGCGAATGTCCGGTTCTTCCACGCATGTCCGTCACGCACCGGCTATTCCCGCCCAAGAGTAGAAATTCGGCCAAGGCATGCGGCTCAATCGCGTCCTGGCCCAGTGGAGAAGGACCTGATGGCCACCAGCGCGATCGATGATCTGGATGGTATTGCGGGAACGCCGATTGTGGCGGGACTGCCCATGCCGGAGTTCCGGCGCATCACGGTAGAGCCCATTAGCGGGGCTTGCGGCTGCGAAATCGGCGGCGTGGATCTGAGGCAACCCCTCGATGAGGAAACGGTGGCCGAAATCATGCTGGCCTTCGAGCAATTCCTGGTGATCGTGTTTCGCGATCAGGATCTTACGCCTGACCAGCACAAAGCCTTCTCCCACCATTTCGGTGAGTTGACGGAACTGCCGCAGGCGCCGACCTATAATGGCGACGCCATGATGCAGGAAGTGCGCCGGGAAGCGCATGAACCGGAGAATGTGGTGCCCTCCTTTGAGCACTTCCACACGGATAGCCCGTTTCTGCCCCGGCCTCCGAAGTGCATCGTGATGCGTGCGCTGGAGGTTCCGCAATGGGGTGGAGATACGGCCTTTTCCAACGCCTATCTGGTTTACGAGCAGCTATCCGATGGAATGAAGAAGCTCCTCGACGGGCTTGAGGTAGTCTATTCTGGCAAGGAAATCTGGTCGCGCAACGAAAAGCTTCCACCTGAAAAACGGCTCCGGCTCCGCGAGACCCATGGCTTCAGCGAAGACCAGTTGGAAAGCGTCCATCCTGCCGTGCGCGTTCATCCCCGCACGGGGCGCAAGGCGCTGTTTGCTACTTCTGCCTATTTCCAGCGTTTCGTCGGCTGGAGCGAGGAGGAAAGCCGGGCTTTGCTGGGGTATTTGCAGAGTCTTGCCCAGCATCTTCACTACCACTGCCGGGTGAAATGGAAGAAGAACACCTTGCTTGTGTGGGATAATCGCTTCACCCTCCATCGCGGCGTACATGATTTCAAATATGAGAAGCGTCACCTGATCCGGACGACCGTGATTGGGGAACGGCCGGTTTCCCAATGGGAATTCGGTAAGTGAGATTCTGAAGGCTGCCCGCCTGACAGGGGACGGAAGATCTCCTGCGGTCGGGCCTGCTTATCCAGGCGGCAATGCCTGAACGAAGCCGGGTGAAGCGCTCACCCCGGCCGGGAAATGGGAGATAGGAATGGGTCGGACGTCGGGAGAGGTGCGTGCTGCGCCCGTGAAAGGGGCAGCAGGGAAAGGCGGAGACTGGGCTTTTCCTGCATCGTATAGCCTGGGATTCCTGACGCTGATTTCTGCGTTCAATTATCTGGATCGCTCGCTGCTCGGTCTTGCCCTTCCGGCGATCAAAGCGGAAATGCACGTATCCGATACGGCGCTGGGCCTCGTCTCCGGCTTTGCTTTCCTGCTGTTCTACTCGCTGATGGGCGTTCCGATTGCATGGCTCGCGGATCACAAGAACCGGCGCAACATCATCGCAATCGGCTTCGCCTTCTGGAGCCTGATGACATTCGTGACCGGCTGGGTAGGCAATATTGTGCAACTCGGCATAGCGCGCTTCCTGATGGGGGCTGGCGAGGCATGCGGGCTGGCTCCGTCCAATTCCATGATTTCGGATCTGTTTCGCAAGGAACGCCGGGCCCTGGCATTTTCGATTTTCGGCACCGCATCGTCTCTGGCCTTCATCGTCTTCTTCCCGCTGCTGGGCCAGATTGGGGAGCATTATGGCTGGCGGCAGATGTTCATGGTCGCGGGGGTGCCGGGTATCGTCCTGGCGCTGGTGTTCTATTTCACGGTTCGCGAACCTGCACGCGGCAGCCGGGACAATGAGCCAAAGCGCGGAGGTGACGGCCGGAGCATCCTTGTCACGATGCGTTATCTGTTCAGCACGCCGGCCTATGTCTATCTGCTGATTGCCTCCACCCTGATGGGGCTGAACGTCTTTGCAGCAAGTGTGTGGACACCCACCTTGCTGGAGCGGGTTCATGGGTTGTCGATGGGGTCCATCGCCTCCATCGTGGGGCCGCTGAAAGGGATTTTCGGCTTTGTCGGTGTGCTGGCGGGTGGCTTCTTCATCGACCGGTTGCTGCCGCGCTCTCCGCGCTGGCGCGTCAATCTTCCGGCGCTGGCATGCTTGGTCCTGGCGCCGGTGGAAGTGATCTTCCTGCTATCCGATACGTCATGGATATGGATGGCCGCTTTCGCCCTCTCCTCCTTCCTCACGCTGGTACATCAGGGCCCCTTGTTCGCCCTGGTGGCGGAAGTGGCATCGAGCCGTATGCGGGCAGTGGCCATTGCCGCCATTGTGCTCTTCTCGGGGTTGCTTGGGCAGGCGATGGGGCCGCTGGTCGTGGGAATGCTGAACGATCATCTCGCGGCCAGCGTGGGCGAAACCGCCATACGATATTCGATGCTGGTCATAGCAGTTACGGCCGGGCTCGCTGGCCTGGCGATCTTTCTTGCTGGTCGGCACCTCGACCATGAGGGCGAACCCGGACCTCAGGGCGCTGGCATTTAGAGTGCCGGCGGTTAGAACAGAGGCAGAGATCCCGGAGAGGGTTGGGCGGCAAGGGAACGCTGCCATCGATATGGAGGTTGAGAGGACACGATGAATTTCGAACGAAAGAACCCGCTGACGGGTGAGGTAGCGTCGAGCGCTGTGGCGATGCAGGCGTCGGACATACCGGCGATTGCGTCGCGGGCGCAGGCTGGCTTTGCGGTGTGGTCGCAGATGGGCCCCAATGCGCGGCGCGCGGTGCTGATGAAGGCGGCCTCGGCGCTTGAGGCGAAGAAGGACGATTTCGTGGCCGCCATGATGGGCGAGATCGGCGCGACGGCGGGCTGGGCCATGTTCAACCTCGGCCTTGCTGCCTCCATGGTGCGTGAGGCAGCAGCGCTCACTACACAGATCAATGGCGAGGTCATTCCTTCTGACAAGCCGGGCTGCCTGGCCATGGCCCTGCGCGAGCCGGTGGGCGTGCTTCTGGGCATTGCTCCGTGGAACGCCCCGATCATCCTGGGCGTGCGCGCCATCGCGGTGCCGCTGGCCTGCGGCAATGCGGTGATCCTGAAGGCCAGCGAGAGCTGCCCGCGCACGCATGCGCTGATTATCGAGGCCTTTGCCGAAGCAGGCTTCCCCGAAGGCGTGGTCAATGTCGTCACCAATGCCCCTGCCGATGCAGGCGAGGTTGTGGGCGCGCTGATCGATGCGCCGGAAGTGAAGCGGATCAACTTCACCGGATCGACCGGAGTGGGCCGGATCATCGCCAGGCGTGCGGCCGAGCATCTCAAGCCGGTGCTGCTGGAACTGGGCGGCAAGGCGCCGATGATCGTGCTGGAAGATGCCGATCTGGACGAGGCTGTGAAGGCAGCCGCCTTCGGGGCCTATATGAACCAGGGCCAGATCTGCATGTCGACCGAGCGGATCATCGTGGTCGATGCCGTGGCTGACGAGTTCGCGGCCAAGTTCGCCGAGAAGGTGAAGTCCATGGCCGTGGGTGATCCGCGCGATGGCAACACGCCGCTGGGCGCCGTGGTGGACCGCAAGACGGTGGATCACTGCTATTCGCTGATCGAGGATGCCGTGGCCAAGGGCGCAGTGCTGCTGACCGGCGGGGAAACCACGCAGAACGTGCTGATGCCCGCCCATCTGGTGGACAAGGTGACGCAGGACATGAAGCTGTTCCGCGACGAGAGCTTCGGCCCGGTGGTGGGCATTGCCCGCGCTCGCGACGAGGCCCATGCCATCGAACTGGCGAACGATACCGAATATGGCCTCTCGGCCTCGGTCTTCACTCGCGACACCGCACGCGGGCTCAAGGTGGCGCGCCTGATCCAGTCGGGCATCTGCCATGTCAACGGCCCCACCGTGCATGACGAAGCCCAGATGCCCTTCGGCGGCATGAAGTCCTCCGGCTATGGCCGCTTCGGCGGAAAGGCCGGCATCGACGCCTTCACCGAACTGCGCTGGATCACCATCGAAACTCAGCCGGGGCACTACCCCATTTGAATAGAGAGGGGAGGTAATCCCGCCCCTTCAGTCCCTTTCCGATAATCGGAGAATCCCATGACAAAGATGAAGACATTCGCCTCCGCCCTGTCCCTTTCTGTCGCCAGCGCAGCGCTGGGATCGGTTCCGTTCACAGCCACCAGCGCTATCGCTGCGGAAAAGCATCAGAACGTGGAGGAAACCAACAAGAAGCTGGTCCTCGAATTTTACGATCTGGCGATCAACAAGAAGGATTACGACGCGGCCGCGAAGTACCTCGGCGACAAATATGTCCAGCATAACCCCACGGCGGCCGACGGACCGGAGGGACTGAAGGGTTTCATCGATTTCCTTAAAAGCCAGTTCCCGCAGCAGCATAATGAAGTGAAGCACGTCTATACCGATGGCGATTTCGTGATCCTGCATGTGCATTCGGTGCGCACACCGGGAACCCTTGGGCGTGCCATCGTCGACATCTTCCGCCTGGAAAACGGGAAGGTTGTGGAACATTGGGACGTGATCCAGGATGTGGCTGATCCGGCTGGGGCAAGGAACAGCAACGGCATGTTCTGATTTTTGCTGAGGAATAAGAAAACAGGGGGAAGGTGTGATGCGGGGGACAAGGGCAAAGGCGGCGTTGGGCGTTTTGCTGGCAGGGGCTGCACTTTCGGGGGCGGCTCCACAGGCCACGTCAGGAGGCGGAGCATCCGCCGCTGGCCCGGCGCAGCTTCAGGATCGTTGTGCAACTCTGGCCGCCGCGATTGCCCGGCCGGGCATGGTGATCGGCAAGAACGAACTGGTGCCCGAAGGCCCAGTGCCTGCCCCGCCCGGAGCCCCTGCCGGGGCGGCGCTGACTCTGCCAGCGCATTGTCTGGTGAAGGGTGTGATTTCCCCGCGCACCGGCCATGGCGGGCGTGAGTTCGGGATAGGTTTCGAACTGCGCCTGCCGCTGGAATGGGGTGGGCGTTTCCTGTTTCAGGGCGGCGCTGGCCTTGATGGGCAGGTCCAGCCTGCGATTGGCAGCATTGCCAATTCCGATGGTCTTCCGGCACTGGCACGCGGCTTTGCTGTTGTCTCCACCGATAGCGGCCATAGCGGCCCGATCATCGATGCGTCTTTCGGGCTCGATCAGCAGGCGCGGACTGATTACGCCTATAATGCGCTCGACAAGGTCACGGCAGAAGCGAAGCGGATCATTGCGGCCTTCTATGGCGCCGATCCCCGCTATTCCTATTTTCTCGGCTGCTCGAACGGGGGCAGGCAGGCGATGATGGCATCGCAGCGGCTGCCGCTGGAGTTCGACGGTGTCGTCGCAGGCGACCCGGCGATTAGCTTCTCCCGCATTGCCTTGGGTGAAGTGTGGAACCTGCATGTGGTTGCGCGCATCGCGCCAAAGGACGAACAGGGACGGCCGATCTACGCCAAGGCATTTTCCGACAGTGACCTGCAACTGGTGCGGAGCGCGGTGCTGAAGCAATGCGATGCGCGAGATGGACTTGCGGACGGGCTCATCAACGATTGGCAATCATGCGGTTTCGATCCGGCCCAGCTCACCTGCAAGGGTGGCAAGGCGGATAGCTGCCTGTCCAAAGGGCAGGTGGAAGTGCTGCACGATCTGTTTCAGGGCCCGAAGGACGGACGCGGCAATCACATCTATGGCCCCTTCACTTACGACACAGGGGTCGCTTCGTCCGCATGGCGCGGGATGCGGTTGGGTACGTCGCAAACCGGGGTGCCGAACTCAGCCGACGCGACGCTGGGCCTGGGGCAGTTCCGCTTTTACCAGCTAACGCCCGCCGATCCGGATTTCGATCCGCTCAAGCCCTTCGACAATGACGAGATGCTGGCCCGCATCCGCTATACTGGCGGGATCGGTGATGCGGACAGCCCGCTGCTTTCTACCTTTGCGCCGAAGAGCAAGCTGATCGTTTATAACGGCATGTCCGACCAGGGCATGGCCACGCCGATGTTGGTGAACTGGTATAACCGGATGCTTGCGGCGACTGGAGAGCCGGGCAGGCAGGCTGTGAGGCTCTTCACCGTGCCAGGCATGCTCCATTGCGGAGGCGGCGAAGCGACCGATCGTTTCGAGATGCTCGATGCGATCACCAACTGGGTGGAGAAGGGCGAGGCACCCGAGCGGATCGTGGCCACCGGCAAGGCAATGCCCGGGATTTCCCGCCCGCTCTGCCCCTATCCGCAGGTCGCACGGTATCGCGGGGGAGATCCCAAGAGCGCCGCCAGCTTTGAATGCGCGACCTAGCGCAAGGAGCCCGCGGCCTTGGCAAGAGCTTCGAGATGCTGGGCAAAGCGTTCCTGCTCATCAGCTGGAATGGCGGCCATAAGGGAATGGAAATAAGCGCGGCGCTCGTCCCTGATCTTGCGATATTCCTCTTCGCCCAGAGAAGTCGCGGTAATGATCAGGCGGCGGCGATTGTCTTCAGCCTGTTCCCGCGTCACCAGCCCGCCATCCATCAGCTTGGTGACGGCTCGGCTGATCTCCGCCCGGTCGATCTCCCCGGCTGCCCCGATTTCGGACGCGCTGGCGGGGCCCGCGCTACAGACAAAGGCCAGAACCCGCCACTCGGCCAGCGACATTCCGTATGTCGAGGTGAGCTGGCGCGCCGAGACACGGTCAATCATCTTCGCCAGCAGCAGAAGCTGGTAAGGCATGTGGTCGGCGCCGAACAAATGCCAGGTCGTGGGCAAGGTCATGCAGGTGGGCTGCCAAGGGCAACATGCGATTGCAATGACAATTTGAGTTGACCGATCAACAAGCGGGAACCTAACTGAGCGGTATGACAGATACACACCCCTTTCTTCCGAGGCTGGAACATGCCTTCACCATCGCCATCGATCTCAGCCGACCCTATTGGATAAAGCCCAGCGCTCGCGGAGATATGCGGGCCGCGATTTACGCCGTTGACGGCACTGTGGAGGGGCCTCTGCTGAACGGCAAAGTGGTGCCCATGTCCGGCGGCGACTTTCCGCTTCAGCGCGAAAATGGCGTGATCGATTTCGATGCGCGCTATCTGATCGAAGCCGATGACGGCGCGATTATCTATCTGGAGAACCGTGGTTATCGCTGGGCCAAGACGGATGACATCGCGGGCAAGATGCGAGCGAACGAGTCCGTCGGCTTCGACGATTACTACATGCGGGTGACGCCCAAGTTCGATGCCCCGGCCGGACCGCATGAATGGATGTCCAAGCATGTCTTCGTGGGCGTGGCGGAGAAATTGCCCGGCGCGAACCGCATACACTATTTCGTGGTCAGGTAGGTTCTCATGTCGCGCTTTCAGCCCTTGATGCGTCCCGGTGTAGATCCCTTCAGCGCTACGCATAAGCCGCCGCTTCCGCCCGCCGAATATGGCCGGCATATTGAAAAAGGGCTGGTGATCGAACGCAATTGCGTGATCCCGCTACGCGATGGGGTGGAGATATTCTGCGATCTCTATCGCCCGGAAGGTGCGGAGCGTGACTTGCCGATACTTCTGGCCTGGGGGCCTTATGGCAAACATGGCCTGTCCAACAATGTATTCTGGCCCCGTTCGGGCGTGAACCCGGAGTGGCTTTCCGAACTGACGCCCTTCGAGGGGCCGGACCCTGTGTGGTGGGGCGCGCAGGGCTACGCCGTGGCCATCGTTGATCCGCGCGGGGCGTGGCTTTCCGGCGGCGATTTCCACCATAACGGCATTCAGGAAGCTGAAGATTGCGCCGACGCCATTGAGTGGCTGGGCCGTTTGCCAT
>Ga0209958_1002160_pt1 | contig 11817 bp, 9 predicted proteins | sample ThiBio_inoc_plan_FD_183942 | JGI IMG/M metagenome (GOLD analysis project Ga0209958, IMG submission 183942) | Wastewater bioreactor microbial communities from Cape Town, South Africa - Thiocy_inoc_plan (SPAdes) | ecosystem: Engineered > Bioremediation > Thiocyanate > Unclassified | place: South... | reverse complement strand
GCGTCCGATTGGCGTCCCGCGCCCCCCGCCGCTGAAACATCTCAGGAGTTCTCCCATCGTGAGCAACACCACCCCCAGGATCCTTATTGTCGGCGGAGGGTATGCCGGCTTCTACACGGCCTGGAAACTCGAGAAGCACCTTCGCCGCGGCGAAGCACAGGTCACGATTGTCGACCCACTTCCGTACATGACCTACCAGCCGTTCCTTCCCGAGGTGGCTGCGGGCTCGATCGAGGCCCGCCACTCGGTGGTGTCGCTGCGTCGTCATCTCAAGCGCACGCGCGTTGTGACGGCGAAGATCACCGGTATCGACCACGCCAACAAGGTGGCGACGGTCACCCCAACGCTCGGCGAGCCCTGGCAGGAGGAGTACGACCAGATCGTCGTCACCGCCGGCGCCGTCTCGCGGACCTTCCCGATCCCCGGAATCGCCGACAACGCCATCGGTCTGAAGACGATCGAAGAGGCGGTCGCCATCCGCGACAAGCTGTTCTCGAACTTCGACAAGGCAGCGACCCTTCCTCCCGGCCCCGAGCGGGAGCGCCTGCTCACGGTCGTCGTGGTCGGCGGTGGGTTCGCGGGCATCGAGGTTTTCGCTGAGCTTCGCTCGATCGCATCCGCACTGCTGAAGAAGTACCCCGAGCTGAGCTTCGAGGAGACTCACTTCCACCTCGTCGAGGCGATGGGCCGAATCATGCCTGAGGTGTCGCTCGAGACCAGCAAGTGGGTCATGAAGTCCCTCGGTGAGCGCGGCGGCGCCGTGCACCTCGACACACAGGTGACCGGAGCGGTCGGCGGCAACGTCGAGCTGTCTACCGGCGAGGTCATTCCGAGCGACCTGATCGTCTGGACCGCCGGTGTCATGGCCAACCCGACTGTCGTCCGCGGCAGCGACCTGCCCGTCGAGGAACGTGGTCGCATCCGCACCCGTGCCGACCTTCGTGTCGGCAGCGAGGACGAGATCGTCGAGGGTGCCTGGGCTGCGGGTGACGTGGCCGCAGTGCCCGACCTGACCGGTGGCGGCGTTGGCGGCTACTGCGTCCCGAACGCACAGCACGCCGTGCGTCAGGCCAAGCTCATGGCGAAGAACATCACCGCGGTCCTGCGCGGCGAGCTTCCCGTCGAGTACGTGCACAAGAACCTCGGCGCTGTCGCAGGCCTTGGCTTGTACAACGGTGTCTTCCAGTCGGGCAAGCTTGCGCTCAAGGGCTTCATCGCCTGGCTTGCGCACCGTGGCTACCACGGCCTGGCGATGCCGTCGTGGGAGCGCAAGTGGCGGGTCATCTGGGGTTGGTGGAACAACCTCTGGCTGGGTCGCGACATCGTGAACCTGTCGACCGTCCAGCACCCGCGGTACGTGTTCGAGGAGTTCGCGGCACGCCCGAAGCCTCCGGCTGCGTCGGCGGTGCCCGCCAAGGAGCCCGCGGGCACCAAGTCCTGACACAACCCGTCGCCGGCGCCCCTGCGGGGTAGCGTGGGAGCGCCGACAACGGCGCCCCCGTAGCCCAATGGCAGAGGCAGGCGACTTAAAATCGCTCAAGTGTGGGTTCGAGTCCCACCGGGGGTACGAGGCACGGTGCCGCGCGCAGCGCGGCGGCGTGCCTCGTCGCTTTGGTGGGCGAGACTCACACTCGGGCCCACGCCGCCGGTGGCTCCGCGCGCTGCGGAGCGGCGCGTGGAGTGGCGGTGGGGCGGGGTTCGAGTCCCACCGGGGGTACGAGGCACGGTGCCGCGCGCAGCGCGGCGGCGTGCCTCGTCGCTTTGGTGGGCGAGACTTACACTCGGGCCCACGCCGCCGGTGGCTCCGCGCGCTGCGGAGCGGCGCGTGGAGTGGCGGTGGGGCGGGGTTCGAGTCCCACCGGCACGAGCTGTCGAGGATCCGTGAGCATGTCGGCGGCGGGCGTATGGATTCCGTGAGGATCGTCGACCCCGCTGCGGGGGAGCGGTTGCATCTGTTGAGCGCCCGTCATCCGACGGCGCAACAGCAACCTCGGGAGTCCCTGTGCTCGACGTCATCTCTGTGGCCGCGACGCTGGCGCTGTTCGCGCTTGTCGGCCTGATCGCGAAGGGGGTCGAGCGGCTGATCCGGCCGTCTTCGGACCCTGCTCCAACCCTGCCGATCGCAGGTGAGCGCCGATGATCGTGTTCTCTGTGCTGGCCGTCACGCTCGCTGTGGCTTCGCTCATCTATCTCATCGTTGCGCTCCTGAACCCGGAGAGGTTCTAAGGTGGACGCTTCGACGATCTGGGCAGGCATCCTTCAGATCTGCACCGTGCTGCTGATCCTCGCCCTGCTCTACCGCCCCCTCGGTGACTGGATAGCCCACACCTACGCGTCGACGAAGGACTGGCGCGTCGAACGAGGCGTGTACCGGCTGATCGGAGTCGATTCGCGCTCTGAGCAGACATGGCAGGCCTACACGCGGGGCGTTCTCGTCTTCTCTGCCGTCGGCGTTCTCGTCGTCTACGCGATGCAGCGTTTCCAGGCCGTATTGCCCTACTCGCTGGGTCTTCCTGCCGTGCCCGAGGGGCTGGCCTTCAACACCGCTGTCTCGTTCGTGACCAACACGAACTGGCAGTCGTACTCACCCGAGACGACCCTGGGCTACACCGTCCAACTCGCGGGACTCGCGGTTCAGAACTTCGTCTCGGCGGCTGTCGGCATTGCCGTTGCCGTCGCTCTCGTGCGTGGACTCGCCCGCCGTGGCTCGCCCACGATCGGGAACTTCTGGGTCGACCTCATTCGCGGCATCACTCGGCTGCTGTTGCCGCTGGCCATCGTTGCTGCAATCGCGCTCCTGACTGCCGGCGTCGTTCAGAATTTCGCGGGGTTCACGGCCGTGGACACGATCGCCGGAGCGACTCAGACGATCCCGGGCGGTCCGGTCGCTAGCCAGGAAGCCATCAAGGAGCTCGGCACCAACGGTGGGGGATTCTTCAACGCCAACTCGGCACATCCGTTCGAGAACCCGGCGCCGTGGACGAGCGTGTTCGAGATCCTGCTTTTGCTCGCGATCCCTGTCGCGATGCCTCGAGCCTTCGGAAAGATGATCGGCGACAACCGCCAGGGATACGCGATTCTCGCGGCGATGAGCGTCATCGCGATCGTCTCGATCGCCGTCTTGACGTGGGTGGAGTCGCTCGGTCTGGGTAGTGCTCCGCAGCTTGCCGGAGCGGCGATGGAAGGCAAAGAGACCCGGTACGGGATCTGGGGATCGACGCTCTTCGCCGGCGCAACGACCCTCACGAGTACCGGCGCTGTCAATTCGATGCACGATTCCTATACCGCGCTAGGCGGCATGATCCCGATGATCAACATGATGCTCGGCGAGATCGCGCCCGGCGGCGTCGGATCAGGGCTCTACGGAATGCTCGTGCTCGCAGTGATCGCCGTGTTCGTCGGGGGCCTGCTGATCGGACGCACCCCAGAGTACGTCGGCAAACGCATCGGGCCGACGGAGATGAAGCTTGCGAGCCTGTACATCCTCGTGACACCGACCCTCGTCCTGTCCGGCCTCGCACTGAGCTTTGCGATCCCGGCAGTGCGAGCGGATGTCGAGTCCACGTCGATCTGGAATCCCGGCGTCCACGGACTCAGCGAAGTCATCTACGCCTTCACCTCGGCAGCCAACAACAACGGCTCCGCCTTCGCAGGTCTGACGGCCAACACGCCGTGGCTCAACGCGGCACTGGGCACCGCGATGCTGCTCGGCAGATTCATCCCCATCGTTCTCGTGCTCGCACTGGCGGGAACCCTTGCCTCGCAACAGCGCGTGCCCGAGACGGTCGGGACACTCCCCACCCACCGACCGCAGTTCGTCGGTCTCCTCGTTGTCGTGGCAGTGGTGGTCACGGCACTCACCTACTTCCCCATACTCACGCTGGGACCCCTGGCGGAAGGGCTTGTCTGATGTCCAGTACCACCCACGAACACACACCAGCGATTCGCGGTGATCAACCCGAGCACCCTGGGAGCTCGCGCGTGCTCAGCGGCGCCCAACTGGTCTCCGCGCTGCCCGGCGCGTTGCGAAAGCTCAACCCCGCGGCGCTGTGGGGTAACCCCGTCATGCTGCTGGTCTGGGTCGGTGCAGCCCTGACGACCGCCATCGCGATCGCGGAGCCGTTCCTCGGCGGGCCCGAGGCATCCGGCGGAACTCCCGTGCCCCTCGGGTTCACATGGGCGATCGCGATCTGGCTCTGGCTGACTGTCCTGTTCGCAAACCTCGCGGAATCCGTTGCCGAGGGACGCGGCAAGGCGCAGGCGGCAACGCTGCGGCGCACGCGGACCTCGACGATGGCGCGGCGAGTCAGCGACTATGACTCCGTGTCGGATGCTGCGGCCGAGCGCGCGTCGACGGTGGAGGTCTCGTCGGCAGAACTCACGCTCGGCGATGTCGTCATCGTCGCGGCAGGGGAGCTCATCCCCGGCGACGGTGACATCATCGCGGGGATTGCGACAGTCGACGAATCTGCGATTACCGGAGAGTCAGCGCCTGTTGTGCGCGAATCGGGTGGTGATCGCTCTGCCGTCACCGGCGGTACCCGCGTGCTTTCCGACCGGATCGTCGTGAGAATCACATCGAAACCCGGTGAGACATTCGTCGACCGCATGATCGCGCTCGTAGAGGGAGCCGCGCGTCAGAAGACACCCAACGAGATCGCCCTGAGCATCCTGCTGTCGAGTCTGTCATTCGTGTTCGTCATGGTCGTGCTGACCCTCAACCCGATCGCGTCGTACGCTGCCTCTCCGGTATCGATCACGGTCCTCGTCGCGCTCCTGGTATGCCTCATTCCGACGACGATCGGGGCGCTGCTTTCGGCGATCGGTATCGCCGGGATGGACCGCCTCGTGCAGCGCAACGTGCTGGCCATGTCGGGTCGGGCAGTCGAAGCGGCTGGGGACGTCACCACCCTCCTGCTCGACAAGACGGGCACGATCACGTTCGGAAACCGCCGCGCAACCCACACCTCGCCCCTCGACGGCGTGTCCGATGCTGACCTCACCCGGGTCGCGGCGCTCTCGTCGCTGGCGGACCCCACTCCCGAGGGCGCTTCGATCGTCGGCCTCGCCGTGGCCCGTGGCATCCGAGTTTCCCTCCCGGAAGGCGCGACTGTGGTTCCTTTCTCGGCGCAGACGCGGATGTCGGGGCTCGACCTTGCAGACGGGACGCTGGTGCGAAAAGGCGCCGGAAGCGCCGTGCTGGCGTGGCTCGATCAATCCGGTGCGGCGCCCGACACACAGGCACGCGCGCAGGTCGCTACCGAAGCCGACCGCATCGCAGCGTCGGGCGGAACCCCGCTGGTCGTGGCGACCCTGACGGGCACGGTGGGAACGGTTCTGGGCGTTGTGCACCTGAAGGATGTCGTGAAAGAGGGTCTGCGCGAACGGTTCGAGGAACTTCGCGCGATGGGTATCCGTACCGTGATGATCACGGGAGACAACCCCATCACCGCGGCGGCGATCGCGCGGGAAGCGGGGGTCGATGACTTTCTTGCCGAGGCGACTCCGGAAGACAAGCTCGCTCTCATCAAGCGGGAGCAGGCCGGTGGGCGTCTGGTCGCGATGACGGGGGATGGCACCAACGATGCTCCGGCGCTCGCGCAGGCTGATGTCGGGGTTGCGATGAACACCGGCACCTCGGCGGCGAAGGAAGCCGGCAACATGGTCGACCTCGACAGCGATCCGACCAAGTTGATCGACATCGTCCGTATCGGGAAGCAACTGCTTATCACGCGCGGTTCGCTCACGACCTTTTCGCTTGCCAACGACATCGCGAAGTACTTCGCGATCATCCCGGCGATGTTCATGGGTGTGTTCCCGGGCCTCGCGGCCCTGAACATCATGCAACTGAGCTCACCGGCCTCGGCGGTGACGAGCGCGATCATCTTCAACGCGGTCGTCATCGTCTTTCTCATCCCGCTCGCACTGCGCGGTGTCACCTACCGGCCGGCGTCGGCATCCCGCGTGCTCAGCCGAAACCTGCTCATCTATGGCCTGGGCGGCGTGATTGCCCCGTTCATCGGGATCAAGCTGATCGATCTCGTCATCAGCCTCGTTCCTGGCTTCTGATCACCCCTGGGAGAAACGCAATGTCAACCAGTCACACCACGCGAGCAACCCTTCGCCAGGCGGCAGTCGCGATCCGCGCGATGCTCGTCTTCACGGTCGTGCTCGGTGTCGGCTATACGGCTCTCATCACGGGAATCGGTCAGCTCGCCTTCCCCTGGCAAGCAGGAGGTTCGCTGGTGACCGACAGGTCCGGCGAGGTCGTCGGCAGCGCGCTGATCGGTCAATCGTTCACGGATGCCGACGGTAACCCCCTTCCCGAGTACTTCCAGTCGCGGCCCTCCGCTGCCGGCGACGGGTATGACGCGGGCGCCTCGAGCGGCTCGAACTGGGGTCCGGAGAATCCTGACCTCATCGAGGCCATCGCTCTGCGCAAAGCCTCAATCGCCGCTTTCGCGAACGTCGCCGAATCGGAGGTCCCCGCCGATGCCGCGACCGCGAGCGCGTCGGGGCTTGATCCCCACATCAGTCCTGCCTACGCCGAGCTTCAAGTGGCGCGTGTCGCTGAGGCGCGCGGGCTACACGAGCGCGAGGTTTCAGCGCTCGTGTCGCAGTACACCGAGAATCGAGACCTCGGGTACCTCGGCGAACCGAGGGTCAACGTGGTGGCGCTGAACCTCGCCCTCGATGCCCTCGACCCATGAGCACGGATGCAGAAACTCGTGAGGACGGATGCGGAAACTAGGGTGATCCCATGAAGCGCGGATCGTTGCGGGTCTTGCTGGGCGCCGCGCCCGGTGTCGGCAAGACCTACGAGATGCTCGAGGAAGGTCGACGACTGTTGAGTGAGGGACTCGACGTCGTCATCGCCATCGTCGAAACCCACGGTCGCGCCGCCACCGCTGCCCTGACCGAGGGGCTTGAGGTCATGCCGCGTAAGGCGGTGAACCACCGTGGCACCGCGTTGACCGAGATGGACCTCGAGGCAGTGTTGAGTCGCCAACCGGCCGTCGCATTGGTCGACGAACTCGCTCACACCAACGCGCCCGGCTCTGTCAACGAGAAGCGTTGGCAGGATGTGGAGGTCCTGCGCGCAGCGGGAATCGATGTGATCACGACTCTCAACGTTCAGCACATCGAGTCGCTGGGCGGTGTTGTCGAGAAGATCACCGGTGTCGTGCAACGCGAGACGGTGCCGGACGCCGTGGTGCGCGACGCCGACCAGATCGAAGTCGTCGACCTCGCTCCGCAGACGCTGCGCGATCGCCTCGCCATGGGTGTCGTGTATCCGGCCGAGCGCGTCGATGCCGCGCTCTCCAACTATTTCCGCCTCGGGAACCTCACGGCGCTGCGTGAACTCGCCCTGCTCTGGCTCGCCGACGAGGTTGACAGTGCCCTGCAGTCCTACCGTCAGGAGCACGGGATCAGCGGGACCTGGCAGGCGCGCGAGCGCGTCGTGGTCGCCATCACAGGCGGGCCGGAGGGGGAGACTCTCATCCGTCGGGGCGCAAGGATCGCTGCTCGCTCTGCCGGGGGTGAGATGCTCGCCGTGCACGTGAGCAGCCAGGACGGTCTTCGCGGCGCGGTTCCCGGCGCGCTCGAGGCGCAGCGAACCCTCACCGAGAGCCTCGGGGGGACCTATCACCAGGTTGTCGGCGACGACATCCCAACGGCGCTGGTGCAGTTCGCTCGATCCGTCAACGCGACCCAGCTGGTCATCGGTGTCAGTCGGCGCGGTCGACTCGCGTCGGCGCTGACCGGGCCGGGGATCGGGGCAACCGTCATTCGTGAGTCCGGTGACATCGATGTTCACATGGTCACTCATGCCGCCGCCGGTAGCCGGTTTTCGCTTCCCCGGCTGAAGGGTGGGGCGCTGAGCATCCGCCGCCGCATCCTGGGTTTCGCGCTCGCCGTCAGCGGTGGCCCACTGCTCACCTGGCTGCTGACTGCGATCCGGGATCAAGACAGCATCACTGCCGATGTGCTTGCCTATCAGCTGCTCGTCGTCGCTGTGGCATTGGTCGGGGGAATCTGGCCGGCTGTGTTCGCCGCGATCATGTCGGGACTCACGCTCAACTTCTTCTTCGTCGAGCCGTTGTACACGATCACGATTGCGGACCCACGTAACGCCTGGGCCCTCGTCCTGTACGTGATCATCGCGATTCTCGTCAGTCTCGTCGTCGATCGAGCGGCTCGTGCGGCGCGTCATGCCAGGCGCGCGACCGCCGAAGCCGAGCTCATCGGGACTGTCGCGGGCTCGGTCCTGCGCGGTCAAGGCGCCGTTCCGGCCCTCGTTGCACGTGCGCGTGAGGCGTTCGGGATGTCGGGCGCCCGCCTCGTCGCCGAATCAGGCGACGTGCTCGCAACCGACGGCGAGCCGCTGCTGAACGGGCGTCACAGTGACGTGCCTATCGGCGAGCGCGCGACGTTGGAACTTCATGGCGGCGATCTTGACGCATCGGAGCGGCGCCTCTTGGGTGTTGTGGTAGCCCAGCTGGATGCCGCGCTCGAGCAGACAGCACTTCAGGAGACCGCCCGGGCAGCCGACATCCTTGCCGAAGCCGATCAGGTCCGCAGCGCCCTCCTCTCAGCGGTGAGCCATGACCTTCGTCGTCCCCTCGCTGCCGCGCTCGCCGCTGTCGGCGGGCTTCGCACCGCGGGCGCCGCGCTCGGTGAACAGGACCGCGCTGACCTGCTGGACACTGCCCTCGAGAGTCTCAACACCCTCTCGCGGCTTCTCACGGACTTGCTCGATGTCAGCCGGATCGAGGCCGGAGCACTCGCCGTCTCGCTGACGTCGACGGATGTCGGAGACGTCGTGCTCGCCTCACTCGACGAACTCGGCCTGGGCCCGACCGAGGTAGAGCTCGCTCTGGATGTCGAGGTGCCGGACGTGCTCGCCGACCCGGTGTTGCTGCAGCGCGTCGTCGTCAACCTGCTCACCAATGCGCAGCGTCACTCGCCGGTCGGCACCGCGGTGAGAGTGACGACCAGCGTTCTCGGTGATCGCGTTCAGGTGCGGGTCATCGACCGTGGTCCTGGCATCTCGACGGATCGTCGATCGGACATGTTCACGCCGTTCCAACGGCTGGGCGACACCGACAACACGACGGGGCTCGGGTTGGGGCTTGCGCTCTCTCGCGGTTTCACCGAGGGGATGCGCGGGACCTTGATGGCTGAGGACACCCCGGGCGGGGGCCTGACGATGGTGGTGGAGCTTGGCACCGCGCCTATGGTCGGGGATGACGATGCGGCTGTCGCCGAGCGGAGGGGTGTGGCGTCGTGAAGGTCCTGGTCGCAGACGACGACCCGCAACTCGTGCGGGCCGTGCGCATCACTCTCGCCGCGCACGGTTACGACGTCGTGGCGGCGCCAGACGGACCGGCGGCAATAGCGCTCGCCGCCAAGGAGCACCCCGACGTGATCATGCTCGATCTCGGGATGCCGCACCTTGACGGGGTTGGGGTCATCCACGCCATTCGCGGCTGGAGCGAGGTGCCGATCATCGTCGTGTCGGGACGTTCGGGTTCCGCCGACAAGGTCGAAGCGCTGGATGCCGGCGCAGACGATTACGTCACCAAGCCCTTCCAGATCGATGAGCTCCTCGCACGCCTGCGCGCACTGACACGACGGTCATCATCGGCACCGGCGGGCGAATCCGTGGTGCGTTTCGGGGATGTCGAGGTCGATCTGTCAGCCAAGAGTGTTCGGCGCCGCGGCTCCCGTGTTCATCTGACTCCGACCGAATGGCGGATGCTCGAGTTCCTCGCCCGAAACCCCGGAAGCCTGGTAACACGGCAGACGCTACTGAAGACCCTCTGGGGGACCGAGCAGGTCACCGATACCGGCTACCTGCGTCTCTACATCTCGCAGCTGCGCAAGAAGCTGGAGGTCGACCCCGGCCACCCGGTCCACCTGTTGACTGAATCGGGTATGGGCTACCGACTCAACCTTGAGGGGTAAGCGCCCGCGACCAGGCCCGTTCGTTGTGCAGTTGCCCGGTCTGCTGGAAGAGCCGCACCTGATGGGTGTTCGCTAGCGCGTCTGCAAGTTCGTACCTGTCGGCAGGCTCAAAACCCAACTGCTGCCAGAACGGGCCAGAGCGACGGCTGAACAGCCACGCACGTTTCGCGCCTCCTTCGGCTGCCCGAGCGAGAGCGAAGCGTGCGAGGGCCTTTCCGCGGCCGCGGGAGCGAACTGGACTGGCTACGGCAACACTCCGAATGAGCGCGTGGTCACCATCTCCGCTGAGCTCGTAACCCGTGCTTCCGACGATTTCTCCGGCGGTGTCTCACTCGACCCAGATTTGTACTCCCGGTTCATCGATGCCGCTGATCGTCAAGTCTGCTCCGGCCAGGAACGTCGTCAGATCCGCCATATCACGAGCGAGGCACGGGCTCAGGTTCACTCGCCAAGTCAATCACTCGTGGCTCGTGAGGCCCGGGGTCTGAATGTCGTACCCCCCTCGTAGTGTCGGGGGTATGCAAGCGGTTGGTGCGGGTGATTCGGGTCAGTGGCCCGATGGTCCGGATGCTGACGCGTTCCTCTACGAACAGGATGTGCGGGAGTGGGATGCGGAGGTGGCCGGGTGGGTGCCGCCGCGTCCGGATGCTGTCGCCCTGGTGCTGGAGGCGTCTGATTTGGAGGCGGTGTTCGCTGGGCAACGGTTCGCCAGGGTCGATGACCTCCGCCTTGAGGCCCTGGATGATGTCACCCGGTATGGGGGTGGGTCCCGGGAGCTGGTGATGCGCTCCCTCCGCCTCGAGCTCGCCGCAGCGTTGCGGGTGACGGAGAACGCGGCGGGCATGATGCTTGCCCGCGCGGAGTCCCTCGTCCACTCGTACCCGACGGTGTTGGAGTCGCTCTCCCGTGCGGGGGTGACCGTGCGGCATGCGGAGATCCTGGTCGATGACCTGGACGGGTTGGACCCTGATCTTGCGGGACGGTTGGTGGGGCGGGCGTTGGGGCTTGCGGAATCGTTGCCGGTGGGGTCGTTCCGGCGGGCGCTACGCCGCCTGATCGACCGGGAAACCGCCCCCACGCTCACGGAACGTCACCAGGCCGCGGTGCGGGGGCGGCGGATCGTGGTGGAGCCGGTGGGGGATTCGATGTCGTGGGTGCACGCTTTGGTCCCGTCGGTGGAAGCCCACGCGATCTTCGGGCGGGTCACGCAGAAAGCGGTGGTGATCCGTGACCACGACCGTGGAACCACCCGCGGTGGGGAGCGGGGGGATGGGTCGGAACGGTCGTTGGATGAGATTCGTGCTGACGTGTTCTGCGACCTCCTCATCGATGGGACAGTGCCTCAGCACCCGGAGCAGGCGCGGGGGATCCGCGCGACCGTGGTCGTCACCGTCCCCGCCCTGGCGCTCCTCGGTGTTGAGGGTGTGACGGATCCGGCGGAGGTGGAGGGGGTCGGTCCGATCCCGATCGACACCGCCCGGGAACTGGCAGGTGGCGCCTCAGGGTGGATGCGGGTGCTCACCCACCCCGAAACCGGGGCCGTGGTCTCGGTGGGGCGCACAAAGTATCGGCCACCACCGGAGCTGACGAAGCTCGTGAAGTGGCGGGCTGACCGGTGCATGGGCCCGGGATGCGGGAAACCCGCCTCCCAGTGTCAGATCGATCACTCGGTGCCGTGGGCTGACGGTGGCGAAACCTCGGTGACGAACACGGCACCGTTGGGGCTTGTCAAGTCTTCTGTGTAAGCGGGTTGGTGTTGGTGGTTAGAGGTAGGGGGTGATGCGGTCGGGGTAGGCGAGTGCGAGTTGTTCGAGGGCTTGTTTCCAGTTCGTGGTCACGTTGCCCTCG
>Ga0209958_1002154_pt1 | contig 11857 bp, 19 predicted proteins | sample ThiBio_inoc_plan_FD_183942 | JGI IMG/M metagenome (GOLD analysis project Ga0209958, IMG submission 183942) | Wastewater bioreactor microbial communities from Cape Town, South Africa - Thiocy_inoc_plan (SPAdes) | ecosystem: Engineered > Bioremediation > Thiocyanate > Unclassified | place: South... | reverse complement strand
GAGGGTGTTGCGCACGGTGCGCGCAAACCCGGCACGGTGCGCGACGCGTCTAAAAATGCTGCAAAAACAACCGACCGACCAAGGCGCACCGTGCGCCCTTTTATCCTGCCATCGTGCGGTTGTTGTGCCTGCCTCCCTCTCTCGCGCCCTCCATGCCACGCTGGAGCCCGATCCGGCGCGAATGTGGACCGGGGCCGTCATTGTGGGTCTCCGGTATCGTCGCGAGCGAGAACAATGGGTGCTGCTTGCGATACGCCGTCGCCATCGGGCGCGGCCGGAAGGGACGAACGGCTGTCGAGCGAGCGGCTCCCGAATGGCGCCCCGTTTGCAGAACGAGCGTCGGCGGATCGGGTGACGAACAGCGGGGCCTCCCGCCAATCTGGCGGCGGTGGTGGCGCAGCCGGAGTGTCGGTTGACAGCACCGCTGAGCCGAGCTGAGGGGCGAGAAGAGCGACATAGGCCCGGGTTTCGGCGGGCAGCGCTCGGCCCGTCGCGAGGTGCTCGTCGTATCGTCCGGGACCGGCATTGTAGGCCGCGAGCATCGCCGGAATCGTGCCGTAGCGGTCGTACATCTCGCGCAGATACGCCGTCCCCGCGAGGATGTTGTCGCGTGGTTCGTAAGGATTACGGCCGAGGCCATAGCGCTGGCGAAGCCCGGCCCATGTGTCGGGCATCACCTGCATCAGGCCCATCGCACCGGCCGAGGAGATTGCGCGCACGTCGCCTGCGCTTTCGGCGCGCTTGACGGCGATGATCCACGCTTCGGGAATGCCGAAGCGCTGCGAGGCTTCGGCGACGTAACCGGCGTGCGGATCGACGGAAGCCGTGCGCGCCGGTGGCGAGGTCTGCGCGCAAACGGGCAACGCCGCGTTCGCTGTCAAGATCAGGCCGGAAAGGAGAAGGAGGACGGCGCGCTGCATGGCGTTAGTCCTTCGCATCGCGCTTGGACGGACGGCTCCAGTGCAGAGACCAGGCCGAACCGGCGTCGTCGTCGCGGAAGAGATTGGCGCGGATCGAATGCGGGAAAGCAGGATCATCCAGGACGAGCGCGACGTATTCGCCTGCACGTTCGCCGGTGCGCGTCCAGCCCGCTCCGACTTCGGGACCTTCGTCGCCGCCTTGGTGGATGCGGTAATCCGGGGCGTTCTCCGCCTCGGACGGTTCGGCCGGGATGATGGCGAGATCGCAGGCGAGCGTCAGCGTGTGAATCTGCCCGGTGAAGCCGTTCGCTTCGCGAGTGAACATACCGATTTGCATGGGAAGTCTCCTTGGTGGGGGGGTGTGAAAGCGGAAGCGATCAGCGCGTCGGCGCACGCCAGACGAAGCGGTCGTCGCCGTCCTCATCGGTCCAGACGGGCGTCGCGCGGCCGATCACTGTGGTGTCGGCAAGCGGACCGAAGTAGCGCCCGTCGAGACTATCGGCGGCGTCGGGATTCATGAGGAAGAGTTCGCCGGCGGCGAGCTGTCGGCAGCCCTGCCAAACCGGCAGTTCGCGGCCGATACGGTCGCGATCGCGGGCATCGCCGAGTGGCACGTCATCGACGGTGATCGCCCCGCCGATGCGACAGACGCGCTGCCCCGGCAGCGCCATCACGCGCTTGAGCAGCGGCACATCAGGGCCAATATAGCCGCGCCGGACCATGAAGCTGGCGAGCGGTTCGGGCGGCATGACCGCGACGAGATCGGTGACTTCGAGCCGATGGGAAGGCGCGATGCTGTAGAGGCCGACTGGCACGCTCGGCGTGACGTTCCAGACGAGCTTGGTGGACGTCGGAACGGCGATGGCGAGCGCCGCGCCAAGCGCGGCGATGGCTGTGGATTTGACATAGCCGGAGCGGGTCATCCTTCGATCCGCCGCCGCTTGAGCCACGCGTTATGGCGCTCGGCCGTGTAGGGCCGCGGCGCGTGACCGGCCTGCATCCGGTGGGCGACGTGACGCCAATGGTCGTGCGCCACGTCACAGGCGTCGATGCCAAGCGCTTCGATGGCGTCGATGTGCCGAAGCACGTTCTCGACCTTCGGCCAGCTCGCGACCTTGAGCAGGATTTCGCCGCCGGGGCGCACGAAGGGAACCGTCTGATAGGCTTCGCCTGGTGCGATCGCGCGAAGGATATCGATGCGGGAAATGATGGTGCCGTAGTCGTTGGCGGCCCATCGGACGAAGGCGAAGACGGCGTTCGGCTGGAAGCCGACGACGCGTCGACGGCGGTCGAGTATCTGTTCGTGCGCCTGTCGGCCGAACCTGATCCAGTATTCGATCTTCTTCTCCAGCCACGTCAGTTCGACGTGGGTCATATCGCCGTGGAGGTGCGCCGGCGGGATCGGTCCGCCGCGCACGCGGGAGGCCGCAATGCCGGTCATGAGATGGCTCCATCGGTCGGAGGAAATTCGCGCTCGAGCAGCGTGCGAAGCATGTCGGCGACGGTGACGCCGCGCTGGAAGGCGACGATCTTGATGCGGCCGCGCAGATCCGGCGTGATGTCGATGGTCAGCCGCGCGGTGAAGCTGGAAGCGGCGGCATCGCGTGGCGGGGCGTCAGCCGCCTTGATCCATTGCTCGGCGTCGGCGGGGCGCGTTGCGAAGCCGCGTCGCGATGGGCGCTCGCTCATGTGCCCGCCCTCCCTGCGCGAAGGCGGCTGATTTCGTTCACGAGCGCCGCGACCTCGCGGGCCGCCGTCGCCGCCTCGTCCAGCTCGCAGACGAGGCGGCCGGTCTGCGCGGCCGAAGCGAAGGCGATGCGCTGTCCGATGGTTGTGGCGAGCACGGGCGGGTCGTGATCGGCCAGCGTCTCGGCGGTCTCACGCGCCAGGACTGTGCGCGCGCCGCAGCGGTTGAGAACGAAGCGCGCCAGAAGATCGGGCCGGTAGATGCGCGCCTCGGCAAGCAGCGCGAGCATTTCGGCCGACGCCCATCCGTCGAGCGGAGAAGGTTGCACGGGGATCAGGACGAGATCGGCGGCGAGCAACGCCGAGCGCATGAGCGGGGCGACGCGTGGCGGACCGTCGATCACCACATGATCGACATCGCGCGCCAGCTCGGGCGCTTCGCGGTGAAGTGTGTCGCGCGCCAGGCCGACGACGCCGAAGAGGCGCGGAAGGCCTTCGCGACTACGTTGCTGCGACCAGTCGAGCGCTGAGCCCTGTGGGTCGGCATCGATAACCGTGACGCGCTTTCCGCGGCTGGCCAGTTCACCAGCGAGGTTGAGGGCGAGCGTCGTCTTCCCGACGCCGCCCTTCTGATTGAGGAATGCGATGATCATCGCACCCCTCCCGAGCGGTCCCGGAATGGACGCTGACCGGCTTGGGATTGATCGTCGAACAGCTTTGTCTGCGCGCCGTTCGGGTCAGCGGCTCTGCGACCGGAAGAAGCCGCGCTGAGGCTGCGCGCCGTCGCGCGGATGAGGTTTTCCACATCGCGCGCGCGCTCTCCAGAGTTAGATTCTTGGTTAGACTCTAAGTTAAGGGGCTGATTTCGGCTTTGCTTTCTGTGCGTTAGACCCTGTTTGGGTTCCTGATAGCACGAGCCCCGGGTTCCCGATGGCACGATAGTTCGGGTTCCCGATAGCACGAGCCCGTCCACAGGTTTTCCACAGGGCGGATGCGGCTCGAAGGCGAGCAGGACGCGGCCGCCGATCTCGACTTCAAGAAAGAGGGAATAGCCGGGGAGCGGCTGACGCCGGACGATGTCACGCAGCTCGAAAGCGAAGCGCTTGAACGGCGAGAGACTGCCGGACTTCTGGTGGAGGTGGCGCAGGTCGAAACGCCATCCGGCGCGCTGGCGGCCGCCGTGCTTGCGCACAAGACGATAGAGCCATCGGTCGAGGCCGCCGGTCAGATCGAAATAGGCGCGGTCAATCGTCAGGACGAGCGCGTCATCGAGCACGGCCTTGTAGAACCAGTCGGGGACGATCAGTTCGATCCCGTCGGGGCGGCCGCTGCCGTCGGTGCGCTCCTGCCACTCGTTGATCCAGGAGAAGCGATGGCGGCGCCCCTCGGCCGGTTGCCGGATCGAGGTGGAGACGGTGGTCGACTGCAGGCGATCGAGCGCGGCCTTGAGCCGTTGATAGTCGCGCAAGCTGGTGCCGCGGCCGACATAGGTCAGGATCTCGTATGGCGTGGCGGCCATCAGGCGCGATGTGCGCAGTCCGGCGTCGCGCGCCTCGACGATCTGGCTCGCCGCCCAAATCAGGATGTCTGCGTCCCAGATGGTCGCCATGCCGTGATCGGGCACCGCTTCCACGCGGATCGCGACGTCGCCGGCGGCGAAGTCGATCGGCGCGATGCGATGGGATTTGGAGAGGGAGAAGAAGGGATAGGCCATGAGATCCTGCGCGTCTCTCGGCGCGAAGTCGCCAGGGAGCGCCCGGAACAGGTCGAGTTGGCCGCGCTCCGATGGATGACGACGCCGCACCGCCATGAACGAACCGGGCGCGATCAGCGTGCGAAGCGGCCGACGGGCTGGCCCGTCGATGGCGTCTGGCGTTTGGCGGGAAGGACCGAGCCGCGCGGGTCGGAGGTCGAGGTGACTGCGCCACGGTCCGCCCAGGTCTCAAGGTCCTCGACGGAATAGACGACGCGACCGCCGAGCTTTCGATAGGCAGGACCCGTGCCGTAGGTACGGTGCTTTTCGAGCGTGCGGGCTGAAAGGCTGAGGAACTCTGCGGCCTCCTTGGTCCGCAGGAAGCGTGGCGGCAGAACGGCGGTATCGGGTCGCATGGATCGGGCCTCCGTGGTGTTCCGGGAAGCCGCTGCGGTTCAGCGGCGGACAACGACCACGGTGGCGGAGGAGAACCGGCGTGTTGCAGGGCGAAGTTGGGGGGGATTGAATTCGCCCACCGGCGAAGGATCGAGGGCGGCTATTATCGCCGCCGATGGCGAAGCAGTTTTCGATATCCCCCGGCGATCATGGCACGGGCGTCGCGAAGCAACGCCTTCACGCCATGACGAGCCGAAGAAGCCTGCCATTCGTCCCGATCGAGATGGCCGATGTTGAAGAGAACTTGCGCGATCTCCTGCTGAGTCGCTCCATCGCGATCCCCGTCAATCGCTCGCAGCATCTTGCGCAACCGCATGCGCTGCTGCCGCGTCAAGCGCGTGTCGGGCGGAATGGCGCGGCCATGCAAAGCCGATAGGAGCCGTCGGACGGCCTCGATCCGGTCGAAGCCGTCGAGACCCAGCGGAATGACCGCGACCTCTACAGATCCTTTCTCGGCATAATCGACGATCTGAAGGCGCTGACCATTTCCGAGCACGTAGCGGAATGCCGTCTCGCCCTCGTCGTTGGACGGCCGATAGCTGCCGCCCGTGATGCGCGTGCGTGAAATCGCTCGTTCGAGGTCTGCCGGAGCTTCGGTCAATATGACGATGCTGGTGTCATCTTGAGGAAGCCACAAGACCGCAGCTTCAGGCGGTGGCGTCCGTGGGTCGACGGGGAAATCGCAAACCCCAGCGCTGCTGAATTTGGGCAGTCAGGTCTTTCGGCACATTGGCCGCAGCCAGCGCCTCGAAATCCGCGTCATACGCTTCATTGCGGCGGAGCCATTCCCAAGCCAGATCGGACGCCGTCAATGCATCCAGATGGTCGTATTCCGCCAAGGAGCGCCATGTCGATACATCGGGTGTCATCGCAATCCCCTCCAGTTACGCATTTTAGGGGTTTTACGATTCCCTTCTGAGTTGCATCGGAGAAGTCAGTGATATGTCAGCAGGTGATGCCGGAGCGGCATCACGCGAACGGTCGCCGCTGGCTTTCCCGGACCAATTCGCGATAGCCGTGTTCGGTCATCCAATGCGCGCGCGCGAGATGCGCCTCGTGCATGCCGCGGCATCGTTGAGGGTCGCGGTTGGGGTCCAGGCCGAACAGAATATGGACGGCCTCGCGCCAATCGGCTCCGTCGCGTTCGGCGTCAAGGAGCCGCAAGTAGAGCTTCATGTGCTTGCGGTCGTAAGATGTGAGGGTATCGCTGGACGGCGGTTCGTCCAGAAGGGTCGGATTCGGCTGTCCCATCAAGCTACCATAGTCGCGCGCATCAACCTCGTTAACCTTCATATGAGGTTGGACGCCCTCTTTACGCGACAAGGATGGCGGCGATGAGATCGGCGCACTAAAGCGGCAGATCGCTCCTTTCGTTCAGAAGCAACACACCCTCGCCCTTGTCGGTGGAGAGGAGGACGATCCCGCCAGCTTCGAGAGCCCTTCGCACCTGATCCCGCGTGGATTCAAACACGTCGAGGCGGTTTTCCGACTCGAGACGCTTGAGCGCGGTCAGCGATACTCGAGCCTTGTCAGCGAGCGTCTCCTGTGTCCAACCAAGCAACGCGCGTGCGGCCCGTGATTGTCGGGCGGTGATCATGCATGATCACCTCCCACCGCAGACCGTACGCACTCCAGAACTACGACTAAAATAGTCGTTCTTGATCGAAACGTCACCAGAAATGACCAACAGTGATGTCGGTATGCGACTCGAACGTCCGTTTGATGACGCTGGTGATTCGGTCGAAATGAGGTGGCGGCCCTGGCCTTTCGGCCGGGGCCTTGTCCGCCTCAGTCGGTGCGGCGGCCGTTGGGCCGGGACCAGATGAGGGAGAAGGTTTCGCCGTCCTCGTCGTCGAAGAGGTTGGCGTAGATCGGGGCGTTGAAGCTCGGATCGTCGAGCTTGAGGCCCAGATAGTCGCGGCCTTCGTTGGAGCGCTTGGACCAGGCGGCGCCGATCTCGGCTCGGCCGACCAGAACCCGGTGGCTGGGGGCGTTTTCGCCGTTGGCGCGCAGGTCGGGGACGATGCGCACGTTCTTGGCTTGGACGCTGAGGGTGACGATGTCGCCGGTGAATTCGTTCGAGGCGGTCTTCTTGAAAGTGCCGATGGTCGCCATGTTAAGTCTCCATTTTCCATTCCCGAGCCCGCACCATGCGGCCTCGATGGCGATCGACAGGCCGGAGGCGAGCGACGACACATCGCTTGCGACCGGAGCGCAGCGGAGGATGGCGCAGGCGCGACTTTGTTGTTTCGCGAGGAATGACGGCGCAGCCGGCAGGGGAAGAAAGTCGGGGCGCGCCGTTGTGGCATAGGCGCTCGAGGCGCAGCCGTCCTTCGGCCAGATCAGGCCATTGAAGAGGCCGTTTGGAGCGATCGCTGAATGGAGAGAAACCGGAGACGCTGGCGACCTGCCCGAACCGACAGACCGCCCCAACCAAGTCTCACCGGCTTCATCTCCCCTGCCGGGTCACGACGCGATCCGTGGGCCCCTAGACGCCATTCTCGGACATGTTCGCCAGCCCGGGCGGTCGGCCGTGCGTAGCAGACGGCTTCCATCCCAAGCTCCTCCATCCGAGATTCGCGCAATTGGGTTCGCGCCGATGCTGGGTGCGTTTCCCCGACCTGATCCAACCCGGTGACGAGGATGGGGGTCTTCACGAGGCCGGACCGCGCACGGCTTCGTATCAGGCGCGGGAGAGGTGCCCTGGCGATTGGTTAGTGGCCGCCATACCAGTGACCCGCGCAAACGCTGTCACGCCTACGGCAAGGGCGCCGATGACCGAGAACACGAGCTGCCAGGTGTCGGACGGCATGGTGTGTTTGACGATGCCGTGAGTGGCGTGGAATCCCGCAATCACCGCAGGCGCGACGAAGGCGACGGCGATCAGGAGCCGGCCCCAGGTTGGACGCACCGTGGCGAGCAGGAACTGGCCAAGGCCGAAGGTCAGGCCGGCGCCCACGAAGCCGATGATGATCGCGCCGAGCCAGCCGGCGCCCGTGCCATACGCCCACATGCCGAGACTCACGCCCGCGAAGAACGGGAGTGCATAGACGGCAAGAGTGAAGAGCAGCCAGCAGAGGAAGCCGATGGCAGCGAAACTGAGAAGGATGCCTATGAAGATCATGGTGGTGTCTCCGTGAGAATGGTCTGCCGGTCGCGCCTCCACCACCACCACGGCGCTATTGAATTGTAGCAGGGAATAGCGCCGTCGGGGAGCGGAAACCGATCGGTTGCCGGTTCGACCGGACGGCCGTCGCCCCGTCATGGGGCGAACGGATCGATCTCGCTGACGATCTCGGTTTCGTCGCCGTCGAACTCGTTGTCGGTTGTGACCGAGAGGGTGCCGTCGCCGGCGCGGAAGATGACGATGACGGCCATCAGGGTGGTGGCGAGGCTGAAGGCGTAGGCGTGCGCGTCGGGGAAGGACATTGCTCCGGCTCCTGTTTGAGCGGAGGACCATCCCCCGCTGACAGGCGCCCGAAGTGTCCGGCCGTGGGCCGCAATCACCGCGCAGGCGTAGCCGGAGCGGCGGCACGCTTCGCGTAGTCCGACCCTTTACGGGTTGATGGCGTCAGGCCCACGGCTGGACCAAGGATCAGCGCAATGGATCGCGGGGTGTGGTCGTCTTCGCTTCAGGAGCTATGGGCGTCCTGGTGCGCACGATCGAAGACCGCATGGGCGAGTTGACGCGTAATGGCGCAGGCTTCGAGAGCAAAACCCGAGGGCCAGGATCGGGCGATATCTCGGCGAAAGCCGCCTCGCTGAAAATGGGGATGGAGCTGGGCGATGACGCGTTCGAGACCTTGCGGAAGCGCGAGGCCCGCGCGCTCGGCATATTGAGCCGCCTTATCCAGATCGTGCCGGATCTGCACGCGGTTCCAGGTGTCGGTTGTCGCGACCTGGAGTAGATTGGCTTTGAGGAGCAGTTCAATTGCGATGGCGACGCCGTGAAGGACTGCATTGTCCATTGCCCCATTGGCCGCACGTTCTGCGCTGGCCAAATGGCCCATAGCGTTGCGGGCCAGCGTTTTAGAAAGCCGGATGTCGGGCACGAAGTCGTCGGGGAATGAACTGAGCTGGCTCATCCCTGTGAGAATGCCACGGCTCAGGAATTTTCAATACTCGATCGACAAGATTGCGCCCCATAAGCGATCATTCGCCCCGTAAGTCGATCTCTTTCAAGGGGCTGCCACCATCGATGAAAAGCCTGCCGTTTGGCTTCAGCACTGCCTTAATGCGCATTAAGGCCAGTCGACCGACGTCCGGATGTCGCCCATCGAGCGCTCCGACGCGCATGGCAAACGCCAGATCAAAAAGCTGATCTTCGGCGCGCAATTCGAAATCCTCTATTGCCGCCTGCCTGAAATCGAGGCGGCCTGCCGCCAACTCACGCGTCGACCCGGCACGTGCCTGGTTTATCGCCTTTTCCGAACGATCGATTGCCAGAACGAATCCGTCCCCGATGCGCCGGGCCACTTCACGAGCAGCAACGCCGGGGCCGCACCCGATCTCCAGCACACGAATCCCGCTTCTCAATGGAAGGGCCTCAACAAAGTTGGCTATCCGCGTTGAAATCACGCTCGCCATAACATCTATGCCTCTTGCAATACGAGTTTAGACTCCGAGTTCTGGATCTGATTTTGCGTCTGACCTCTTCAGTCGCAGAATACGAACTTCTGCGACCGACTCCAGCCGCAGCCAAGGGCAAGAATGCCAATCCCCGTGTGGGCGGCGCTCACGCGCCGCCCGATCCGAACCGATAGACCGGAATGCCCAGCTTGCGGGCCTTGTCGGCGAGATTGTCCTGAATGCCGGTGCCGGGGAAGATCACGACGCCGATCGGCATGACCGTCAGCATCTGGTCGTTGCGCTTGAAGGGCGCGGCCTTGCCGTGCTTCGTCCAGTCGGGCTTGAAGGCGACCTGCGGCACCTTGCGGGTGTCGGCCCAGCGGGCGGCGATCTTCTCGGCGCCTTTGGGCGTGCCGCCGTGCATCAGCACCATGTCGGGGTGCTTGGCGTGGATCTGATCGAGCTTCGTCCAGATGGCCTGGTGGTCCGTGGTGTCGCCGCCGGAGAAGGCAATCTTGGGCCCGGCCGGAACCAGCACCTCGGTTTCTGCGCGTCGCTTGGCGGCGAGGAAGTCGCGGCTGTCGATCATCGCGGCGGTTAGGTGGCGATGGTTGACCCGTGATCCATTCCGGGGCGACCACGGCGAGCCGGTGACACGAAGGTAATGTTCGGCTGCGCTTTCGCGGAAGACTTCAAGGCTGTCGCGGCGTTCGACCAGGCACTTGCCCATGTCGATCAGGTTCTCAAGCTGCAGCGACTTGACCTCGGAGCCGTCCTGCTCGCGCTGAAGCCGCTTCTGGCCCTGCTCGTTATCGTCCAGCGTATCCTCGACGCGGCTGACGGCGCGGTGGAACATATTGACGGTCGACCAGAGCAGTTCGTTGAGATCGTGATCGAGGCTGGTGTCGGCCAGGGTGGCGATGAGGGCGTCGAAGATGTCTGCGACGGCTCCCTCGATGACGCGGTCTTCCGGGACCGCGCGAGGATCGGGTTCGTCTTCGGAGGGGCGATAGCCGTAGAGCTGAAGGTCCTGCAGCATGTCGTCGGTGGGCGAGGATTCGTGGTGCGGTTCGAAGTCGTCGTGCTCGTTCATGGGATGCTCCGTCGGTTGGACCGCGACCGTCGCGGCCTTCACGGCGACGAAGCCGTCGGGCGGGCCGGACCTGCACCCGGAGCAAAGCGAGAGGGCCGAAGCGTCAGCGGAGGATGGCGGAGGCCGGCGATTTTGTTTCGCGATGGAAAGGCGCGGGTTCGGGGTCCCCATGCGGCCTGCCGCATGGGGTGGACATGCGCCGCCGGAAAATCGTCGGCCGCAGTCGTTGCCGATCCGGCCCGGCTGACGGCCGATCGCCCTCTCGAAGGCCGAGGCGCGGTCCCTCCGACGGATCCAGCAGCCAGCGAGCAAGGCGGCGTCGGGCCGCCTCGCCTTCCGATACCGGTTATGCAGCGATCGCCATGAAGCGGACGACGTCCTGGGGGGCGAGCTGCACGCGGATTCCGGACCGGAGCGCATCCAGCCCAAGCAGGCGCAGATCTTCGTTGCAGTCCCCGAGCGCCGGCGAGAGCACGATCGCCTCGATCCCGGCCGCATTGGCGCGTTCGACCAGATTGTCCCGGGCGCCGTCTCCTGCCGGGTCGTTGTCGCGGACGATGTAGAGCCTGCGAAGCGTCGGCGGGAACAGGATGGCGGCAAGGTGCGCTGCGGAGAGCGCGGGCGCGATCGCCATGTCGGGCACGACCTGACGCAGCGACAGCATGGTTTCGATGCCTTCGCCTGCCGCCATCACGTCGCCCGGCACGCCGATGCGGACGGCAGCCCCAAGCAGATCGCCCATCGCCTTGCGCTGCGTGTCGATCGGGGCTTTGTCCGAGCCATCGGGCGAGAGCCAGGTGCGATGGGCTCCGGTGATCCTGCCGCCCAGATCGGTGACGGCGGCGATCATCGCCGGCCAGGTTTCGGTCGGTCCATCATCGTCGGGGCGGTAGTAGCACCGCGGATGAAAGCGCAGGCTGCCGGTCCCGTGCAAAGCCGTAATTCCGCGTTTGCGGAGATACGTTTCCACGATGGTGCCCGCGATCGGCTGTGACATGGCGAAGAGGCGGCGCGCCGCTTCGGACGATCCCGATGGGGCCGGCGCTCGGCCCTGTCGTGATGGCGCCGGCAGTGGTTCGGGTTGCGGCATGCTGAGGAAGCTGCGCGCTTCTTCGACGACATCGGTGAAGTCGACGAGGCCGAGCGATTCCCGGATCACGTCGAGCAGGTCGCCATGCTCGCCAGTGGCCGCATCGTTCCATTTGCCGGCTGGTCCCTTCGGCGTGTCGCCGAGCCGCACGAACATCGAGCGGCCCTTGGCGTTGCGGACGTCGCCAACCTGCCAATAGCCGCCCTGGCGGCGACCATTGGAAAGGTAGTGGCGGCAGACCGCCTCGGCCTGCCGGCCGAGACGGTGCGCCAGATCGGAGGCGTCGATCCGTGCCATCATGACGCCTCCCGCTCGGAGATGCGCGACAGCGGATAGGTGTCGAGCAGCTT
>Ga0209958_1002143_pt1 | contig 11923 bp, 9 predicted proteins | sample ThiBio_inoc_plan_FD_183942 | JGI IMG/M metagenome (GOLD analysis project Ga0209958, IMG submission 183942) | Wastewater bioreactor microbial communities from Cape Town, South Africa - Thiocy_inoc_plan (SPAdes) | ecosystem: Engineered > Bioremediation > Thiocyanate > Unclassified | place: South... | reverse complement strand
CGCGCGCTTCGTCCAGTGGCGCGCTCAGGCCGGCGCGCGCACGGTGCTGCACCAGGGCCAGTGTGGCCCGGCGGTTCTCGATGACCGCTTGTGTGAGCGCCAGGCGCTCGTTCGCACTGGCCAGCGCGTACCAGGCCTGGGCCACTTCGGCCGCCACCGCGCGGCGCACCGCTTCGGCGTCTGCCACGGAGGCGTCGCTACGCAACCGCTGTGCATGACTTGCGTTGCGCAGGCGCCCGAACACGTCGACCTCCCAGGCCAGGTCGATGCCGGCGCTGGTGCTGCCGCTGCGCTGCCGGTCTTCGCGCTCGCTGGCGCCCACGGTGGCATCAAGCGCCGGCCATCGCGCGGCCGACGCGGCAGCGGCCAGGGCACGCGAGCGTTGCACGCGCTCCACTGCTTGCGCGACGTCGAGGTTGCCGGCGAGCGCGCGCGCGATGTGGTGCATCAACGCGGTGTCACCCAAGGCGCCCCAGCGGGCCGCGGGTGCACTGCGGGGCAGCTCGGGGGCGCCTGCGAATCGCGGTGCGTCCGACTTGGTCAGGTCGAGGGTCGCTGTGCCCGGTGCGGCGCAGCCGGCGAGCAGGGCCGCTGCGGCCAGGGCCGTCCAGCGCCAGGGGGACTTCGATCGGGTCATGTCAGCCTCCGGTTCACTTCAGTGCGAGATCGAGTGCCGCGTGCCGTGCGCGGCGGCGTTGCAGCAGCACGTAGAACAGCGGTGTGAAGAGCAGGCCGGCCACGGTGACGACCAGCATGCCGGCAAACACCGCCACGCCCACTGCAGCGCGCATCTCAGCGCCCGCGCCGCTGGCGAACACCAGGGGCAGCACGCCCATCACGAAGGCCAAGGTGGTCATCAGGATGGGGCGCAAGCGCAGGCGCGCCGCCTCGATCACGGCCGTGTGCGCGTCCAGACCCTCGGCCTGGCGGCTGCGCGCGAACTCGATCATGAGGATGGCGTTCTTGGTGGCCAGGCCCACCAGCACTACGAGGCCGATCTGGGTGAACAGGTTGTTGTCGCCACCGCTGAGCCACACACCGGCCAGAGCCCCCAGCACCACCGTGGGCACCGAGGCCAGCACCGCCAGCGGCAGGGACCAGCTGCCGTAGGTGGCCGCAAGGATCAGGAAGGCCAGCGCCACAGCCAGCGGGAACACCCACAGGCCGCTGCTGCCCTCGCGTGCTTGCTGGTAGGCGAGATCGGTCCATTCGTAGCCGAAGCCGGGCGGCAGCTCGGCCGCCAGGATGGCTTCCATCGCCACCATGGCGTCGCCCGTGCTCACGCCCGGCGCGGCCATGCCCGAGATGTCCGCGGCCATGTGGGCGTTGTAGCGCACCACCGGGTCGAGCCCGACCGAGGGCGTGGCCTTCACCAGCGCCGCCAGCGGCACCATGTGGCCGGCATCGTTGCGCGTCCACAGCCGCTGCAGCGCCTGCGCGTCGTCGCGGTAGGGCGCGTCGGCCTGGACGTTGACCTGCCAGGCGCGGCCAAGCATGTTGAAGTCGTTCACGTAGTACGAGCCCAGGTACACCTGCAGCGCTTCATGCACGCGCTCCAGTGGCACCCCCATGGCCAAGGCCTTGTCGCGGTCGATGTCCACGGCCAGTTGCGGCACCCCGACCTGGTAGGCCGAGAACAGGCCCATCAGGCGCGGCTCTTTGGCGGCCGCCGCCAGAACCCGGCCCAGCGCCTCGTTCAATGCCGCGGGACCTTGCTGCTGACGGTCCTGGATCTGCAGCTTGAAGCCGCCGGCCTGCCCGAGGCCCGGCACCGGGGGCGGAGGGAACATGGCGGCGAAGGCCTGGTCGATCCCTTGCAGTTTGCCGTTTAGCTGGCCCGCGATGGCGCCGGCGGCGAGCGAGGCGTCGCGGCGCTGTTCGAACGGATCGAGCATGGTGAAGATCACCGCGCTGTTGGGACTGTTCACGAAGCCGTTGATGGACAGACCGGGAAACGCCACCACGCTTTCGACGCCGGGCTGCTCCAGCGCGATGCGGGTGACCTCGCGGGTGACGTCCTCGGTGCGATCGAGCGAAGCACCGGGCGGCAGTTGCACGATCCCCACGAGGAAGTACTTGTCCTGCGCGGGCACGAAGCCGGACGGGATGGCCTTCCAGCCCCACATCGTGAGGGCCAGCAGGCCCGCGTACAGCACGGCCAGGCGCCAGGGTCGGCTCAAGTTGCGCTGGCTGGCGCGGGCGTAGCCCTCGGCGCCGGTGTCGAAGCCACGGTTGAACGCGCCCAGGGCACGGCCCAGCCAGCCCTTGTGAGTCGCCGCGTGCGGGCGAAGCCACATCGCGGCCAGCGCCGGGCTCAGCGTAAGCGAGTTGATGGCCGAGATCACTGTGGAGATGGCGATCGTCAGCGCGAACTGGCGGTAGAACTGGCCGGAGAGGCCGCCCATGAACGCCGTGGGAATGAACACCGCGGCCAGCACCGCGGTGATGGTTAGGATGGGGCCCGTCACCTCGCGCATGGCGGCGCGCGTTGCGTCCTGGGGCGAGAGCCCACGCGCCAGGTGGCGTTCCACGTTCTCCACCACCACGATGGCGTCGTCCACGACGATGCCGATGGACAGCACCAGGCCGAACAGGCTCAGCGTGTTGAGCGTGAAGCCCGCCAGATGCATCACCGCGAGCGTGCCGATCAGCGACACCGGCACCGCCACGATGGGGATCACCGCCGCACGCGCGCTCTGCAGGAACAGCAGCACCACCAGCACCACGAGCACCAGCGCCTCGGCCAGCGTCTGCACGACGTTGCCGATCGATTTCTCAACGAACACCGTGGGGTCGTAGGCTATGCGGTGCTCGATGTCCTGCGGGAAGCCGCCCTGCAGGCGCTGCATTTCCGCGCGCACCGCGGCCGATACCTCCAGCGCGCTGGCGGCCGGGTCCTGCACGATCTGGATGCCCACGGCGGGTGTGTTGTCCAGCAGGCTGCGCATGGCGTACTGGCTGGCGCCGATCTCGATGCGTGCCAGGTCCTTCAGGCGCAGCGCCTGACCCTCGGGCCCAGTACGCACCACGATGTCACCGAAGGCCTTGGGTGATTGCAGACGCCCGGACACGGCCAGCGGCATCTGGCGTGCCGACGCGGTATCGGGCGATGCGCCCACCGAGCCCGCCGCGACCTGCAGGTTCTGCGTGCGGATGGCGGCCACCACGTCGCCCGCTGTGAGGCCGCGCGCGGCCATGCGGTCCGGGTCCAGCCAGACACGCAGGCTGTATTCGCCGGCGCCCCACACGACCACTTTGCTCACGCCGGGCACGCGCAGCAGGGCGTCGCGCACCTGCAGCTGGGCGAAGTTGGACAGGTGCAGCAGGTCGTAGCGCTGCCCGGGAGACAGCAGGTGCACGACCATCAGGATGTCGGGCGCCATCTGCTCGGTCACCACGCCAGCGCGCTGCACCTCGGGCGGCAAGCGCGACAGCGTACGCGTGACGCGGTTCTGCACCTCCGTCTCGGCGCGTGCCGGGTCGGTGCCCGCTGCAAACGTGAGCGTGAGCGCGTAGCGCCCGTCACCCGAGGCGCTGGAACTCATGTACTGCAGGCCCGGGAGGCCGGTGAGTTCGGTCTCCAGCGGCGTGGCCACGGTCTGTGCCAGCACCTGCGGGTTGGCGCCCGGGTAGCCGGCCCGCACCATCACCGTGGTGGGCATCACGTTGGGGTACTCGGTCAGCGGTAGCTTGCCCAGCGCGAGCGCACCGGCCAGCACGATAAGCAGCGAAAGCACGATGGCCAGCACCGGGCGCTCGATGAAGCGATCGACCCAGGAAGGGGAAGAGAGGGATGAGGCGTGGTTCATGGTGGTCCCTGGATTCAGCCAGCGGTGGCCGCGCGTTCAGCGGCGCGAACCTTCATGCCGGGCTTGATACGCATCAGGCCTGAAGCCACCACGCGCTCGCCCGCCTGAACGCCGCCGATGACAGCGCGCAACTCACCGTGGCGGTCACCAAGCTGCACCGCGCGGTACTGCACCGTGTCATGCCCGTCCACCACCAGCAGGTGGTGGCGGCCCTGGTCGGTGCCGATGGCGGCGTCGGGCACCAGCAACGTGGTTCCCGCCTGGGGGTGGGCCAGCCGCACGCGCACAAAGGCGCCGGGCAGCAGGCCGCTGTCGCGCGCGTTGACACGTGCCCGCAGCCGCAACGTGCCGGTGCCCGGTTCGATTTCGTTGTCGGCGAAGTCGAGCGTGGCCGTGCCGAGGGGCTGCTCGGACTGCTCAACCACCAGGGTCACCTTCATCGCGTCGGGTTTGCGTGCGCGGGCCAGGTGCGCCTGGATGGCGGGGTCGGCGACGTCGAAATGCACCTGCAGCGCCTGGCTGGACAGCAGCACCGCCAACGGCGCCTGTGCCGCACCCACGCCCACGTAGTTTCCGGCGGTCACCAGCGCACGGCCGACGCGCCCGTCGATCGGTGCGCGCACGGTGGCGAACTCGCGGTCGAGCTGGGCCGCGCGCAGCGCAGCCTGGGCGGCCGCCACCTGGGCCTGGGCCTCCGTCTGCGCGGCACTGCGCCGCTCGGCTTCTTCGGCGGCGATGGCGTCCAGCGCCAGCAACTCGCGCGCGCGGCGGGCTTCGCTGATGGCGCGCTGCTCACGCGCCTGCGCCAGCTTCAGCTGGGCCTGCGCGCTGGCTAGGGCAGCGTCGAAACCGCGGGCGTCGATAGTGAACAAGGGCTGCCCCGCCTTCACGGACTGCCCTTCCTGAAACAGCACGGCCTCCACATGGCCGGCCACGCGCGGTCGGAGTTCCACCCGCCCGGCGGCTTCGAGGCGCGCGATGAAGGTCGATTCGGGCGCGATCGCACGCGACTCGACGGTCGCGATCGCCACGGCGGGCGCCTCGGGCGCCATGGCAGGGGACTCGGCGGCTTCGGCGCGTGAGAACGGATTGCCACCGGTGCTGTACAGCGTCAGCGTGGACGCCACGGCCAGCAGCGCAGCGGTGGCAATCGCCTTGCGTACCGGCGGCTTGGAGGGGGAGGGTAGGTCGGGCATGTGAAACCTCGCGACGGTTGTAGAGGTTCACGATGCTGGTGCTTGCCACGATGGCAAGCGCAAGACAGAGCGATCGATGGAGTGCGTTCAGGCCAGCAGCAGTCGCCTGCGGGCCTGGCGCGCTCGTTTCACCGGCGGCTGGTGGCGCCAGCCGCCATAGTCGGCCCGGATGCTCACCTTCACGGGGACCCGGCTCGATACGTTCAAGCGCGGCCCGTCGATGCCGGTCATTCGCAGCACTGTGTCGCTTGCGACGGTGTGCATGTCACCCTGACCGAGTTCCACCAGCTCCAGCGGCACATCCGCGTCGATCCAGACCGTGCCGCGATCGACGCGCAGCGTGTCACCGCGCCGCACGTGCATCAGCAGGCTGTGTTCGCTGGAGAGGTTCCATTCGCTGGCGACACGTGGTACGTCGCCAGCCGTGGGCTTGAAACCGAAGCGGAACATGGAACCGAAGGCGAACATCGCAGCGCTCCTGTCAAACGGAAAGGCTGGGAAGTCTCGGGGTGACCACGGTGTCAATGTCCATGCCTGTTCACCCACGGGTCCGGCGTGTGCCGCCCGACCTGCCTGGTTCAGCGCAGGAACTCGACCACCGCGCGGCCGAAAGCCTCGGGTACTGGAACAGGAGGCCGTGTCCCGCATCCGAGTAGAGGACGAGAGCTGCGCATTCGGCAGCTTCTGCACCATCGCGAGGAGTTGTAGGCGTGGACCATCGTGTCCTGGGTGCCGTGGGCCACAAGCGCCGGCGCGCTCGGTGGTTGCCTGGCTGGCCGGCGATCTGGCCGCGGCCGATGACGTTCAGCTGGATCTGCCGCAGACCGGCGTGTGTTCCACCGATCTGCGCGAGACACTTCTCTCGGGTGAGGTGCGCGCCACGCAGGGCTGCTGTGGCGGGCAGGCCAAGACCGAAGCCCAGGCCTGCTGCGTGCGGGACGAAGTCGCCCGCACACCGAAGGAAGGCAGATGCGGTTGCGACGCCGAGTCCGACAGGCGAGTACTGTCGCGAGCCGCTACTGCCGATGCGTCCGCTGTGGCAGAACTCGATCGATGCTGTTCGTGAGAGGGTTGCCGGTGCCGCCCATGTTGGTTCAACAGCATCTACCAAGAGGCTGTGTGTTTTGCGCCCCCGTGATGATCGTTCAATTGAACGGGAAGCAACGTCCAGCGAGCACCCTGGTTCGCTCGCGCTGGTCATCACATTTGCGGCAAGTTGTCCTCATCTTGTGACCTACAGGTCTCTGAAGAAGTCTCTTGCTCGCGATCGATGCGCGCTCGATTGGCGCGAGTAAATGACGACGCTCTTCACGCTCCTGTGCCCCGTTAGAGCCATAGTCTCAGGCAGCGGCACCTCTCGATGCACCGACTCGGTCACGAAGCCAGAGCGAAGCGAGTGGGCAGAAAACTCCCCAGCTAGACCAGCAAGCCGACAGCGATCGTGCACGATGTCGCGCACCGCAGCTGCAGACAAGGCCGCCCCCAGCTTGCCCCCCTTGAGTACACGACGGAAAAGGGCACCCTCGCGGATCTTGCTGACCGCCAGCCACTCCTGCAGCGCTGCGCCCGCGGTACCCAGTACAGGCTTGTGGTTCTCAGGCTGATCCAAGCCGCTCTGGTTGGTCTTGGAATACACGAGCTCGTAAGAAAACTCCCCCGGCCCGGTCTTCTTCAAGAACTTCATGTCGGCCGCGGCGACCTCGGAGCGCCGCCGCCCCCCGCTGGCCCAGGCGAAGAGGAGGAGGGCGCGGTCGCGTTTGCCGCGCAGCGAATCGTCGCAGGTGGCCAGCAGCAGTTTCAAAGGATCCTTGGTGAGCGCGTCTTTTTTCTTGGACAACTCGCCGCGCTTGGCGTAGGCCTTGCGCGTGCGTGAGAGCAGCTCGCGCACCTTGGGGTCGCGGCAGGGATTTTTCAGCTCCTTGACCTGGTGGGCCTTGGACAGCACGGCGATCCGGTGCACGAGCGTGTTGTTGGCCAGGGCGCCGAGTTTTCCCTTGAAGCCGCTGTTGACAAGCGCCTGGTCGATCTCGAGCGGCAGCTCGTGCACCAGGCCTTTGGGGGTCGTGCGCTGGGCGTGGTCGACGATGAACTGCAGCACGCAGGCGGCGGGCAGCGGCAGCGCAATCTGATCGCCGTAGCGCATCGCGTACCAGGCGGCCCAGTAGCGCAGCGCGCTTTGGTAGCTGCGCTGGGTGTTGGCGGACTCGCCTTCGCGCAGCAGATCCGCCACCGCTTGCTCGGTGACGGCGCTGAGTTCATGCGGCGCGAGCGCTGGGGTCTTCAGTAGGGAGGGCAGCGCCATGTTGCAATCAATCCTGTCTGATGAGACATTCAATACGTGCAACATATCAAATCATACGATCTGGCCTGATAAGTCACGATAACAATCTCTTATCGATGGTAATTTAAACCCCGGAGCAGGGCGATGCAAATGAAAAGTTCGAGCGTCACAGAAGACGAGATCCGTCGGCGCCGCGGCGTGCAGCGAGAAGACGTCTGGGCCGCGGCCGACGCCGTGCTGCTCGCGGGTGAAAAACCCACGATCGAGCGGGTGCGCCAGCACCTGGGCAGCGGCTCTCCCAACACGGTGGGGCCGCTGCTGGAGCAGTGGTTCAAGCACCTGGGGCGGCGCATCCAAGACCCGGGCGCTTTCGCCGCCCCCGCCGGGGTGCCCGACCCCGTGCTGCAAGCCGCCCGGCACTTCTGGGAGACCGCCCTGGCCCAGACGAGAGGGGATTTCGACGAGCGATTGCGCCAAGGCCTGGCGGATGCCGTGGCCAATGTGGAGGCCGAAAAGGAGCGCGCCGAGATCGCCGGAGCCGCCGCCTTCGAGGCGAGCGCCAAGGCCAACCGCCTGCAAGGCGAACTGGACGCACAGGCGCAACTGCTTCGCCGGGCCCAGGAGGCGCTCGCGGCCGATGGCGCCCGCCTGCAGGAGGTGCGCGCCGCCCTGGCGGCTGAGAAGGAGCGGCTGCTCGAGGAGCGCTGCCAGGCGGGCGAGGCGCTGACCGAGCTCAAGCAGCAGGTCGCTGCCGGCGTGGAGCGCGCCGATGCGGCCGATCGGCGAGTGGCCATGGAGCTCGATCGTGAGCGCAGCGCCCGCGCCAAGGCGGAGCGGCAGGTCGAGGCGCTGCAGAAAGCGGTCGCGGCAGCGCGCGAAGCCATGGCCAGCGCCCAGGAGCAAGCGCAGCAGCAGGTTCAGAGCCAGATGGTCGCTGCACGCGAGCGCGAAGACGCACTTCACAAGCGCCTGGCCGAAGCGGAGGTCAAACTCGCCCAAGCCTCCAATGCTTCAGCCGAAATGGCCGAGTTGCGCGCTTCGGTGAGGCGATTGAGTTCGCTGATCGACGTCACCGGCGTGCGGGAGCCCGCACCTCGCAAAAAGACCGCAAGGTCCTTGTCGAGCAATCCGAAGCCTCGTTCAGGCGCCCGATCGCGGTAGCGGAATTGGCTCACTCAGGCGGCCAGAGGGCCATCGCCCTCAGACAGCCGATCGAGCCGGTCTCTCAAAGGAGAGGTTGTGGCTCGGTGCCCCCACTAGAGTCCAAGAGGTCTTCCAAGTACGGCTGCAGTTCAACGCGGTTGATCAAGACAATCCGTTGAGATTCATGGGCGGACAATTCTGGGAGCAAGCTGAGCTTGGAGAGCACGTAGAACAACATTGCATGCCGGCATTTCACCTCAAGCACGCCATCAGTCATTCCATAGTCAGCGGCCAAGGCACGTTTGCTGGCTTCCGATAGACCGGGGTGCGGACCGATCTTCAAGGTCAATTCAGTAAGCCACTCCTCGTCATCCTGCGATGACACCGTGCTCTTGGCGCCGACTTCCACCGAGGCGATGCGAGCGACCACGAAGTCCCAAAACCTCTTTCGCGTGTGGCAGTACGCCCGGACATGCCATCGAAAGCCATCATGCGTAAAGGCATGAGGCGAAAAGACTCGCTGCGTGGCATGTGGGCGAGACACGCTTTGATAGTCAACCCGAACCATGCGTGCTTCGCGAATGGCGTGGAGCAAGTGGATCAGCACCTCTCCGTCGACCTGGCGGCCGATCGTGGGCAACGTCGCCACTGGAGGGCGCCATTTAAGGAAAGTTGACTCCCCGTCAACGATGCCGCCGGACAGGGCCAGCAGCTCGGCCAGGTACATCTTGGACGAGCTGCGGGGATAGAGCGGCTGGAACCCAGCGGTCCGGAGATACGCCTTGGAGCTCCTGTCGTACTCCAGGTTATTCGGCGCCGCCTCGCCGTATCGAGAAAGGTCTGCGGTGGCTTGCGGCATCGAGATGTCGAAAAACTCGACCAGGTCGGTGCGGTTGATGCGCCCCTCCCAACGTAGACGAAAGTCCACAAATTTCAACCGTCGGTCTTGGCTCCAGCTTAGGCCCTGCGGCTTGGCATCCAGGAAGACTGACACCGGATCCTGTTCATCCATACAGACAAATACCTATACAAAATTAATCCATCAACTAACTAGGCCTATAATCATTGTGCCAGCGAGACCAGCGACTTGGTGCGGCCTCATGGCGATACCCCTAGCAAGCCAACAACTCCCACAGCCCCATTGTTGACCTGCCTGGGGCATCCAGCAAACCCGGGGCGCCCGGGCCGCGCCGATGGACTTGGAAACGGGGCTTGACTGTCTTCGGAATGAGCCATGAGTAAGCGAACCTGGAATGCTGAGCGCGTTAAGCAGCGAGTCAAGACTCGCTTGGACGAGGTGGCCTCGGTGGAGATCAAGGACTACGTCCGTACCACTGACTTGCGCGGCCTCCGCAATGGTCTGGCGTACCGGGTTGACGGTGTGCACATGTACATCGACATCCTGAACATCAACGACATGCTGGAGACCACCACGACGGAGGGTGAGCGCTGCCACCGCCGCACCTTGCGCTTCCTGAACAACCACTTCCGCGCCGTGCGCAACGTGCTCTTGGCGGTGGATGCCATTCAGGTCGACTTTCACAACCAGCGCCTGCACGCTGTCTTCGCCAAGCCCTATGACAGTGAGGCCGAGCGCATTCATAAGGCTGTGGCGACGGCACAGCTGATCAAGGATGTACTGGCCAAGACAGGAGAGGTTGGTGACGACCCTCTGCCTGCCGCGAAGGTTCGTGTGGGAATTGACTCCGGCAAGACGCTCGCGGTGAACAATGGTCGGCGCTCCAGCCGCGAGCCGCTCTTTCTCGGCAATGCCGCGAACCAAGCGGCAAAGCGCGCGGGCGGAGGCGATACGGAAGGCATCTTCATGACCAACAGTGCTCGTGGGGTCGTGGGCTGGGAAAAGGTCCTCGAGGTGGACAAGACCGCACTGACCGACGAACAAATCACCAAGTCCAAGGAAAAGGCCAAGCTCGAACTCTCGGTCGACAAGGTGGTGAAGGACTGGCAAGCCGATCTCGAGAAGAATCCGGTCGGCAAGTTCGAGTTCTATCGCCATACGCCTCCGTTTCAGACGCTGGACCTGGAGCTGCTCACCCCAGCGAACTCCCGTCGCCAGGAGTGCGCGTCCATCTATGCCGACATCGACAACTTCACCAAGTACATCGCCCAGCGGCTCGACGATGATGTAAAGGCCGTGCACGTGGTGAAGACACTGCACGTCTTGCGAAGCGAGCTCGACGCGGTGTTGCACGACGATTTCGCAGGCAAGAAGGTACGTTTCATTGGGGACTGCATTCACGGCCTTCTCGTCGAAGGCACTGCACAGACGACGGACGACAAAGAGACCGCAAAGAACGCCATGTTGTGCGCCTCGGCGCTTCGCAGCAGCTTCAAGGTGGCCCAGGACGAGCTCAAGGCTGCCAAGGTCGATGTCGGAGACCTGGGGCTGGCCATTGGCCTCGAGCATGGCATCACCTCCATTACCCGCCTGGGCATCAAAGGTGAAATGATCCGGTGCAGCATCAGCCGGTCGGTGTTGAGGTCTGAGTTCGAGCAGCGGCAGTGCAACGGCCGCGAAACCTCCATTGGCCCGACATTGGACAAGAAGGCTCCTCAGGCCTTTCGCAAGCTCTTTGGCTCAACGCGCAAGCGAGCGGACTTCGACTACGAGGCCGCTCAAGACGCGCTCCATCCCAAAGAGGAGAGCAAAGCGGGGGCCACCGTCGGCGCGAGCCTGCTCAAGCCCGCCAGCGCGGCGGCCGCAGGCCTCACATTCGGGAAGGTGGCCGCTCAGCCCTCGCGGACCCTCGCCGGCTTTTCCTGATGTGGTTCGAGCTGCGTGCAGACCGCTTTAACCGTGAGAAGTCGGCGATAGGGCACCTCCTCGTCGAGGACTGGGTGAAGCGGGTTGAATGGGGCGTAGATGCTCAGGGGAACGCGTACGCCGAGGTGCTGTTTGAGGCAGGAGGAATACTGCGCCATGCCAACCTCATGTACCCGCAGCACTATCCACATGTTCCGCTGCGAATCGTGCCCGTAATTGAGGGGCAGAAATGGTCCCACCATCAGTGGCCTACCGGCGAGCTGTGCCTTGAGATTCGGGCTGACAACTGGTTGCCTGACTTCGATGGTGCCGACATGCTGCGAAGTGCTCGCAAATTGCTTGACACCGAAGGCCATCCTGACGCCAGTGGGAATCCTGGCGAGGTAGCCATTGATCATCGCTTCACGGAGGGGCAGCGCATGCTGGGAAGGTATGGCCGCCTCATTCTCAGCGATGCCCTAATCGAGGAGCTCGAGAGGCGTAGCCGTGATGTGTTCGCTCTAGACCTGCACAACATCGAATTCGAGAAGTCCTGCGTCTGCGTCGCCGTGGGCCTCGGTGGGGGTTACGGATTCTCTGGATGTGACCTGCCCCCCACCAGCCGTACCAGACTGAAGTTCGTGAAGTCCGTCAACCACCAGGAGAATGACGGACATGAAGAAGAGCAGATTCAGCGAGGAACAGATCATCGGGTTCCTGCGGCAGGCCG
>Ga0209958_1002140_pt1 | contig 11943 bp, 7 predicted proteins | sample ThiBio_inoc_plan_FD_183942 | JGI IMG/M metagenome (GOLD analysis project Ga0209958, IMG submission 183942) | Wastewater bioreactor microbial communities from Cape Town, South Africa - Thiocy_inoc_plan (SPAdes) | ecosystem: Engineered > Bioremediation > Thiocyanate > Unclassified | place: South... | reverse complement strand
GACTTGACGATCCAGCGCTCCGCGAGGATCGGCAGGACGACGCCCGCCGTCAGCCCGACCGCGAAGACGACCGCGGAGAGGCCGATCCCCAGCCTGTTCAGCACCAGGCGCGAGGCCGCCGTGAAGAAGACGTGCAGCAGGTAGACCGTGTAGGCGTGGGACCCGAGGAAGGCCAGGATCGGGACCGCCGTGAAGAAGCGCAGCAGCAGCAGGTTCCCCGCCAGGCCCACGGCCGCCGGGACCATCCAGGCCTGCATCGCCTCGATCGGGATCCACGAGAACCAGGCCGCCTGCTGGGCGGCGATCCCGACCGCGAGGGCGACCGACGCCGCGGCCAGGGGCGCCGGGTGGAAGAGCTGATCGGGGAACCGTCGGACGCCGCAGCCCATCAGGAAGAACGGCAGCAGCCGCGCGGCGCCGTGCATCGAGAAGAGGGCCGGCGCGAGGTCGGACAGCCCGTTCCCGACCAGCGCGACCGCCGTCGCCGCCGCCCACCGCGGGAACGTCCGGAGCCCCCCCAGGCAGTCGAGGATCCCGACCACGACGAAGATGCCGAACGCCGCCTGGAGGAACCAGAACTGGTCGAAGCCGTAGAGGTACGCCCCGGGCAGGTCGGCCAGCGAGGGCCGCACGTTCACGCCCGGCGTCGCCATCCGCATCAGGAACTGGGCCGTCATCACCGTCGCGAACGGCAGGAGGAGCCGCCGCGCCTTGCCGACGAAGAACCGGCCCACCGCGTCCGCCGACGCCGGTGCCATCGCGTACACGAACCCCGAGATCGCCGTGAACAGCGGCATCCGCAGGTACGACATCGAGAAGTAGAAGTGCCGGTAGCCCGAGGAGTCGCCCACCCTCATCCCCGTGTCGGGCGAGCTCCCGATCACGTGGCCCGCCACCATCAGGACCAGCGCCAGGCCCCGCAGGCTCTCGATCCTGGCGTCCCTGCCCGGCGCGCGCGGGGCCCTCGTCTCCCGGGCGGGTCGGACCTCGACGGCGTGGGCGGCTTGCATGCGGACGACCTCCGTAACCGGCACGGCGCGCGGCGCGCCCGAGGACGCGCGCATGCGGACGCGTGCGCGGAACTATAAAAGTTCGCGCCTAATTGCATGTATGCAGTTGTATTCGTTTATGTGATGTCCGGTAGGCTATCGGATCGACCGGCCGGGAGTCAACCGCCCGGCTCGAACATTTCGAACGGCGTCAACCGTGCCATCATCGAAGATGGGCCCGCGGCCGGGGGCCCCGGCGCGGGCACGCGCGATGGGCCGTGCATGCGAGGACGTGTCGGAGCTTCGATGCGATCGACGGCGGGCCGGCCGGTCAGTCCCGGGCCAGCCCGTGGCGGATCCGGAGGAGCAGGCGGTCGACGGGATCCAGCCGGGCGATCTCGTCGAGCCGGGCGCGGACGCCGGGCACGTCGTCGGTGATGACGTCGACCACGCCGTCGTCCACCAGCGGGCCGACGCGCTCGACGTCGTTGACGGTCCAGGCGTGGACCGCCTTCCCGCGCGACCGGGCGCGGTCGGCGAACGCGCGGGTGGCCAGGCGGGACTCCATCATCAGGAAGTCGACGTCCAGCCGCGTCGGGTCGCCGATCACCGCGCCGGAGATGAAGCCGATCTCCAGCCCCGGGGCCAGGCGACGGACCTCGGCCAGGCCCTGGAACGACTGGCCGCAGACCCGGGCCCGGCCGGTCGCCCCGGCCGCCCGGATCGCCGCGACGGTCCGGCCCGCCAGCGCCACGGCCCCGGCGTCGTCCTTCGCCTTCAGCTCGATGTTGAGGCGGATCGGCAGCGCCCCGGCGAGGTCCAGGAACTCCTCCAGCGTGGCGATCTTCTCGCCGGCGAACTTCGGGCCGAACGGCGTCCCCAGGTCGACCGCGCGGAGCTGCTCCAGGGTCGACGTCGCGACCTTCAGCGGCGAGCGGCCCACGCGCAGGAGGTCGTCGTCGTGGACGATGACGAGCCGGCCGTCGGCCGTGAGCTGGACGTCGATCTCGGCCCAGTCGGCCCCGTGCTCGGCGGCGATCCGCAGCGCGGCCAGGGTGTTCTCCGGGCCCTCCAGCGCCCCGGCGCGGTGGGCCGTGACCTCGACGTGCTGGGCGATGGGGGCGTCGGAGATCAGGCCGCGGACGGCCAGGGCCGCCAGCGCCATGGACCCGCCGGAGATGAGCACGGCCGCCGTGGTCCACCCGCGGGCCTTCGGCTCCGACACGGCGTCCTCGCGGATCGTCCCCCCCGCCCGCCTGTACGCCCCCAGCACCAGCGCCGCGAAGGCCGCCGACGTCGCCGCGCCGAAGGCCGCCAGCGCGAAGGCGTCGAACGCCAGCAGGAAGGCCGTCGCCGCCACGGCCACGCGGGGGCGGTGGCCGACGTGGTCCAGGACGTAGCCGTTGATCGTCGCCAGGCCCCAGGTCAGCGCGAACCACGCGCCGAGGAACGCCGCGCCCGAGCCGGCCACCACCGCCGCCAGCCGGAGCAGCCGGCCCCTCGTCCGGCCCTCGCTGGAGCGCAGGGCCGCGAACGGGTTGCCGACCCCTTCGAACAGCACGGCCGGGACCGCGAACAGCCACCTCAGGTACATCCGGCCGGCGTCGATCGCATAAAGGACCGCCAGCGTCCCGACGGCCGCGACGCCCCGCCAGAACTCGGGCGGGCGCTCCACCACCAGCCGGTTCAGGTCGTGCGGCCCCCAGAGCTTCGCATAGGCGAACCCCCCCAGGGCCAGGTAGGGCGCGGCGCGGATCAGGTAGCGGACGGCCTGGAGGACGTCGAGCTTCAGCAGCGTGGGGAGCCGCTTGACGGCGTCGAAGGCGTGCCAGACGCCGGGCCCTTCGCCGGCGAGGACGCCCATCACGCCGGCCAGCCGCAGGTGGAGCGTGGTGAGCTGCAGCGCCGCCAGCAGCGCCAGGCCGGCGATCCCCGGGGGCGAGAGGAAGAACGCGGCGATCTCGAAGTTGCCGACCGAGCACCGCCCCCACGACCCCAGCGCCAGCCGCAGCACCCCCGCCGCCGCCGGGGCCAGGACGGCCGCCTCCAGCAGCGTGAACGCGGCGGAGAACGTCATCAGGGGCCCCCACCGCCGGCCGATCCGGGCGAGCATCCGGCGGGTGACGTCGTCGTCGGGTCCATCGGCGGCGATGGGGTCGCTCAAGCGGTCAGCCCTTCTTCAGCAGGTCCTGGAGCGCGTAGACCTCGATCGGGCCTTCCCGCAGCCGCTCCATCGCGGCCACGGCGGCGCGGGCGCCGGCGAGGGTGGTGATGCACGGGACGCCGTGGCTCACGGCGCTGGCGCGGATGCGACCCTCGTCGGTGCGGGCGCCCTTGCCGCTGGGGGTGTTGACGATCAGGGCGATGGACCCGTTCGCCAGGTGGTCCAGCAGGTTCGGCCGGCCCTCCTGGATCTTGCGGACCACCTCCACCTCGATCCCCTCCGCCGCCAGCGCCGCGCCGGTGCCGGAGGTGCTCATGAGCTTGAAGCCCAGGTCGGCCAGCTTGCGGGCGATCGGGATGATCCCCTTGCGGTCGCGCTGGGCCACGCTCACGAAGACGTTCCCCTCGGACGGCAGCCGGGAACTCGCGCCGAGCTGGCTCTTGGCGAAGGCCGTGGGGAAGTCGACGGCGATCCCCATCACCTCGCCCGTCGACCGCATCTCCGGGCCCAGCACAATGTCCACGCCCGGGAACTTGGCGAACGGGAAGACGGCCTCCTTGACCGACGTGTACGACGGCGACGGTTCCTCGGTCACGCCCAGCTCGGCCAGGGTCTTCCCCGTCATCACCCGCGCGGCGACCTGCGCCAGGTTCAGGCCGGTCGCCTTGGAGACGAACGGCACGGTGCGCGAGGCCCGCGGGTTGACCTCCAGGACGTAGACCTCGCCGTCCTTCACGGCGAACTGGATGTTCATCAGCCCGCGCACGCCCAGGGCCTCGGCCAGGGCGTAGGTCTGGGCCTTCAGGCGGTCGATGATCTCCGCGGGGAGCGAGTACGGTGGGATGGCGCACGCCGAGTCGCCCGAGTGGATCCCGGCCTCCTCGATGTGCTGCATCACGCCGCCGACGACGGTCCGCTCGCCGTCGGATACGGCGTCGACGTCGACCTCGACGGCATCCTCCAGGAACTTGTCGATGAGGATCGGCCGGTCCGGGCTGGCCTCCACGGCCTCGGCCATGTAGCGGTCCAGGCTGGCCTCGTCGTAGACGATCTCCATCGCCCGGCCGCCCAGGACGAAGCTGGGCCGGACGACCACCGGGTAGCCGATCCGGTCGGCGATCCGCCGCGCCTCGTCGAACCGCGTGGCCGAGGCGTTGGGCGGCTGCTTCAGGCCCAGCCGCTCGATCACCAGGCGGAACCGCTCGCGGTCCTCGGCGACGTCGATGTTATCCGGGCTCGTCCCGATGATCGGCACGCCCGCGGCTTCCAGGGCCTTCGCCAGGTTCAGCGGCGTCTGGCCGCCGAACTGGACGATCACGCCCGAGGGCTGCACGCGCTCGCAGATGTCGAGCACGTCCTCGACGGTCAGCGGCTCGAAGAACAGGCGGTCGGAGGTGTCGTAGTCGGTGCTGACGGTCTCCGGGTTCGAGTTGACCATGACGACCTCGTAGCCGTCGGCCTTCAGCGCGAACGCCGCCTGGCAGCAGCAGTAGTCGAACTCGATCCCCTGCCCGATCCGGTTCGGCCCGCCCCCCAGGATCATCACCCGCGGCCGGTCGCCCACGCGGGCCTCGTCCTCGCTCTCGTAGGTCGAGTAGTAGTACGGCGTGACCGCCTCGAACTCGGCGGCGCAGGTGTCGACCAGCTTGAAGACCGAGTCGATCCCCCGCCGCTTGCGGTCGCGCCGGACCTCGTTCTCGCTGGCGTCCCACAGGTGGGCGAGCTGGCGGTCGGAGAACCCGGCCCGCTTGGCCTCCAGGATCAGCTCGTCCGGCGCCTCCTCCAGCGTCCGCACCCGGCGCAGGCGGCCCTCGATCTCGCACAGATCCCGGATGTTCGCCAGGAACCAGGGGTCGACGCCCGTCAGCTCATGAATCCGATCCACACTCATGCCGGACAGCAGCGCGTACCGCAGGTACCACAGCCGGTCGATGTTCGGCGTGGCCAGCTTGGCGATGATGTCGTCCTCGCCCGGCTGGGCCGGCGTCCCCCACAGGTCCTTCTTGTCGCAGCCGATCCCGAACCGGCCCACCTCCAGCCCGCGGAGCGCCTTCTGGAGCGACTCCTTGAACGTCCGGCCGATCGCCATGACCTCGCCCACCGACTTCATCTGGGTGGTCAGGACGGCGTTGGCCTCCGGGAACTTCTCGAACGCCCAGCGCGGGACCTTCGTCACGACGTAGTCGATCGTCGGCTCGAAGCAGGCGGGGGTCTCGCGGGTGATGTCGTTGCGGATCTCGTCGAGCCGGTAGCCCACCGCGAGCTTGGCGGCGATCTTGGCGATCGGGAAGCCGGTCGCCTTGCTCGCCAGGGCGCTCGACCGGCTGACGCGCGGGTTCATCTCGATGACGACCATGCGGCCGTCGCGCGGGTTGATCGCGAACTGCACGTTCGACCCGCCGGTGTCCACGCCGATCTTGCGGAGCACCGCCAGCGAGGCGTCGCGCATCCGCTGGTATTCCTTGTCGGTCAGCGTCTGCGCCGGGGCGACGGTCACGCTGTCGCCGGTGTGGACCCCCATCGGGTCGAGGTTCTCGATGGAGCAGACGATCACGGCGTTGTCCGCCGAGTCGCGCATGACCTCCATCTCGAACTCCTTCCAGCCGATCAGGCTCTCCTCGATCAGGCAGGAGTGCGTCGGGCTGATCTCCAGCGCGTAGTTGACCATGCGGTCGAACTCTTCGCGGTTGTACGCGATGCCGCCGCCGGAGCCCCCCAGCGTGAAGCTGGGCCGGAGCACGCAAGGCAGGCCGACCATCTCGTCGCGGATCCGGCGGGCGTCCTCCAGGCTCTCGGCCAGGCCGGAGCGGGCGCTCTCCAGGCCGATCTCGTCCATCGCCCTCTTGAACAGGTCGCGGTCCTCGGCCTTGCGGATCGCCTCGGCCGACGCGCCGATCAGGATGCAGCCGTACTTGGCCAGCACGCCCGACTCCGCCAGCGCCATGCCGACGTTCAGCCCGGTCTGGCCGCCCAGCGTGGGGAGGACGGCGTCGGGCCGCTCGACGGCGATGATCCGCTCGACGATCTCCGGGATGACCGGCTCGATGTACGTCCGGTCGGCCATCTCGGGGTCGGTCATGATGGTCGCCGGGTTCGAGTTGACCAGGACGACCTCGTAACCCTCCTCCCGCAGCGCCTTGCACGCCTGGGTGCCCGAGTAGTCGAACTCGCACGCCTGGCCGATGACGATCGGCCCGGCGCCGAGGATCAGGATCTTCTGGATGTCGGTTCGCTTGGGCACGGCAGGTCGTTCTCGCGTCGTTCCGGTGGGTGGGACGGGCTCGGTCGGGTCGGCCCCGCGTCGCGCGCAAATTCCCCCGGGAGCCGCTCCGCAGCCCCGGGGCCCTCGCGAGACGCGCGTCGGGCCGCGCCCGGCCTCGGGTTCATCACGAGGCGGCGCGGCCCGGAAAATTTCCCGATGTTAGCACCTCCGGAGGCCCTTCGGCAAGGGCCGCGGCGGTGTGAAAATGGGGGGCGCGACGTCGGACTCGGATGTGGGGCGGCCGCGCCATGGTACGCTGGCCCGGTGCGGCCCTCCCCCGCAGGAAGCCCGGCCCGAAACCGGCGGAGCGTCCCGATATGAGGATTTCGAACGCGGCGACGGCGGCGCTCGTCGTCTCGGCGGCCCTCTCGTCGCTCGCGGAGTCGCGCGCCCAGGGGCCGGGCGGGCGACCCGACGCCCTCCCGCCCTCGCCCCGCCTGCGCGTGATCGTCGAGACCGACGCGGGGGGGGACCCGGACGATGAACAGTCGCTGGTGCGATTCCTCCTCTATGCGAACGAGTGGGACGTGGAGGGCCTCATCGCTAACCGGCCCGTCGCCCGCCCCGGCGAGAACGCGAACCCCGAGCGCACCGGGCTCGGCATCGTGCGGCGGCTCCTCGACGCCTACGGGGAGGTCCACGGCCGGCTGGAGGAGAACCACCCCGGCTATCCGTCCAAACGCCTCCTGTGGGATCGGACGGTCGCCGGGTACGGCGACGACGCCGGAGTGGACCTCGTCGTCGCCGCCGTGGACCGCGACGATCCTCGCCCCATCTGGTTCCAGAACTGGGGGACGGACCGCGGGAGCGCCCCCAGCAGCCTCAAGCGGGCGCTCGACAGGATCCTGGCCGAGCGCGGGCCGGAGGGGTACGCGAGGTTCAAAGACCGGATCCGGCTCTGCTCGGACGACCGATTCGGCGACCACACGACGCGGATCGCGCCCCCCTGGCGATCCCTCCATGCCGGACATGGACGGCGGCCGTTGGTATCACCGCTTCGGCCCGCTGACGGCCCGCGCGGGCGGGTTCGACCTGCGCCGGGACGTGCTCGCCGGTCACGGCCCGCTCGGCGCCCTCTACCCGACCAACACCAACATCCCGCAGAAGGAGGGGGACACCCTGATGTTCCTCTACCTGATCCCGACGGGGATGAACGACCCCGAGCATCCGGCCTGGGGGAGCTGGGCCGGGCGCTTCGGCGTCCGCGAGGACATCCAGCCTCCCGACCCCAACGACTTCTGGGCCAACGTGCGCGACGCCTGGCGGGGCCCCGCCCATCGCGACAATACGCTCCGACGCTGGGCCGTCGACATCCAGAACGACTTCCGCGCCCGGATGGACTGGTGCGTGAAGCCGTACCGCGAGGCCAATCATCGGCCCGCCGCCGTCCTGAACGGCGACGCGGGCCGGGAGATCATGACGATCTCCGCGCGCCCCGGCTCGGCCGTGGACCTCGACGCCGGGCGCTCGACCGACCCGGACGGCGACATCCTCGCCTACGAGTGGTTCGTCTATCCCGAGGCCGGCGCCTATCCCGGCGCCGTGAGCATCGAAGGCGAGGCGACGGCCGAGGCCCGCGTGGCCGTCCCCGACGAATCCGCCGGCAAGGAGATCCACGTCATCCTCGCCGTGCGGGACGACGGCGACCCCCCGCTGGCCGCCTATCGCCGCGTCATCATCCGGCCGGTCGCGGGCCCGTGACCGGCCGCGGCGTCAACGGGCCCGCTCGGCCGTCCGCCGCTCGTACACGTTCGCCCAGGCCAGGAAGTCGTAGAACGACAGGAGGGTGCAGAAGACCAGGCCGGGGCGGCCGTCGAGGAATCCCAGGCGGGCGACGTAGGCGTAGAGGAACCGCACGGCCGGACGCATCGGCAGGCGCAGGTACACTTTCTTGAGCATCCGCTTGAACCGCTTCCCCCGGCCGATGGTCTTCGGGATCGGCTCGGAGAGGAACCGCTCGTACTGGGCGGCCTCCCACACGGCGTAGCGGTTGTGCTTCTCCACCCAGGCGGCGATGGTCGGGTAGGCGTGGTGGTCCAGCTCGTGCGTCAGCCGGCCGACGCGGCCCTGAAGCTCGACGTGCTCGTGGGCCTCGTTGTCGCCCGACCGGCCGCCGCTGTGGTCGGGCATGCGCTCGTAGCGGCCGAGCGCGTGCTTGAACAGGCGGAGGTTCCAGCACTCGGAATATCCGCAATGTTTGATGCGACGGCCCAGGAAGTAGTACTTGCTGTTCAGGTAGTAGCCGTCGGCCTCGTCGGCCTCGATCCGCGCGCGGATCTCCTCGGCCAGCTCGGGGACCACCACCTCGTCGGCGTCGACGATCAGGACCCATTCGTTGCGGAACGGCAGGCTGTCGAGCGACCAGTTCTTCTTCTTCGGATAGACGCCGTTGAACGCGAACTGGACGACCGCGGCGCCGTGCTCGACGGCCACGTCGCAGGTGTCGTCCGTGCTCTGGCTGTCGACGACGAAGACTTCGTCGGCCCAGTCGAGCGCCGGCAGGCAGCGGCGGAGGTTCTCGGCCTCGTTCTTCACCGGGACGATGACGCTCACCGGGGCCTTGGCGACCTTCGCGGGGGCCTCGGCCGGGGCGGCGGCTCGGGCGGTTTCCAGGGCGGGCATGGTGTCGGCTCCTCGATCGGTCCTGACCGCTCCGGATCCCGGGGCGGCCTGCGATGATGACGGTCTTCCCCCCTCGCGGGGGAAGACAGACGCCGGAGGCGTCAGATGAGGGGGACGCGAAGCACGGGGGCCGTTGAAGTTCAGAGACCGGTTCGGGACGGCCGGCGCGAGATCCGACGGCCGTCCTGCTCGTCGTCCCCCTCATCCGGCCCTGCGGGCCACCTTCCCCCGCCGGGGGGGAAGGACGCCGGGATCGATCAAAGGACGATGCACTCGGGCGGGGCGCCGCCGCCGGACAGCCAGGCGTAGACGGACGCCAGCCGCGCGGCCTGCTGGTCCCAGGTGTAGTCGGCCTCCACCAGCCGCCGGCCGTTGGCTCCGAGCGCCCGGCGCTCCGCGGGCGAGCGTTCCATCAGCTCGCGGAGGGCCAGGGTCAGCGCCTCGGCCTGCGGCTCGACGACGACGGCGGCGTCGGCCGCGGCGGCCTCGGGGAAGTGGCAGGCGGTGGTGAAGACGGCCGGGAGGCGGTTCGCCAGCGCCTCCAGGATGGCCATGCTGAAGCCCTCGCTGTAGCTGGGGAGCGTGAAGGCGTCGGCCGCCGCCCAGACCTTGCGGGCCTCCTCGCCCGAGACGTGGCCGACGTAGGTCGCGCTCCGCGTCAGCCCCAGGTCGCTGATCCGCGCGGCGAACGGCGCGAGCGCCCCGTCGTCCTTGCCGGCGATGAGCAGGTGAAGCTGCGGAAAGTCGGCGGCCAGGCGGCCCATCGCCTCGGCCAGGATGTCCAGGCCCTTCTTGGCGTGGACCCGGCCGAAGAACAGCAGGATGAACTTCCCCTTCAACTCGGGGTGCTCGGCCTCCAGGGCGGCGCGGCGCGGCATGGCGTCGAACGCCGAGAGGTCGACCCCGTTGGGGACGAAGCAGACGGGCGACCACGGCGCGAGGTCGCGCAGGTGGCCGATCTCCGGCCGCGACAGGGCGTGCAGGCACGACGCCCGCCGCAGGTTCTTCGACTCGATCAGGGCTAGGTAGAGCCGCTTCTTCCAGCGCTTGTGGCGGAGGGCCCAGGGCTCGGCCATGCCGTGCGCGGCCATGACGTAGGGGACCTTCGCCGCGCGGGCGACCGCCGCGCCCCGGCGCGAGTGGTATTGCCAGAGGCCGTGCATGTGGACGACCTCGGCGGCGCGCACGGCGGCGTCGAGGTCGGCGTCGGGCCCGTCGATCGCCAGCCCTTCGGGCGGGGCCAGGTCGTCCAGCCGCGAGGGGGTGGGTGTCACGATCCGGACGTCCCCCCCGGCGCGCTTCAGGGCCCCGGTCATCCCCAGGATGCTCGGCACCATGCCGCCGTCGCGGACGGGATCCAGGCCGTTGCACAGGTGGAGCCAGCGCGCGGAGGCCGCGCGCGGCATGGTCTCGGTCGTCGTCGCGGTCGCGGTCGCGGTCGTCACGATGTCACCTCCGTGTCGCTGCTTCGAAGAGTCGCCCGATGGCCCGGGACGACGTCCCTTCTCCCCTCGTGGGAGAAGGTGGCCCGGAGGGCCGGATGAGGGGGGCTCGATCGAAAGCCGTCGGGTTCAAGGAACGGACGAGCCGCAGGAACCGGCGAGGGCCGATGGCGGTCGCCCCCTCATCCGGCCTTCGGCCACCTTCTCCCACGAGGGGAGAAGGATGATCGTCATCGTCCCGACGTCGTCGCCGGACAGCCATCCCCCACGCCTCGATCGCGCCGCGGGCGAAGCGGTCCGGGCCCCACTCGGCGGCGACCTCGCGGGCGCGACGGCCGAGGGCCAGGCGATCGGCCTCGGTCCGCGAGGCGATCCAGCCGAGCTTGGCGGCCATGTCGCGGGCGTCGAGCGGGTCGAACCGCGCGCCGGTCGTCCCCTGGGGCTCGGGGACGAGCGTCCCGGCGCAGCCGCACCGCGAGGAGAGGAGCAGCGGCAGGCCGGCGGCGGCGGCCTCGTTGGCGACCAGGCCCCACGGCTCGGACGTGCTGGCCAGCACGAACGCCCCGGCGTGGGCGTACCAGCGGGCGAGGCCGTCGGCCTGGAGGAAGCCCGGCCGGTGGATCGCCTCGTCGCAGCCCGACCGCGCGATCGCCCCGGCGACCTCGATCGCCTGCGGCCCGTCGCCGCACAGGACCAGGTCCCACGTCCCGCCCGACGCCCGGTATCGGGCGAACGCCTCGACCAGCCGGATCAGGTTCTTCTCCGGGGCGAACCGGCAGACCGAGAGGAAGAACGGCCCGTCCGGCATCCCCTCGCGCGACCCGGGCCGCCCGCGCCAGGCGTCGGCCGCGGCGGCGTAGAAGTCGTGGTCGACGGCGTTGTACCCCAGCGCGATCCGGCCGGCGGGGAGGCCCAACTCGACGAGGTACTCGCGATGCGAGGCCCCGCCGCAGAGCGCCGCGTCGAACCGCTGCACGCGACGGCCCTTGACGATCTCCTTGTACCACGAGCGCGGCCGGTCGACGGCCTGGCTCTCGGACATCAGGATCGTCGGGACCCGATTCCGCCGGCCCCACCTCAGGATCGCCAGCGACTCCGGCCGGACGTAGCCCACGGCCGCGACGGCGTCCGGGCGGTCGCGCCCCAGGGCCTCGGACATCGCCTCGGCGCACGCGCCGGCGGGGACGTCCTCCAGGGCCCGCCCCGGGAACAGGACGACGCGGTCGAACGGCTCGTCGGCCTCGACCCGCGCCCACGGATAGAGGCGTTCTCCGTCGGCGACCTCGTAGGCGATCAGTCGGTCGCCCCGCTCCGCCAGCCGCCCCGCCAGGGCGCGGAGGCGGGCCAGATGGTAAGGGCCGAAGTTGGTGAAGCAGACGGCGTAGATCACAGCTGATGACTCCGGTCGTCGGTCGTGGGGATCAGCGGCGGGCGCCGAGCGCGGGGACGGCGGCCCCCGGCCGC
>Ga0209958_1002131_pt1 | contig 11977 bp, 7 predicted proteins | sample ThiBio_inoc_plan_FD_183942 | JGI IMG/M metagenome (GOLD analysis project Ga0209958, IMG submission 183942) | Wastewater bioreactor microbial communities from Cape Town, South Africa - Thiocy_inoc_plan (SPAdes) | ecosystem: Engineered > Bioremediation > Thiocyanate > Unclassified | place: South... | reverse complement strand
GGTGGGGCGGACGGGCGACGGGTCAAGCGGGCCTCAGGGCGCGCGTTGCCACCAGCCGTCCTGGAGCTGCGCCTGAAGCCAGGCGATGAAGGACTTGACCTTCTGCGGCACGAGCTTGGGCGAAGGAAACACGGCGTGCATCTCCTGCGACGGCAGGGCGTGGCCCTCCAGCAGCGGAACCACACGGCCCGCCGCCACCGAATCGCGCGCCACGTACCACGGCAGGACCGCGAGCCCGAAGCCCGCCTCGCACGCGGCCAGTACCGCGCTCAGGTTGTTCGAGCGCAGCGGCCCCTTGACGGGCACGGACTCGTCCTCTCCCGAGGCGCCGTGGAACAGCCAGCGCGCATCGCCCTGCACGCTGCTGTAGATGAGGCAGTCGTGCGCGGCAAGCTCGCCCGGCGAGCGCGGCCGGCCGCGCCGCGACAGGTAGGCCGGGGCGGCGCCCAGCATCCAGGGATTGGTGCCCAGGTAGCTCGCTCCGAGCGTGGAATCCGCGAGGCGGCCCATGCGGACCGCCAGGTCCACCCCCTGCTCCACGAGGTTGACGTAGCGGTCATCGAAGCTGAGGTCGATCTGCAGCATCGGCTGCTCGCGCATGTAGCGCAGCACCAGCGGCGCCATCACGCGCCGCCCGAAGGCCACCGAGGCGCTGATGCGCAGCGTGCCCGTCGCCGCCTTCTGCAGCAGCGCGGCAATGTTCTCTGCCTCTTCCACGTCGCGCGTGATCAGCTTGCAGCGCTCGTAGTAGAGGCTGCCCGCCTCGGTCGGCGTGACGCCGCGCGTGCTTCGGTGCAGCAGCCGAACACCCAGGCGCCCCTCGGCCTCGGCCACGGCCTTGGTGGCGGTGGGCTGGGTGGTGCCCAGCGCCGCCGCCGCCTTGCTGAAGCTGCCGGTCTCGACGACGCGCACGAAGATCTGCATGCCTGCAACTTTGTCCATACCGAAATGTATACACGCCAAGGGCCGCATTCCCACCCGGAATAAGACATATCCCCTGGCTGGAATTCCCAGCCGGCCCGCGCCGCACCACCATCGCGTCCGTCCCAACCAAGGAGCCGGATATGGCGAAGATGAAGGCCGCGATGGCCGCGGTGCTGGTGCTGGAGAAGGAAGGCGTGACCCAGGCCTTCGGCGTGCCGGGGGCCGCCATCAACCCGCTGTACGCGCAGCTGCACGAGCGACAGACCATCGCCCACGTGCTGGCGCGCCACGTCGAGGGCGCCTCGCACATGGCCGAGGGCTACACCCGCGCCAGGGCCGGCAACATCGGCGTGTGCATCGGCACCTCGGGGCCGGCCGGCACCGACATGCTCACCGGCCTGTACTCGGCCCAGGCCGACTCCATCCCCATCCTCTGCATCACCGGGCAGGCGCCGCGCGCCCGGCTGCACAAGGAAGACTTCCAGGCGGTGGACATCGCCGCCATCGCCAAGCCGCTCACCAAATGGGCCACCACCGTGATGGAGCCGGCCCAGGTGCCGCGCGCCTTCCAGCAGGCCTTCCACCTGATGCGCTCGGGCCGCCCCGGCCCGGTGCTGATCGACCTGCCCCTGGACGTGCAGATGGCGGAGATCGAGTTCGACATCGACACCTACGAGCCCCTGCCCGTGTACAAGCCCACCGCCACGCGCCGCCAGATCGAGAAGGCGCTCGACATGCTGGACGCTGCACAGCGGCCGCTGATCGTGGCCGGCGGCGGCGTCATCAACGCCGAAGCCTCGGACCTGCTGGTGCGCTTCGCCGAACTCTCGGGCATTCCGGTGATCCCCACGCTGATGGCCTGGGGCGCGATACCCGACGACCACCCGCTGATGGCCGGCATGTGCGGCCTGCAGACCAGCCACCGCTACGGCAACGCCAACCTGCTGGCCAGCGACTTCGTGATCGGCATCGGCAACCGCTGGGCCAACCGCCACACCGGCAGCCCCGAGGTGTATTGCAAGGGCCGCCAGTTCATCCACATCGACATCGAGCCCACGCAGATCGGGCGCGTGTTCGCGCCCGACTACGGCATCGTCTCCGACGCCCGCGCCGCGCTGGAACTGCTCATCCAGGTGGCCGAGGAGCGGCGCGCCGGCGGCCGGCTGCGCGAGCGCGGCGCCTGGGCGGCGCAATGCCACAGCCGCAAGGCCGATCCCCAGTACCTGCGCAAGACCCACTTCGACGACGTGCCCCTGAAGCCGCAACGCGTCTACCAGTGCATGAACCGGGCGTTTGGCCAGGACGTGACCTACGTCTCCACCATCGGCCTGTCGCAGATCGCCGCCGCGCAGTTCCTGCACGTCTACGGGCCGCGCCGCTGGATCAACTGCGGCCAGGCCGGACCGCTGGGCTGGACCGTGCCGGCCGCGCTCGGCGTGCGCGCGGCCGACCCCCAGCGCAAGCTCGTCGCGCTCTCGGGCGACTACGACTTCCAGTTCATGATCGAAGAGCTGGCCGTGGGCGCGCAGTTCAAGCTGCCCTACCTGCACATCGTCGTCAACAACAGCTACCTCGGCCTGATCCGCCAGGCGCAGCGCGGCTTCGGCATGGACTACTGCGTGCAGCTGGCCTTCGACAACGTCAACATGCCCGCCGGCGAAGTGGCCCGCGGCTACGGTGTCGACCACGTGAAGGTGGTGGAAGGCCTGGGCTGCAAGGCAATCCGCGTGCACCGGCCCGACGAGATCGCGCCCGCCATCGCGCAGGCCGAGGCCTGGATGGCGGAGTTCGAGGTGCCCGTCGTGGTCGAGGTGATCCTCGAGCGCGTGACCAACATCGCGATGGGCACCGAGATCGACAACGTGAGCGAGTTCGAAGCGCTCGCGCAGGACCGCGCCGACTCGCCGACGGCGATCGCCGCCACCTGGTCCGACTGAGCCGCCCTCCCCACCACCCCAAGGAAAGACCCGACATGCCCCGGTTCGCGGCCAACCTGACCATGCTCTTCGACGAGGTGCCCTTCCTCGACCGCTTCGCGCTGGCGCGCGACGCGGGCTTCGAGGCCGTGGAGTTCCTCTTTCCCTACGACCACGCGCCGCAGGAGATCCGCCGCCGCCTGGACGACAACGGGCTGCGGCTCGTGCTGCACAACCTGCCCGCCGGCGACTGGGCGGCCGGCGAACGCGGCATCGCCTGCCTGCCCGGGCGCGGCGACGAGTTCCGCGCCGGCGTGGACCTGGCGATCGACTACGCCCAGGCCCTGGGCGTGCGGCAGCTGAACTGCCTGGTGGGCCAGGTCGCGGCGGGCGCGGACCCGGCGAGGTTGCGCGGCAACCTGCTCACGAACCTGGGCTTCGCCGCCGAGCGGCTGCGCCGGGCGGGCCTCAAGCTGCTGCTCGAACCGATCAACAGCCACGACATACCGGGCTTCTACCTGAGCCGCAGCGACCAGACGCTGGACCTGCTCGACGAGCTGGGCGCCGACAACGCCTTTCTGCAGTACGACATCTACCACATGCAGCGCATGGAAGGCGAGCTCGCGGCCACGCTGGAGAAGCGGCTGCCGCGCATCGCCCACATCCAGCTCGCCGACAACCCGGGCCGCCACGAACCGGGCACCGGCGAAATCAACTACCCCTTCCTGTTCGCCCTCCTCGACCGCCTCGGCTACGCCGGATGGATCGGCTGCGAATACAAGCCCGCCGGCCGCACCGAAGCGGGCCTGGGCTGGCTCGACCGCCTGACGGCATCCGCACCCACCACCTGAAAGACCACGAATGAGCACACCCCCCTTGAAAATCGGCTTCATCGGCCTCGGCGTCATGGGCCGCCCCATGGCCGGCCACCTGCTGAGCGCCGGCCACGCCCTCTATGTGTTCGCGCGCGGCAAGGTGCCGGCCGAGATCGCGGACAGCCGGGCCACGCAATGCACCCACGCGCGCGGCGTGGCCGAGCGGGCCGACATCGTCATCACCATGCTGCCTGACACGCCGGACGTGGCCTCGGTGCTGTTCGGCCCGGACGGCCTCGCCGAAGGCCTGACGCCGGGCAAGGTGGTGGTCGACATGTCCTCCATCTCGCCCGTGGACACCCAGGCCTTCGCCCGGCGCATCGAGGCGCTGGGCTGCGACTACCTGGACGCGCCCGTGTCCGGCGGCGAGGTGGGCGCCCGCCGCGCCACCCTGTCCATCATGTGCGGCGGCAAGCCCGAGGTCTTCGAGCGCCTGAAGCCGGTGCTCCAGGCCATGGGCCAGAACATCACGCGCGTGGGCGGCAGCGGCGATGGGCAAACCTGCAAGGTGGCCAACCAGATCGTCGTGGCGCTCACCATCCAGGCCGTGGCCGAGGGCCTGCTGTTCGCGGCGCGCGCCGGCGCGGACCCGGCAAAGGTGAGGGAGGCGCTGCTGGGCGGCCTGGCCACCTCGCGCGTCCTGGAGGTCCTGGGCGATCGCATGGTCCAGCGCAACGTCGAGCCCGGTTTTCGCATCGCCCTGCACCAGAAGGACCTGAACCTGGCGCTGGGCGCCGCCCGCTCGCTCGGGCTGGCGCTGCCGGGCACGGCCACCGCCCAGCAGCTCTTCAGCGCCTGCGTGGCGCAGGGCGGCGCGGCCTGGGACCATTCCGGCCTGGTCCGCGCACTCGAACGGCTGTCGGGGGTCGAGATCGGTCGGACGGCCGGCGACCCCGTCCCATCGGCCTGACACGGGTTTATCCGAAGGTGAATGGCACACAGAACTGTATACACTTTTTGCCATTCGGTCGCCGCGGGTTCCCTTGACGGGGATCGCGACCCTTGCTCCTCACAGAGCCCGCTGTGGTGGGGGGAAGAACCGGTCAGCCCTGGCCGCCTTCCCCCTTGGATCCGTTCCGCCAGGACGCTCGCCACCGCTGAGGCTTGAGGAGACGACCCCATGTCCACCCCCGCTGTCCACCCCGTGGACGAAAAACTCCCCGTCGGCCAGACGGCCGCGCTCGGCCTGCAGCACGTGCTGGTGATGTACGCCGGCGCGGTGGCGGTCCCGCTGATCGTGGGCCGGGCGCTCAAGCTCTCGCCCGAGCAGGTCGCCATGCTGATTTCCGCCGACCTCTTCGTCTGCGGCCTGGTCACGCTGATCCAGAGCCTGGGCGTGACGCGCTGGTTCGGCATCAAGCTGCCCGTGATGATGGGCGTGACCTTCGCCGCGGTCGGGCCCATGGTGGCCTTCGCCAACGCCATGCCGGGCGTGGACGGCGCCCGCGCGATCTTCGGCGCCATCATCGGCGCCGGTGTCATCTCGATGCTCATCGCGCCGATGGTGAGCAAGCTGCTGCGCTTCTTCCCGCCCGTCGTGACCGGCACCATCATCGCCATCATCGGCATCAGCCTGATGCGCGTGGGCGTGGGCTGGGCCATGGGCGGCCCGGCGCCCCTGGCGCAAAGCGTGGACGTGCCCAAGCTCGTGGCCATGGTCGACGGCGCCAAGGCGGTCCAGGCCGCGGCGGTGGCCAGCGGCGCGAGCGCGCCCGCCCTCGTTCTGCCGGGGCCGATCCCGATGGTGAACAACCCGAACTATGGCTCGCTGAGCCACATGGCCGTCGCCGCGGCCGTGCTGCTGGTGATCCTCCTGCTGGTGAAGTACACCCGGGGATTCATCGCCAACATCTCGGTGCTGCTGGGCATCGTCGCGGGCTGCGCGATCGCGGCGTCCATGGGCGCGATGAACTTCGACAAGGTGGCCAAGGCCGACTGGTTCGCGGTGGTCACGCCCCTCGCCTTCGGCATGCCGACCTTCGACGCCGTGATGATCCTGACCATGGCCCTGGTCATGATCGTCGTGATGATCGAATCGACGGGCATGTTCCTGGCCCTGTCGGACATGACGGGCAAGAAGATCGACCAGAAGGACCTGGCGGCCGGCCTGCGCACCGACGGCCTGGGCACACTGATCGGCGGCCTCTTCAACACCTTCCCCTACACCAGCTTCAGCCAGAACGTCGGCCTGGTGGGCGTGACCGGCATCCGCAGCCGCTGGGTCTGCGTGGCGGGTGGCGCCATCATGGTGGTGCTGGGCCTGCTGCCCAAGATGGCGGCCTTCGTCGAGTCCATCCCGACCTTCGTGCTGGGCGGCGCGGGCCTGGTGATGTTCGGCATGGTGGCGGCCTCGGGCATCCGCATCCTGTCGACGGTGGACTACCAGGGCAACCGCAACAACCTCTACATCGTCGCGCTGTCCATCGGCTTCGGCCTGATCCCCCTGGTGGCGCCGCGCTGGTCGCAGCAGATGGCCCATGGCCTGCACCCCCTGCTCGAGTCGGGCATCCTGCTGACGGCGGTGGCCGCGGTGGTGCTCAACCTGTTCTTCAACGGCACGAACGGCGACGTCCGCGCCGCCATCAACGCCGCGAAAACGGCGGAAGCGCACTGAGCCCGATTCACCAGCGCGCCCGCGCCAGGTGCGCGGCGCGCGCGCCGAATTCGTAGAAGGCCTCGCGCGCGGCGCGCAGCGGCGCGGCGCGTGGCGGCGTCACGGGCAGGGCCATGTCGGCCTCGCCCAGCTGCCCCAGCACCAGGCGCGCGAATTCGCGGCCGAACACCGTGCCCGGCGCGATGCCCCGGCCGTTGTAGCCGCTGAAGGACCAGGTGTCGCGCGCGAGGCGGTGCAGACGCGGCAGCGCGTCGCCCGTCATGCCGATCTGGCCGTACCACTCGTGCTCCACCTCGGCACCGCGCAAGGCCGGGAAGAGGCGCGCGAGCGCGCGCCGGCCCCAGCCGGTGTGGATGGCGCGGCCCGCGCCGCGCAGGGCGCCCACGCTGCCGAAGACCAGCCGCCCCGCGGCGTCCAGCCGGAACGAGGAGAGCACCATGGCCGTGTCCCAGGCGCCCTGGCGCTGCGGCAGGATGGCGGCGCGTTCGCGCTCGCCCAGCGGACGCGTCGCTAGGTTGAAGTACGGGAAGCGCACCAGCTCGCCGTCGAGCGCGGGCCAGGGACCATCGGGTGCGCTGTAGGCGTTGCTGGCCACCAGCACCCAGCGCGCGTGCACCGTGGCGCCCTGCGCGGTGCTCAAGCACCAGCGCGCGCCCTCGTCCCGCAGCGAGGCCAGCGGCGAGCGCGTGTGCAGCGAGGCGCCGGCCGCGAGCGCGGCGCGCGCCAGGCCGCGCGCGTAGGCCAGGGGCTGCAGGGTGCCGGCGCGCCGGTCGAGCAAGGCGCCGCGGTAGGCGTGGGTGCCGGTGAGCCGCGCGGCGGCGGGTGCGTCCAGCAGCTCCACCGGTGCCCCGAGCGCCCCCCACTGGCGCGCGCGTTCGCCCAGTTCGCGCCAGCCCGAAGCCCCCACCGCGCAGTGCAGCGTGCCCTGGCGCAACGCCTCGCAGGCGATGCCGTGGCGCGCGATCAGATCGAACACCACCGAAGGCCCTTCGCCCAGGCGCTGCAGCAGGCGCGGGCCGTACACGGGGCCCAGGCGCTCGGGCAGCGCCTTGGGCATGACCCACAGGCCCGCATTCACCAGGCCCACGTTGCGGCCCGATCCGCCGTGGCCGATGTCCATGGCCTCCAGCACCAGCGCCGAAGCCCCGCCCTCGGCCAGGTGCAGCGCGGCCGACAAACCGGTGTAGCCGGCGCCGACGATGGCCACGTCCACCGAGCGGTGCCCCAGCAGGGGCGGTGCCTCGGGCGCGGGCGGTGCCGAGGCCGCCCACAGGCCATGCGCGCGCGGGTCGCGCTCAGCCACAGGAGCCCACGTAGCCGCAGGCCGTGCAGTGGTCGCAGCCGTCCTTGCGGATCATGGCGTGGGCGCCGCACTCGGGGCACTTGCGGCCGGCCATCTGGCCCGGCACCGACAGCGCCACCGCCGAGGGCGCGGCGGCGGGCGTGGCGACGGACGCCGCGCCCACGACGCCCCGGCGGCGCTCCAGGATGTTCTGCACCGCGAAGGCCAGCGCCGCCACCTCGGAGTCGTGCCACATGGGGATCACCGCGCCGTCCTCGCGTGTGCGCGTGCCCAGGCGCACGGGGCCGCGGTCCCAGGCCACCTTGCGCATGTCGCGCAGCGCGCGCTCCAGGAAGCCGCCGCGCGCGGCCAGCGACAGCAGCCGCATGCTGGCGGTGATCCACTGCTGCGACTCGGCGCGCTGGCCCACCGGCATGAAAAACTCGATGGCGCGCGACTGCGTGCCCGGCCCCTCGGCCGCCGGCACGGGCAGGAAGGACACCACGATGTAGGTGGTGTGGTGGCCCTCCTGCGTCCAGTACTCGATCTTCTCGGCCACGGCGTCGAGCGCGCCCAGCGGGCGCTGCTCGATCACGCTGCGCATGGGGTCGCCGGGCGACGGCGCCACGGACGCCTCGGCCTCGACCGCGCCCGGCACGGACAGCACGGCGCCCAGGATGTCGTTGGGCCGGTAGGTGGCCAGGCCCTTCAAGCCGCCGCTCCAGGCCTTGAGGTACAGGTCCTTGAAGTCATCGAAGGGGTAGTCCGCGGGGACGTTGACGGTCTTCGAGATCGAGGTGTCGATGAAGGGCTGGACCGCGGCCATCATGCCCAGGTGACCATCCACGCCCATCTCCAGCGCCGACACGAAGTACGGCGGCAAGGCCTGCGTCTCGCCCCCGAGCGCGCGCCACAGGCGCCAGGCGTGGTCGCTGACCTCGTGCTCGCGCGTGCCGCCGTCGGCCTCGCGCTTCTTGCGCGTGTAGGTCCAGGAGAAGGCGGGCTCGATGCCGTTGGAGGCGTTGTCGGCAAAGGCCAGGCTCACCGTGCCGGTGGGTGCAATGGACAGCAGGTGGCTGTTGCGGATGCCGTGCGCGCGGATGCCCTGCTGGATATCGGCCGGCAGGCGGCTGGCGAAGGTGCCGCTGGCCAGGTAGCTGTTCACGTCCAGCTTGGGAAAGGCTCCCTTCTCCTTGGCCAGCTCCACCGAGGCGCGGTAGGCCGCGTCGCGCATGCGCTCGGCGATGCGCGCGGCCATGGCCACGCCGGGCTCGCTGTCGTAGCGCAGCTTGAGCAGGATGAGCGCGTCGCCCAGGCCGGTGAAGCCCACGCCGATGCGCCGCTTGGCCTGCGCCTCGGCGCGTTGCTCAGGCAGTGGCCAATAGGTGAGGTCGAGCACGTTGTCCAGCGCGCGCACCTGCAGGGCCACGGTGCGCTCGAAGGCATCGAAGTCGAAGACCGGGTCGCCACCCACGCCGAAGGGGTGGCGCACGAAGCCCGTGAGGATGACGGGGCCAAGGTCGCAGCAGCCGTAGGGCGGCAGGGGCTGCTCACCGCAGTTGTGCACCACCAGCCCGTTGGCGTCGAAGGCGTGCACGTCGTCCACCGTCGCGTCGTATACCACCTCCTCGCCATCCGCCTGGAGCGATTCGACCGTGGCCACGAAGCGTTCGCGGTTGGGCGTGCGCCGATAGGCGCCCAGCGCCTGCTCCAGACGGGCCGCCTTGTCGGTGTCCCGAAAGCCGATGCGCTCGGCAAACACCAGCAGGTTGTCGCCGCTGATCACCAGCTCATGTTGTGCCGCCGTGGCGTACTCGGCCGCGCCGCCGCGGCCGTCCGGCAGGCGGCGCAGGCCGGCAGGCCGCCGCTCGCGGTACACCGTGGAGGCCATGCCCAGGCGCAGCAGCATGCGCTGAACCGCCTGCAGCAGCGTCTCGCTGCTTTGTGACAGGCGCACGCTCACCCCCTTGTCCTGTGAGCCGAGCACGCTGCCGTCCGCGTCGAACAGGCCGCCGAGCAGACCTTCGCTGAAATCGGAGGAGCGCCGCTCCATGGCCGCCGTGATGGATTTCTGGCCCGGGGCCATGCCCAGCGAAAAGGCCAGGTCGCGCAGGGGAACGCTGGACAGGCGCGCTTCGCCCCGGCCAGCGATGGGCCGCTGGAATCCGCCGAAATCGGCCCGGTGGGCGAGCGTGGCCGCGGCGGCCTCGGCCGCCTGAACGATGCCAGCGGCACCTGTGGCCGCGAAGGACAGGGTGTCCTGCCCGACGACGCGCAGCTCGGGCGCCCAGACCGACAGGGTGGCCTTGTCGGCCTTGAGCGTGCCGTCGCCGATCAACAGGCCCAGCAGGTAGCCTTCTTCGCGCGTGCCGGCACCGGCCCAACCCCGCCAGGCGCGGTGGTTGTGGAGCACGATCTCGTCGCCGGTCTGGAGCTGGGCCGCCTCGGTCCAGTCCAGCGCCATGCCGTAGCGCGTGCGGCGCGCCACACGGCGCACGCGGTGGTCAGCGGTCAGGCGCAGCGCATGGCCCTCGCGCGTGCGCAGGCGCCACACGGGCTTGCGCCCGGTGGCGAAGAAACCCGCACCGCTCACCGCGTAGCTGCGGCCATCGACCAGGGCATGAAAGTCCCTGCCCACGAGCTCGCCCACGGTGCGCGGCCCGTCTTCGGTCATGACCCAGGTATCGGCCGTCACGCACGGGTTGGTCGCCTCGATGTTCTCGATCGCGCGCAGGTTGTTGTCGCGCCCGATGGCATCGATGAACAGGATGCCGGGCTCGGCGAAGTCGTAGGCGGAGCGCATGATCACGTCCCACAGCTCGCGGGCGCGCACGGTCTCATAGACCCACAGGCCGTCGTCGCGCTGGCGTGCGCCGCGGGCGAGCTGGTCGGGGCCGGGCTGCGCGCGGTGCACCAGGTCCCAGGGCGCGTCGGCCAGCACCGCGTCCATGAAGGCGTCGGGCACGGCCACCGAGACGTTGAAGTTGTTCCAGCGCCCGGGCGTGCGCTTGGCGGTGATGAATTCGCGCACGTCGGGGTGGTCGATGCGCAGCACCCCCATCTGCGCGCCGCGCCGCGCGCCCGCGCTTTCCACCGTGGCGCAGGACTGGTCGAAGACGTTGATGTAGCTGCACGGCCCGGAGGCGACCGAGGCCGTGACCTTCACGCGCGCGCCGCGCGGGCGGATGCGCGAGAAGTCGTAGCCCACGCCGCCACCGCGGCGCATGGTCTCGGCGGATTCGCGCAGCGCCTCGTAGATGCCCGGGTAGCCGGCCTCGTCGCGGCCCTGGATGGAGTCGCCCACCGGCTGCACGAAGCAGTTGATGAGCGTGGCCTGCAGCTCGGTGCCGGCCGCGCTCATGATGCGCCCGGCGCCGATGCCGCCTTGGCGCAGGTGCGCCAGGAAGCGCGCCTCGAACCCGGCGCGCAGCTCGGGCGCTTCCACGCTGGCCAGGGCGCGCGCCACGCGGGCGAACAGCTGCTCGCGCGTGCTTTCGCCATCCTTGAGGTATTTTTCGCGCAGCACCTCTTCGCTGATGGGCTGGGGGTCCAGCTGGGGCAACAGCTCGCGCGCGGCGGGTTCTCTGTTCATGGTGTGGGTGTCCTCGGGCGTGGGCACACGCCCCATGGCTGCGTGAAGCCGCAGGGTACCCGCTTCCACGGCGCGGCGCACGTCGGCCCGATCGGCAGCCACCCGGGCCCCGCCGCCGCGCCGGCCCGGGCGCTCATTGCACCAGCGGCGAGCCCGCGCCGTCGAGCGCGATGCCACGCAGCGTCGCCTCGCCCACCAGGATCTGCATGTACTGGCGCCAGGCCACGGCGCGCGCCTGCAGCGCCAACTCGTCGGCGATGCGATCGGCGATGGCCTCGAAGGGCGGCAGCGTGCCATTGCGCCGACCCAGCACCTCGACGATGTGCAGGCCATGGCGCGAGTGCACCAGGCGCGGGTGCACGCCCATGCCCCAGGCGCTGTCGCGCAGGTGAAAGAGCTCGTTGGCCAGCTCGGGCGCGCAATCCTCGGGGGCGATCCAGCCCAGGTCGCCCCCCTGGGCACCGCTCGGGCAGTTGGACAGCTCGCGCGCGAGGGCCTCGAACCGGCCGGGCTCGGCGTCCTTGCGCGTGAGTTCCAGCAGCGCGGCCTCGGCGCGCTGGGCCAGGCGGTGCACGTCCACCCCCGGCGTGACGGCGAACAGGATGTGGCGCACGTGGCGGGCCTGGCCCACCAGGTAGCGTTGGCGGTGCGCCTCGTAGTGGCGCCGGCAGGACTCGGCGTCGGGCACAGGGACCGTCACCTCATCGTCGAGCATGGCTTCGATGGCGGCGCGCTGGTCCGCGTTGAGTGGCGGCGCAGTGTGCACATCCTGCG
>Ga0209958_1002128_pt1 | contig 11999 bp, 6 predicted proteins | sample ThiBio_inoc_plan_FD_183942 | JGI IMG/M metagenome (GOLD analysis project Ga0209958, IMG submission 183942) | Wastewater bioreactor microbial communities from Cape Town, South Africa - Thiocy_inoc_plan (SPAdes) | ecosystem: Engineered > Bioremediation > Thiocyanate > Unclassified | place: South... | reverse complement strand
AAACAGCAGCCCTTGCGGTTTCATCAGCGGCACGAACCGCGCAAGAATCCCGCTCTGCGTAGGCTTGTCGAAATAGATCATCACGTTGCGGCAGAAAATGACATCGAACGGCCCGCTGACCGGCCAGTTTGCGGCCAGCAGATTGAGGGGCTTGAATGTCACCAGCTGGCGCAGCTCGGGGCGCACCCGCGCCAGCCCGGCGCGCTCGCCCTTGCCCCGCTGAAAGAAGCGTTTGACGCGATCCCGTGCCATCTTGTCGATCCGTTCGATCGGATATACGCCGTTCGCCGCGGTCTCGAGCACGTTGGTATCGATATCCGTGGCGACGATGCTGACCGGCGGCGTCAGGGTGCCGAACGCCTCGCATGCCGTCATGGCGATCGAATAGGGTTCCTCCCCGGTCGAACTGGCCGCGCACCAGATCGACAGCGGCGCTTTCATGCCGAGCAAGTGCTCGGCGAGGATCGGAAAATGGTGGGCCTCGCGGAAAAAAGAGGTCAGATTGGTGGTCAGCGCATTGGTGAAGGCCTCCCATTCCTCGCTATCGCGCCCGCTTTCCAGCCTGTCGAGATATTCCTCGAAAGAGCTCATTCCCTTCGCCCGCAGGCGGCGCGCCAGGCGGCTGTAGACCATCTCCTGCTTGCTTTCGGTCAGCGAGATTCCGGCCTGCCGGTAAATCAGGGCACGCACCCGGGCGAAATCACGCGGCGTGAATTCGAATATCTTGGTGCTATCCAATGAATTTTTCAGTGCGGGCCTCATGTCGAAATCACTTGTCTACTCAATGCCGCGTTCCCAACACAAACGCGCGTTCAATTCGAGCCCGGCATGACAGTACTGTACAAACCCCATCACGTCCATAAAGCAGCCGCTCTCGCGAACGGATCAACCGCCGCGTCCCCCGGCCATCATCTGCGGTCCTGCAGCTTCCGCTCCCCATCCCGGCTGCTGTCCGACGACCTCGCCCTCGCATGCGTCGGAAAGGGCGTCGCCGTCTCCCGGCGATCCGGGCTATGCGCTGCCGGCGCCCCCTGCACCAGCTTGAAGGTGCCCACCAGTTCCGCCAGTCTGGCCGCCTGATTCTGCAGGCTCTCGGCCGCGGCCGCCGCCTGTTCCACCAGGGCTGCGTTCTGCTGCGTCATCTCGTCCATCTGCCCAACAGCCTGGTTGACCTGATCGATGCCGGCGCTCTGCTCCTGGCTCGCCTCGGCAATCCCGTTCACGATGTCGGCCACCAGTTCAACCGAGGTCACGATGTCGTCCATCGCTTCTCCGGTCTCGTCGACCAGCTTGCTGCCGGCGTCGACTTTGCCGACCGAATCCTCGATCAGGGCCTTGATCTCCTTGGCGGCGCCGGCCGAGCGCTGGGCAAGGTTCCTCACCTCAGAGGCGACGACGGCAAAGCCGCGACCCTGCTCGCCTGCGCGCGCAGCTTCCACCGCAGCGTTCAAGGCAAGGATGTTGGTCTGGAACGCAATGCCGTCGATGACGCCGATGATGTCGGCAATCTTGCGCGAGCTCTCCTTGATCGAGGCCATGGTGTCGACGACCTGGCCGACGACCTTGCCGCCATTCGCCGCAATGTCTGCCGTCGACATCACCAGCTTGCTCGCATGATGGGCATGCTCGGCGTTCTGCTTGACGGTGCCGGTCAGCTCTTCCATCGAACTGGCGGTCTCTTCCAGGCTCGACGCCTGCGATTCGGTGCGGGCGGACAGATCCGCATTGCCCATGGCAATCTGGGCGCTGCCCGTGGCGATCGAATCACTGCTCTGGCGTACGTTGCTGACGATGCCCGCCAGGCTCGCGTTCATTTCCTTCAGCGCGGCGAGCAGATGGCCGGCCTCGTCGGTGCTGCTGACTTCGATCCTCGAGGTCAGGTCGCCGGCGGCCACGTTTTGCGCCAGTTGCACCGCTTGCCCTATCGAGTGCGTCGTGGTGCGCGCGGTCAGTATGATGATCCACAGCGCGATGGCGCCCGGCACCGCCCCCCCCAGCACCAGCCACAATGCACGCCGCTCGGCGGCGACGCGATCGGACAGTGCGGTGTCCAGCGCCTCGAAGGCGACGGCCGCCAGATCGAACTGGGTATCGATGGCCTTGGTCATCGACGCGAAGTAATCCGCGCTCGCCAGGCTGGGCGTCTCGGCGCGAACAATCTGCTCGTCGGTGAGCTTGAGCGCGCCTTCGGCTGCCGCAGCCGCGCTCGCCACAGGACCGCTTAGCGTCCGGCGCCACGCAGGCTCAACGTCCATGGCTTTGCCGAAGACCCTGCGCGCACCGTCGAGATGCTGCTGCGCCGCGGTGCCTATCGTCGTGATGCGCATGCGGTTTTCCGGCGTGACCTCGCCGCTGACCAGCAGCGCTGCGCCGAGCCCACGCATCTGGCCCAGGCTTTCGTTCAGACGCGGCAAGTGGACGAGCACCGACGATATCAGGTAATGGGTGGCAGCATCGGAGTCGAAAGCCAGCGTCGAGCTGTCGACGATGTCGTCGAGCAGCGCGAGCTGCCTGGCGATCAGCGCGGTGTGCCGTGCAAAACTCTGCGGCCCGGCGATCGACTTCCCGCCGACCGCAGCGGCTACGGCTTGCCATTCGCTGCGGATTGCGGCCAAACGCTCATTCAGCCGGGGATCGGCCAAACCGGCCACCGACTGCTGCACCTTGGCCATGGCCTGCCCTACTTCGGCCTGTTTGGCCTGGCGCACTGTCTGGGCGCGATCGTCTCCGGCCAGCATCATGGCCGACTGGGCGCGGTGCTGCTGTGTGAGCTTGATCAGCGTAAGCGCATCGCCCGCCGGCTCGATCCCCGCGGCCTCGGTGTGCGCCACGGACAGCGCCTCGACCGAGGCTTGGATGACCAGCCATACAGGCAGTGCAACCATCGCCAGAACGAGGGCGCCGATCAAGGTGAACTTGCGGCTCAGTTTCAGGTTACCGATGAACTGTTTCACGATTTTTCCTTGTGTTGAATAGTGTGGCCGATTGCGTCGGCGCGTCGGCGCATCCGCCAAACCCGCATCTCAGAACTCTTCCCACTCCTCGTTGCCGCCGCCGGCGGCCGCGAGCTTCTTCGGCCGCGCGGCCGCGGCCGCCGCCTTCGGGCGCGACGGCGGCAGCGCCACGACCTCGCGCAGCACCGGCAGCGCCGCCCGCTGTCCGCCGCCGCCGTCCAGCTTGAACACGCTCACCGCTTCGGCAAGCCTGGCCGCCTGATCCTGCAGGCTCTCGGCCGCAGCCGCAGCCTGTTCCACCAGCGCGGCGTTCTGCTGCGTCATCTCGTCCATCTGCCCGACAGCCTGGTTGACCTGCTCGATGCCGGCGCTCTGCTCCTGGCTCGCCGCGGCAATCTCGCCCATGATGTCGGTGACCCGTTTGACCGAGCCGACGATCTCGTCCATGGTCTTGCCGGCTTCGTCGACCAGTTTGCCGCCCGCATCGACCTTGCCTACCGAATCCTCGATCAGGGCCTTGATCTCTTTGGCGGCACCCGCCGAACGCTGGGCGAGGTTCCTCACCTCGGAGGCGACGACGGCAAAGCCGCGACCCTGTTCGCCGGCACGCGCGGCTTCGACCGCGGCGTTGAGGGCAAGGATGTTGGTCTGGAAGGCAATGCCGTCGATGACGCCGATGATGTCGGCAATCTTGCGCGAGCTTTCCTTGATCGAGGCCATGGTGTCGACGACCTGGCCGACCACCTGGCCGCCCTTGGCCGCAACGTCGGCGGTGGAGACGACAAGCTGGTTGGCCTGGCGGGCGTTCTCGGCGTTCTGCCTGACGGTGCTGGTCAGCTCTTCCATCGAGCTGGCGGTTTCCTCAAGGCTGGAGGCCTGTTCTTCGGTGCGCGACGATAGATCGAGATTGCCCGCCGCAATCTGCGTCGATGCAGTCGCTATGGTGTCAGTGCCGATGCGTACCTGGCCGACGACCTTCACCAGACTGTCGCGCATGTCTCGCATATTGGCCAGCAGGCTGGTTTTATCGCCGGCTTTGATATTGACTTCCACAGCCAGGTTACCGGCGGCGATTTCACGCGCCACGGCGGAAGCATAGTCAGGTTCGCCACCCAGTTGGCGGGTGATGGAGCGGGTCAAGAACCAGGCAATTGCGGCGCCTGCGACAACGGCGATGACGGCAATCACCAGCATCAACAGGCTGGTGGTGGCAGCAATATCTTGCACACGCTTGGCTGATTCATGCATCAAGCCCACTTGCAGTTTGACCAGATCCTCCAGAGGCTGAGCGAGTGCACTCTGGGCCTGGCGGCCCTCGCCGCTCAAAACCACGCGCGCTCCCTCCATGTCGCCGGCAAGGCCGGTTTCAATCGCCCGGTTCATGGCGGTGTTGTAGGCATTGCGGGCGGCGAGCGCGCTTTTGAGTATCCGGGCGCCCTGTTCGGTATTGATCGTTTCCTCCAACTTCTTGAACATGGCACCAGTTTCGGCGCGCAACTCGCCGATGTGTTTCTTCTCGGCCTGCTTCACATTTTCGTCGTTGGCCAGGGCAATATCTCGTACGGCACGTGCCTGTAAATTCAGGTTGGTCTGAATGATGCGGACCCACACCACCTTGGTCATGCGATCATCGACCAGCTGTTTTGCTTCGTTGCTGGCCCGCTCCAGCTGGACGCGGGCGATAATGGCAATGGCCAGCCCCAGCAAGATGACCAGCGCAAAGCCCAGTCCCATAGCGGTGGCGACTTTCATGCGTGCGCCCTTGGTGTGGTTCATTTCTTTCTCCTTGGCGAATAGATAATCAGTAGTTCACAGGCAGGCCCCGCGATGGCAGTCGGAAGAGCCGCCACGAAGGCGAGAGGCAGTTTCTGGCCAAGTTTCATGATGTTTGCTCCTGAGGGCTAAATAATTGCGGGAATAGACAGTTCTTTTTCATTACGGAATGTCCCGGGCTCAGAATTCCCCCCACTCGTCGCTGTCGCCGCCGGCAACCGCCGCCAGCCTCTTCGAATGCGACGCCGGCAATGGCGCAGACGGCATCGCCTTCTTCGCCACCGGCTGTTCCAGCTTTTGAACGACCGCACGTTCGATTCGCGGATTCGCAATCATGCTGTCCAGCCGGAACACGCTGACCGCCTCGGCCAGCCTGGCCGCCTGCTCCCGCAGGCTCTCGGCCGCCGCCGCCGCCTGTTCAACCAGGGCGGCGTTCTGCTGCGTTATCTCGTCCATCTGGCCGACCGCCTGGTTGACCTGTTCGATGCCGGCGCTCTGCTCCTGGCTCGCCTCGGCAATCCCGTTCACGATGTCGGCCACCAGTTCAACCGAGGTCACGATGTCGTCCATCGCTTCTCCGGTCTCGTCGACCAGCTTGCTGCCTGCCTCGACTTTGCCGACGGAGTCTTCGATCAGGGCCTTGATCTCCTTGGCGGCGCCGGCCGAGCGCTGGGCAAGGTTCCTCACCTCAGAGGCGACGACGGCAAAGCCGCGACCCTGCTCGCCGGCACGCGCGGCTTCCACCGCAGCGTTCAAGGCAAGGATGTTGGTCTGGAAGGCGATGCCGTCGATGACGCCGATGATGTCGGCAATCTTGCGCGAGCTCTCCTTGATCGAGGCCATGGTGTCGACGACCTGGCCGACCACCTTGCCGCCATTCGCCGCAATGTCTGCCGTCGATATCACCAGCTTGCTCGCATGATGGGCATGCTCGGCGTTCTGCTTGACGGTGCCGGTCAGCTCTTCCATCGAACTGGCGGTCTCTTCCAGGCTCGACGCCTGCGATTCGGTGCGGGCGGACAGATCCGCATTGCCCATGGCAATCTGGGCGCTGCCCGTGGCGATCGAATCACTGCTCTGGCGTACGTTGCTGACGATGCCCGCCAGGCTCGCGTTCATTTCCTTCAGCGCGGCGAGCAGATGGCCGGCCTCGTCGGTGCTGCTGACTTCGATCCTCGAGGTCAGGTCGCCGGCGGCCACGTTTTGCGCCAGTTGCACCGCTTGCCCTATCGAGTGCGTCGTGGTGCGCGCGGTCAGTATGATGATCCACAGCGCGATGGCGCCCGGCACCGCCCCCCCCAGCACCAGCCACAATGCACGCCGCTCGGCGGCGACGCGATCGGACAGTGCGGTGTCCAGCGCCTCGAAGGCGACGGCCGCCAGATCGAACTGGGTATCGATGGCCTTGGTCATCGACGCGAAGTAATCCGCGCTCGCCAGGCTGGGCGTCTCGGCGCGAACAATCTGCTCGTCGGTGAGCTTGAGCGCGCCTTCGGCTGCCGCAGCCGCGCTCGCCACAGGACCGCTTAGCGTCCGGCGCCACGCAGGCTCAACGTCCATGGCTTTGCCGAAGACCCTGCGCGCACCGTCGAGATGCTGCTGCGCCGCGGTGCCTATCGTCGTGATGCGCATGCGGTTTTCCGGCGTGACCTCGCCGCTGACCAGCAGCGCTGCGCCGAGCCCACGCATCTGGCCCAGGCTTTCGTTCAGACGCGGCAAGTGGACGAGCACCGACGATATCAGGTAATGGGTGGCAGCATCGGAGTCGAAAGCCAGCGTCGAGCTGTCGACGATGTCGTCGAGCAGCGCGAGCTGCCTGGCGATCAGCGCGGTGTGCCGTGCAAAACTCTGCGGCCCGGCGATCGACTTCCCGCCGACCGCAGCGGCTACGGCTTGCCATTCGCTGCGGATTGCGGCCAAACGCTCATTCAGCCGGGGATCGGCCAAACCGGCCACCGACTGCTGCACCTTGGCCATGGCCTGCCCTACTTCGGCCTGTTTGGCCTGGCGCACTGTCTGGGCGCGATCGTCTCCGGCCAGCATCATGGCCGACTGGGCGCGGTGCTGCTGTGTGAGCTTGATCAGCGTAAGCGCATCGCCCGCCGGCTCGATCCCCGCGGCCTCGGTGTGCGCCACGGACAGCGCCTCGACCGAGGCTTGGATGACCAGCCATACAGGCAGTGCAACCATCGCCAGAACGAGGGCGCCGATCAAGGTGAACTTGCGGCTCAGTTTCAGGTTACCGATGAACTGTTTCACGATTTTTCCTTGTGTTGAATAGTGTGGCCGATTGCGTCGGCGCGTCGGCGCATCCGCCAAACCCGCATCTCAGAACTCTTCCCACTCCTCGTTGCCGCCGCCGGCGGCCGCGAGCTTCTTCGGCCGCGCGGCCGCGGCCGCCTTCGGCCGCGACGGCGGCAGCGCCACGACCTCGCGCAGCACCGGCAGCGCCGTCCGCTGCCCGCCCGGGCCGTCCAGCCTGAACACGCTCACCGCCTCGGCAAGCTTGGCCGCCTGATCCTGCAGGCTCTCGGCCGCGGCCGCCGCCTCTTCAACCAGGGCTGCATTCTGCTGCGTCATCTCGTCCATCTGACCGACAGCCTGGTTGACCTGCTCGATGCCGGCGCTCTGCTCCTGGCTCGCCGCAGCAATCTCGCCCATGATGTCGGTCACCCGTTTGACCGAGCCAACAATCTCGTCCATGGTCTTGCCGGCTTCGTCCACCAGCTTGCCGCCGGCCTCGACTTTGCCGACGGAGTCTTCAATCAGGGCCTTGATCTCCTTGGCCGCACCAGCGCTGCGCTGGGCAAGATTCCTCACTTCGCTGGCAACGACGGCAAAGCCGCGACCCTGCTCGCCCGCACGCGCGGCTTCAACCGCAGCGTTCAGCGCAAGAATGTTGGTCTGGAACGCAATGCCGTCAATGACGCCAATGATGTCGGCAATCTTGCGCGAGCTTTCCTTGATCGAGGCCATGGTGTCGACGACCTGCTCGACGACCTGGCCGCCCTTGACCGCGATGTCGGAGGTGGAGACGACCAGCTGGTTGGCCTGGCGGGCGTTCTCGGCGTTCTGCTTGACGGTGCTGGTGAGTTCTTCCATCGAGCTGGCGGTCTCTTCCAGGCTCGACGCCTGCTGTTCGGTGCGCGACGACAGGTCAAGATTGCCGGCGGCAATCTCACTCGACGCGGTGGCAATGGTGTCAATGCCGATGCGTACCTGGCCGACCATCCGCACCAGGCTTTCGTTCATGTTCTTCATGGCCTGCATCAACTGGCCGGTTTCGTCCTGGCTGCGCACCTCGATATTCTGCGTAAGGTCGTTGGACGCAATTGCGTTGGCAATATTCACCGCCTGTTGCAGGGGCCGGGTAATCCCTCTGGTGACGACAAGGACGATGAAAAACAAACCCAGCATAATGCCAGCGGCAACCGCCGCCAAACGCCAAACGCCCCCCCAGAACGCGGCTTCGACATCATCGATATAAATCCCGGAGCCGATCACCCAGCCCCATGGTGAAAAGCCACTCACATAAGACACCTTTGGAACCGGTTTGTCGGAACCGGGTTTAGGCCACATGTAGGACACATAACCTGATCCATTTTTCTTCACAGTGTCGACGAATTCAACGAAGAGTCGCTTGCCGTTGGGATCCTTGTTGTCCGTCAAGTCCTGGCCGTCCAATTTCGGATTGGTCGGGTGCATGACCATATTGGGGTGCATGTCATTTATCCAGAAGTATTCCTTCCCTTCATATCTCATCGACTTGATCGCGGCGATCGCCTGGGTCTGTGCCTCCTGATTCGTCATCGATCCCGTTCTGGCAAGCGCTTCGTAATAGGCTGCGATACCAGAGGCGACCTCGACAACATGTTTAGTCGAAAGCTTTTTTTCAGATTCCACGGCTTCTTTTTTCATGACCAGGAGCATGACTCCCCCCGCGCTCATGCAAGCCATGATGAGACCAACCAAAACCCATATTTTTTTTGCGATCGACAAGTTATTGAAAAATTTCATTATTAGTCTCCCTGGTTTCACCAATCCTAGCGGCAAGGCTCTGAAAATCTGCCGAACACCTCGACGCCCCACACCTCACACCAGCCTGACGCACCTGCCAAGCCATTGGATGGGGACAGGAATGGTGGTGGCCGCTGCTCAGAACTCTTCCCACTCCTCGTTGCTGCCGCCGCCGGCAACCGCCAGCTTCTTCGGGCTCGCCATCGCCCTGGCCGGCGCGCCCTTTGGCTTCGGCAAGGCTGTCGAACCCTGCCGAACCGGAGACGCCGGCCGCACGCTGTACGCCCCACCCTCCAGCTTGAACACGCTGACGGCTTCGGTGAGCTTGGCCGCCTGATCCTGCAAACTTTCGGCCGCCGCAGCCGCCTCTTCCACCAGGGCTGCGTTCTGCTGGGTCACTTGATCCATCTGGGTGATGGCCTGGTTGACCTGTTCGATGCCGGAACTCTGTTCCTGGCTCGCCGCGGCAATCTCGCTCATGATGTCGGTGACCCGTTTGACCGAGCTGACGATCTCGCCCATGGTCTTGCCGGCTTCGTCGACCAGCTGGCCGCCGGCGTCGACCTTGCCGACGGAGTCCTCGATCAGGCTCTTGATCTCCTTGGCGGCGCTCGCGCTACGCTGCGCCAGGTTGCGCACTTCGGAGGCGACGACGGCAAAGCCGCGCCCCTGTTCGCCGGCGCGCGCGGCTTCCACCGCGGCGTTCAGCGCGAGGATGTTGGTCTGGAAGGCGATGCCGTCGATGACGCCGATGATGTCGGCGATCTTGCGCGAGCTGTCCTTGATCGATGCCATGGTGTCGACGACCTGCTCGACGACCTGGCCGCCCTTGACCGCGATGTCGGAGGTGGAGACGACCAGCTGGTTGGCCTGGCGGGCGTTCTCGGCGTTCTGCTTGACGGTGCTGGTGAGTTCTTCCATCGAGCTGGCGGTCTCTTCCAGGCTCGACGCCTGCTGTTCGGTGCGCGACGACAGGTCAAGGTTGCCGGCGGCAATCTGGCTCGACGCGGTGGCGACGGTGTCGGTGCCGGTGCGCACCTGACCGACTATCCGGACCAGGCTCTCGTTCATGTCCTTCAGCGCCTGCATCAGTTGGCCGGTCTCATTCGTCGAGCGGACTTCGATGCGTTGCGTCAGGTCGCCGGAAGCAACGGCGCGCGCAAGCTTGACGGCCGTATTCAGCGGATGGGTGATGGCGCGGATGGTCATGAGACCGATCCAGGCCAGCAAACCCAGACCCATGGCGACCGCGGCGATGGCGAAATTTCGGATCGCCGCGCTGCGCTCACGTGCCTGTTCGAATTCCTGGCCGGCGACCGAACCCTGCAGTTCGATCAGCTTGAACAGGGTTTCGCGTGCAGCGGTGAATTTTGGCCCGCCATCGCTGGTGGCATGTTCCTGGGCCGCGACAATGTCGTCGTCTTGCATCGCCAGTTTCAGCGTGGCATCGCGCGATGCCCGGTAAGCCTTCCACCTGGAACTGAAATCGTCGGCCAGCAGCCGTTCGTCCGCGGTCAGGCGGGAGCCGGTGTATTTTGTCCAGAGCGTATCGATTTCGCCATCCAGCGCGAGCGATTCCGTGCGGGCGGCCTCGGCCACCTCAGGCATGCCTGCATTAACCGTAATCACCATATTGGTGCGGATACGGTTGACCATATCGATGACGAGACCCAGATCCACCAGCGGAACGGTACGGTCCTCGTAAACGGTTTCGAGCCCCTTTCCGTTTTCAGTGATTCCGTACAGGCCGATGGCTGCGCCCCCCAGCAGAAGAACCGACACAAAAGACACGATGAAGATCAAGCGTGCCTTGATGCTCAGGTTTTCAAACATTTAAAACTCCCGGCTTTTTGGATAGTCGTTATTCAATTTCGGCGGCCTGTCAGGCTGCGATTTTTTCCATCAATCCCATTTCGCTGCTGGACATGAGTTTTTCGATATCGACCAGGATCAGCATGCGATCGTTGAGTGTGCCGAGGCCGATGAGGCAATCGCTGTCGAAAGTCCCCATTTCCGGCGCAGGCCTCACCTGGTTCGGGGACAGCGTGGTGACGTCGGAGACGCTGTCCACCACCATGCCCATGACCCGGCCGCCGATATTGAGGATGATCACCACGGTGAACTGGTCGTAGGTGGGGGTGCCCAGGCTGAATTTGATACGCATGTCGACGACCGGCACGATAATGCCGCGCAGGTTCACCACGCCCTTGATGAAGTCGGGAGCGTTGGCGATGCGGGTGACCGGTTCGTACCCCCGGATCTCCTGCACCCGCAGGATGTCGATGCCGTATTCTTCCTGCCCCAGGGTGAAGGCCAGAAACTCTTTCCCGGCAATCTCTCCGGCGCCGGCTTGTGCTTGTGTCTGTGTGGTGTAGGACATGGTGTGAATCCTTTTTTTACCCAAATGGGTGATCCGGCCTCAGTAAAAGATGGGATCGGCGCTGAGCTGGCGGCTTGAGCGCAAAAGCGCGGAAACGTCGAGAATCAGGGAAACGCCGCCATCCCCCAGAATGGTGGCGCCCGAAATGCCAGCCACCTTGCGGAAATTCGATTCGAGGTTCTTGACGACCACCTGCTGCTGCCCGACCAGGCTGTCGACCAGCAAGGCGGCCTTCTTGCCGTCGGCTTCGAGAATGACGACGATTCCCTGCGACGGCTCGGTGAAACACGGTTCGATGGCGAAGATCTGGTACAGCGGAATCAGCGGCAAATATTCCCCGCGTATCTTGATCACCCGGCCCTGGCCGGCAATTTCCTTGACGTCGGTCGATGCCGGCTGCAGCGATTCGATGACGTAGCCGAGCGGCAGGATGTACACCTCTTCTCCCACCTTGACCGACATGCCGTCGAGAATGGCCAGCGTCAGCGGCAGGGAGATGGCCATCGTGGTGCCGCTGCCGGGAACCGAACGAATATCGACGGTGCCGCCCATTGCCGCGATGTTGCGCTTGACCACATCCATGCCCACGCCGCGGCCGGATACGTCGGTCACCACTTCCGCAGTGGAAAATCCAGGGGCCAAAACAAGATTCCAGACGTCGGCATCGGGCATCGTGTCCGATACATCCAGACCCTGCTGCTTCGCCTTGGCAAGAATCCGCTCGCGATTCAGGCCGCCGCCGTCGTCACTCACCTCGATCACGATGTTGCCGCCTTGATGCGCGGCCGACAGGCTCAGCTTGCCGGTTTCGCTCTTGCCGTTCTCGCGGCGCTTCTCGGGCATTTCGATGCCGTGGTCGACGCTGTTGCGCACCA
>Ga0209958_1002122_pt1 | contig 12019 bp, 8 predicted proteins | sample ThiBio_inoc_plan_FD_183942 | JGI IMG/M metagenome (GOLD analysis project Ga0209958, IMG submission 183942) | Wastewater bioreactor microbial communities from Cape Town, South Africa - Thiocy_inoc_plan (SPAdes) | ecosystem: Engineered > Bioremediation > Thiocyanate > Unclassified | place: South... | reverse complement strand
GATCAATCTCTGCCCCGCCGAAAACCTCAACTGTCGATGCTGTAGGATCACCAGCTTCGATCACGCTCTGCAAGCTAACCGCTCGAGCCTGGATGTAGGATGTGACGCCCGCTTGGTTTACGTTCTGGATCCATGCGGCACCGCTCGCCGTTCCCTGCGATGCACCACTTGTTGCTGCAGTAGTTATGCCGCTTCCACAGGTCGGCGAAGCTTCTGTTCCACATCCTAGCGCTGCAGCAACATCAATACCCGATTTCAGGATGTTGACCTTGAAGCCGGGATCATAGGCCTTGCCGCCAGCCACTACCCACAGATGAGCGATTGTGGCCGTGGTCAAATTACCGCTCAGACTGCTGCAGGATGAGGCGCCGTTTACAGTGGCAGGAATTCCGCCATCCGCGAGCAGCTGACACGCAGCTTTCGCATTCACAGTAAAGGACTGGCTCACCTCGTTCATCCCAGAAACGAGACCAGTCCATTTGCCGAATGCAGCGGCATCGAGGGTAATTGTGCCCAGACGATAAGACACGCCAGACTGGCCACCTTCTCGCAGGATTTCCACCATAAGCTCGGCCTGATCGAACACTGTCCCAGACTGATCAATCAAAGCGCCTTGCGCGCCCTTGCCAAGGCCGAAGCGGAACTCGGTGTCGATGTTTAAACGTACATAATCTGCTACACGAATGACAAAAGCATCGCCTGTTAGATCACCGTCGCGACTAAGCGAGCGCGCCAATGCCTTGATTTCGGGCGCTCGATCGGCGGAGGAAGCAACGCCGTCCGTATGAACAGTTCCAGAGCCGTAGAAGCTGAACGCCGTGACCGGGGAGACAAGCGTTCCCTCAAACCGAGTGGTCACAGGCACTTCCGCCGCCAGCTCAGGCGAAAGGCAAAAGGCCAATGCAAAAATGAAAGCTCGGGCACAAGAAGACCATCTCATGGCGCAGGAAAACTCCAATATCGAACAGAATTTCTCTATTAGCCGTTACACAACATTGCATAGGTCGTATGCTGAACCCGATGGGGGCACTCAAAATCTAAATCAATTTCAAAAATATTTTTTCAAAAACAAGCAATATATATTTAAAATGCCATTCTTTTATAATGGACATCTTTGTCCGCCGCAGAAGATGTCGTCGTCCCGGATAAACCCTGTGGCCTCACCGTCACCGATCACCGACCCGTTGGTCGGATTGGAGAGTGTTACCTTCATGGTTCTGTTTCCATCCTGCTCACCATTGTTCTGGGTCGCCACAGAAATGGTCTTGCTGGTCTGGCTGCTGGTGAAGCTGAGCGTACCGGAGGCCGCCGTGTAATCCTGGCCTGCAACGCCCGTCAGGTTACTGGTTGCATAGCTCACTGACCTCGACCCGGTATGAGTGCCCGTCTTGGTCACGGTGAACACCAGCGTCCCGCCTTCATCCACACTCGCATTAGCTATTGAAAATGTAACTGCCGGCGCGGGATCATCATCAGCAATCGTGCCTGTGCCGGTCGCCGTAACAATTGTCGCCCCTGCACTCGGGGACGACAGCGTCACCTTGACCGTTTCGTTCCCCTCATAGGTCGTATCCTGGAGAGTAGTGACCGTGACGGTCTTGGAGGTTTGTCCGGCGGTAAATGTCACTGTTCCCGATGCAGAGGTATAGTCAGCTCCTGCAGTCGCTGTGCCATCAGAAGTGGCATAGGAGACGCTGGTCGAGCCGGTCGTGACGCCAGTGCGCGTCACCGTAAATGTGAGAGCCCCACCTTCCGTCACACTCGCATTGCTGATCGCAAGACCAATGTCGTTATCATTGATCGTTCCTGTACCGGTTCCGACGCTGATAGTCGCACCCACCGGGTTTGAAAGGATGACCGTCAGGGTCTCGGCAGACTCCACCGCAGTGTCATTGATCGTATTGACCGTGATCGTCCTGGTGGTTTCACCCGCCGCGAAGCTGACCGTGCCGGACGCAGCCGAGTAGTCACTGCCCGCCACTGCCGTGCCGTTTGCAGTGGCATAGCTGACGCTCGCTGTTCCGCTCGTCGAACCTGAACGCGTGACCGTGAAGGTCAGCGCGCCGCCTTCGGTAGCACTCGCATTGCTGATCGAGAACTGAGCAGGAGGGGCATCATTATCATTGATTGTCCCAACCGCACTGCCCGTGGTTATCGTCGCACCGACCGGATTGGCGAGGGTAACGTTGACTGTCTCGCCCGGCTCGAACGTGCTGTCATCAATCGTAGCCACACTGATGAGTTTGCTCGTCTCGCCAATCGCAAAAACAAGCGATCCGGAAGCAGCAGTATAGTCACTGCCCGCGATCGCGCTCCCATCAGAAGTCGCAAAATCCACACTTGATCCAGCCCCGGTCGCACCCGAGCGTGTCACTGTGAAATTCAGAGTCCCCCCTTCAGTGACACTCGTATTTGCGATGGAGAAACTCGGTGCGACCGGAGCATCGTCGTCGTTGATCGTGCCGACTCCGGTATAATCGGTAATCGCCGTGCCTCCCGATGCAGAGGTCAGGATGACCGACATCTGTTCGGTCGGCTCCTCGACACCATCATTGATGGTAGAAATCGTAATCGTGCGCGAGCTCTGGGCCAGGTTGAAGCTGATCGAACCCGAGGCAGCGGTATAGTCGGAACCCGCAAGGGCGGTCCCGTCTGCCGTCGTATAGTTGACGTTGATCGTGCTGAGCGTGAACCCGGTTTTGGTCACCGTGAATGTCAGATTGCCACCTTCTGTGACGCTTGCGTCCGAGATCGCAAAAGTCACAGAGGCGCTGTCATTGTCGTTGATCGTGCCTGTACCGGTCGCTGCAACCAGCGTTGCACCGACCGGAGCCGAAAGTGTTACGCTCAGAGTCTCGGCGGACTCCACATAATTGTCATCCGCCGTCGCAACCGTAATCGTCTTCGTTGCTTCATTGGCTGCAAAGCTGAGGGTGCCGGAGGCGGCTGTATAATCGCTGCCTGCAGTCGCAGTTCCATCTGCGGTGGTGTAGCTCACGCTGACAGCCGTAGTCATCGTACCGGACCTTGTGACCGTGAAGCTCAGCGAGCCTCCCTCTGTCACCGCCGCGTTTCCGATCGAGATTTCTGCAGGAGCAGCGTCGTTATCGTCAATCGTTCCGGTAGCCGTGCCATCGGCAATCGTTGTTCCCGAGGACGGCGCAGAAAGGACCACCGTGAAGGTTTCCGATGCTTCAGACAGAGCGTCGTCCAGAGTGCCCACCGTGATCGTCTTCGTGGTTTCTCCCGAAGCGAAGCTGACAGTTCCCGTCGCGGCGGTGTAGTCGCTGCCTGCGATGGCTGTACCATCCACGGTAGCATAGGTCGCACTGGCCGCCGAGGTAGTCCCGCCCGAACGCGTCACCGTGAACGTGAGATTGCCACCTTCAGTTGCGCTTGCGTCCGCGATCGAGAGCACCGGGCCATCGTCATCGACGATCGAGCCGATACCGATAGGATCGGTAAAGCCCGAGCCCCCGGTAGGCGAGCTCAGTGTCACCTGCAGGGTCTCCAGAGCCTCCTCGATAGTGTCCTGCGTCGTGGACACGGTGATCGTCTTGGAAAATTCCAGCAGATTGAAACTGAGGGTGCCGCTCTTCGCCGTGTAGTCGGACCCGGCCGTGGCGGTGATGTCGCTTGTCGCATAGCTCACCGACAGCGTGCTGAAGGTCAGACCGCTCTTGGTCACCGTAAAGCTCAGCGCCCCGCCTTCGGTGACACTGGCATCGGAGATAGCGAAGGTCACATCCGGCGGATCACTGTCGTTGATAGTTCCTGTGCCGCTGCCATCGGCAATTGTCGCTCCGGAGGGCGAGGAGAGTTCCAGCGAGAATGTCTCTGCCGCCTCGACATTACTGTCGGTTGCCGTGGCAACCGTCACGGTTTTCGAGGTCTCCCCGGGCAGGAAGGTCAGGCTTCCCGAGGCTGCGGTATAGTCCGCCCCTGCCGTCGCAGTCCCGTCTGCCGTGGCATAGTTCACCGTCACTGTTCCACCGTTGATCTGCGACAGGGAGACAGTGAAGGTAAGCGCTCCGCCTTCGGTGGCAGAGGCATCCGACACCGACAGCGTCACGGGCTGGTCATTGTCGGTGATCGTGCCTGTGCCCGTTGCACCGGTGATTGCTGCGCCGCCACTCGGGGCAGACAGGGTCACGGTCATGGTCTCGGACAGCTCTTCTTCGCTGTCATCAATCGTCGTGATCGTGATCGTCTGCGTTGCCTGATTGGCCGCAAAGCTCACGGTACCATCCAGGTCTTCATTATAGTCGGAGCCGGCAAGCGCAGTGCCATCGGATGTATTGTAGGTCGCACTCACCGCTGAACTCAGGAGACCTGTTCGCGTCACCGTGAAGACCAGAGCCCCACCCTCGGTGACGCTCGCATTGCCGATCGACAGGCCGATATCATTATCGTTGATCGTGCCTGTGCCGGTCGCATTCGAGATGATCGCGCCGCCTGTCGCGCCTGACAGCGTCACTGTCATTGTTTCTGCAGGCTCGACCGACGTGTCATCGACCGTCGCGATGGTAATCGTCTTCGAAGTCTCGTTTGCGGCGAAGGCCAGCGTATCTGGCGAGCCTGTGAAATCGCTCCCCGAGGTCGCCGTCCCGCTGGCGATGGTGTAACTCACGCTCACTGCCGTCGCGACATTACCTGTACGCGTGACAGTGAACACAAGGTTGTCGCCTTCAGTGGCGCTCACACTGTCGATTGCCAGCCGGGCAGGACCAGGTCCTGCCCCCGTTACCTGCTGGTTCGTGCGATTGCCTGCAGCATCATAGGATGTCGAGGTCACCTGGCCATTGTTCACATCGCCCGCACTCTCGACCTTCGTCAGCCGGCCCAGCGCATCGTAGGTATAGGTGATCGTCTCGGAGGCAAAAGCACCTGCAGACCATGCCAGCCCGCAGATGACCAGGGCGCATACCCAAAGCCACGTTACACTGACGAAACGCCATGAGATTTTCCGGCCCGAATAACAATTGCCCTGCATTCGCGCCCCCGATGCGAATCCCCATCGAGAGGTCGTGCCCCAAATGCCGGAGGAGTCAAAACGGTGTTTCCACCTGATCGGAGAAGTACAGTCTGATCACACCGCCAAATGCGCATTTCTGCCGAAAAACCCGCCATACTCCGTATTCTTACCTAAGTAATATCCTCATCCAGTGCACCTGAGAGGTGCAATTCATTTGGACCAGTTAGCCGGACAGCAGAAACACTCCTGGCAGCAACTCCAACAGACGGCCTGCGCAGCCGGAGAACCGCGGATTAGGGGAAGTTTCCCGACTAGTCCCAAAAACCGGTGGGCCGCATGGGGCGTTCTGTTAGCATTTTCGGGTCATAAATAGCCAACCATCAGGCTTTGGCACTGTTTCAGGAGAAGGGCTTGGCAGGAATCACAAATTTTGCGGCGGCAACGATCCTGCTGGTCAACCTCGTCCTTCCGTTTCCTGTCCTGGCTCAGACAGTCAGTGGGCCGGCCGAAACAATTGACGGTGACACACTCTCGCTCACGGGTATCCGGGTACGCCTGCAGGGCATTGATGCACCCGAGAGCAAACAGACCTGCGAACGCGAGGCTGCACAATGGTCCTGTGGGCAAGAGGCCCGCGAAACCCTTGCCGCGCTGGTGGGTAGCGGATCGATTTCCTGTACCGGACAGAAGAACGATCGCTGGGGCAGGCTGCTGGCGCGATGCCGGTCAGGTTCGGTCGTCGCGAAGCCGCCGCCAGATGTGGCACGGCCAGCTCCCGCCAAAACCGTTAGCGAAGATTATCGCGACACATCAGAACGCTGCGCTATCAAGGGCAATCACAGCCGCAAGGGTGAATTGATCTACCATCTTCCCGGTCAGACATACTATAACCAGACACGGCCTGAGGCTATGTTCTGCAGTGAGGCCGAAGCCCGCGCAGCAGGATATCGCAAATCAAAGATTTGATTACCTGGCGATTACGTCAGTGGAGCGCGATGTCGGACAATCCCGATGCCTGCCCGTTGCCTGCCTCGGCAATCCGGCTTCAGCCTGACCCGGAACCGCCCTTCCCGGCCTGCAGCCGGTCAAATCGCTCCCCGATCTGGCGCCAGAGCTTCATTCCGTCGAAATCACCCTCAGCCAGAAGTCGATCCTGCTGTTGTGCAATATGCAGCCAGCCCTGTTCGCAGTGGTGTTTTTCGACCCACAGAGCGATCCCCCATAGCTCCTGATTCCGGGTCAGTGCCATCGTTCACTTCGCCCGCCTGTGCCTAAATCCCCTCAAGGCACGCACGAGCGATGCTACACTCGCGATAAGAGCTGCAAATGCCGTGAGAAGTACCGGGTCTATATGAAGCATGCCGAATTCCTTTCGACTCGTTCATATAACCATATCGGTTCCTGTAGGAAAATGATTTCCTCTGTCTCCGGGATGCCTGGCACCTGGCACCTGGGCTGAAGGGCGTAGTCCGGCTATTCCCGGCGCATTTTCCTAAGCGCACGCACAGCCAGTTTGCCTGCATGAAAGCTCACCAATGCAATGCCCGACAAAGCACAAATCTGGAGGATCACTGACATGGGACCTTTGTCTAGCAGCAATCCGATCAGGTCGAAAGCGACCAGCACACAGCGGAATCTCGTGGCGGTTATCGCCGGATCACACCCTGCAGGACAAGAGACCAGGATCAAGTCGACGGAGTTTCGATCTGACCTGAATTTTCAGCTCGCCCTGGCCACATTCCTCGATCAAACAACATTCTCTGGGCCAGTTCGCGTCGAGGTGCAGCAAAGCCAAGAAGTCGCCTTTGCAGCCCCCAGTCGAGAGGAAGATTGGCCTTGAGCAAGGTCGTGCTGTCCAGTGACGCCGGCTGGGTTCCGTCGATAATCGCCGCGACGATATCCGGAGCAAGGTAGTTGAGCCTGACCAACCTTGAGAAATGACCGGGCCGGCAACCAAGTTGCCGTGCCAGCTGGTCCAGAGTCTCATCGCGGCCGCTTTCCAGCATGCGCTGCGCATCACGCGCCTTTCTCAAAAGAGCGTTGAGTCTCCGGTCCGGCAACGCTTGTAACGCAGGATCCCGGGGCGTGACATTGATCACGGGCCACCGCTCGGCGGAGATCGCACAGGCTGCTATCTCCAGCTCATACCTCGCGCTGCTGCACGGCCAGTCGCCTGGTCGGGCATGAAAACTTCCATTTCCATCCCACTCCAAGAACCTCTGCAGTTCAATTGAACGGAATCCTATCGTGAGATGTTCCTCACCAATCTCGATACGGTCGGTCAGGGCGGCAAACAGGCTTTCCATTTTGCTGGCAGGCGAACACTCAATATGTGCCGCAGCACGCGCGCCTTTTGTGGCGAGCAAATCCAGTTCCTGACCATAAAGCCCCAGAGTCTTTAGTGCCTGACGCAGGCGGCGCCGGTCACACAGGAATCCGGAAACGGAAGCAATTACAAGTTGCTCAAGCCGATCGGCATTGCTGCGATAGGCCCGCCGGTACTCCCTTTGAGACCAGGTCGCGTTGCTGGACGCATAGCAGTAATATGGCTTTCCGCGATGCCAGTCGACGTCGAGCAGCATATGCCGGCCAAGGTCGTCCCACAGCAGGCCGGCGAGGAAATGCGCAGTCTCTTTCCCATGGGGTGGCCGTTTGGCTCTTTCAGCGCTCAGCGCCCGGGCTGCTTCCCAGGTTTCCGCGGAGATGATCGGTCTATGGCGGCCGGGCCAGGTCCGGCCATGCCCCCGGATTTCTCCCACATAGATCGGGTTGCGCAGGATACCATGTACTGTACCCCCATTTATCAGCGTGCCCCCGCGGGTACCTCCTTGCCTCGTCTGCTTGATCGAACTTCGCAAACCAGCTTTCCGTACCGCAGTCATCACCGAGGTATAGCGGCGTGTACGGAGGAACTCGGCGAAGATGAAGCGTACGATTTCAGCCTCTTCCTCGACGATACGCAGGCCACCATCCTCGTAATCATAGCCGAAAGGTGGAAGGCCACCGTGTATCATGCCGTGGCGCTTACGCGTGCGGACACTGTCGCGCACCCGCTCGGCAATCAGTTCGCGTTCGAACTGAGAGAAGGTGAGAAGGATATTGAGGATCATGCGGCCCATGCTGTCCGAAGTATCGAACGCCTGCGAGATCGAGACCAGGGCGATGCCTCGCCGGTCGAAGATATCAACCAACCGCACAAAATCGATCAGGCTGCGAGTTAACCTGTCGATCTTGTAGACGACTACGACATCGACGCAGCCCTCCTCGATGTCCCGCATCAGGCGGGCAAGTGCAGGCCGATCCAGACCGCTGCCCGATTGGCCACCATCGTCGTATCGTTGATCGACTTCAACCCACCCTCGATACCGTTGACTTGCAACATAGGCACTGCAGATCTCTCTCTGGGTGACGAGGGAGTTCATATCCTGATCAAGCAGGTGGTTGGTGCTTTTACGAGTATATATGGCGCAGCGCCGGAGTGCGAGATTTGTGGCATCGGGCATGGCAAAGCTCTCCCATGAAAATTGCGGCAGCCCGGCCTGTCCGGAGACAGCCCCCCATTTCCGGACTGGCAGAAAAACTCAGACCTTTCGGCCAGGGCCGGTCCTGTCTATCGGCTCCATTCTGACAGACCTGATTTGAAACGGTACGCCCGATATGACGGTAATCGACGAACTCGCACGGGAACTGGCTGTGATACGCAGCGGACACGACATTCTTCCCTTCATGACTAACTGGATTCCCACCTCCGAGGCAGAGTTCAGGATGCTTCCCGAAGACATGCTCGCCATCATCCGCAGTTCGCCGGATTATCGCGAACTGGTCCCGGGCGCCCCACCGGCCCGACTGCAGTTCTCTGCTGGTGACGAAGGCGCCGAGCTCGTAATATATCGGGCGCTCGCAGACCGGCGCCATTACATGCTTGCCCCCTCCCGTCGCGGCTGAAGTCCGGCATGGAAACGCACAACGGATAGTTCGGCCTTCGCGTCCTGCGGAAGAAATCTGGTCAACGACTCCCGGAACAGGACCTTCCCTGTCAGCACAAACCGGAAATGCCGATGCCTTCTCCTTTTCCACTGCAACAGGGCGATCTTGACTGCATGTGCAGCATCTACGCGGCAATCAATCTGCACATCTCGACGGGCGGATTGCAACGACAGAGGAAGCCTTCCACTTATTGAACTAGGCGCTCCGCACATCGGTCCTGGAAGGCAATATATTCAGATTGGTAACGCAAGGCATCGATGTGGAGCTCATGGATTACATGATCTGTGCCCACAGAATAGCCGGTTTCAGGAAGGTGAGAAGAGTTGACTGGAACGAAAACCTTCCAGTGAGCGACAGCCCCGGAACGGTAATTTTTCTGAGGGAGACTGACGTACCGGAAATGCGGGCCTTCACACATTTTACCATTGTCACCGGCACAAACCGTAATGACTCGCTTCGCCTGTTTGACAGCTGCGGAATCAGCCGTCTCGAAGGAAAGCCGGAGGAGCGAATGCTGAAATGCAAGGCCCGTCCGACACCGATATCACCCGGATCGTGCGGTTTGCGTTTCTCGCGCCAGACGTGGTTGAGGCGATCCTCACTGGAACTCTGCGCGCCGGGATCGGCAGCCGGGCTCTTAGTGCACCCGGTGTATATCCCCCGACTGGGAAGAACAGCGACGCAGGTTCCTGCCACTAACGAAACGGGGCGGTATGCTGCAACGCTTTCCGAATGCCGCTTGAATAGCCGATTTTAGGGACGATCCGGAACGGCAGGTTTTAGAATACGGAACGGGATAGCGGACGTTCGAACGCGTCGGAGTTTGCATCAATCCTTGCCGCTGGGCCTGTATCAGCTTCCTTGAAACAGACATAGATTGCAGCCGGCAAGATGTGCCACGATGCTAAGATTATGCCGCTGCACTTTCAGATGCTGTGGCGACTTGCGCTGGCCGCGATCATTCCGGCCGCTGCCGATCGAGAAGTATCCACCTCGCCAGAGTAAATTCTGCATTCGGAACAAAATGGATGCGACGCGATCTGTCGCCTCTCCCCTCCACATTGCGAATCGCGACGAACTTGAGTCGCATCAATGATGGAGAAGCAGCATGAGCAAGGATCGAAGCGGCGGCAGCCACCGCAGCGCGATCAGCGGGCGGTATGTCACCGCCAAACATGGCAAGGCCAGTCCGCATACGACCGTCCGCGAGAGCGCCGGTCCGAGCGGGAGTTCCGGCCCCCATTACCGCAGCGCCATTTCGGGCCGGTACGTCACAACCGCGCACGGAAAGGCCAGCCCCCACACCACAATCAAGGAGAACTGATCATGGCGAAACGCTATGTGCGCGCCACCGGCAAGGACAGACAGGGCGACATCACACGGCTGTGCAATTCCGGCGAATATTGGTCGCCCCGCAGTAAGGCGGATGCGATCAGCGATATCGAACTCGGCTTGCATGAATATTGGGTCAACTGGGCAAGCGCGCCGGAGACAAAAATCCGTGTGGTCAACGGACCAACCGGAAAATATCTCAGGACCGACCGCGACACCACGTCGCGCAACAATCTGGACGATCTGCCCGATTGCTGAGAGCGTCACTGCTGACGGCCGTGATCGGGGCCGGAGCTGCACGCTCCGGCTCCGGAACTGGGTCAGGGCATCGAGGGAAAGTCAGAGCGTCGATGCGCCGCGACCATCTGTATGAGTTCGGGCGGAGAAATGACCTCCACCGCGTCTCCCCACATATAGAGGTGCCAGCACATCTCGAGCAGGCCTGCGGCTCGAAACCGCACGACGAGCGAACCATCCGGCTCTCGCTCTGTGGTCTGGGACGGATGGAAAAGAAAGCCTTCGGCTCTGCTGACCGCTTTGGGGGTGAAGCGCCAGGCGACATCATGAATGCCGCCTTCCTGCTGGTAGGAACCGAAGCATCGCTCGGCATGCGCGTTCAAGTCGAACCCTTCCTTGCGCACGAAACTCTGGGGAAGAACGGTCGCCGCCTCGATGGCATCGACCCGGAAATGCTGAATGCCGCCGCCGACCTTGCCCAGATCTACGGCGACGAGATAGCGCCGTGCCCCGAGCAACAGCCCGTGCGGTGCCACCACGCGCTCGCGCGCGACCGTGTCCTTCCAGCCGCGATAGAGGATACGCAGTTGAGACGTGCCCTTGAGCGCGGTGGAAATAGCCACGTCCACCGTCTCGCTCCCCAGCAGACGAGGGCCTGGGCGCGCGGCATGGCCCAGGGCCATGAGGAGCGCTTCCTCGTCCGCCGCGAGGCGGCTGCTGCGTTCATCGGGAATGAGCGCGAGGATCTTAGCGTGGAGGCAGCGCAATGCCTCGACCTGATCCTTCCCCGCGCCCTTGCCCAACATGTCGAGCGCGAGGGAAAGTGCCGCCATTTCCTCGGGTGTCGGCGCCAGTAACGGTGCCACCGATTTATAGGGCAGTTTCCAACGCGCCTTGTCCGATTCCTCGTCCTTCACTTTCTCCAGTTCGGGAAAACATTGCCCAAGCGCCCGGATCACGCGCTGCGCCGTGCGATAATCTCGTTCGAGGATTTCCTCAATCTCGGCCAGACTGACTCCCCGCATGGAGGCCGCCCTTGCCGCGACCGTCAGCAAGTCAATTGCATTACGATAAGAAATAATAACCTCCCCCCGGAAGCGACAACTTCTGTCGTGTATCACCATCATGCTCATATGCCATGACGAGTCGAGCAGATCTTAAGAAGTATCGGGAGGGGCAGGGATGTTGAGGAATGGCGGGCAGACGCTCTATTCAGCGAGCGACTTGGTGAACTTCATGGGCTGCGCGCACGCCACGGTGCTCGATGTTGGCAACCTCGTCGCGCCGGCCAGCTTCGCGCCCGACGATGAAAGCGCGGTCTTGCTCCAGGAGAAGGGTATCGAGCACGAGCGTGCCTATCTGGAGCGGCTTCGCGCGGAGGGGCGCTCGATAGCCGAGATTTCAAGCGACGGGACGTTGGAGCGCCGGGCGCAGGCGACGCTCGAGGCCATGCAGGCGGGCTATGACGTCATCTATCAGGGCGCATTC
>Ga0209958_1002121_pt1 | contig 12030 bp, 2 predicted proteins | sample ThiBio_inoc_plan_FD_183942 | JGI IMG/M metagenome (GOLD analysis project Ga0209958, IMG submission 183942) | Wastewater bioreactor microbial communities from Cape Town, South Africa - Thiocy_inoc_plan (SPAdes) | ecosystem: Engineered > Bioremediation > Thiocyanate > Unclassified | place: South... | reverse complement strand
ACCCGAGCGGCGGGGGCGACGGCGAGTTCGTCGCCCCGGCGACCGGGACCTACTACCTGGCGGCGCAGGGCCAGTCGGGCGCGTCGGCGTTCTCGTACTCGTTCAAGATTTCGGCGACGGCCGACTCGACGACCGCCCTGACGCTCGGCTCGCCCGCCAGCGGGACGATCGCCGACCCCGGCGAGCAGGACGTCTACACCTTCACCGGCGCCATCGGCCAGCGGCTCTACCTCGACGGCCGGGGCGGTGCGGGGATCTATGCCTACCTGTACAGCCCGACCGGCGCCGCCGTCCTCACCGGCGCCCAGCTCACCGACGATGCGCGGATGGTGCTGCTGACGCAGTCGGGGACGTACCGCCTGGTGGTCGACGGCAGCGGGTCGACGACCGGGGCGTACTCGTTCCGGCTGTCGGACGCCGACCAGGCCCCGACGGTCGCCTACACGCCCGGCACGCCCCAGGCGGGCACGCTCGACCCGACGAACGAGACCGACCTCTACAAGTTCACGGCCACGGCCGGCCAGCGCGTCAACTTCGACGCCCTGACGCTGACCGGCGACGCCAGCTACGGCGCGCTCGCGACGTTCTACGGCCCCGCGGGCCAGTACATCAACGAGAACTGGTGGTACAACGGCGGCGGCGACTTCTCCTTCAACGCGCCGACGACCGGGACCTACTACCTGGCGGTCCGTGGCAATAACGCGACCCCTCCCGTCGACTACTCGTTCCAGGTGAACCTGACCGCCGTGACGGCGGCCCCCACCGACGACTTCGGCGCGGTGCGGTCGGGGAGCATCGCGGCGGGCCAGGTCGTGACGTCCACGTTCTCGGCCGCGGCCGGGACGATGGTCTATTTCGACAGCCAGGACCGCGGCGGCGACCCCATCTACGCCACGCTGACGGCGCCCGACGGGTCCGTGTTCCTCAGCAACGTCTACATCGACAGCGGCGATTACGGCCCGTACGTCCTGCCCCAGGGGGGGACCTACACCCTCACCATCCGCGGCAACGGCCCCTCGTCCACCGGCTCGTACCGCTTCCGGCTGCTGAACCTCGGCGTCGACTCGACCGCGCTGACGTTCGGGGCCACGAACACCGGGACCACACCGGACAACGAGACCGACTTCTATCGCTTCACCGGCACCCCCGGGCAGCGGGTGGTCTTCGACGCCCTCGGCAACGAGTCGGTCTATTACACGCTCTTCAACCCCGACGGGACGGCCTTCACCTCGGGCTGGTCGTACTACGACGTCAAGCCGATCACGCTGGCGCAGGCCGGCCAGTATTACCTCCGGCTGGAGCCGAACAACGCCTCGGCGGTGAACTACTCCTTCCGCCTGATCGACGCCGCGGCGTCCCCGGCGGAGGCCTACACGCTGGGGACCACGAAATCCGCCACGATGTCCCCCGGCAACGCGGCGCAGGTCTACCGGTTCGACGGGGCGGCGGGCCAGCGGGTCTACGTCGACGTCCTCTCGCCCACGAGCGGCACCACCGGCTACTGGTACCTCTACGACCCCAACGACCAGCAGATCCTCTCGAACTACACGCGCGACACCTCCGACGGCGAGGTGGTCCTGCCGTCGACCGGGCGCTACGTCCTGGTCTTCTACGGCGAGAACACGACCGCGGCGTTCGACTACAGCTTCCGCGTCGTCACCCCGACCGCGTCGTCGACCGCCATGACGCTGGGCTCGACCGTGACGGCGACGCTCTCCGAGCCGGGCGAGTCCGACGAGTACACCTTCGCCGGCTCGGCCGGCCAGCGGCTGGTCTTCGACGGCCTGGCCGGCGCCTACAACGCCCAGCTCGTCCGGCTGTACGCCCCGTCGGGGGCCGAGGTCCCCGGCTTCCTCTACTACAACTACGGGACGGGGGCGGACAGCGCCCCGTTCACGCTGCGTGAGACGGGGACGTACCGGCTGGTGGTCGACGGCGTCGGGTCGACGACCGGCGACTACGCGTTCCGGCTGATCGACGTCGCCGCCGCCCCCGCCCAGGCCCTCAACCTCGACGAGAGCCGCAACGCCTCGCTCGACCCGGGCGCCTCGGCGCAGGTCTACCGGTTCGACGGCACGGCCGGGCAGCGGATCTACGTCGACGTCCTCTCGCCCACGTCGGACTACACCGGCAGCTGGTACCTCTACGACCCCAACGACCAGCAGATCCTCGGCGGCTCCTACATCCGCAGCAACTACGACGGCGAGGTGGTCCTGCCGTCGTCCGGGCGCTACGTCCTGGTCTTCTTCGGCAACGCCGCGAGCGCGGTCGAGTACAGCTTCCAGGTCGTCACCCCGACCGCGTCCTCGACGGCCATGCCGCTGGGCTCGACCGTGACGGCGACGCTCTCCGAGCCGGGCGAGGCCGACGAGTACACCTTCGCCGGCTCGGCCGGCCAGCGGCTGGTCTTCGACGGCCTGCTCGGCGACGGCAACTTCCAGCCCCGCCTGTACGCCCCGTCGGGCGTCGAGGTCCCGGGCTTCCTCTACGCCGGCTACGGGACGGGGGCCGACAGCGCCCCGTTCACGCTGCGTGAGGCGGGGACGTACCGGCTGGTGGTCGACGGCGTCGGGTCGACGACCGGCGACTACGCGTTCCGGCTGATCGACGTCGCCGCCGCCCCCGCCCAGGCGATCGCCCTGGATACGACGGTCGCCGGGACGCTCGACCCGGGGAACGCGGCGCAGGTCTACCGGTTCGACGGCACGGCCGGGCAGCGGATCTACGTCGACGTCCTCTCGCCCACGTCGGACTACACCGGCAGCTGGTACCTCTACGACCCCAACGACCAGCAGATCCTCGGCGGCTCCTACATCCGCAGCAACTACGACGGCGAGGTGGTCCTGCCGTCGTCCGGGCGCTACGTCCTGGTCTTCTTCGGCAACGCCGCGAGCGCGGTCGAGTACAGCTTCCAGGTCGTCACCCCGACCGCGTCCTCGACGGCCATGCCGCTGGGCTCGACCGTGACGGCGACGCTCTCCGAGCCGGGCGAGGCCGACGAGTACACCTTCGCCGGCTCGGCCGGCCAGCGGCTGGTCTTCGACGGCCTGCTCGGCGACGGCAACTTCCAGCCCCGCCTGTACGCCCCGTCGGGCGTCGAGGTCCCGGGCTTCCTCTACGCCGGCTACGGGACGGGGGCCGACAGCGCCCCGTTCACGCTGCGTGAGGCGGGGACGTACCGGCTGGTGGTCGACGGCGTCGGGTCGACGACCGGCGACTACGCGTTCCGGCTGATCGACGTCGCCGCCGCCCCCGCCCAGGCGATCGCCCTGGATACGACGGTCGCCGGGACGCTCGACCCGGGGAACGCGGCGGGGGTCTACCGCTTCGACGGTGCGGCGGGCCAGCGCGTCTACGTCGACATCCTCTCGCCCACCACCGGGACCACCGGCTACTGGTATCTGTACGACCCCAACGACCAGCAGATCCTCTCGAACTACACGCGCGACACCTCCGACAACGAGGTGGTCCTGCCGTCGACCGGGCGCTACGTCCTGGTCTTCTACGGCGAGAACACGACCGCGGCGTTCGACTACAGCTTCCGCGTCGTCACCCCGACCACGTCTTCGACGGCCATGACCCTGGGGAGCGTGGTCGACGGGACGATCGAGGAGCCGGGCGAGGTCGACGAGTACACGTTCACCGGGACGGCCGGGCAGCGGATCGCCATCGATCTGCTGAACAACCTGGGCTACAACATCCGGATGTTCCTGTACGACGCGCTCGGGAACCAGCTCTACGACAGCTATTACAGCAACGACCTGCACTCGCTGACGCTGGTCCGCTCGGGCCAGTACCGCCTGGTGGTCGACGGCAGCGGATCCTCGACCGGCGTGTACAGCTTCCGCGTGGTGGACCTGGCGACGGCCGAGACGCCGACCATCGGCACCGACAAGGCGGTCGTCACGGTGCTGCTGAGCGCCCCGACCACGGATCGGCCCTACGTCTACTACAACACGGCGGACGGGACGGCCACGGTGGGGTCGGACTACGTCGGCCGGTCCGGCTACGTCCAGTTCGCCCCGGGCGTGACCTCGCGGGTGATCGTGGTCCCGATCGTCGGCGACAAGACGGTCGAGCCCGACGAGACGGTGCGGGTGGTGCTGTCGAGCCCGTCCTCGGGCCAGACGATCACCGACGGCGAGTCGATCGTCACGATCCTCAACGACGACACGGTGGTCACGCTGGCGATCGACGACGTGATCCAGGCCGAGGGGAGCGACGGGGGGACGACGGACTTCGTCTTCACCGTGACCCTCTCGTCCGCGACGACGGCGCCGGTCACGGTGGCGTACAAGACGACCGCCGGGACCGCGGCCGAGGGGGCGGACTACACGGCGACGACCGGCACGCTCACCTTCGCCCCGGGCGAGACCAGCAAGACCATCACGGTCCGGGTGGCGGCGGACACGGACGGCGAGGCCAACGAGACGTTCTTCGTCGACCTCTCGTCGCCGACCAACGCCGAGATCGCCGACGCCCGCGGCCAGGGGACCATCCTGAACGACGACGCCCGGGTCTCGATCGACGACGTGGCCGTGACCGAGGGGGATTCCGGGACGACGTCGGCCGTGTTCACGGTGACGCTCTCCTCGGCGAGCAGCCTGCCGATCAGCGTCAACTGGGCGACCGCCAACGGGTCGGCCGTCGCGCCGTCGGACTACGCGACGGCCTCGGGGACGATCACGTTCGCCCCGGGCGAGACCAGCAAGACGATCACGGTGCCGGTCCAGGGCGACGCGAACGTCGAGGGGGACGAGACGTTCTTCGTGAACCTCTCCAACGCGATCAACGCCGCGTTCACGAAGTCGCAGGGCCAGGCGACGATCCGCAACGACGACGCGGCGTTCTACGTCAACGACCCCTGGATCGTCGAGGGGGATTCCGGGACCAAGAACCTCCAGTTCACGGTCTACATCCCCTACGCGACCACGAAGACGGTCACGGTCAAGTACGCCACCGCGGACGGCTCCGCGACGGCGGGCTCCGACTACACGGCGGCGACCGGCACGCTCACCTTCGCCCCCGGCGAGACCAGCAAGGTCGTCGACGTGACGATCCAGGGCGACGCCACGCCCGAGCCGTCGGAGACGGTCCTCCTCAACCTCTCCGACCCGACCAACGCCGTCATCGCCGACGCCCATGGCGTGGGCACGATCTACAACGACGACACCACGGTCTCGGTGGCGGACGCGACCATCGTCGAGGGCGATTCCGGGACCTCGACGGTCCTGGTGACGGTGCAGCTCTCCGTCGCCAGCAGCAGCACCGTGACGGTGAATTACGCGACCCAGAACAACTCGGCGACGGCCGGCTCCGACTACGTCGCGGCCTCCGGGACGCTCACGTTCGGCCCCGGCGAGACCAGCAAGACGATCGCGATCGTCGTGAACGGGGACACCACCGCCGAGGCGAACGAGACCTTCTTCGTCAACCTCAGCAGCCCGACCTCGGCCCTGATCGCCGACCCCCAGGCGGTCGTGACCATCTTCAACGACGACGGCTCCCTGTCGGTGGCGGGCGTCTCCGCGCCGGAGGGGAACTCCGGCCCTCGCGCCTTCAACTTCGTCGTCTCGCTGGCCTATCCGTCGACGAAGACGGTCACCGTCGCCTATGAGACGGTCGACGGGACCGCGACGGCCGGCTCCGACTACACCGCCGTCTCGGGCGTCCTGACCTTCGCGCCGGGCGAGGTCACCAAGGTCGTGCAGGTCCAGGTGCAGGGCGACGTGCTCGTCGAGGACGACGAGACCTTCCAACTCGTCCTCTCGGACCCGACCAACGCCGCCCTCGCGGCCGGCTCGGCGACCGGCACGATCCAGAACGACGAGGCGACCCCGAGCCTCTCCATCGGGTCGGTCTCGGTCGGCGAGGGGAACTCCGGCTCCACGCCGGCCACGTTCACCGTCGTCCTGTCCACCGCCAGCGCCCACGCGGTGACGGTGAAGTACGCCACCTCGGGCGCGACGGCGACGTCGGGCGTCGACTTCACGGCCGCCTCCGGCACGCTCACCTTCGCGCCGGGGCAGACGAGCAAGACCATCACGATCGACGTCCTGGGCGACCTGCTCGACGAGGACGACGAGACGTTCAAGGTGACCCTCTCCGACCCGACCAACGCGACCATCGCCGACGCCGAGGCCACGGGGACGATCCTCGACGACGACGCCACGCCGACGATCTCGATCGCCGACCGGACCGTGAGCGAGGGGGATTCCGGGACCACCCCGGCCGTCTTCACCGTCACGCTGTCGGCCGCCAGCGGCAAGGCGATCACGGTGGCTTACGCGACGTCGGGCGTCACGGCGACGTCGGGCGTCGACTTCACCGCGACCTCCGGGACGCTGACGTTCGCCCCGGGCGAGCTGACCAAGACCATCACGGTCGGCGTCCTGGGCGACACGCTCGTCGAGCCGGACGAGACGTTCAAGGTGACGCTCTCGGCCCCGACCGACGCGACCATCGCCGACGGCGAGGCCACGGGGACGATCCTCGACGACGAGAGCCTCCCCGGGCTGTCGATCGACGACGTGTCGACGACCGAGGGGAGCTCGGGCACGGCCGCCGCGACCTTCACGGTCACCCTCTCCGCCGCGAGCGCGAGCACGGTGACGGTGGCGTACGCGACGTCGGGCGTGACGGCGACTTCGGGGGCCGACTTCACCGCGGCCTCCGGCACGCTCACCTTCGCCCCCGGCGAGACTTCCAAGACCATCACGATCGACGTGCTGGGCGACGCGCTCGACGAGGACGACGAGACGTTCAAGGTGACGCTCTCGGCCCCGACCAACGCCGTCATCTCCGACGGCGAGGCCTCGGGGACCATCCTCGATGACGACGCGGCGCCGACGATCTCGATCGGCGACGCGACGGCGACCGAGGGCGACGCCGGGACGGTCGACGCCGTGTTCACCGTCACGCTGTCGGCCGCCAGCGGCAAGGCCGTGACGGTGGCCTACGCGACCTCGGGCGCGACGGCGACGTCGGGCGTCGACTTCGACGCCGCCTCCGGCGTCCTCACCTTCGCCCCCGGCGAGACCTCCAAGACCATCACCGTGAAGGTCAAGGGCGACGCCTTGCCGGAGGGGCCGGAATCGTTCCTGGTCGCGCTCTCGAACCCCGTCAACGCCACGATCTCCGACGGCCAGGGGACCGGCCTGATCGTCGACGACGACGGCGCCCCCAGCCTGCTGATCGAGGACGTCGCGGTGATCGAGGGGAACTCCGGCGCGACCCAGGCCGAGTTCCGGGTCACGCTCTCGGCCGCCAGCGGCCAGACCGTGACGGTGCAGTTCGCGACGTCGGGCGTCTCGGCGTCCTCGGGAATCGACTTCACGGAGGCCTCCGGCACGCTCACCTTCGCCCCCGGCGAGACCGTCAAGATCATCACGGTCGACGTCCTGGGCGACACGACGGTCGAGGCGGACGAGACGTTCAAGGTGACGCTCTCGACCCCGAACAACGCCGTCATCGCCGACGGCGAGGCCCTCGGGACGATCCGCAACGACGACGCCCGCCTCTCGATCTCCGACGCGACCGTCGACGAGGGCGATTCGGGGACGAGGAACGCGACCTTCACGGTCTCGATCGAGCAGCCCAGCGCCCTGCCGGTGTCGGTCGACTACAGCACCGCCGGGATCACGGCGACGTCGGGAGTCGACTTCACGGCCGCCTCCGGCACGCTCACCTTCGCCCCCGGCGAGACGACCAAGACCATCACGGTCGCCGTGCTGGGCGACGCGCTCGACGAGGACGACGAGACGTTCAAGGTGACGCTCTCGAACCCGAACAACGCGACCGTCGCCGACGGCGAGGGCGCGGGGACGATCCTCGACGACGACACGGCCCCGACCATCTCGATCGGCGACGCGACGGCGGCGGAGGGTGGCGGCTCGCTCGTGTTCACGGTCACGCTGTCGGCCGCCAGCGGCAAGGCGATCACGGTGGCCTACGGGACGTCGGGCGCGACGGCGACGTCGGGCGTCGACTTCACCGCGACCTCCGGCACGATCACCTTCGCGCCGGGCGAGACGTCCAAGACCATCTCCGTGCCGATCGCGGCCGACTCGCTCGACGAGGACGACGAGACGTTCAAGGTGACGCTCTCGTCGCCGACGAACGCGACGATCGCCGACGAGGAGGGGCTGGGGACCATCCTCGACGACGACGCGGCGCCGACGATCTCGATCGGCGACGCGACGGCGACCGAGGGCGACTCGGGGACGGTCGACGCCGTGTTCACCGTCACGCTGTCGGCCGCCAGCGGCAAGACGGTCGCGGTGGCCTACGCGACGGCGTCGGGCTCGGCGACGTCGGGCGTCGACTTCGACGCCGCCTCCGGCACGCTCACCTTCGCCCCCGGCGAGACCTCCAAGACCATCACCGTGAAGGTCAAGGGCGACACGACGGTCGAGGCCGACGAGACGTTCGCCGTCAACCTCGCTTCCCCGTCCAACGCGACGATCGCGGACGGGACCGCCCTCGGGACGATCCTCAACGACGATCACGAGGCCGATCCGGCGCCCACTGTCGCGTCCATCGTCGTCGACGACGGGACCGCGCAGCGCTCGATGGTCCGGTCGCTGACGGTCACGTTCAGCGAGGAGGTCTCGCTCCTGCCGGGCGCGTTCGACCTGCGGCTGAACGGCGGGTCGGCCGTGGCGGTCTCCGTGGCGACCCACGTCGAGGCCGGCCGGACGGTCGCCGTCCTGACGTTCTCCGGCCCCGGCGTCGTCGCCGGCTCGCTGGCGGACGGCAACTACACGCTGACCATCCTGGCCGACAAGGTCGCCGACGCCGCCGGCCAGCACCTGGACGGCAACGGCGACGGCGCGGCGAACGACGCGGCGATCTTCGAGCTGTATCGCTTCTTCGGCGACCTTGACGGCGACCGCGACGTCGACGCGGCCGACTATGCCAAGCTCTACAGCCTGCGAGGCGTCGCCGGCTACCTCTCGGCCCTCGACGTGGACGGGGACGGCGACGTGGACGCCGACGACACGCGGGCGTTCCAGGTCAACTATCGAAAGACCCTCAAGAAGTCTTGATCCGAACGAATCGCGGACCGAGGGGCGGGCGGCCGAAGGCCCCCGCCCCTCGCGGACCGCCCGGCCTCAATCCATCCTCCGCCATTCCCATCCTCGACCCTTAGCAAGAGAGCCAACCCTTGATGAAACCTTACAAGACCTGGGGCGTCGCCCTCGCCCTCGCGTCCGCCCTCGGGGCCGGCTCGGCGCGGGCCGACGCCGTCTACCAGCTGGCGGCCGAGCAGTCGAATTATACGGTCGCCGTCGGCGATACGGTCGAGGTCCAGATCTTCCTCATCGAACAACGGGACGCGGGCGATCCGTCCGAACTGTTCGGGCCGGGCGCCGGGCTGATCTCGGCGGGCTTCCGCCTGACCTTCGGCGCGTCGGATCCGTCCCAGGTGCTGCTCGCGGACGACATCGCCCCCAACCCGGCGTTCGACTCGGGCGCCACCCTGGTGAAGGATGCGACCCCGGGCTCGGCCTCGCTGCTGGAAGACGTCGACTTCGGCTCGCCGCCGGCGCAGGGGGTCGAGTCGGCCCCGGACGTGGTCGGCCTGTGGCTGGGGACCTTCCGCTTCACGGCCCTCGCCGCCGGGGTGACGGTGGTCTCGGTCGAGGATTTCGACACCGACCCGCAGTTCATCAACTTCGTCACGGCTTCGTTCACGGAGCTGGATGCCCTGATCCAGTCGTCGCGGTTCACGATCAACGCGACGAACCCGGGGGCCATCCCCGAGCCTTCGAGCCTGGCGATGGCCGCGACCGCCGCCCTCGGCCTGCTCGCCGCGGCCCGCCGCCGCGCGGCCTGAAGCTCGCCCGGCGCGCGCAGGCACGGCCTCGGCGTCGGCGGAATCCCCCGCGAAGGATCGGGCTCGCCCGCCGGATCGTCGGCGGGCGAGCCCGGCTCCACTTCAGTCCCGGTCGTGTTCGATCGCCTACGACCTCGAGTTCGGGTCGCCGATCTCCTTTTCGAGGCCGGCCCGGACGTCGCCGGGGTCGCGATCTCCGGAAGCCCGATCAGGCCGCGGCCGCGATCGGGCCGTCCGAGGCCGAAGGCCCTCGCCCTGCGACGGCCCCGGCGTGACGCCGCCCCCGTGGGCGGCGCCTCCATCACCCCCCCGCCCCCACCTTGACGCGGACCTGGCGGATCTTCGCGGCGATGCCCTGGGGGCTGCTGGGGGCCGGGTCGCAGGCGAGGAACCTGCCGTCCTGGCGGTTGAGGATGAGGGCGGGCGTCGCCACCTTCGGGGCGACCTTCCCGGTGTTGGGATCGATGAAACCACCCTTGATATATTGATCGTAGGCCGTGCCCGCGAAGTCGGACGAACGGACGTCCTTGATGTCGTAGGAGAAGTTGCCGGCAGCCTGATAGGGGCGGATGTTGTCCCGGACCACGACCGAGGAGTGCCCGGCCGGGACGTCTCCGAGGTCCACGACCAGCACGGCGCTAATCTGGCCGACGTAGCCGGCCACGGGAACGCTCAGGGGTTCGGGCGCGAGCGGCCCCGCCTCGCTGACGTGGATGACGACGGGTTCGACCGTGTCCTCGGGCGCGCCGCCCTCGCCCACGGCGGTCGCCGTCACCGCGTAATCGCCGACCGGCGCGTTGAAGATCACGGCCAGGGACGACGGTGGCCCGTCCTTCGGATCGGGGGAGAACGGCGCGACGAGGTCTCGCGGCCCTTCCACCTTCCAGATGATCGGGCCGGCGCTCCGGCTCCTGCTCGCGTCCAGGACGATGTGCGAGCCCGCGGCGACATGGGAGGGGGCCTTCAGGACCGCCCTGGGGGCCGAGGCGGGGGGCGGCGGGGCGGCCCCGACATGGATGGTCCGGGCGGCCATGTGCTTCTTGCCGGACGGGGCCACGGCGATCAGGAAGACGTGGTACGTCCCGGCGGGCGGGTCGACGATCAACCCCATCTCGTTCTTGGCGTCGGGGGCCGTCTTCTCGATCCCCCTGGGGCCGTCGACGAACCATTCCAGCGGCGCATCGCTCTTGCTGCCCCGGGCGTCCAGGATGATGGTCTGGCCGACCGGGGAATGCACCGGGGCCTTGAAGGTCGCCAGGGGGGCCTTTTCGGGTGCCTTTTCGGGTGCCTTTTCGGGTGCCTTTTCGGGGGCCTTTGGAGGGGCCGCCTGGGCGGCCGACGCCGGGGGGAGGCCGAGGACGGGGATGGAGACGAGGGCGAGGGCCAGGGCAAAGGCGGGCGAGGTTGTACGTCGCGTCGTCGGCATCAGGCTGCATCTCCACGCTTCGGCCGGTCGAGATCGGGCCGCCGGACCCGTCGCGGCGGAGGCCGGGCCCGGCCTCCCGAAGCCACGAGGTCGTCCCGAACGACTGTCGCCGCATCTCTTACTTTGGCGCCCGCCCGACGGATCTTAACAGTTCCGCCGCCCAAGCAAAACCCTTCCCGATCCGAACACCCCAATATCCGACGCTTCGGGAGACGTCGATCATCTCGGCCTTGACGCGATTCGCCGGACGTCCTTTCATCGGGGTTCCAAATCATGCGCCCCGTCCGCCCTCAATCCGGGGGCCTCGGGCGGCGATACCGACGAAACGCGATGGATTCGGAGCGGAAGTCCGGCCTGAGGCTCAAGGGCGGGCCTTCTTGAGCCGATTGAGGTTGAGGAGAGGCGAGCGAGCCTGTCCGGATCCCAGGGAGGGGGATAGTCCATGACGTCGAACGTGCGCGGGAGGTGGTTGGTCTGCGGCCTCAGCCTCGTCGCGGCCGTCGGCATGACCACGGCCGGGCTCGCCTGGGACGACGCCGAGCCCCCGATCGCCCCCGGCCCGGCCGCGCCGGCCGCCCTCCCCGGGCCGGCGCCGACGCCCGTCGGGTCGCCGGAGGTCTCCGCGCCGCCGACCGAGGGCCTCCCCGCCATCGCCGAGGTCGCCGAATCGGCGGCCGTGGCGCAGCCCCCTCGCGCCGAGGCGAGGGCGGAGGGGGGGCCCCAGCCGGGCTCGACGGTCCTGCTGCGGGGGGACGGGTCGGCGGGG
>Ga0209958_1002108_pt1 | contig 12099 bp, 10 predicted proteins | sample ThiBio_inoc_plan_FD_183942 | JGI IMG/M metagenome (GOLD analysis project Ga0209958, IMG submission 183942) | Wastewater bioreactor microbial communities from Cape Town, South Africa - Thiocy_inoc_plan (SPAdes) | ecosystem: Engineered > Bioremediation > Thiocyanate > Unclassified | place: South... | reverse complement strand
CGGCGTTGCCTCGACCGCCCTCCCCGGGTATCCTCTCCCCGGATCCGCCCGGCCGAGGGGAACCACATGGACACGCCCGCCCGCTTCCGCTACCGACCGGTCTGCTCCGCGCCCGGATGCGGGGAGACGGCCGAGTACAAGGTCGGCGCCCCCTGGAGCGACGGCGCCCGCCGCGAGTTGAAGAACTACGGCCTGGCCTGCCCGGCGCACCGCGACTCACTGCTCGCCCGCGCCCGCGCCAACCGCAACGGCCTGAAGCTGGAGCCCGGCGAGACCATGGGCGACGTCCGCCTGTTCCGACTCGAACCCGGCCGCCGCGACACCGAGCTGGAAGGCGTCGAAGGCCCTCCCGCCTGCTGAACGCCCCCCGCGCCGTGATGGAACACGGAGACCCCCAAGGATGACCCCGACGGCACGATCGCCCCGAGCCCTGGTGCTCGCCCTGGCGCTGACGCTCCTCGCGCCGGCCGCCGCCTCCCCCGCCGAGCCCCCCCTGGGCCCGGTCCGGCTGCCGAAGGAGTGGCAGGACAGGTTCTGGGCCTCGCCCCAGGCCCAGGCGCTGCTGAAGCTCTCGCCCAAGGAGGCGGCCGACCTCGTCCCGGCCCAGGCCGGCATCCGCCACTGCGGCTGCCCCGCCTGCGGGCTCGACGAGCGGACGGATCCCCTCGCCTGGTCGATCGAGAAGCCGGCGGTCGTCGCCTGCCGCAAGTGCAAGAAGGAGTTCCCCGGCCCCGGGTTCCCGGCCGTCCCCCCCGGCCTGCTCAAGCCGGCGAGCGAGAACGTCGAGGTCCTCCCCGGCGTCTGGCACCTCTACCCCTACCACCTGGCCGAGACCGAGAAGGCCCACTACCCCGACGAGCGGCTGTACCTGGCCGCGAAGGTCGACTACGAGGCCCGCGCGTACCTCTCCAAGGCCGCCCTCTACGCGGCCGTCCGCTGGCATGACGAGGAGCCCGCGAAGCGCGACCCGAAGCTCGCCCAGCTCGCCGCGGCCCTGATCCTCCGGTTCGCGAAAGTCTACCCGGCCTACGCCATGCACACCGACCAGCCCGGCCGGGCCAAGCACCTCCAGCCGGCGCGGGTGCCGCCGCCGTACCGGCACGCCTACCAGACCGCCAAGTGGGAGTGGAACGGCAGCCTGGAGACGCCCATGAACCTCGCCCTGGCCTACAGCCTCCTGCGCGACGGCGCCGACTGGGACGAGGCAGGCAAGCTCCTGGAGGACTCGCACCCGAAGCTCACGATCGAGACCGACCTGTTCCTCGCCGCGGCCGAGCTGTCCTCCCGCCAGCCCGACGACTACACGGAAGACTCGCTGGTCGTCTACCGCGGGATGCTCGGCGTCGGCCGGCTGATCGGCAGCGACGTCCTGGTCCACGAGGCCCGCGCCCGGCTCGACGAGTTCGCCCGCCGCGGCTTCTACTACGACGGCTTCTGGCGCGGGGCCGACGTCCTGGGCCACCGCCGCGTGCTGGGGATCCTCGACGGCTGGATCGACGGCCTGCTCGAACGGCCCGGCGTCGCGGGGGCCGACCGGCCCGCCTTCTCGATGCTGGACCTGGCCCGCGCGGCGGGCGACGCGGTCCCCTCGCGGCCCGTCGACCCCGAGGTCCGGCTCGCCTCCTGGCCGGTCGAGAAGCCCGCCGACGGCCCCCGGCGGCCGATGCTCCTCGGGGGCGCGGGGCTGGCCCTGCTGTCGGTCGGCCGGGACGATCGGTCATTGGACGTCGAGATCCGGGGCCGCGACGGCCTGGCCGACCGCCGCTGCCAGCGGCTGGCGTTCCGGCTGAGCGTCGGCGGCGTCCCGCTGCTCGACGACCTCGACGAGCGGCCCGCCACGGCCAACGGCTGGGACCTCGCCACGGCCAGCCACAACGCGGTGGTCGTCGACGGGCTCAACCAGCGCGAGACGCCGCAGGCGGCCCGGATCCCGGCCCCCGGGAGCGACTTCCTCTTCTTCACGCCCGACGCGGACCTCCAGGTGGCGACGGTGGCCGACCGTCACGCCTATCCCGTCTCCGCGACGCGATACCGCCAGACGTTCGCGGTCTCGGGCTGGGGCCGGCGGCGGTACGCGGTCTCGATCTTCGAGGTGGACGGCGGCCTCCAGCACGACCAGATCTTCCACTCGGCCCCCGGACGGGGCTGCGAGTGGAAGCCGCTGGGGCCGACGTCGCCGGCCGCGGGGAGCCTGCTGCCGCCTTCGATCGCGTTCCTGCCGACGGTCCGCCCCGAGGACGGCCGGTGGTTCGTCCAGGCGTACGGCGAATTCCGTCCGAAGCTGCGGGCGTCGCTGGACGGCCCCTCGCGCGTGGACCTGACTCCCCGGGGCGGCGGCCCCCCGACGCTGCGGCTCCACCTGCTGGGCGACGCCCCCGCGACGCTGATCGCGGCCGACTCGTCCGACGCGCCGGCGACCCCCGGCGGGGCCCCGGACCCGGCCTCGCCCCGTTCGAGCCTGATCGTCCGCCGCCGCTCCGAGACCGGGGCGGACATCGCCTCGGTCTTCGTCACGGTGTTCGAGCCGATGCAGGACGGCCTGGCGCCGCTGGACCGCGTCGGCCGCGTGGAGGCGACGCCCGACGCCGTGGTGGTCGCCGTCGAGGCCCCGGAAGGGACCGAGCACCTGGTCTTCAACCGCAAGGCCGGGACGGCGGTCCGGGCGCAGCTCGCCAACGGCCGGGGCGTGACGACCGACGGCCTCGTGGTGCGGGTTCGCGGCGAGGACGTGGCCCTGGCCGGCGGCACCTACGCCGAGGCCGCCGGCAAGCTCGTCTCCCAGCCCAGCGTCCGGGGGACGATCGCCGCCGCCGAGCGCGACCCCGGCGAGCGGTCCCGCGGCTATTTCCTCACACCCGACACGATCCCCGACGGGCTCTCCGTCGCGGGCCGGGCGCTGTTCGTCCAGCACGGCGACGGCTCCACCCGCGCCTGGACGCTGGACTCCGCCGAGCCGACCCCCGAGGGGACCCGCCTCCGCGTCCGCGAGGAGCCCGGCTTCCGCGTCGCCGCCGACGGGTCCGCCGAGTACTACCAGTTCCCCATGTCGAAGGCCCCGGGGCCGCATCGATTCCGCGTGGCGCTGTCGGCCCGGAGCCGACCGGCGGCCCGCGAGGCGGCGACGATCCCGAGGCCGCGGCGGGTCGCGGCGAATTGACCTCGCGGCCGGCGGGATCCTACCATGGATCGGGACCGGCGACCGCCGGGGCTCGGGGGCGATCGCGCGCCCGACCCGGGGCCGCGCCGGGGCGATTCGAAGAGGACGTTGCACGATGACGCAGATCGAACAGGCCCGCCAGGGTGTCGTCACCCCCGAGATGGAGTTCGTCGCCCGCCGCGAGGGGCTCGACGCCGAGACCGTCCGCTCCGAGGTCGCCCGCGGGCGCATGGTCATCCCGGCCAACACGGTCCACCTCGGGCTCGGCCTGGAGCCGATGGGCATCGGCATCAAGGCGAAGTGCAAGATCAACGCCAACATCGGCAACTCGGCCGTCACCTCCAACGTCGACAACGAGCTGGCCAAGCTGAAGCTGGCCGTCGACCTCGGCGCCGACACGGTGATGGACCTCTCCACCGGCGGCAAGATCGACCAGATCCGCCAGGCCATCATCAAGGCCAGCCCGGTCCCCATCGGCACCGTCCCGATGTACCAGGCCATCCAGCAGGTGAAGAAGGTCGAGGACATCACCGAGGACGACCTCCTCGCCAACATCGAGCACCAGGCGATGCAGGGGGTCGATTACATGACCCTGCACATCGGCATCCTCCGCGACTATATCCCGCTGACCGCCCACCGCGTCACCGGCATCGTCTCGCGCGGCGGCTCGCTGATGGCCCAGTGGATGATCGCCCACAACCGCGAGAACCCGCTCTACACCCGGTTCGACGACGTCTGCGACATCATGCGCAAGTACGACGTCACGTTCAGCCTGGGGGACAGCCTCCGCCCCGGCTGCCTCGCCGACGCCTCCGACGCCGCACAGTTCGCCGAGCTGAAGACCCTCGGCGACCTCACCCGCCGGGCCTGGGCCCGCGGCTGCCAGGTCATGGTGGAGGGCCCCGGGCACATCCCGATGGACCAGATCGCCATGAACATGGAGAAGCAGGCGATCGAGTGCGACGAGGCGCCGTTCTACGTCCTCGGCCCGCTCGTCACCGACATCGCCCCGGGCTACGACCACATCACCTCCGCCATCGGCGCGGCGCTCGCCGGCTGGCACGGCGCCAGCATGCTCTGCTACGTCACCCCCAAGGAGCACCTGGGGCTGCCGGAGGTGGAGGACGTCCGCCAGGGGGTGGTCGCCTACAAGATCGCCGCCCACGCCGCCGACCTGGCCCGCCACCGCCCCGGCGCCCGCGACCGCGACGACGCCCTCTCCCGCGCCCGCTACCGCTTCGACTGGGAGGAGCAGTTCCGCCTCTCCCTGGATCCCGAGACCGCGCGCCGGATGCACGACGAGACCCTGCCGCAAGAAGCCTTCAAGACGGCCGCCTTCTGCTCCATGTGCGGCCCCAAGTTCTGCTCCATGCGGATCTCCGAGGACATCCGCAAGCACGCCGAGGCCACGGCCTCCCTGGTCCAGCTCCAGCCCGTCGCCGCGGGTTCTTGATCGGGGCCCGCGGCTCGCGTAAAACGTGCGGAAACGGCCGAGGGGTTGGCGGGGCCGGATGGGTCTCGACGGCCCCTCGCCATGCGCCCTCTCCTCGGCCCCGGGCCGGAAGGTTCCGCACATGAACGCCCTTCGCGGTCTGATGATCGCCGCGCCGGCCCTGCTGCTCGCCATCTCCGCCCGCGGCGAGGAGCCCCATCGGTTCCCGACCGGCGTGAGCGCCGACGGCCGATACCTGACGGCCGACGACGGCAAGCCGTTCTTCTACCTGGGCGACACCGCCTGGGAGTTGTTCCATCGCTGCGACCGCGAGGAGGCCGATCGCTACCTGGCCGACCGCGCGCGCAAGGGCTTCACGGTCATCCAGGCCGTCGCCCTCTCCGAAGTGGACGGCCACTCCGCCCCCAATCCCTACGGCCACCTGCCGCTGGTCGATCTCGACCCGGCGCGGCCCGCGGTGAAGGACGGGCCCGAGAACGACTACTGGGACCATGTCGACTTCATCGTCGACCGGGCGAACGCCCTCGGGCTGACGATCGGGTTCCTGCCGACGTGGGGCCGGTACTGGCACGACCCGATCAAGGACGGCAAGCCGCTGTTCAACGCCGCCAACGCCGAGTCCTACGGCGAGTGGATCGGCCGCCGCTACGGCGAGAAGGGCGTGATCTGGATCCTGGGCGGAGATCGCAACATCGAGGACGACGCCCAGAGGGCGCTCATCGACGCGATGGCCCGCGGCATCCGGAAGGGCGACGGCGGCAAGCGGCTGATCTCGTTCCACCCCCGGGGCGGCGGGGGCTCGTCGCAGTGGTTCCACGGGTCGGACTGGCTGTCGTTCAACATGCGGCAGAACGGCCACGGCGCGGACTTCAACGGGGCCTATGAGAAGACGAAGGCCGACTACGACCTGTCCCCCCCAAGGCCCGTGATCGACGGCGAGCCGCTCTACGAGGCCCACCCGATCGCATTCAAGGCCGACCGCAACGGCCACTCCCTCGCCGCCGACGTCCGCCGGCCGTTCTACTGGGACGTCTTCTCCGGCGCGTGCGGGCACACCTACGGCCACCACTCCGTCTGGCAGATGTGGAAGCCCGGCCGCGAGCCGATCAACAACCCGCTCCTCCCCTGGACCGAGGCCCTGGACGACCCCGGCGCGGGCCAGATGCAGCACGGCCGCCGGCTGCTGGAGTCGCGGCCGATGGCTTCGCGGATCCCGGACGACTCCATCATCGTCGTCGACCGCGTGAAGACCTCGGTTCCCGGCGCGGGGCGATATCGCTTCGTCGCCACCCGCGACCGCGACGGCGCGTACGCGATGGTCTACGCCCCGATCGGCCGGGCGTTCTCGGTCCACATGGGCGCGATCAAGGCCCCGAAGGTCCGCGCCTGGTGGTTCGACCCCCGCACGGGGGCCGCGCAATCGATCGGCGAGTTCCCCAACGACGGCGACCGCCGCTTCGTCCCCCCCAGCCCGGGCGAGGCCCTCGATTGGGTGCTCGTGCTGGACGACGCTTCGAAGAACTATCCCCCGCCGGGACAGTCGCGATGAGAGCGGCCGCCATCCGAAAGTCCCCTCGCCCGCCGGGAGAGGGGACGGTTGAAGGCCGCCGATTCACGCCTTCTTCCCCGTGACCAGCCGCCGCAACCCCGCGAGGATCTGGCCGGTCACGGACCAGGCCATGATGAACGGGGTCGTCGGCTGGGTGAAGACGGTGGGGAGGTTGCGCTCGAAGACGAAGTGGCCCGTCCACATGATGCCGTAGGAGAGGCAGAACAGCCCGAGCGCCCACCACGGCCGGAACGGGGCGAGGATCACGGCGAGCGCCATGATCGGCCAGCCGACGCCGACGTGCAGGAAGTGGTTGATCGGGTTCTGGTGGTCCTCGCGGTAGCTCGCCCGCATCTTCTCCAGGCGGCCGACGGGCGCGGGGGGGGCGGTGGCGGCGGGATGGGTCACGGTCGTGCTTTCCATGCGACGGGCCTCAATTCGCCTTCGGGGCGGCGGGGTCGGCGGCGATCCCCTGGTGGACCTTGGGGTCGGTGTAGGCGTCGAGCCCCTTATGGAGCACCTGGGGCCAGTAGGTCTCGAAGACGAACTTCGGCGAGTTGTCCTCGTCGTGGCACTTGTAGCAGAGCCGGTTCTTGTCGGCCTGCTCGGCCGTCAGCTTCATGGCGTTGCGGAAGGCCATGTCGTCCGGGGCGCCGGCGTGCTTCGAGCCCGGCCCGTGGCAGTTCTCGCACTGGTTGCCCTTCAGGGCGGGCGTGAGCGCGGCCGACCTCCAGCCCGAGTTGTACTCGAAGCCCGTCGTGTGGCAGGTGATGCACTCGGCGTCGTAGATCACGTCGGGCTTGGGGTCGTGCTCCAGCGAGGTGAACGCCTGGGCGTGCTTGGTGGTCGACCACTTGAGGAACGTGTTCGGGTGGCAGGTCTTGCACGACTCGGCCCCGACGAACTTCGCCCCCGGCGCGCCGCCGACGTAGTCGTGGCGGGGGAAGCCCTCGACGGTGCCGACGCCCTTGAGGATGCCGCGGTACTCGTCCTCGATGATCTTCTTGACCTCGCCGCCCTTGCGGTCGTACTTCTCCGTCAGGCCGATGCGCTGGTACTTCGGGGCCGATCCTTCGAAGAAGCCGACCGCGCCGACGTACTTGCCGCGGCGGCCGACGTTCACGATCATCGTCTTGCCGTCGTTGGCCGCCTGCGGGTCGGCCTCGGGGTCCGGGGCCTCGGACGTGGCGACGACGACGTCGAAGCCGGGGAACGCCTTCGCCAGCCGGCGGGCCTCCTCGGGAGGGGCCTGGACCATCAGCACCTGGTAGTCGCTGCGGGATTCCAGGTCCTTGAGGATCGCGGGCAGGACCTCGTCGGCCGGCTTCACGGCCGGGATCAGCGCCTCGCGGTCCGGGTCGGAGAGCTTCTCGATCGCGGCGGGGTCGACGACGGCCGTCACGCCCAGCTTGACCGGGCCGGCCTCGACCAGGACGTGGGGCTGGATGATCGTCTCGAAGCCCGGCCCGGGGACGAGGTTGGCCGAGAGGAGCTTCGTCGGCCCGTCCTGGCTGTTGAGGAACTGCGCGAACGCCTCGCCGACGCCGACCTTGAAGTCGTCGGCGCCCAGGGCGATCGCCGAGTAGGGGAAGGCGGACAGGGCCTTCAGGGCGATGCCGAACTTGATCTTGGCCTGTTCGAAGCCGCCGCGGGCGGCGGTGGGATCCTTGGTGAGGCTCCCCAGGTCGACCAGGGCGTGGGGGATCCCCTCGGCCTTGATGCGCTCGACGAATTCCTGACGGCGGATCAGGCCCCCCATCTGGCCCCCGGTGCAGCCGCAGGGCTCCAGGTAGCCGTCCATCTCGCCGGAGACGACCAGGACGGCCCTGGGGCCGGCCCATTTGGGGAACACCTTGCCGGACGATTCGGCGTCGGCCTTGGGGCCGGCCGTCGGCTCGGCTGGGGCGGGCCCGGGCGCGGCCGGGGGCTTGCCGGCCTCGGGGGCGGCGGGCCGGCTGCATCCGACGTAGCCGAGCAGCGCGGCGGCCGTCGCGACCGCGACGACCGACCGATAGGGTGATCGGGCCGACATCGTTCCTCCTTGGTGGATCCGTCCCGCGCCGGCCGGGGGCCCGTGGTGGGGGGGCCCCGCGCCATGCCGATCGGCGGAGTCTATCCGCCCCCTCGCGGGCCGATAAGGTCAATCCTCCCTCGGGCCTGCGGGGGGGCGTCGCGTCAGTTGCCGACGAGGAAGCTGACGGGGATCTTCAGCTCGCCGCCGTTGGGGATGTCCGACTTCAGCACGACCTCGCCGTCGATCAGCCCCGCGGGGGCGCCCGGGGGGACCGTCACCTTCACGCGATACTGGCCCTTGACGTCTAGGGGCTCGATCGCGACGTCGACGTTCTCGGGCTTGTCGGCGACCGTGAACGCGGCCTCGCCGCCGCCCCGGACGTTCAGCTTCACCTCGCCGGCCCCGCCGTCGCGGCTCTTGACCGTGATCATCCGGATCCGCTCGGGCGTGGCGCTCACCGCGCCGGCCACGTTGCCGACCACCAGCAGCTTGACCTCGGGCCGATGGGGGTGGTCGGTGTGGATCACGACCTCCTCGCGCATCTGGCCGAGGGGGAAGCCGGGCTTGACGTCGAGGTTCACCTTCCAGCCCGCCTTGATCTTGCCGCCGGCCAGCTCGGATTCCGACATCGGGACCACCTCGGTCTTGAAGAAGTCGGGCTTCGAGGTGTTGATCTCGGTGATCTTGGTCTCGGGGCGGTCGGGCGAATAGAGGATGACGAACGCGCCCTTGGGCTCGTCGCTGCTGATCGTGTGCATCTCGATCGTCTCGCCGGGCATGACGATCACGGGCGGGTTGATCTTGCCGTGGACGAACAGGGGGAACGTCGGGTGCTCGGGGTCGTTCGTCTCGATGTTGGCGCCCTTGTGGAAGTCGCCGACGACCTGGTTCGTCTTGAACTCGATGTCGATGTCGGTCGACTCGCCGGGCTTGAGGGTCAGCTTGTCGCCGTCCTTCTGGAGCTTGGCCACCGTGCACATGCAGGTGGAGGTCCCCTTCCAGATCTGGAGGTCGGCGTCCCCCTGATTGGTCAGCTTCCAGGTGCGCTTGCCCGTCTCCTGCTGGCCCATCTCGCCGAACTCCCAGGTCAGCTCGCCGTCGACGACGGCCTTGGGCTGGGGCCCGGTCGGCTTGGAGGCGGCCACGGGCTGGCTGAAGGGGCTGGTCGAGGTGCTGGTCGCGTCCAGGAGCACGGCCGAGCCCGCCGCCATCAGGACCACGACGACGGCCAGGATGACCCACCGCAACATGTTGGAAAATCTCCGGATGAGGACGACCGCGGGGCGTGCGGCCGGTGCGTGACGGGGCCTCGCCGCGATGACGGATGCGTTTCTTACGACCGACCCCCACGAAGCGTTCGCGCGACGGGAGCCTTCATCTTAGAAATCGCCGATTCCCGCGGTCAAGCCGCCCGGCGGCCCGGCGAACCGGGCCCGGAATCTCGTTGCCCCGCCCGGGGAGATGCCGTATTTAGGATGAGTTGCGAAGTCCCCCCGGGTCGTGATCGGTCCTCGTTTCCGTCGACGGCGAGAAGAAGCATGAAGGCACGACCGCTGATTGCGGCGCGTCTGGTCGCGCCATCGACGCTCGCCCTGGTGATCCTCGTCGTGATCGGCTGCGGCGAGCCCGATTGGAGGATGGAGCCCGTCACCCCATTCTCTCCCGGCGAGGTCGTGGGCCCTGGTGCCGAGATCGACCCCCGCGTCGAGCTCCTGGCCCCCGTCGCCGAGGGCGGGATCCGCGTGAAGGCGGGAGAGAAGCTGCCGGTCCGCGTGCGGTTGACGTTCCAGGCCGGAGGCCGGACGCCGATCTTCCTCACGGCATACTTCAGGGTCGACAAGGCCGACGCCGGCTCCTTCGCCCTGGCCCCGATCGAGCGACGGGACAAGTCATTCACCCTGGGCTCGACCGTGACGACGCCTCCCAGGCCGGGGAAATACCGGCTCGAAATCGAGGCCGTCTACTTCGACTTCGAGGCGACGGCAAAGCTCCCCGCCGACCAACCGCCCAAGGATCGGCGAGTCGTGACCAAGGTCGCCGACGTGGATGTTCGCAGATGAAGCCCGCCCCCTCCCGAGTCGCCGCGGGATTCACGCTTATCGAGGTTCTGTCGGTCGTCGCGATCATCGGCCTGCTCGTCGCGATCCTGCTGCCGGCCGTCCAGGCGGCCCGCGAGGCGGCCCGCCGGGGCCGATGCTCGAACAACCTTCGTCAGTTCGGCCTGGCGCTGAATGCTTACGAGGCCACCCACCGGGTCTTCCCGCAGGGGAATAATCGGCCGGGCCCCATGCACGTCGTGTTGCTGCCGCACCTCGACCAGCAGCCGCTCTATGCCTCGTTCAATTTCGCCGACGACCCTTCGTCGAGTTTCGATTCTCCCATGGGGCCGAACTCGTCCGCCATGCAGGCGGAGGTCGCCGTGTTCCTCTGCCCATCAGATATCGCTGGACCGCTCGCTGGCCGGACCAACTACCCGGGCGACGCCGGCTTCGGCGCGACCCTCGCCGCGACGCCTCCCGAGCGAGAGGGGCTTTTCACGGAGCAAGTCGGCGTCTACATAGGGCCGGCCGCCGTGCAGGACGGCGTCGGGCACACGATGGCCGCATCGGAATGGGCGATCGGCCGGCCTTCATACCGCGATCCCCTGGCGTCCGTGTACAAGATCGCCCCCATTCAGGTCCAGCCAGGGGAATTCGACGCCTACGTCGAGGCATGCCGCTCGGCGGTCCCCGAGACTGCGACCATGGCCTTGATCGCCAAATCGGCGTTCTGGTCGAGCGTCGGCTTCTGCAATACGCTCTTCGACCACGACCTCCCCCCGAACGGGCACAGTTGCTCGAACGGGGACGGCATCAACCTGGGCGTCTGGACGGCCGGCAGCCGGCATCCGGGCGGCGTCCACGCCTTGTTCGTCGACGGGCACGTCCAGTTCATACGCGAGACGATCGAGCCGGCGACCTGGCGGGCGCTCGGGACGCGCCACGGCGGCGAAGTGGTCGGGGCGGATTCCTACTGAGCCCCTGGCCGCCGGCCCGCCAGGTTCACGCCGTTCCCCTGGCCTTCGTGATGGAACCTCTGGCCGACGCCCAGGTCGGCCACGTCGACCAGCCCGGCCTCCGCGAACCAGCCCCGCACCTCCTCGACGGTGTGCCGCGAGAGGTACTTCGGGGCGTACCAGTCCAGCGTGTCGCAGACGCGGACCTCGGCGTCCGGGTGCATGGAGACGCCGATCGTCAGCGCGTGCAGCGCCACGCCCGAGCGCTCCACGAGCCGCCACCGGCTGGCCATCAGCCGCCGCTTCAGGAGGCCGATCGGGGCGGCGAGCCGGCACATCGCCAGCAGCAGGCCCAGCGGCAGACGGGTGGAGACGGCGCGGTGGGCGTCCATGAGCCGCTCGACGACCGGGCTCTCGCGCTCGTAGATCCAGATCGCGATCCGCCCGCCCGGCTTCAGCAGCCTCGCCAGGCCCAGGAACGCGGCGCGGGGGTCGGGGGTGTGGTCCAGGACGCCGATGGAATAGATGTGGTCGAACGAGCCCTCGGCGAACGGGAGGCGGAGCAGGTCGCCGCGGACGATCGCGACGTTCCCCATCCCCGCCGTCAAGTCGCGCGCGGCGAGGACGGCCTCGCTGAGGTCCAGGCCGACGGCCAGCCGGGCGTCGCCGGCCAGCCGCAGGTAGCGCCCCATGCCGCAGCCGCCGTCGAGGACGTCCTTCCCCGCCAGGTCGCCCGGCCTCAGGCCGGTGCGGTTGGCGAACGTGGCGCGGTCCTCCTCCTCCCGGACGATCCGGAAGCGGTTCCACTGGAGCCCGTACGTCGACATCGTCCGGGCCTGGTCGGCGGCTGGGGCTGGCATGGGGGTCGGGTCTCGGGGGGCGCGATCCTGCAACGGTCTCGACAGATTATAGGCCGGCGGGCGTCCCCCCT
>Ga0209958_1002106_pt1 | contig 12107 bp, 10 predicted proteins | sample ThiBio_inoc_plan_FD_183942 | JGI IMG/M metagenome (GOLD analysis project Ga0209958, IMG submission 183942) | Wastewater bioreactor microbial communities from Cape Town, South Africa - Thiocy_inoc_plan (SPAdes) | ecosystem: Engineered > Bioremediation > Thiocyanate > Unclassified | place: South... | reverse complement strand
ACGCCGGCCTGGAGATCACCGTCGATTACCTGGCCGAACGCCTCGGGGCCTACCTCGACGAGTTCGTCCAGCGCCCGCCGTACCACCTGGTGGCGTCGAGCCTGGGGTGCCAGGTGGTGGCGACCTACGCGGCGGCGAACCCGGAACGGGTGGGCCGGCTGGTCCTGATCTGCCCCTCCGGCTTCCACGGCGACGAGAACCTGCCGATGGTGGAGGGGGTCCGCCGCAGCAACTACGACGCCCTCGTCGGCTCGGTCTTCCACGAGAACCGCCGCGCCGAGGGCCGCCTGGTCGCCGCCTTCGAGAAGAAGTTCCAGGACCGTCGCTGGAAGAAGGGGGTGCTCCGGACGCTCCGCGGGACCGTGGGCCACAGCGTCGCGCCGCTGCTCCCCCGGATCGCGGCCCCGACGCTGGTGATCTGGGGCACCGAGGACCAGATCCTCTCCGACGTCCCCGGCTCCATCCGCGCCGCGGCCCGGATCCCGGACGTCCGCCAGGTCGTCATCCCGCGCTGCGGCCACGCCCCGCAGATCGAGAAGGCCCGGCTCGTGAACCGGCTGATCACGGGCCACCTGACCGGCAAGCTCGGCCGGCTGCCCCGGTCGTTCGACCCGTCGCGGTTCCTGGATCGCCCCCGGGCCGGCGAGCCCGTCGCGCGGCTGGCCCCCCTCCCTTCCTGACCGGCGGACCATGAGCGACTTCACCCTGTTCCTGGGCAAGTTCCTGCGGCAAGGGACGGCCATCGCCAGCCTCGCCCCCAGCAGCCGGTGGCTCTCCCGGGCGACGGTCGCCAACATCGACTGGGGCCGGCCGAACGTGGTCGTCGAGCTGGGCGCCGGCACCGGGCCGATCACCCGCGTCCTGGCCGAGCGGGCCGGCGCCGGCTCCCGCGTCCTGGTCGTCGAGCGCGAGCCCGACTTCGCCCGGCTCCTCCGCGAGCGGTTCGACGGGACGCCCGGCCTGGAGGTGATCGAGGGGGACGCCCGCGACCTGGCCGGCATGCTCCGCGACCGCGGGATCGACCGCGTCGACCACGTCGTCTCCGGCCTGCCGACCCCCTCGCTGCCGGAGGACGTCCGCCGCGAGGTGATCCGCGTCGTCGGCGAGGTCCTCGGGCCCGACGGGACGTTCAACCAGATCACCGAGATGCCCTGGGTCTACCTGGGCCTCTATCGCCGGCTGTTCGAAGAGGTCCGATTCCAGTTCGAGCCCCGGAACTTCCCGCCCGCCGGGGTCTACTTCTGCCGGGGCGTCCGCCCCGCGGCGGCGGCCTCATGATCACCGCCATCGCGACCCTCGCCGGCTCCCCCCCCGCCCGCCGGCTCGTCAACCGGGCGTTCCACCTCCACGCGAAGGCCCGCATGAAGGCCCTCGCGGCGCTCGACCCGCTCCGCGAGCAGGAGCAGACGCTCCGCCGGCTGGCCCGCTTCGCCCGCGGCACCCGGTTCGGCCGCGACCACGGCTTCGGGTCGATCCGGACGATCGACGACTACCGCCGTCGCGTCCCGATCCGGACCTATGAAGCCCTGTGGGACGACTACCTCCGGGCCCGCTATCCGACGTTCGAGAACCTGACCTGGCCGGGCAAGATCCCGTACCTCGCCCTGACCAGCGGGACGACGCGGGGGGCGACGAAGTACATCCCGGTCTCGCGCGAGATGGTCCGGTCCAACCGCAAGGCGGCCCAGACCGTGACCGCCGCGCACATGACGGCCCGGCCGGGCTCGCGGCTGTTCGAGGGCCGGGTCTTCTTCCTGGGCGGGACGACCAAGCTGGAGGAGCCCGCCCCCGGCGTCCGCCAGGGGGACCTCAGCGGCGTGGCGGCGATCGAGGTGGCCGACGCCCTGCGGCCCTACACCTTCCCGCCGCTCGACCTGGCCCTGGAGTCCGACTGGGACCGCAAGCTGGAGCGGCTGGCGGCGACGTCCATCGGCCAGCGGATCACCCTGGTCAGCGGCGTGCCGAGCTGGCTGCTGATGCTGTTCCGCCGCATCCTGGACGTCTCCGGCCGGTCGACCATCGCCGAGGTCTGGCCCCGCCTGGAGCTGGTGATCCACGGCGGCCTGAAGTTCGCCCCCTACGAGGCCGCGTTCCGCGAGGTCGTCGGCTCGGACGCCGTCCGGCTCCAGGAGACCTACCCCTGCTCCGAGGGCTTCATCGCCTTCGGCGACCCCGCGACCGGCCTGCTGCGACTCCTCGTCGACCACGGGATCTTTTATGAGTTCATCCCGCTCGACGAGTATCAGGAAGGCGAACAGCCCCGGACCCGGCTCTGGCTGGGCGAGGTGCGGACGGGGGTGGACTACGTCCTCGCGGTCTCGACCTGCGCCGGGCTCTGGTCGCACGTCATCGGCGACGTCGTCCGGTTCGAGTCGCTGGAGCCCCCCTTGCTCCGGTTCGCGGGGCGGACGAAGGACTCGATGTCGGCCTTCGGCGAGCACCTGATCGCCGAGGAGGCGGAGGGGGCGATCCTGGAAGCCGCCCGCGCCGGCGGGGCGACGGCCCGCGAGTGGCACGTCGGGACGGTCTTCGCCGACGACCTGGGCCATCATCTCTATATCGTGGAGTTCGACCGCCCCCCCGCCGACCTCGCGACGTTCCGGGCGGGCCTCGACGCCGCGCTCGCCCGCCGCAACGACGACTACCGCGCGCACCGCGGCCCCGGCTCGGGCATCCCGGCCCCGGCGGTCCTGGCGGCGAGGCCCGGGACCTTCGAAGGCTGGATGCGACGCCGGGGCAAGCTCGGCGGCCAGAACAAGGTCCCGCGCATGGACGCCTCGGGGGCGCTGACGCGGGACCTCGCGGATTACGCCCGCTCGGCAGGGCTGGTCGACGCGGAGGTCGGCCCAGGGGAGGGTTGAGAAGTCGTCGGAGGGCCGAGCATCCCGTCCCCTCTCCCGCCGGGAGAGGGTAGCCGCGCAGCGGCGGGTGAGGGTCGACGGAGCGCCGAGGGCATGCCGGGCGGGCGGACGCCGGACCTGGGCTATGCCTACAAGTCCGACGACCCTCACCCGGCCCTTCGGGCCACCCTCTCCCGGCGGGAGAGGGGACGTCGGCGCGCGATCGCCCCAACGCCTGGGCTCAGGCGGCCTTCTTCTCGGCGACGAGGTCGGCGATCTGGCGGATGGAGTCCAGGTGCTCGACGCCGGCCTCGTGGGCCTCGACGGTGATGCCGAACCGCTCTTCCAGGTAGACGACCAGCTTGAGGGTGGTGATCGAGTCGAGGATGCCGCCGGTGATCAGCGGGGTGGACTCGGTCAGCTCCGCGGGGTCCTCGCCGGGGAGGAACTCGTTCAGGATGAACGTGTGGACGTCTTTCTGGATGTCTTCCATGTCAACCTCTTGTTGAGAAGGAGGATGTTCGGGATACGGTCCGGGGATTCCGTTCAGGGGCCGTCGGCCGAGGCGGCGACGACGTCGACCGGCTCGGCCTCGCGGGGTTCGTCGAGCGGGGCCTCGAACGCCTCGTGGAGCGCCCGGCCCTGCATGAAGCCGGGGACCTCCAGGCCGAGCATCGCCAGCGCGGTCGGGGCGACGTCGTGCAGCTCGGCGTCGAGGCGGTCGCCGGGCCGGACGCCGGGGGCGTCGACCGCCAGCACGCCGTCGAGCCAGTGGGTGCCGGGGAGGCCGGGGTCGGGCCGTTGGATCGTGCTGCGGTGGCGCTCGGACCACTTGGCCTGGGCCTGGTAGCCGTCGGCCGAGAGGGCGAAGACGTCGGGCATGCCGTGCTCGGCCGGGTCGACGCCGAAGCGGTCGGCCGCGGAATAGACGTCGGCGAACAGCGGCTCGCCGCGCTCGGGGTCGCGGGCCTCGCGGAACAGGCCGATCAGCTCGGCGAGGGCGCGGTCGGCCGACGCGCCGGAGACGGCCGACCGGTTGAGGAAGACGTTGCCGCAGAGCTGGCCGAACGGGGCGAACGCGACGGTCCGCCGCCAGTCGCACGAGATCTGGCCGTCGATCGGCCGGGCCTTCTCGGGCGCCACGCCCCCCGGCTCGCGCAGGGCCTTCCAGCGCCGGAAGCGCTCCAGGACCCGGATCGCCCGGTAGCGGAACCGCGTGCCGTAGACCCGCGTCCGCTGGAGCCCCGCGGCGCGGAGCATGCCGTTGACGTTCACCAGCGACCGGCACGGCCCGAAGCCGTGGTCCGAGGCGACCACGACCGCCGCGTCCCGATCGGAGGCCAGGTCGAGCAGCCGGCCGATGGAGTCGTCGAGGGCCCGGATGCACCGCTCCACGGCGTCGGTGAAGCCGGCCTCGCGGACGCCGGTCTCGTCGACGTCGAAGTAGGGCCACATCCGATGCTGGAGGCTGTCGAGGTTGTGGAAGTGGACCATCATCGCCGTCCAGTCGACGCGGGCGTCGGCCAGGCGGGCGGCCTCGGCCTGGGCGTCGAAGATGGCGGCGCAGCGGCGGGCCTGGTCGAGCGCCTCGTCGGCCGTGCGGGGCCGGCGCTTCCAGACGAGCTTGTGCGTGTAGGCCGGGACCTCGGCCCGCAAGAGGCCGTCGAACTCCGGGCACTGGGCGAAGGCGAGGTCGCGGTCCGGGGCGTCGGCCCCGGCGACGAGCAGGCCGCGGACCTTCGGCGCGGGGTAGGTGATCGGCAGGCCGAGGCTGACGATCGAGCCCCCCGCGCGGGAGATCTCCTCCCAGAGAGTGGGGACGCGGACCGTGGCGGCGTCGTGCTCGCGGATGGCGCCGCGGGCGTGGTCCAGGTAGTTGAAGTCGTGGACGCCGTGCCGCAGGGGCGTGCAGCCGGTGGAGAACGACGTCCAGGCGACGGGCGTCACCATGGGGTCGGTCGACCGCAGGCGGCCGACGGCCGAGCGTCGCCAGAGCGCGGCGAGGTTCGGGGCCCAGCCGCGGTCGAAGATCGGGCCGAGGACGGCGGACGTGCCGCCGTCGAGGCCGATGAAGAGGACGCGCGAGGGGGACGGTGGCATGGGCGGTCGCCTTTGCGCCTCGGGTCCCGGCCGGCCCGATCCCGCGGGATCCGCCGAAATCGCCTTCCTTGCCGATTCGGCGGGCCGATGTCCCAATTCGAGGCCCCGGGACACTAGCTTTCGGGGATTCTTTGGTCAATCTCGAATTTCCATCCAGACCCGCGTCCCGTCCCGCCGATTCCGTAGCCTAGTGTCGCTCGCCGCCCCGCGGGATCGCCCTGCGCCGACGCAACCGGATGGAACCGTCCTCGACCCCAGAGGTGACAGGCTCATGACTGCACGGAAGCCGACGGCCGCCCGTCGATCGGGCGGGCCCCTCGTCCTCGCCGGGACGGCGGTCGCGCTGCTTCTGTCGGGGCCCGGCTGCGCGTCCGGCAGGCGGCTCCGCAAGGAGGCCGACCGGGTCCCGGTGCGGGGGATGATCGATCCCGACCAGCCCCGGGAACTCGACAAGACGGCCATGCCCCGCTATGTCGTCGAGCCGCCGGACGAGTTGGACATCACGGTCAAGCCCCTCCCCTCCGAATGGTCGCCCGGCTCGTTCGTCGTGCGCCAGGACGGCGTCGTCGACCTGGGCCTGTACGGCGACGTCTTCGTCGCCGGCTACACGCTCGACCAGGTGGAGAGCCAGATCGCCCAGCAGCTCACGGCCGAGGCCCTCTCGCGCGGGCAGAAGCCGACCGAGCCCTACCGGGTCTCGGCCCGGCTGGCCACGTCGCAGAGCAAGTATTATTACGTCCTGGGGACGGTGGCCTCCGAGGGCAAGTTCCCGATCAAGGGGAACGAGACGGTCCTCGACGCCATCCTCCAGGCCGGGCTGAAGTCGAACAGCCTCCCCGAGAAGGCGTATCTCTCCCGCCCCCATCCCGTCGGCGGCCCCTGCCAGGTCCTCCGCATCGACTGGGCGGCGATCAAGGAGAATGCGGACACCCTCACCAACTACCAGCTCTTCCCCGGCGACCGCATCGTCGTCCCCGGCACCCGCCCCCCCAGCCTCATCGCCACCCTGCTCGGCCGCTGAGGAACCGTTCCGGAAGAACCTGGGAAGCGGCCTGATCGTCGATGTCGCTCGGCTCCCGTAGGCTGGGTCTCGACCCAGCCCGGAGGAAGCGACGGCCTGCGAGGGCTGGGTCTCGACCCAGCCTACAGGATCGCGCAAGCGAAAGGGCCGGAGGGTTCGCCCCCGGCCCTTCGCGTGATCCCGCCGTTGCGGCCGATCGTCAGGCGACGTCGATCCGCTGGGGCATCGCCAGCAGGCTCGACTTCAGGCCGGCCTTGTAGAAGACGAAGTAGAGCACGAAGCCGACGATGTAGGCCGCGACCGGGGCGGCGGGGACGTCGGGGATCGCCGGGACGGCCGCGTGCAGGTTCGGCATCACGCCGACGAAGAAGCCCACGGCCCAGGCCAGCCAGCCGGCCGGGTTGAAGCCGGCGCGGGGGCCGCTCCAGCGATAGCCGTTCAGGATGTAGTCGGCCGTCATGGCGCCGCAGATCGGCCCGAACGACGCGCCGATGATCCCGAACACGCTGGGCAGGTTGGCCGCCAGGCCGGTCACGGCCAGCACGATGCTCACCAGCGTGCCGATCCCCACCGAGACCAGCGGGTTGACCTTCGGCATGACCGTCTTGAAGCTGTTCGCCGCGATGAACGACGAGAAGCAGGCGCCGGGGAACGAGGCCAGCGTCAGGCCGATCATGATCGCCTTGTAGAATCCGTCGGACAGCTTCACCTTCAGCGCGGCGGTCATCAGGCTCTCGTCCTCCGGGATCGCGCCGGTGGCGCGGGCCCCGGCGACGACCAGGACCGAGATGCCGGCCGTCAGGATGATCGCCGCGACCACGCCGACCAGGCCGCCCATCTTCACGTCGTTGGCGTCGCGGCTGTTGGTGCCGAAGTCCACGCCCGCCGCGCCGGCGGTCCCGAAGAAGCCGACGATCGTGCCGACCATCGTGAGGATCGCCGTCAGCCCGCCGCTCTCCACCACCGCGGCCGGCTTGTAGCTGAACGCCGAGCCGCCGAACAGCGCCAGGCCGATGATGAGCACGGCCAGCGGGATGATCGGCAGGAACGTCGCGACCTTGGCGACGTACTGGATCCCCTTCAGCCCCACGAACGCCGCCAGCGCCGCCCACACCACGGCCAGGGCGTAGAACATGTTCTTGTCGCCGCCGAAGCCCTGCATCAGGGCGTCGGCCGAGCCGTAGGCGTTCACGCCCAGCCAGCCGAACTGGAGGGCGCCCATCAGGAAGCCCGGCATGATGAGGCCGCCGATCGACCCGAACGTCGAGGTCCCCACCACGTACAGCGGCAGGCCCGTCTTCATGCCCAGCAGGCCGGGGGCCAGGTAGAAGAGGAAGTGGCAGATCAGGGCGCCGATCGCGATCCCCGCCAGGCTCGCCAGCAGGCCGCCGACGCTCAGGCCGTTGCCCGAGATCGAGTTCCAGAACACGAACCACAGGAAGACGCCCGCGAACGTCGGCGCGGTGTTCGAGTACCAGGGCGCCCGATTCGCCGGCGGGTTGGGCGTCGCGCTGGCGAGGTAGTCGGGGAGCGGGCTCGACGTCGGGATGGTATCGGTGCTCATGGCGGCCTTGATCGTCTGGGCGTGGGGAGGCGGGTCGAGGGTGACGACGGTGCAGTAGACGACGCCCGTAGGGCGCTGTCAAGGGACTACCCGGCCCTCCCCATCTCACGCGAAATACCGCGCGATCGCGAACGCCGCCGACGCCGCCGCGCCCCCGATCAAGGCCGTCTGCGCCGCGCTGCGGAACGGCCGGATCCCGGTGAACCGCCCCTTGACGTACCCGAAGATCCAGAGCGCCAGCAGCGTGACCGTCGCCGACGTCCACAGCGCCCGCTCGGTCGACTCCATCGCCATGTACGGCGCCAGCGGGATCAGGCCGCCGACGATGTACGACCCGCCGATCGTCGCCCCGCTCACGAACGCCCGGTGCGGGTTCGGCCGCTCCAGGCCCAGCTCGAACCGCATCATGAAGTCGACCCACGCCTCGGGGTTGGCGCGGAAGGCGTCCAGGATCGGGTCGAGCTGCCAGCGGTCCAGGCCGTAGCCCTCGAAGATGGCGACCACCTCGGCCTCTTCCAACTCGGGGAAGACCTCGACCTCCTTCTCCTCGCGTCGGCGTTCGCGGTCGTAATACTCGGCGTCGCTCCGCGCGGCCAGGTATCCGCCGAGGCCCATCGCGATCGAGCCCGCGGCGACCTCCGCCAGCCCGGCCGTCACGATCAGGCCGTTCCCGGTCGCCGCCCCGGTCAGGCCCGCGGCCAGCGCGAACGGCACGGTCAGGCCGTCGGCCATGCCGATGACCACGTCGCGGACGGCCTCGCCGGCGCGGAAGTGGCGCTCGCGGTGGGCGGGCTTCGGCGTCGTCTCGTCGTCCATGTCCGGCCCCGGCCCCTCTTCCTGGCCGCAACGGATGCGGGCGTCGCGCTCGAACCAGTTGTCGTGGTAGTAGTGCTTCCCGGCCGACCAGGCGAGGAAGCTGGCGGCGAAGTACGCCGGGATGAACGCGATCCCCCAGCGCTCGACCTGGCGGACGTGGACCTGCTCGTGGGGCCGAAGCTCGTCGAGCCACCAGGCGTCGTAGCCCAGGATGACGTGGCCGAGAGTCATCGCGCCGAAGCCGACCCGCTTCGCCAGCCAGGTCGCGAACCCGCCGTGGACTTCGAGCGCCCCCTCGCGGATCCGCGCCCGGCCGCCGGTGGCCAGGGTCAGGGCCGCGGCGAGCAGGCCGACCATCGTCGTCGGCGCGGCCCAGGCGTAGCGGGCGAGGCGAATCATCGGGGTCCTCCGGGCGGGTCGTCGGCCATGGTAGACTATGTCCTTGCGGCCGAGACGACTCAAGGCCGAGCCCGACCCGAACCGCGAACCGCCGTGACCTCTCCAACGCCCCCCGCGACCGCCCCGCCGCCCGTGGTCCGCGCGTCGATCGACGCCCCGCCGCCCCACCCCCGCGGCTGGGCCCGGACCATCGCGCCCGCCTTCCTCGGCGTCGTCACCTGGTTCCCCCTGCTCGACGCGCTCGGTCGGGTCGATGGGGGCGAAAGCCTCCTCCTCCGATGGTCGACGTGCCTGCTGGCGCTGGGGGCCTGCTACGCGCTGGTGTACCTGCCGCTGGCGGGGCTCGGCCTGCGGGCGAGGTCGCGGCTGCCGGTCGTCGCGGCCGAGGCGCTGGGGGCGGGCGGGGCCGAGTGGATCGCCGACGTGCTCTACGGGCTGTTCGCGGCCCTGTGGGGGTCGGTCGCGATCTGGTACTCCGTCCGGCTGACGCTCGACGGCCTGGCGGCCTGGGGGCTGCTCGACCCGGCCGCGACCGCCCCGGGGCGGGTCGGCGGCGGGGGGCTCGAAAGCCCGCTCGTCCTGGCCTCGCTGGCGTGGTGGGCCTTCATCATCGTCGCGGCGAACGGCCTGAACCTGATGGGGGTCATCGCGGCGTTGATGCGGGTCTACGCGCCGTTCGCGGGCGTGCTGCTCGCCGCGACCGCGGCCTGGTCCGCGTGGGGCGGCGACGGGCCGACGGCCCTCTCGCGGCCGGCGGACCTCCCGGCACCCCGCATCTTCCAGTACGTCTTCGGGGCTTTCGCCTTCGCAGGGCTGATGGCCGTCGAGTGGGGCGCGGCGACGCGCGACCGCCGCGACGTGCGGCTCGGGGGCTGGACGAGCATCCTGGCGGCGGGGGCCGTGACGACCCTGGCGGCGCTGACCCTGGGGCCCGGCGGGGCCCGCTCGTTCCTGGTCGGGGGGGTCGGGGGCTGGCTCGACCGCCGGGCCTGCGGGTCGATCCTCCTCCTGTTCGGCCTCGCATCGCTCGCGCCGGCATGCTACGCCTCGGCCCTGTTCGCGAGCCGGGCCCGGGCGCGCTGGCCGGGGCTGGGGAAATGGAAGGGGGTCGGGCTGTCGTACCTGCTGTTCGTCGCCCCGGGGGCGGCCGGGATCGCGAAGGACGTGGAAGCGCTCGCGGGGATCTCCGGGGCCCTGTTCGCGCCCCTGGCCGGCGTGCTGGCGGTCGAGGCGATCCGGCGCGACGGGCGAGCCGTCCGGCCGGGGTGGGATGCGGCCGGGGTCGCGGCGTGGGGGGCCGGCGTGCTAGTCGGGCTCGCGCCGATCGTCGTCCCGGCCCTGGGATGGGCCCAGCCCGCGGCGCTGATCGGATGGGCCGTCGCGGCGGTGGTTTACGCGGCCCTGTCGCGATCGCGGGCCGAGAGGTCGGCATGAGCGCCGGCGAGGCGGCCCCGCGACGGGGGACGTTCGCGTCGCTGGGGAACCGGGACTACCGGCTCTACTTCATCGGCCAGGGGGTGAGCCTGATCGGGACGTGGCTCCAGGCCGCGGCCGTGCGCTGGCTGGTCTACGAGCAGACGGGCTCGGCCGACCGGCTCGGGGTGATCGAGGCCGCCAACCTGATGCCGGGGCTGATCGTCGGGCTGTTCGCCGGCGCGATCTCCGACCGGGTGGCGCCGCGGAGGATGATCCTGGCGATGGAGCTGGGCCAGATGGCCTGCGCGACCACGCTGGCGACCCTGGTCGCGGCCGGGACGATCCAGTTCTGGCAGATGGTCGCGATCCTGGCGACCGCGCGCATCTGCGTCTCGTTCGAGCTGCCGAGCCGGCACGTCTTCCTCTATGAGCTGGTCGGGCAGGCGAGCCTGACGAACGCGATCGCGCTGAACGCCGGGCTGTTCAACGCCACGCGGGTCATCGGCCCGGCGCTGGCGGGGGTGGGGTTCGCGGTCCTGGGGGCGTCGGGGTGCTTCGCGGTGAACGCGGTGAGCTACCTGGCGGCGATCGCCTCCGTGCTGGCGATCCGGACCGCGCCGAAGGCCCGCGGCGGCCTGGGCCGAGGCGCGGCCCTGGGGGACGTGCTGGCGGGGCTGGCCTACCTCCGAGGCGAGCCGAAGGTCTCGCGGCACCTGGCCCTGATGGGGTTCCTCGGCCTGGCGGGGATGGGATATGAGGCGATGATGCCGGTCTTCGCCCGGACGGTCGTCGGGGTGGGCGTCGGCGGCTACAGCGTGCTGCTGGCCAGCGGCGGCGCCGGCGCGACGGCCGGGGCCCTGACCGTCGCGCGCATGGGCGACGGCGTCCGCAAGGAGCGGATGATCGCCCTGGGGATGATCGGCTTCGCGGCGTTCCTGCTCCTCGCCTCGCTCTATCCGCGCTGGACCTCGCCGTCCTGGCCGACGTGGGCCCGGCTCGCCTGCGGGGCGGGGTGCCTGTTCGGGGCGTGGTTCGGGGCGTCGTTCTTCTATTCGTCGACGCAGACCCTGATCCAGATGACGATCCCTGCGGAGTTGCGCGGCCGGATCATGGGGGTCTGGATGGTCGTCTTCTCGGGCTCGGTGCCGCTGGGGGCCCTGTGGACGGGACGCGCGTCCGCCGCCTGGGGGGTGCTCCCGGTGATGACCGGGTCGGCCCTGACGTGCCTGACGGTCGGGGCCCTGCTGCTTCGGGCGCAGGGGCGGTCGACGCCCGTGGGCGCGCGAAAAGGCCCCGGCGGGATCCCGCGGGGCCTTTAGACGAGGCCGGGCCGGCGGGGCTTCAGCTCCGCTTGCGGCTGGTGTCGCAGGACTCCCCTTCCAGGGCGTCCTTCTTCTCGTTGATGTTGGGGCTCTGCTTGGCCATCTCGGCGTTGAGCGCCGTGAATTCCTTCCACTCGTCCGGGAGGTTGTCCTCGTGGAAGATGGCCTCGACGGGGCACTCGGGGACGCAGGCCTCGCAGTCGATGCATTCGTCCGGATGGATGTACAGCATCTGGGCGCCCTCGTAGAAGCAATCGACGGGGCAGACCACGACGCAATCCGTGTACTTGCAATCGAAGCAGGGCTCTGCGACGACGTGAGCCATGAACAGTGAGCCTCCAACACGCGACCGAATCGAACGGAGAGGGCCCGTGCGTGCGGACGCCCCCCCAAGAGCGTAATCTTATGGTGCGACCGCCCGGAGGGTCAAGGGGGGGGCGGAGCCCCCGAGGATGGAGCGGATGGGATGACGCTCGATCGGACGAAGCGACGTCTCTCGTCCGGCGTCGCTCGCACGACCCTGGCGACGGCCCGAGGATCACTCGGGCTCGACCCCGAGTTCCCGCAACTTGGCCGCCATCAGCTCGGCGCGGCGGGATTCGGCCTCGGCGCGGCGGGATTCGGCCTCA
>Ga0209958_1002095_pt1 | contig 12176 bp, 5 predicted proteins | sample ThiBio_inoc_plan_FD_183942 | JGI IMG/M metagenome (GOLD analysis project Ga0209958, IMG submission 183942) | Wastewater bioreactor microbial communities from Cape Town, South Africa - Thiocy_inoc_plan (SPAdes) | ecosystem: Engineered > Bioremediation > Thiocyanate > Unclassified | place: South... | reverse complement strand
CCATTCACAAAAATAAGTCCGCAGAATATTAAAAAAAAATACATAAACTTTTATGAAATTCAGTAAAATAGAAGAACAAAAATAACTATTTTTTAGAAGTATCTAACTTTTACACAATGAAATCAATTCTTTTTAATTTTTTTCTTCACTTCTTAGAACTTTTATTCTCCTTGCTGGACTAAATTATCAAGCTATCCTGTTACTGCTCTGGTACTTTAGTTTTCAAGGAAAGGCTTTAACACTGACTCAAAAAATCTATTTGAAAAATTTATTTGGGGACTAAGAAATAAAGCTGTCCATATGACTCTCAATAAATTGTAAATTGTTCGATTGAAGAACATTCTAATGATTGGTTATGATTGCAAAACCAAAGGATAAAGTACCCAATAAACCAAATATTTTGTATAGACTTATTTATTCTTGTCTCTCAAGGCGATAAGTGTAAAGTACGCAGGGAAGAAGTAACAAAATAGCCATACAAAAATATGGGAGATCTTGATGAAGAATGATGCACCATAAAGTATAAGACATACAGAGAGTAGAACAGCAATTTGACTCGGTTTCACTTGAAGTTTTTATTCTACAATTTTAAGGGTTGGAATTTAGTCAATTTTGTTTATCTTGGTGATGTTAGCGATAGGATTGAGTAATTGTAAAATATCCCTTACTTGCTACATTTTGTTAACGATAAATTATAAACTCTTAAAAAGTTAATAATTTTTTTCATTTTCTATAACTTATGCCTAAAGAAACAAAAAAATAACCTAAAAAAGTCTTTCAGCTTCTTACCACTCCACAAAGTAACGCCTATAAAGAACAAGTCAAAGTAAGGGTTTTATTAATGTAGAAATAATTTCAAGTTTTAAACACAGGAGTAGATCAGAAATATGATCAGATGATGCGGACTAATCCCGATCCTAATTACCTTTCTATTTTCAAAAAATCATACGATAAGGATCTCTCCAAGCATCCTCTTGATACCATGTTAGAAAATTAGTACACTTATGACCAAAAGGCTAAAAGAGATCGTCATTTCAATATGAAAAAATAAGCAGAGGTCAAAGAATCTTATGAGTTCCCTTTGACTGCTAATCAGTAATATGGATGGAGACAACCAATCGACACGTTCCCAACTGGTTATGGAATGAAGCATACTTTTGATTAAAAATTATCGACTACTCTTCATGGCATGAACAAGGCTAAGAAAGCTCCTCCACAATGATTTTTTTAGTTTCATATTCTATATATTGAAAAGTTCCTATAGAAATTGCCATAAATAGCCTCATTTAAGTTGCCTAAAAGTTCATAAGAAAGTCAAGGAATTTAACCTCTCAAATAAAAATAAAGAAGTTTTCATTCTCAATTTAGAATAAATTTTTGATTTTTACAATTAAATTTTTACCCCAATTTTTTGTTTGTTTATAAATTACACAAATTCTTAATTTTAGCCTCTCGCGCAATATTATAAAAAAAGACCCGCATGAATACAAACGAAATTGAAGAAGAGTCAAATTCTATCTCTATGGGGTTCGCTCCACTATAAAAGAGAGAAGTCAAGGCTTAATATTTGATAAAAAAGTAAGGTGAGTCTACTTAATAAAAATTAAACAAACTTGACCATCGTCTAATTGTAAATGCTTAGATAATTACACCAATGCAACTTCAAAGCAACCTGTTTAGGAAATAACTAAAAACATACCGATTCGAAAGAAAACCAAAGATAGTTGAATTATTTTCAGAGGCAACAACTTATTAAGAAAGAGAAATTCAGCAAATGTTCAGTACATTTAAAGACATTTTCTCTTAATGGAGGAATAATATCTTTCGCAAATTTTATATCGTTTTCAATAACAGGGATCTTTTCTATTTCTTTCATAAGGTTCAATAAGAAGATGTAAAAAATGACACAAAAAAAGGAGGATCTTTTTTGGTTCTTAGTTGTCGTAAAACCAACTATGAGAGTATACTTAAAGCATATGGCATTAATTACTAACACATCATCGATTCTTAATATGAGAGTCAAAGTCTTTTACTGAGAAACAATGACATCCAGTTATTTTGGAGATACCTTACAAATAGTTTTATGCAAAAACCTACACAAGTGGAGTTGATAAGCAATTTTTATTACATGAACTCTTCATAAATTCTTCCAGTTTAGATTTATAATGGCAAGTAACAAAGGCCTGAATATGAGTATATAGCTAACAAAAGGATAAATATTTTAGAGGAAATATAATATTAAATGTACTCGATAAGAATAGAAGGATATTGGTTTAAATAAAACCTTCAGAGTTTGTACAAAAAGATTTAATAATTGTGTCATGGAAAACCATTCTAGTTAAATTATCATTGTCATTATGGAGACATAAAGAACTAAGAGTTTTTTGAGAATTTGTGATTTTTATCCACGATTATTTTTTGTGATTTTGTAATTTTTAAATCTTTTTGTTATATTAGTTGAATTTAAAACAAATTTCTTAAAAATGAATGAATACTTTTGATAGAGTTTATAATAATAGATAAATAATCGTCAAAAATGATAGATAAAAAGAACAAAAAATCATTTTTTATATAGAAGTTGCTTATCATATGCCTTACGATAACCACCGTATCATCATTCGACATTGAAGATCAAAACGAACTATCCACAATAAGCCAATAAAACACATAACAATTCATCGGCAATAGATCATCGCAATATCCCCACTTCTCAAACTAAAAAGTTTGTGACGGTAATAGATTTTAGTTTATGTCGTCATTTGTACTTGGGAAACAAAATGATCTCGCTAAGGTATTTGCACAAATTGAAAAGAGTATTAATGTCAAAAATATTACCTATAGTGATAAAATTGGAAGAGTTTACAAAATATTCAATTTTAAGCCTCATTTGGTTTATTTGTAGTCGAAACAAATTGCGTAAATTAAAACTATGAATGTGCTTAACATATCAGGTGGTCCTGTGAGGCTCAATTATACATTCGATTGGCAAAAGGAGCAGTTGGGGTCGTTTATCAATGGTACAGGCTCAGGTAAATTTTTTATTTATAAAAAAGGTGTCGTATCAAGTGATCCAGTGACGTTCTAGAAACAATTGTAAACAAATGAAACCCATGAACTAGAATGGAGTTTCAAAAAAGCCAATAACATAACAATAACAAACAGTCTGACATTGGCCAAAATCACCCCATATAAATAAGCAGATTATGAAATTATCAACCAAATGTTAAATGAATTGAAAAATAACGACACCACTGTCAAAATGTAACTCGTCAAAGCATTAAATGCTAATTTCATTGCTATTTTGAAAACTATTGTTAAGTAAGATTAGACTATTCAAATTCCAAAGGAGATTTAATACAGTTGGAATGATTATAGAGGGCCGTTTAATGTAACTTTTGACAATGTGCTTCTTGAAAACTATCTTACTAAAGACGGGCTTTCATTAATTCTGAGTCAAGTGATAAAGAATGAGACTAACTTTTAGTGTGGAAAAAAAGTGCCTACTGATCCATAAAGTATATCCAAGTATGGTGGTAATCAAGAGTATATCAGCAACACTTTTTTCAATTCTACACTAAAGTATGCCTTAGAAAAGAAATAACTTGATGTTACATTGAGTCAATAAAATTGGCAATCAAGAGCCTTCCAGTTTTTTATGGGAGATCTTCATGATGTCATCACATCCACAAGGAACATATCTTCTTTCAAAGAACTCAAAGGTAGTTGCAATGCTATCTCTGACAAAAATTTAGGATTGAAAAAAAAGTCAATATCCTCATATACAATGAAAGCTAATTTTACATGTTTTTTGTTTCTCAATACTACTAAAATTGTCGATATTAACATTCCCGTTTAATATGAAATCGCACCAAAACTAGCATCAAGATAGCTCAATTTTGTCATCGAAGGTATCAAAGGCACTCCTACTTTCGTATAGAACCAAAAGTATAAAATCGTCAACCCATAATTAGCTTCATTTATGCTACTTGAAACATTAAATATGGCAGTAAAATCAAAAGTAATAGGATCAGGATATCGTGTAAAAGCGAGAAAAAATCCTCAGCTTTAAGTTCGGGATGATTATCTCTTTCTTTACGATAAGTCAAGTATAAAACAATAGAAAACTTCATGATATTTTTTAATGCAAAAAGTTATTTTAAATTATCTTATCCTCTTTTTTATCCTTTTATTAATTTATCTGAATTAATTATTTTTTATTGAGAATATATGCTCCATTAAAAAAATTAATAATGTTAAATTAGTAATCTATTTTAAAATATCAAAAATCCGTCAGATTTATTTCATCACAAAAAATTCTATAAATACCTATTGACTTGAATGAAGCGTGAAACTTTTTTTTAATAAAGATGAGAAATTTATAAATTTGGACAGTCTTTGTTTGAGAATTTATTATCGATTGTTGAAGCTTAACGTTAATTTATTCTTTTACTAAAGTTTTGGAGTTCTTAATTTTATTTGTTTTTCTGGAATGTGAATGAAAACTTATATTTATGAAAAAATGGATGTTTTGAAACAAATTGATATAATATGAGTATAGTATGGTATCAAAAATGATTTTTTTCCTCAAGTGAGAGGAATTGATCGATATCGGTGATCTCATGATTTGTTTCCATTTTTTTCTCTTCTTCTAACCGTTGGTAGTAATAGTAAGCCTCATCTTCCATGTAGTCATCATAATCATTGGTTCTAGATCTGTTCTAATCCCCTGATTTTTCGGGTTGAGTAAGTTGAAATAGTATCTGATTTATCTCATCTTTGATGTCTTGAGGTATACATTAATGTGTTGTAAATTCATTCTATTTTAGTTTCATTGCTTTCTCTTTATCTCTTTTTGCCTTACCGACTATGCTGCGATACTCTTTAATTATGAAAAATGGTCCTTCTTCTAACTACATAGCAATAAATTTTGATTATATAAAATATCGTCATGGCATTAATATTTCAAATTAAAAATCATTCCGAACGCGCTGCCCTCCTAAGGCCGCTTTCTCAATTCAAGTTATGCTTTTACAAAAAATTTTTAACCTCATTCTGGAAATACATAAATAAATGTGGATTTTTTTCAACATTTCTCTCCCATTTAGAACCTTTGAAATTTTTGCTTATTCTGACAATATTCTTGAAAAACTTCTCACCAAACTATTTAGCTACTTTTTCCATCAGCCATGTAGGAATATAGTCCATTTTGGCATCAACATTCATACCAATATCAACAACACCGACATTTTTTTTAATTGGCCGATACCTGACAACAAAATATTTGTAATCAAGTTGAATGTAATCAGGATGAATATTGACTGGGAACTGAAGCTGGTCCTGAAGTTATTTTCTGTCATGAATTGATCTTGTAAATAGAAACAGCTCTTTGTTTGGATGATTGAGTCTGCTATAACCGATTCCTTGGAAGAAGGATTCTCTCCTTGTAAAGAGAGGAATATGGTTCAAAGTGTAACCAATCCTACAGTTTCTTGCAACTTATTTTTCTTGTCTAGAAACTTCTAAAAATGGGGTAAAATCTTTAAAAAATTAGACTTATATCATTATTGAAATTAAAATCTAAAATGGAACATCTGATAAAGCTTATATTCTACAGCCTACAGTTCCATCTTATTCTCTTCTACAGCTGATTTTTATACCGTTTTTATCAGATTTCAAGTCCCATCCTGATCTATCAATTTATTTTTAAAAGAAGATAATATCCTGGTATTAATTACGAATTTTGTGAAGCAATAATTACTGCTAAGTACTAATTTTATAAAATAGTTTTTTATTATTGAGAGTATTAACAAGATGTTCGAATTATTCTGCGTTTTAGTAAGCTTCGTCTATGTAATGCTACTCATAAGATTTTAGCATTCTAAGATACTGTTACTCTATCATTTTTCTGTAGTTTGAATTGTTCGCTTATAAATATTGTTTTTATCTAAGTTTCCGAGCAATGGATTTTTTCGGTTTCTCTTAGATAGGGATGGCTTCAGGATTGCCTTAGAAAAGGTTTTATTGATTGGTTTGTATTTAATCTCCAGTTTTGTATTGTTAAATAGGGGCTTATCCAGGTTCTAAATTCAAAGCATTAGGATTAATGTTATAGCATGTATTTCCCATTTTTCTCGAATAATATTTGCTTTATTTGATAGTATGAATGTTTTAATATTATTCTCTTAAATAAAATAAACTTTCTCTCGTTATTAGTTATATTTATCATTAATAATTGACAGTTTGAAATGACTTCCTTCCATTGTTCTGATTCTGTGAATGATTAAATTGTCTTTGGATTGAGAAGAAGTGATAGGAAAAGAACTAAAAAGATCATCAAGGATGATTTCATGCTGCCTAACCCTTTCAAGGGCAAACTTAAGAAGCACCGAGGTTTGCGCATCCCATAGAATTTAGGTTGCCAAATAAAGAAAATATAATTCTTAACCTAGAGAACATTGTCAACCTTAAACTATGGAAAAGAGGGATTCAGCCTATAAATGTTAAATTAAATGAAATAAGCTGTTAATCAACAGCAGAATAAACTTTATGAGTTCCTTTCAATAAAATTAACTGAGGACAAAACACTTCATTAAACCCAAATCCATCCCAATCTAAACAAAAATCATCTAACAATATAGTAAAAATAAAACACTCCAAATTTTTAACAAAATCATCCTACTTCTGATGAATACCATTTTCATTAATTCCACAAATAAGTTTTGGGAATCTCAACCAGTCAGTAGCTCTATAAAGAAGAACTTTAATAAGGCTATTCTTAACAAAATCACTAATCTGCATTTCATGAAGAAAGCGAGTTCTAATTTGCTGAAAAACCAAAGTTCAGGAAAGAAAGTTCAAAACTGTTGTCAGACAATTATTAAAATCACGAATTGAATTATACAATTGAACATATGGTGCCTAATTGGCATCGATAAGAAATTGGAATGAGCTCTGAGCCTTAATTCTCAGACTGATAAAACAGTATTGAAAACTACTTTTTTTCTTCTGATTTTTTTTAATAATTGTTGTTTCTATTTCATATTTTATTAATTAAAACTATTTATGAATTGACATGTCAATATAACTGAAGCAATTTATAATTTGAACACATTTTGTTTATATTCTTACACATCAAAAAATTCTTAAAAAAATACATTATCATGGACGACGCATTTTCTGATTTTAAATCATGGTATCTTAGTAAACCACTTGTCACCAGATCATACTTAACCGGTGTTTTCATCTTAGCCGCTGTTGTATCATTGGGCATTGTCAGCCCTTATGCATTGACATACACATTCAAAGAAACTATATTTAACTTCCAACTTTGGAGACCAGTAACAGCAGGATTTTTTATGGGTAAATTTTCATTCTCAATTTTGTTCCAAATGTATTTCGCTTACATGTTCTTGAGTAAAACATAAACTGAAATTTTCACTAAGTAAACATATGCTGACTTTTTATGGTTAATTTGCTATTTGGCAATAGCTTTGGTTACTTTATCAAGTATCTACCCAATTTACGTTTACTCTGTGGCTTTCTTGATGGGAATTACATACATTTATTGCAAAAGAAGACCACATGAAGAGTTCAGACTTATGTTCGGATTTACAGTCAAAAGTACTTTTTTCTTTAATTTTTTTAGGTGGCTACTTCCCATTCGTATGGACAGCAGTAAAAGTCTTTTTGTTCCAAGATTCTCTTATTCCTAATTTAATGGGTATCGGCTTAGGTCATTTATACATTTTCTTGAAAGATATTTATGCAGTACAACATCATAAAGATTTTCTCGCAACTCCAGAATTTTTCAAAAGATGGTGGTACAGAAGAACTTATTAAAGAGTTCCAAATTAGGCAAATCAAGCTCGTAGAAATGTTTTTGAAGGAGTTGGTGTTCGTATTGGCTGATTAAAAAACTATGATTTTGGTACTTTTTGAATTTCTGAATTTTGATTTTAACCATATTTTTTGGATACAATAATGAAAAGATTAGTAAATTACTTCAATAAATTGCCATTTTTTGTTCAAAGGTTTATTGAAAAATACATTTGCTTATTTAAATCGAATTAAAAAAATAAAATGAAAAAAGAGTCACTTTAATGAAGTGTTCAAAGATCAGCTTTGTGTTAAATTAATTCTTAGATTCCCTCATCCAATTTAGTTTCAGTTTGAACAGCCTCAGCAATAGTTAAAGCTGTATGATCATCAAGCTCTTATGCAAGATACATGAGTAAATTGTAGTCACCATACTTGATATGGGTAGGTTTGAGTTTATTAGTTTTGAGATATTATTTGAGATCTCTTCTTGTAGGTTTGTCTCTATTAATAGCAGGGAAGTCTGATTTTTTGATAATGGCGAATTTGTTAGACTTTGATGAACCATGGGCGATCTTGACAAGCAAGAATTCTGTTTCAAACTCTGTAGCATTTTTACCACCAACAATAAAGGAAGGATAGGCTTATTTATTACTAAACATTTTATAAAAAATTGTACCTTTGAGGAGTTTTGACCTTGACAAGCTTTCTATTGTTTGACTCAACAAAAAGATTGTGTCTCTCAAGAGCTTGGCCTTGGTCGCTGATCATATAAACTTCAGGCTTGACGTCACCAGTGTTTTTTTCGTCTGTTCTCAAAATGACGGTAATAAAGTTGGAAATTTAATATCCTGATGAGTGCATAACTCTGTACTCTTCTTGCATTTTTGCAGCCATTCTTAACTTCTTTTCATCCATTACTGTATCGTGATTGGTTTCGGTGTAAATCCATCCAACCCTTTCCAAAGAAAGTCCGTTAGCGATGAAATCGGCCCTGTTCAATTTTGCAGGTGTATCTTTGATGGTGAAATCACTATATGTTCCTACTTGATCAGGCTCATAAATGGCTTCAACAATAACTCTGATACCTCCTTTATAATGAGGATCTTCAGCATAGTAACCGTACAAGTATCCAACTCTTTGTTAAGCAGTATGTTTTTTCTGAACCCAATATTTAACAAATCCTTGAATTTGATCAATGTTCATAAACTGAACGTAATCAACGTGTCTGTATTACTGTCTTTTAATGATGACGTTGGGAGGAATACATTTGTTACACATGGCTTTGGGGTAAGGTTCATGATACTTACATCTTGTGTCAACTTAGTACCTAATTTGAGAAGGAGGTAAACAATTATTACACTTAACATCGCTTGGATGTACTCCTTTACATTTGAGTTTCTTTTATTATAAAAAGTTGTCGAATGAAACGTGGGCTACATCTGAAATAAATTGAGCATCCAAACAATGGACACATTTTGCATTGGGTCCATGTTGACATAACCATTTCATTTCTTATTTTTTGTCTTTTAATTCAACTGTAGTACAGTTAAGACATTTTCCTGTTGGACCATGGTTACATTTGTTTCCTGACTTTTCTTATTTTGTATCGTCTTTTTTCTTTTATTAACCGCCTGAAAGACAATTAAGACACTTTCCTCCTGGAGGATGGTTACATCTTGAGGTTATTCCTTATTTTCTGAAATGGATAAAAACGTTACTTAAGCTCTTCGACACCGACTCCAGGTTGGGATTATTTCTTTTTGAGTCCTTTATACTAGACTTTGAGAATGGCTCCATCAACAAAGTATGGGATATCACCAAGCTTTTTACCTTCAGCAATATTCATAAGTTTTCCATCTTCAGTAAGTACGACAATGTCCCTAATAAGATAGTTAAGTTTTTTAGATAGCTTGAATAAGAAAAATTGTTACAGCAAGAAGGAGTTATCCAAAAGTATCTCTTCTACTAATGGTGATTCTGTTCTGACCTTATGCTGAACGAATACGTAAGATTATTTCTTGATTCATTTCAGTTCAAAGTTATTATATATCCAATTCAAAAAAAATTTAATTTGCCCATTATATTACTTTGACTATTAAGAATTCAACAGAATCTTTATTTTTTTTTAAATGTCATGCTTAATTATTTTTTTTTACTACAACTTTCATTTTTAATAAAAATATTTTTCATTCATTGAGTCAGATTAGTCAAATTTGAAGGAAGATAGAATAGAGTAAGTAAAAAAATATCATTTGAGTTCTAAATTAGTTGACCTCAGTAGACTAGACTATTTTTGGGAAAGTTTCATCAAATTTACACTTGGTTTCAGAGACTAAAGACCTTTAACCTATCTTAGCAAATATTATGTGTAAGCATTATTTGTATTGATCGGTTTCACATTCGTATAACGATTTCTTTTCATTCTTATGTTGGGATTGGACCCTTTTACTGCCTCACTTGGATTTATTTTGCTTACGCTAAATAATGGAGCTGGCGGATTGACCTCAGGATGAATGATAGCGGGTCTTAAAATTCTTGGAAAAAGTGAAGAGTTATTTGAATCTATAAATCTTTTGTATAGTTTTTATCTTTATCTCACAGGAATATCTTATGACTCACTTTAGCCATCAGAATCTTATTAAGAACTTTCATCATCTTTAAATGAAGCTTTTCTTTTCTTAGCCTTTCTTCGATTTGTTAACTTTGTTTATTGGATCAATTATTTCTTTATCTTTTTTATTACGATGCATTATTCATTTAGAATTCCTTCAACCTATTGTTTTTATTAAGAATTTTCATCTTCATGATCATTTTTTTCATGGGTTAAGCCTTGGTTATTCCATAAACCTATTGCTTTGATGACATTATGGCCAAAATTAACAAGTTTTTCACTATTTAAGTCTTGATTTTTTAATATCTCTTACTTATTGTTATCAAATAATGCATATGATGATTAAATCGTAAAGGCCATAACATTTAATTTACGTAAAAAGAACCCTCTAGCAGTATTGGACTTACACTCTTCTAAAACGAAAGTACATTTGTCATAATCGAATTCATCCGTTATTACACTCAAAGCTTTGGGAAAAAACCTCGAATTAAAGTAATTTTTGTTCTTTTAGTCAGAATTTGGTCCATATGTGAAAATATTTTTTTGTGATGAATGACCATGAAAGTCAAGAAAACATAAAAACTTTTCTTTGTATTACTACTTTAGTCTTTTACCCAAATGTTTCAAAGCAACAACTTCAGGAAATGTCACTTAATTTTATTCATGAAAGGATCGATTTAAATCACTTCCTAAGTAATCTGAATTTTAAAACAAAATTTACTTGTACGAAAGTTTCCTAACACGACACCATCTGGGTTGAGTATAGGGATGATTTTGATGATATAGTTTTAAAGAATTTTCGTAGTTTCTTATGATTCATCACTAAGTTTTTAAAGGATTCCTTTGATTACAAAAGAGGCACATGTCTAACCAGGATGGATCCTCCCCGAAATAAGAATAACCTTTTTATTCTGATTTATAGATTCTCTGTTCGTAAAAGTCAAGAGAGGTATACACAACCCCAAATGAGAATAAGTCAAAGTTTAAATGGTTAAGTATTTACATCGTTTTTACATTTCTTATATTTTTTAAAGCATCATGCTGTATGTTAAAGGAGGTAAAAGACTGAATTCATACTATGTTTATGACAACAAGGTTGAAGAAAAAGACATCTTGTATGCTCTTCTCTTTGAATTGTTTAAGTTTATGTAATTTGGACATACTGTAACTTATTACTCAAGTTTAGTCCATTCAGTCCATTATTGATCTTACGTTTATATCGAAGTTTTTAAAGATGACTTAACAATTTTTTTAAACCGATAATAAATTTTCTGTCCTCTCTTTATCATTTTGAACGCTCGCTTTAAATTGCAAACATTGATAAAAATCGTCTTCTTTTCTTAGGTGTGGTTTAATAATTTAAAATAAAACCAATTTTGATGTCCCATTGTATTCGTATCCGCCTTGATATAAAGATCATATTAGAAAGGATTAATTTGTGTAACAAAGTCTAAATTGGAACTTTCAAAATCACTCAGAAATTAAAGTTGTTTTCTTGCAGAGTTGAAGTGGCTCAATTTGTCAGTTAATTCGTGTTTAGGATTGACATACGATGTACTGATTTTATGCAAAAGAGCAGAATTGTACTTACTTTTTAGAAAGTTGTAACTTTTCATCTTCAAAAACTTTTTAAACAATCCATGACTGTTTGTCTCAGATTTTTCTTAAAATATGATTGAGGCTCCATTGTTGATAATATTTTCCTTGAGAGTTTTGATTTAATTAGCATTGAACTGAATAAATTCTA
>Ga0209958_1002094_pt1 | contig 12177 bp, 12 predicted proteins | sample ThiBio_inoc_plan_FD_183942 | JGI IMG/M metagenome (GOLD analysis project Ga0209958, IMG submission 183942) | Wastewater bioreactor microbial communities from Cape Town, South Africa - Thiocy_inoc_plan (SPAdes) | ecosystem: Engineered > Bioremediation > Thiocyanate > Unclassified | place: South... | reverse complement strand
TGTTATAATTTTTTGTTTTGCGTTCGGAGCTTTGCGAATGGCTCGTATTGCTGGGGTTAATATCCCTAATCATCAACACGCGATTATTGCGTTGACCGCCATTTATGGCATCGGCAGAACTACGTCCGGCAAGATTTGCGAGGCAGCGGGCATTGCCCAGACTTCGAAAATCAAGGACTTGTCCGAGGCAGAGATGGAGCGCTTGCGTGAGGGCGTGGCCAAGTTCACGGTCGAGGGCGACCTGCGCCGTGAAATCACCATGAACATCAAGCGCTTGATGGATCTCGGCTGCTATCGCGGCTTCCGTCATCGCAAAGGCTTGCCTGCGCGTGGTCAGCGCACTCGCACCAACGCGCGTACCCGCAAGGGTCCACGCAAGGCCATCAAGAAATAAAGGTTAACCATGGCAACGAAAACTGCAACGCGCGTGCGCAAGAAGGTCAAGAAGAATGTCGCTGAGGGAATTGCGCACATTCATGCTTCTTTCAACAATACCATCGTGACGATCACCGATCGTCAGGGCAATGCCCTGTCGTGGGCGACCGCCGGTGGCGCGGGCTTCAAGGGGTCGCGTAAATCGACGCCGTTCGCGGCGCAGGTGGCGGCTGAAAACGCCGGCAAGATGGCGCAGGAATACGGCGTCAAGAACCTGGAAGTCCGGATCAAGGGCCCCGGCCCGGGCCGTGAATCCACCGTGCGCGCACTGAATGCGCTGGGCTTCAAGATCGTTGCGATCTCGGATGTCACCCCGATCCCGCACAACGGTTGCCGTCCCTCCAAAAAGCGTCGTATCTAATCCTAGGGTAAATCATGGCTCGTAATCTTGATCCCAAATGCCGTCAGTGCCGCCGCGAAGGCGAAAAGCTGTTCCTGAAAGGCGAGAAGTGTTTCACCGACAAGTGCGCCATCGAGCGCCGCGCTTATGCGCCTGGTCAGCATGGCCAGAAGAGCGGTGCCCGTCTGTCCGGCTATGGCGTGCAATTGCGTGAAAAGCAGAAAATCCGCCGTATCTATGGCGTGCTCGAAGGCCAGTTCCGCCTGACCTACAAGAAGGCGGACAGCCGCAAGGGCGTGACGGGCGAAAACCTGCTGTCGATGCTGGAGTCGCGCCTGGATTCGGTGTGCTATCGCATGGGCTTTGGCGCGTCGCGCACCGAGGCGCGTCAGGTGGTGCGTCATAACGGCATCACGGTTAACGGCCGCCGGGTCAATATCCCGTCGTACCAGGTGCGTGCCGGCGATGTGGTCGAGGTGTCCGAAAAGGCGAAAGCCCAGCTGCGCATCAAGGGGGCGGCGGAAGCCACCGCCGCGCGCGGTTACCCCGAGTGGGTCGAAGTCGACGCCAAGGCGCTCAAGGGCACCTACAAGGCCGCCCCGCAGCGTTCGGAACTGCCGTCGACCATCAACGAGTCGCTGGTCGTCGAACTGTACTCCAAATAAGTTGGCTCGGTCTTTGTGACTCGGTCTTAAGGAATCGCACTCTATGCAAAGCGCTACGGAATTTCTCAAGCCGCGTATTGTGGAGGTGGATCGCGCCTCCCCGCTGCACGCCAAGGTCATCATGGAGCCCTTCGAGCGCGGCTATGGGCACACGCTCGGTAATGCGCTGCGTCGTATCCTGTTGTCCTCCATGGTCGGTTATGCGCCGACCGAAGTCAGCATCAGCGGTGTCGTTCACGAGTATTCGACAATCGAAGGCGTTCAGGAGGATGTCGTCGACATCCTCCTGAACCTCAAGGGCATCGCTTTCAAGATGCATGGCAAGTCCGAAGCGATCCTGAAGGTTTCCAGGTCGGAGGAAGGCATCGTTACCGCGGGCGATATCGAAGTCGGCCACGACATCGAGGTGCTGAACCCGGATCACGTGATTGCTCACCTGACCAAGGGCGGCAAGCTCGATATGGAAATCAAGATCGAGAGTGGCCGCGGGTACCAGCCGGCCACAGCGCGCAAGGTTTCTGAGGAAGCCCGCTCGGTAGGCTCTATTCTGGTGGATGCCTCGTTCAGTCCGGTTCGCCGCGTAGCTTACTCGGTGGAAAGCGCGCGCGTGGAGCAACGCACTGACCTTGATCGGCTGGTAATCGATATCGAAACCAATGGCGTGGTCGAGCCGGAAGAGGCTGTCCGTACCGCTGCCCGCATTCTGGTGAACCAGTTGTCCGTATTCGCCGATCTGGAAGGCACGCCTGCCGAATCCGAGTCGCCGCGTTCGCCGCAGGTGGATCCCCTGCTGCTGCGCCCGGTCGACGACCTGGAACTGACCGTGCGTTCGGCCAACTGCCTGAAAGCTGAGAATATCTACTTCATCGGCGACCTGATCCAGCGTTCTGAAACCGAACTGCTGCGCACGCCGAATCTGGGCCGCAAGTCGTTGAACGAGATCAAGGACGTGCTGGCTTCCAAGAGCCTGTCCCTAGGGATGAAGCTGGAAAACTGGCCGCCAGCCGGCCTTGAGCGCCCCTGAATCGTTTAAGTAAGTACCCTGTAACCCTGAATCAAACAATAAAGTGCGGGCTGCCGTGGCAGGCAGCCTTGCCCAAGAATACAACCTGAAAGGACACGCCATGCGCCATCGTCAATCCAACCGCAAACTCAATCGCACTACCAGCCATCGTCTGGCCATGTTCCGCAACATGAGCAACTCCCTGCTGAAGCACGAAGTCATCAAGACCACGCTGCCGAAGGCCAAGGAACTGCGCCGCTTCGTTGAGCCGCTGATCACCCTGGGCAAGGAACCCAGCCTGGCGAATCATCGCCTGGCGTTCGACCGCCTGCGCGACCGCGAAATGGTCGTCAAGCTGTTCGGCGAACTGGGCCCGCGTTACAAGACCCGTCCCGGCGGTTACCTGCGCATCCTGAAGTACGGTTTCCGCAACGGCGACAATGCGCCGATGGCACTGGTCGAACTGGTCGATCGCCCGGACAGTGACGCCACGCCGGCCGAAACCGAATAAGCCGTATTGCTGAATGGATTGAAAAAGCCGGGTCTTCCCGGCTTTTTCTTTGGGCGCCCAGGCGGAACTGCAGATCGGCGCTGCGGCTTGCCGCTTCGCAGCATTGTCATGCATAGTTGGCTTCCCCGCCTGCCACAGGAACAGCCGTGATTGTTCTCTTCACCGATTTTGGCGTGCGCGACCCCTATGTGGGTCAGGTCAAGGCTCGCCTGGCTGAACACGCGCCCAGCCAGCAGGTGGTGGACCTGCTGCACGAGGCGCCCGACTTCAATCCCCATGCGGGCGCCCATCTGCTCGCTGCGTTTGCGCCGGGTTTCCCACCAGGCAGCGTGTTCCTGACGGTGGTGGACCCTGGCGTCGGCACGCCGCGCGGTGCCGTGGTCGTCCTGGCTGGCGGCCGCTGGTTCGTCGGACCGGACAACGGATTGCTGTCCATCGTTGCCGCGCGGCACAGCGACACCCGGCAATGGCGCGTCGACTGGCAGCCCGAAATCCTGTCGGCCACGTTCCACGGGCGTGACCTGTTTGCGCCCATTGCGGCCGATATCGCGCGCGGCGAATTTCCCACCGCCAAGCTGACCCAGACAGACAGGCTCGCTGTCGAGTTCGATGCGGGAGACCTCGCCCGCGTGATATACATTGACCATTACGGCAACGCCTGGACCGGCATCCGTGGCGCGCCGAAGGATGCGCGCGTCAGCGCCGCGGGCGAATTGTTCAGACACAGCGAAAGTTTTGGCTTTGTCGGCAAGGGGGAGGGGTTCTGGTTCGTCAACAGCGTGGGGCTGCTGGAACTTGCGGTCAACCGCGGCAGTGCCGCGACGGCGTTTGGCTTGACGGTCGGCGACCCGGTCCAGGTGCAGCGGCTGAATTGACGGCGCTCACTCGACGTCGAGCAGTAGCGCCCGGTAGTCGTTGACGTTGGTGCGGGTGGGGCCGGTAACGACCAGGTCACCCAGCGCGGAAAAAAATCCATGGCTGTCATGCGCCGCCAGCAGGCTTTCTGCTCGAACGCCGAGCGCACGGGCACGCGCAAGCGTGTCAGGGCTGAGCAGTGCACCGGCATTGTCTTCGCTGCCGTCGATGCCATCGGTGTCGCAGGCAATCGCCCAGGCCGGAGTACCGCGCAAAGCCAGCGCCAAAGCCAGCAAATATTCGCTGTTGCGCCCCCCTCGCCCATGCTGTGGGCGCAGCGCAACGGTAGTTTCGCCGCCCGAGATCAAGGCGAGCGGCCCCCTGGCGAGGCGAGCGTGGACCAGTGCGGCATGCTGCCGGGCGACTGTCTGGGCGTCGCCGCTGATACTGTCGGAAATCAGCAGCGCGGGGATGCCGTGCTGTTCGAACACCCCGACCGCTGCCATCAGGCTGTCGTGCGCGCGGCCGATGACGCGGGTTTCCATGCGTGAAAAGCACGGGTCGCCTGGTTTGGGCGTGTCGTCGCGCGCATTCGCCGAGCAGGCTTCGAGATGGCGTTGAACCCCGCGGGGTAGCGCGATCCGGAAATGCGCCAGCCTGTCGAGCGCATCGGAACAGGTGGTGGGGTCGGGTGTGCAGGGGCCGGATGCGATGGTGCTGGGGTCATCGCCGACAACATCGGAAATGATCAGTGCCCGTCCCCGGGCCTTGCCTGATGCGCGCGCCAGCTGCCCGCCCGACAGGCGGGTGAGGTGTTTGCGCACGATGTTGATGTCGTGGATGGGGGCGCCCGCGTGCAGCAGGGCCCGGGTGACCTGGCGCAACTCCTTCAGGCTGACGCCAGCGACCGGCGCGGCGAGCAGGCTGGAGCCGCCGCCCGAAACCAGTGCCAGCAGCAGATCGTCCTCCCCTAGCCCCGCCGCCAGCTCCAGCATCCGCAAGGCTGCGGTTTCGCCGCGCCCGTCGGGCAGCGGGTGGCTGGCTTCGACCACTTCGATGCGGCGGGTAGGCAGACTGTGTCGATAGCGGGTGACCACCAGACCGGACAAGCGCGCAGCGGCCGGCCAATGGGCCTCGACGGCAGCGGCCATGCTGGCGGCTGCCTTGCCGCCACCGACCACCAGGGTGCGGCCGCTTGGCGGCGCAGGCAGATGCGGCGGCAGGATGCGTGCGGGATCGGCTGCGGCGACGGCAGCGTGAAACGAGTCCAGCAGCAGGGTGCGCGGATTCATTGGGCAAAGGTGGAAGAACCGATGCTGGATTGCCAGGCTGGGCTTCGGGGCGCGGCCAGCGCTGGCCGGGCAAACAAAAACGGCCAGGTTTATTTACCCGGCCGCTTGCGCTGCCTGCAGTGGAATTACTGCTTGGCGGCGTCTTTGGCCTTGTCGGCCATGTCCTGCGCCTTGTGCGCGCCGGCGGCGGCTGCGTCGGCGGCGCCCTTGGCGGCGTCGGCGGCCGCCCCGGCAGCGGCGTCACCGGCTGCGGTAGCGGCTTCTCCTGCAGCAGTGGCGGCGGCGCCGGCTGCGTCGGCGGCTGCGCCCGCCGCTTCCTTGGCGGAATCGGCAGCAGCGCCGGCCGCTTCCTTGGCCTGCTCCACGGCGGGGGCGGCGGCCTCTTCCGCCTTTTTACAGGCGGTCAGCGCAAGGGCGGCGAAAAGTGCGACGAGAAGTTTGGATTGCATGGAGGTCTCCCTGGTGTGGATTGAATGTAAAGGCAATGCGGGTCTGGCAACCCGCACTTTTTATTAATAATGCCAAAACCTACCGGGAACAAGCTTGTCGGCTTTTATTTGCACTGTGAGACTCAAAAACGCTCGTCCGGGCGCAGGTAACGCCATTGCCCCGGCGGCAGATCGCCCAGCCGCACGCGCCCGATACGCACGCGCTTCAACCCCACGACTTGCAGGCCGACCAGTTCGCACATGCGGCGGATCTGGCGCTTGCGGCCTTCTTTCAGAATGAAGCGCAGCTGGTCGGCGTTCTGCCAGCCGACCTTGGCCGGGCGCAGCCGGTGGCCGTCGAGCGAGAGGCCGTGGTTGAGCCGCGCGAGGCCTGCTTCATCGAGGCGCCCGGCTACCCGCACCAGGTATTCCTTTTCGATCTCGGAATCGTCGCCGATCAGCTGTCTGGCGATGCGCCCGTCCTGCGTCAGCACCAGGAGACCGGTCGAGTCGATGTCGAGCCGCCCGGCGGGCGCCAGGCCTTTCAGGTGAGCGGGATGAAAGGCCGGGCCGGCGCGTCCGTCCCGCCACTGGGTCTCGGGGCGGATCAGGGCCACGGCGGGTTGATAGCCCGGCTCCGGCTGGCCGGACACATAGCCGACCGGCTTGTGCAGCAGGATGGTGACGCGCTGTTGCTGTTGCGCGCTGGCGGCGCTATCCAGGCGGATCGCGCAGTCGGGGTCGACCTTGGTGCCGAGTTCGCTCACCCGTCTGCCGTCGACAAACACCAGCCCGCGCTCGATGTAGCTGTCGGCCTCGCGACGCGAACACAGGCCGCGCTCCGACATCAGCTTGGAGAGGCGAATGGGTTCGGCCATCTCAGCGCCGCGCCAGCACCGGTTGCAGATACTTGCCGGTATGGCTGGCCGGGTTGTCGGACACGGCTTCGGGCGTGCCTTCGGCGATGATCTGCCCGCCGCCGGCGCCGCCCTCGGGGCCAAGGTCGATCAGCCAGTCGGCGGTCTTGATCACATCCAGGTTGTGTTCGATGACGACCACGCTGTTGCCGGCGTCGCTCAAGCGCTGCAACACGTTCAGCAGCAGGTCGATGTCGGCGAAATGCAGGCCCGTAGTCGGCTCGTCGAGGATGTACAGCGTGCGCCCGGTGTCGCGTTTGGATAGCTCCAGCGCGAGCTTGACCCGCTGCGCCTCGCCACCCGACAGCGTGGTGGCGGACTGGCCGAGGCGGATGTAGCCGAGGCCGACGTCGAGCAGGGTCTGGAGTTTCCTTTTGATCACCGGCACCGCGGCGAAGAATTCGTGCGCCTGCTCGATGGTCATTTCCAGCACGTCGCGGATGGTCTTGCCCTTGTACTGCACTTCCAGCGTCTCGCGGTTGTAGCGCGCGCCGTGGCAGACGTCGCACGGCACGTAGATGTCGGGCAGGAAGTGCATCTCGACCTTGATGACGCCGTCACCCTGGCAGGCCTCGCAGCGTCCGCCCTTGACGTTGAACGAGAAACGCCCGGGCCCGTAGCCGCGCGTGCGCGCTTCCGGCACCCCGGCGAAGAGTTCGCGGATCGGCGTGAAAAGGCCGGTGTAGGTGGCCGGGTTGGAGCGCGGGGTGCGGCCGATCGGGGACTGGTCGACGTTGATCACCTTGTCGAAAAACGCCAGCCCGCGGATCTCGCCGTGCGGCGCGGGCTCGGCGCTGGAGCCGTAGAGGTGGCGCGCAACTGCGGTGTAGAGGGTGTCGTTGATCAGCGTCGATTTGCCCGATCCGGAGACGCCGGTGACGCAGACGAACAGCCCCACCGGCAGGTTGAGCGTGACGTTCTTCAGGTTGTTGCCGCTGGCATTCGTCACCACCAGCTGTCTTTCGGCATCGGGTGCGCGGCGTTTCTTGGGAATGGCGATCGCGCGCCGTCCCGACAGATACTGGCCGGTGAGCGAGGCCGGGCTCAGGCGGATTTCCTCCGGCGTCCCTTCGGCCACCACTTCGCCGCCGTGCACGCCGGCGCCGGGGCCCATATCGACCACGTAGTCGGCGGCGCGGATCGCGTCCTCGTCGTGCTCGACTACCAGCACCGAGTTGCCGATGTCGCGCAGGTGCTTCAACGTCGCCAGCAGGCGGTCGTTGTCGCGCTGGTGCAGGCCGATCGACGGTTCGTCAAGGACATACATCACGCCGGTGAGGCCCGAGCCGATCTGCGAGGCGAGCCGGATGCGCTGCGCCTCGCCGCCCGACAAGGTGTCGGCGGAACGGTCGAGCGACAGGTAATCGAGCCCGACGTTGTTGAGGAAACCGACGCGCGCGATGATTTCCTTGACGATCTTGTCGGCGATCTGCGCGCGGTGGCCTTCGAGCCTGAGCGCCTTGAAAAATCCCAGCACCTGCTTCAGGGGCATCGCGCTGACTTCATAGATGGGCACGCCGCCGACCATCACATGGCGCGCTTCCTCGCGCAGGCGGGTTCCCTCGCAGGCCGGGCAGGGCTTGTTGTTCTGGTACTTGGCGAGCTCCTCGCGCACCGCCATCGAGTCGGACTCGTGGTAGCGGCGCTCCATGTTGGCGAGCACGCCCTCGAATGGATAACTCTTGGTGGTGTAGCCGCCGCGCGGCGCCAGCGTCTGGAAGGCGATCGCCTCGCGGCCAGAGCCGTTGAGGATCACGTCCTGGATGCGCGGCGGCAGCGATTCCCACGGCGTGTCGAGTTCGAAGCCGTAATGCATCGCCAGGCTTTGCAGCATCATGTAGAAGAACTGGTTGCGTTTGTCCCAGCCCTTGATGGCGCCGCTGGCGAGCGACAGATGCGGGAAGGCGACTACCCGCGCCGGGTCGAAGAAGGTGATCTGGCCGAGGCCGTCGCAGGTGGCGCACGCGCCCATCGGGTTGTTGAACGAGAACAGGCGCGGCTCCAGCTCGGGCAGCGCGTAGCTGCACACCGGGCAGGCGAATTTGGCAGAGAAGAGGTGCTCCTCGCCGCCATCCATCTCCACCGCCAGCGCGCGCCCCTCAGCATGGCGCAACGCGGTCTCGAAGCTTTCGGCGAGACGCTGCTTGGCGTCGGTACGCACCTTCAACCGGTCGACCACCACCTCAATGGTGTGCTTCTTGTTCTTGTCGAGCTTGGGCACCGCATCGATCTCGTGCACCTTGCCGTCGACCCGCACCCGCACGAAGCCCTGCGCGCGCAGTTCGGCGAACAGTTCGAGGTTCTCGCCCTTCCTGCCCACCACCAGCGGCGCCAGGATCATCAGCCGGGTGTCCTCCGGCAGCGCCAGCACCGCATCGACCATCTGCGACACCGTCTGCGCCGCCAGCGTGATGCCATGCTCCGGACACTGCGGGTCGCCGACCCGCGCGTATAGCAGGCGCAGGTAGTCGTGGATCTCGGTGACGGTGCCGACGGTCGAGCGCGGGTTGTGGCTGGTGGCCTTCTGCTCGATCGAGATCGCCGGGGAGAGGCCCTCGATCAGGTCGACGTCGGGTTTCTCCATCAACTGCAGGAACTGCCGCGCATAGGCCGACAGCGACTCGACGTAGCGCCGCTGCCCTTCGGCGTAGAGCGTGTCGAACGCCAGCGAGGACTTGCCCGAACCCGACAGCCCGGTGATCACCACCAGCTTGTTGCGCGGCAGGTCGAGGTTGACGTTTTTCAGGTTGTGGGTGCGGGCGCCGCGGATGCGGATGTATTCCATGAGGTTTGACGGCGGGAGCGTAATTCGCAACCTGCTAATATAACGGACTTCCCGCATTCACCGAATCCCGCAGTGGCCCACATCGACCTGTCAGAAAGCATGACCCGCGCCGAAAAACGCGCTGCAGCGGGCCTGGCGGCGATTTTCGGCCTGCGCATGCTGGGCATGTTCCTGATCCTGCCGGTGTTCGCGCTGTACGCCGAGCATCTGCCGGGCGGCACCGATCACGCCCTCGTCGGCCTCGCGCTTGGCATGTACGGCCTGACCCAGGCGATCCTGATGATCCCCTTCGGCATGGCATCCGACCGCATCGGACGCAAGAAGGTCATCATCTTCGGATTGCTCGTATTCGCGCTCGGCAGCTTCGTTGCGGCAACGGCGAGCGATATCTACTGGACCATTTTCGGCCGCGCGCTGCAGGGTGCCGGCGCCATTTCCGCCGCCGTTACCGCCATGCTCGCCGACCTCACGCGCGAGGAACACCGCACCAAGGCGATGGCGCTGGTCGGCTCGACCATCGGCCTCGCTTTTGCCGTGTCGCTGGTGGCGGGGCCGGCGCTCAATCGCGTGATCGGTGTGCCGGGGATCTTCGCGCTGACCGGCATCCTGGCGCTGGCTGCCATCTGGGTGGTGAAAGTATGGGTGCCCGATCCCGCGGACAGCCATTTTCATGCCGATGCCCAGGCCAATCCGGCGCGGCTGAAAGACGTCTTGCGCAACCGCCAGTTATTGCGGCTCGACTTCGGGATTTTTGCGCTGCATGCCGCGCAGATGGCGATGTTCGTGGTGGTGCCGGTGGCGCTCAAAAACAGCGGGCTGGCCGCCGACCACCACTGGAGCGTCTATCTGCCGGTGTTGCTGGGCTCCTTCGTGCTGATGGTGCCCGCCATTATTTATGGCGAAAAGCGCGGCCGCATGAAGCCGGTGTTCATCGGCGCGGTGGCGCTGATGCTGCTGGCGCAATTCGGGCTGGCGTTCGGCATCGACCATTTCTGGGGCATCGTGTGGGCGCTGTTTTTCTACTTTGTCGCCTTCAACCTGCTCGAAGCCAGCCTGCCTTCGCTGATCTCCAAGCTTGCGCCGGTGTCGGCCAAGGGCACCGCGATGGGCGTCTACAACACCGCGCAGGCGCTGGGACTGTTCTTTGGCGGGGCGTTCGGCGGCTGGCTGGCGCAGCATCATGGCTTCCAGGCCGTATTCCTGTTCTGCGTGACCTTGATGGCGGCTTGGCTGATCGCGAGCCTGTCGATGACGCCGCCGCCGGCGATCAAGACCCGCATGTTCCGCGTGGGGGCGATGCCGGCGGATCAGGCCGCCCTGCTGAAAGCGCAGCTGGCCGGTGTGGCTGGCGTGGTGGAAGCCGTGGTGCTGGCCGAAGAAGGCGTGGCCATGCTCAAGGTCAGCCTCAAGGGCTGGGACGAGGCCGGCGTGCGCAGCCTGCTGGAGACGGCTGCTGCCTGACAGGCCGGCCTGATAGAATCCGCAACACTTCAAGCTCAATTCAGGGGAAAACATGGCATCCGTCAACAAAGTGATTCTGGTCGGCAACCTCGGGCGCGATCCTGAAATGCGCTATCTGCCGAGCGGTGAGGCCGTCGCCAACCTCGCCATCGCCACCACTGACAAATACAAGGACAAGACCGGCCAGATGGTCGAAGCGACGGAATGGCATCGCGTCAGCTTTTTCGGCCGCACCGCGGAGGTCTGCGGCCAGTACCTGAAGAAGGGCAGCCAGGTCTACGTCGAGGGCTCGATCCGCACCCGCAAATACACCGACAAGGAAGGCATCGAGAAATACGCCACCGAAATCCGCGGCGACCGCATGCAGATGCTCGGCAGCCGTGCCGGCGGCGGCATGGCCGACATGGACGACGGCGGCTTCAACCAGTCCCCGCAGCCGCGCAGCCAGCCGCGCGGCAATGCGGGCACCAGCGCTCCCGCGGCGGCGCAGCGGCCCGTGAGCAGCGGGTTCGACGACATGGATGACGATATTCCGTTCTGAGTCTCAAGCGCACAGGACGGTCGGCCGATAACCCTCGCATTCAGAATAAATGGGGCGGAGAGGAGGGCGGCGCGCACGGCGCGCCGACACGGGGTGAACGGTAAAAAACACATGGCATCCGGCGCGTTGAGCATGGCGCTACTGCTGGGCGGGGGCTTGCTGTCGCCTGCCCTGGCGCGGGCGGAGATCACCGAATCCGATTTCCTCGACGACTTGCCGGTGGTGCTGTCGGCGTCGCGCCTGTCGCAGCCGGTGAACGAGACGCCGGCTGCCGTCACCGTCATCGACCAGCCCATGATCCGCGCCTCGGGCTTTCGCGATATTCCGGATCTGCTGCGGCTGGTGCCGGGCTTTTCGGTGGCTTATACCCGCGACAACACATGGGCAATCGGCTACCACGGCATGGCCGATGCGTTTTCGCGGCGCTTCCAGGTGCTGGTGGACGGGCGCTCGATCTATAGCGCCGCCTATGGACAGGTCAACTGGGGCGAGCTGCCGCTGTCCATCGACGATATCGAGCGCATCGAGGTGGTGCGCGGGCCCAATGCCGCGACTTACGGCGCCAACGCCTTTCTGGCGGTCATCAATATCATCACGAAGGATCCGAGCCAGACGCTGGGTGACTTCGCTTCCGTGCAATATGGCGAGCAGGGCATGTCGGGGTTGACGCTGCGCCACGGCGGCGAGCAGGGGGATCTGCGTTACCGCGTGACCCTGTCCGCGCAGACCCGCGATCGTTTTGAGACCGATGTGCGCGATGGGAATGCCGCAGCGAAGATGTATGAGGAAACCCAGACCTATTTCCTGAGTGGACGGGGAGATTACCGGATTTCGTCCAGCGACGAATTCAGCGCGCAGTTTGGCCTGAGTGTCGGCGACTGGCAGGCCGGCTATTCTCGGAATCCAGAGGAGCCGACCGGGCAGAATGTGTCGGCGCAGTACGT